>CABEBO010000236.1_pt1 | contig 68376 bp, 52 predicted proteins | sample 3132601 | NCBI WGS metagenome assembly CABEBO01 (sample SAMEA5534345, study PRJEB31848) | metagenome | biome: tundra; feature: field; material: soil | place: USA | collected 2013-05 | depth 0.45 m
GGTGACGCGCGTGCCGCTGCGAATCAGCAGCGCGTCGTAGGGCGCGATTATCTTCGCCAACTCCGCGGGCTTGAGGCCGGTCTTGACGTCGAACTGTAGCTGCGGAAAGCGCTTGAGGACCTCGATCCCTTGCGCCGCAAGCGAGTCGCTCAGAAGGACACGGAAAGTTTCCGCCATGTTGATTCAGATGCTCCGTGCCAGGCGCGCCTGAACGGCGGTTACGCCGGCGCCAAGTTGAATGTTTGCGCCGATCTGCTTAAGTCCCATCTCGAGCGCGCCAACCGCGATGAGCATGTCGAACGGGCTCAAATGACCCATGTGTCCGATGCGCACGAGTTTACCCTTCATCTGATCCTGGCCGCCCTGAACGGACACGCCCAGGCTGTCGCGCAGGAACTTGACCAGTTTGCCGCCGTCGAGACCTTCGGGGACCAGGATTCCGGTGACCCCGGGAGCGGGATTGTCGGGCGACAGCAGTTTCAGCCCGAGTGCCGCGGCAGCATCGCGAGTAGCCTCCGCCATCAGCGCGTGACGCGCGTAAACCTGCGGCAGACCCTCGGCGTGAATTATTTCGAGTGATTTGTTCAGCCCGCAGATCAGCGACACGGCCGCGGTCCATGCGGTGGTATGCTCGTCGCGCTGCGCCTTCAATTCTTTGAGCAAATCAAAATAGAAGCGCGGCGTCTTGATTTTCTTCGCGACGTCCAAAGCGCGCGCCGACAGCGCGACCATTGCGAGGCCCGGCGGAAGCATGAGAGCCTTCTGGCTGCCCGTGACGAACGCGTCAATGCCCCATTCGTCCATCTTCTGTTCGAAGACGCCGACCGACGTGATTCCATCTACGATCAGCATCGCGCCGCGCTTGCGGCTGACCTCGCCGATCTCGGCCACCGGATGCACCGCGCAGGTGGAAGTTTCGCTCGCCTGCACCAGCACGGCGCGCGACTCGGGATACGCCTTGAACGCATCCTCGATTTGCCCGGGCCGTGCGGCGCGGCCCCATTCGACGCGCACCTCGTGCCCAATCATGCCGAAGGCTGCGAGCAACTTGCCCCATCGCTCACCGAATTTGCCGCCGTTGACGTAGATTGCATGCTCGCCCGGCTGCAGCAAATTGATCACCGCCGCTTCCATCCCACCCGTGCCGGTGGACGCGAGCAGAATTACCTCGCTCGAGGTGCCGTAGAGAGGTTTCATCCGATCGCGCGCCTGATCGAGCGCAGCACTGAACTCAGGCGTGCGATGGTGGATGATCGGACGCGCCATCTCGAGCAAAACCTCGGGCGGTACGGGAGCCGGCCCGGGCGTGAACAGGTATTTCTTCACGTGCGGCATTTTTGACCATTCACGGGGACGCTGGCGATTGGCGATGGCAGCCAAAAAAAAGGCTGGTGGCCGCGCATGCGGATCGCCAGACCCCAATTTGTCCCGGCTTGGCCGGTTCCCCGTCCTCAGCACTTGGGATAACGGAGCCAAGAGCCATAGTCAAGGCGATCCCCGGCTCGCGACGGTTTCGCGCCGGCGTTGAAATGGCGCGCCGGCAATTGTTAAAGGTGATCACGCTCCGATGCCGATAGAATGCGAAATCCGCGATGGTTCCCTGCTCTGGATCAAGAATCCGATCACCGGCGTGATTTCATACGTTGTCGACGTTCGCGGCAAGAGCTTCGCGTTCACGCTCGGCGGCCGCCAGAGCGCCGATCCCGACACACCGCATCTCAGCGCCGAGGCAATTCGCCACGCGACCGAGTCATGTCCTTTCTGTGCGGGCAACGAAGGGCTTGCGCCGCGCGAGCTCTTTCGGATGACTCCGGATGAAATCCCCGAATGGAACGGGGCGAAGACTGCCGATGGCGCGGGTTGGGTGGTGCGCGTGATCAACAATCTCTTCCCGCGAATTCCCGCCGAGCTGACCGGAAATCGCAACGAGTCGTACATCGTCGTCGAAGATCCGCGTCACTTTATCGGCGCGCCGCGATCGCAGAACGATTTGATGTTCACCGGCGCGCTGGGCAGCGGTCATTTCCTTCATCTGATGCAAGCCGATGCGCGCGTGATGCGCCTCGCGTTGGATAATCCCGACGTTTGCTCGGTTGTAATCCGCAAGAATCAGGGGCGCGAGTCGGGCGCCTCGCAGCCGCATCTGCATCAGCAGATCATCGGATCGCCGGAGCCGTTTCCGGCCGTGCTCGCGGAGGCGCGCGCCGAGCGTGAGAATCCTCGTCTATGGCACGAGATCGTTGCGCTGATGGAGCGCCTGGGGCTGGTGATCGATCGCGGCGACTCTGTCGTCAGCTATGCGAGCCCGATCGGCGGGTTCCCGCGCAGCTACGACGTCGTGATGCCCAACTATCGGGGACTGCTGTCGGAGCTGACGCCGGATCAGATGCGGCAGTTTGCAAATGCGATCCATCGAATACTGATGATCCTTGGGCCGTTGCCGCTTGACTATGAAATTCACCAGGGCGAGGGAATTCCGCTGCACGCGCATCTGAACGCGCGGCTGTATCCATATTCAAATGTCGCGGGAACCTTGAACCTGCCGAGCACGCTGCTGGAGAGTGCCGGCGCGATCCGCCACGCACTGGGCAGGCATTCCGATTCCGACTGAGACGCGCGCGCGCTAATTCGCCTTCCAGACCGGCTTGCGCTTTTCCAGGAACGCGCGCACGCCTTCCCTGGCGTCGTGGCTCTCGCGAACCGAGCGCGCCATCTGCAACAGATCGTCGTGCCACGCGTCGAAGGTCTCGCTCATGCATCGGCGCACCGTCGCCTTCATCGTGCGCAGAGAGAGCGGCGCGTTGGCGGCGATCTTCTCGGCCAGCGCAGTCGCCGCCTCGCCGAGCTTCGCGTCGGCCACGACTTCATGAACCATATTCATGTGACGGCTGCGCTCGGCGTCGATTTGGTCAGCGGTGTAGAGAATCCATGCGGTGTTGGCCGATCCGCAAACCTCGATCAGCTTGCGCGTGAAATCGTACGGCACCATCAAGCCGACGCGGCCGAGCGTCATGCCGAGCTTGGCGTTTTCCGACGCGATTCGCAGGTCGCAATGCAGCGCCAGTTCGAGTCCGCCGGCGAGCGCGGCGCCCTGGATAGCGGCGATGGTAGGCACCGGGAAACGCTCCAATCGGCCGAAGACGGACTCGAGCGAGGTCGGGTTGTGACTGCCGGTCGTCTCGTCCACTTCCTTCAGATCGATTCCCGCGCAGAAATGAGCGCCTTCGCCGCGGATGAGCAGCGCACGGATTTCGCGGTCGCTTTCGAATTTGACGAGTGCATTGTTGAGCGCGTCGATCAACGGCTGATTCAGCGCGTTGCGCTTTTCGGGACGGTTTAGCGTCAACACCGCGTAATTCGGATGACGTGTGACTTTAAGCACTTCCTCGGCCATGTCGTTCGCTCCTTGCTGATGATGAAAAGGATCTAACGTCGTATCGGCCCGAAGCATCGCACGGCCGGCGCGCGTCCTTCAAGGTTCGCGACGATGCGACTCGCCTACGCGACGATGCTAAGCATCCTGTCTTTTACGAAAATGAACTTGGTCGGGGTTTTGCCGGCGAGGTGGCGCGTGACGGCCTCGCTCTTGAGCGCTAGTTGGCGGACTTCGGCTTCTGAAGCGCCCGCGACGACTTCCAGGCGATCGCGAACCTTGCCGTTAACCTGCACGACGACGGTTACCGTCTCGTCGCGCGCGAGTTTCGGATCGAACTTCGGCCACGTCTCCAAATGAACGGACGAATCGTGGCCGAGTGCCCTCCACATTTCCTCAGTGACGTGCGGCGCCATGGGCGCGAGCATCAGCACAAAGGTCTCCGCGCTGAATCGGCCCATCTCCTCGGGCTTGAGCTTCGCCAGGTAGTTGAGTTGATCCATCAGCGCCGCGAGCGCCGTGTTGAAGCGCAGCCGGTCGATATGGTCGGTGACTAGCTGGATTGTTTTGTGTGCGCGCTTGACCGTTTCTTCGCTTTCACTGGTCTTTCCGCCCGGGCATCCCGCCTCGACATAGCGTCGAATCATCGTCCACACGCGCGTGATGAATCGCAGCGTGCCTGCAACGCCGCCTTCGTTCCAGTTGGTCGCTTCGTCAAATGGGCTCATGAACAGCTCCCAGAGCCGAAGCGCGTCGGCGCCGTACTTGTCGATCATCGCGTCTGGAGTGACGACGTTGCCCTTGCTCTTGGACATGCGGTTGCCGTCGGAGGCCCACACCACGCCCTGGTTGCGCAGGGCGGGAAACGGTTCGTCGAATCCGATCAGTTCCGCGTCGAACATGACCTTGGTCCACATCCGCGCGTACAACAGATGCATCACGGCATGTTCGGCGCCGCCGATATAGAGATCGACCGGCAACCAGTAATCGACCGCGCTGCGATCGAATGGGCGGCGGTCTTCATGCGGCGACGCGAAGCGGATGAAGTACCACGACGAGCATGCGAAGCCGTCCAGCGTGTCGGTCTCGCGATCCGCCGGGCCTCCGCACTTTGGGCAGGTCGTGTTGACGAAATCCGGCACGTTGGCCAGCGGAGAGCGGCCGGTACCCGACGGTAGGTAGTCCTTCATCGCAGGAAGCATCACGGGGAGTTGGTCATCCGGCACCGGTACGATTCCGTCGGTCTTGCAGTACACGATTGGAATCGGACATCCCCAGTAGCGCTGACGCGAGATCAGCCAGTCGCGCATCCGGTAGATGATGGTCGCGCGCCCGATTCCGTGTTCTTCGGCATACTTTGCCACGGTATTGATCGCTTCAGCCGTTTTTTTACCGTTCAGAAAACCAGAGTTGATTGCTACGCCCGGCTCGGTGTAAGCGCGATCCGCCGGTGGCGCGCCGCCGTCACTGGGCGCGGTTACGCGCGGAATCGGCAAGCCGTACTTCATCGCGAATTCGAAATCGCGCTGATCCTGGCCGGGCGCGCCCATGATTGCGCCGGTGCCGTAGCCCATCAGAACGTAGTCGGCGATCCAAATCGGGATGTCTCTATCGGTAAAGACGTTGTGCGCGTAAGCGCCGGTGAAGACGCCGGATTTCTCCTTGACCGTGGACATCCGCTCGATTTCAGTCTGGCGGCGCGCCTCGGCGACGTAACCCTCGACCATTGCGCGCTGTTCGCCGGTAGTAATCTCCGTGACGAGCGGATGCTCCGGCGCGAGCACCATGAACGATACGCCGAAGACGGTGTCGGGGCGCGTGGTGAAAAAGCGGATTTCTTTACCGGCGCGACTTGCAACCGGGAAGGCAAGTTCCGCGCCTTCGCTGCGCCCGATCCAGTTGCGCTGCATCAGCTTGATCGGCTCCGGCCAGTCGATCCCGTCCAGATCGGCGAGCAATCGATCCGCGTAGTCGGTGATCTTGATGTACCACTGCTCGAGGTCTTTCTTGCTGACCGGATTGTCGGTGTGCCGCCAGCAGCATCCGTTGACGACCTGTTCGTTGGCGAGGATCGTGCGGCACTTGTCGCACCACCATTGCGCTCCGGTCGCGCGGTGGGCCAGGCCGCGCTTGTAAAGCATCAGGAAGAACCACTGCGTCCACTTGTAATACTCCGGCGACGACGAGTTGATCTCGCGCGTCCAGTCGTACGCGCATCCGGAGACTGTCAGTTGGCGCTTGAAGTTGGCGGCGTAACGCGGGACGGTTTCCGTCGGATGCGATCCCTTTAGGATCGCCTCGTTTTCCGCGGGCAGTCCGAACGCGTCCCATCCCATCGGGTGCAGCACGTTGAATCCCGCCATCCGCTTGTAACGGCCGACGACATCGCACGGAACGTAGTTGTGCAGATGACCGACGCTGAGACCGGCGCCGGACGGGTAGGGGAACATCTCGAGGATGTAGAATTTCGGGCGGCCGGGTTCCTCGCGCGTGCGGTAGAGATTGGTGCGTTGCCAATCAAGCTGCCACGCGGGCTCGATTTTCTTCGGGTCGTAACGTTCGTCCATTGTAGTTTTTGCGTGATGTCGCCGGATATGCGGTTCAGCTACGCGAGTTTAGCGTGCCGATCGTGCGGCTCCAACTATGTCGGAAGGGGACAATCGTAGGAGAGAGGGGGCGCGTTGATGCGGATCTCATGCGGGAATAACCTCATCCGTGATGGTTCGGGATGCGGAAAGCATCGTGCTCGGCGCGGTCGAGGCGGCCTTGGTGCGCGCGGGGATCCGTCGGGGCGCATCTATACTGATCGGGCTTTCCGGCGGGGCTGATTCGGTTGCGCTTACTTGTGCGATCCTTGAGCTTCGCGAGAGGCTGGGACTCCGGATTGCGGCGGCGCATTTGAACCATCGGATTCGAGGGGTCGAGTCGGATCGCGACGAAGCTTTTGTGCGCGCTATGTGTGCGCGACTTGGTGTTGAATTGATCGTCGAACGCGCCGAGGGACTCGACGCGTCGATTTCGAGCGCGAACTTCGAGGAGCGTGCGCGCGAGGTTCGCCGCGATTTTCTTGGGCGCGTCGCGGACCGCGTGGGAGCCGACTATGTCGCGCTCGGGCACCATCGGGACGACCAGGCCGAGACCGTGCTGATGCGCCTGATGCGCGGCGCCGGCGCGGCGGGGATGGCGGCGATGGCCGAACACGGGCCGGGCCGGTTGATTCGTCCGATGCTGTCGATTTCGCGCGCCGAGATTCGCGGCTACCTGGACGCGCGCGCGACTGCGTTCGTGGAAGATTCGACGAATTCATCGCGCGACATTCTGCGCAACCGGATTCGCGCCGAACTGCTCCCGATGCTCGAGCGCGAATACGCGCCGGGGCTTGGCGGGCGGCTGGTGGAAGTTGCGGCCGAGATGCGCTCGCTCGACGAGCTGGTCGCGGCGATTGCCGCGCGCGAGCTGGACGCTATGCGTCGGCGCGGCGGTGCGCTCGAGGTGTCGGGATTCAGCGGGCTGAATCGCGCGGTGCAACCGGTTGCGATTCGGCTGTTTCTCTCCGAGCGGAGGGGATCTTTACGCAGAATTTCGCGCGCGCATATCGAGGCGATGCGCCAACTCATCCTGGAAGGCGGCCCGAGCGACTCGATCGATCTTCCGGGCGGCTGGCGCGCCGAGCGCGAGTACAATCTGATTCGGGTGGTGCATTCGCGGGCGGAGCGCGAAGCAGGCGCCGCGGTCGGCGCCGGCGCGGGATTCTCGGTTGCGATTGCGGCGGACGGAATCACTGTGGTCGGAGCGGCAGGTTTCAAGTTCGAGGCTTCGACGATTGCGGCTGGAGACGCGTCGATGCCGGATGGTTTGTCAGTCGCGATGTTCGATGCTGCGAATATCGCGGACGGCCCGCTGGTCGCGCGCAATTTTATGAAGGGCGACAGGATGCATCCGATGGGAATGCGTGGCACGCGGAAGGTCCATGACGTGTTTGTGGATCGCAAGTTGCCACGGGCACGGCGGGAGCGCTTCCCCGTGGTCACGGTCGGCGGCGAAATCGCGTGGCTTCCGGGGCTTGCGCGCGCGGACTGCGCGCTGGTCACCAAGGCCACCGAAACCGTACTGCGCGTTGAGGCTTCTGAAATCGCGGCTTAGCGCTTACCACGTTGCGTGCGCATCAACGCGCGTGATACTTTCGTATATAGCATGAACCAGTTTTCTCGCAGTATTGCGCTATGGCTAGTGCTGGGACTGATGTTCCTGCTGCTGTTCAATATCTTCAGCAGGCAACAGCCCAAAGAACCCGAAATAATTTTCTCGGATTTCCTCAACCAGGTTGAAAAAAACCAGGTCGCCCAGGCGACGATTCAGGGAAATCTAATCAAGGGCGACACGACCAGCGGGGAGCATTTCAAGACCTACGCGCCCGAGGATCCCGACCTGGTCAAGACGCTGCGCGAAAAGGGCGTCAAGATCGCGGCCAAGCCGGTCGAGGGCGATCCGTGGTGGATGGTCGCGCTGGTGCAGTGGTTCCCGATAATAGTGCTGGCGGCGCTGTGGATTTTCTTCATGCGCCAGATGCAAATCGGCGGCGGCAAGGCGATGTCGTTCGGCAAGAGCCGCGCCAAGCTACTGACTGAAAACACGCACAAAGTTACTTTCGGCGACGTGGCGGGAATCGACGAGGCCAAGGACGAGCTCGAAGAGATAATTCAATTTTTGCGCGACCCCAAGCGCTTCACGCGGCTTGGCGGCAGAATTCCCAAGGGCGTGCTGCTGGTCGGGGCGCCGGGAACCGGCAAGACGCTGCTCGCGCGAGCGATCGCCGGCGAAGCGGGCGTGCCGTTCTTTTCGATCTCGGGATCGGACTTTGTCGAGATGTTCGTTGGCGTGGGTGCGTCGCGCGTGCGCGACCTGTTCGTGCAGGGCAAGAAGCATGCGCCGTGTATCATTTTTATCGACGAGATCGACGCGGTGGGACGTCATCGCGGGGCCGGCCTTGGCGGCGGTCACGATGAACGCGAACAGACGCTCAACCAGTTGCTGGTCGAGATGGATGGGTTCGAGGCCAACGAGGGCGTGATCCTCGTGGCCGCCACCAATCGCCCCGACGTGCTGGACCCGGCGTTGCTGCGCCCGGGCCGCTTCGATCGCCGCGTGGTGGTGCCGCTGCCCGACGTGAAGGGGCGCGAGGGGATCCTGAAGGTTCACACGCGCAAGGTGCCGCTGTCCGACGACGTCGATGCGACCAAGCTTGCGCGTTCAACCCCGGGCTTCGCGGGCGCCGACCTGGAAAACCTTGTCAACGAGGCCGCGCTGCTGGCGGCGCGCCACAACAAGGACAAGGTCGAGATGTCGGACTTCGAGCTCGCCAAGGACAAGGTGATGATGGGCGCGGAACGGCGCTCGATGGTGATGTCGGGCTCGGAGCGCAAGATAATCGCTTATCATGAAGGCGGGCATGCGCTGGTCGCGATGCTTCAGCCCGGTGCGGATCCGGTCCACAAGGTTACGATTATCCCGCGCGGGATGGCGCTTGGCGTGACGCAGCAATTGCCCCTGGACGATCGCTACACGTATCCCCGCGACTACCTGGTGACGCGATTGGCGGTGATGTTCGGCGGGCGCACCGCGGAAGAACTCGTGTTCGGCCAGATGACGACCGGCGCGGGCAACGATATCGAAAAAGCAACCGAACTCGCGCGCAAAATGGTCTGCGAATGGGGCATGAGCAAGGAGCTCGGCCCGATGACGTTCGGCCGGCGCGAGGAACAGATCTTTTTGGGCCGCGACATCTCGCATCATAAGGATTACTCCGAGCAGACCGCGCTCGAGATCGATCGCGAAGTGCGCCGTATCATCGACGACGCGTATCAGAAAGCGCGCCAGCTCCTGTCGGATCATATGGTGCTGCTCCACGCGATCGCCGCGCGGCTGCTCGAGAAGGAAGTGCTCGACGGTAGCGAAGTCGAGGCGATGGTGACGGCGTTCCGCGAAGGGCGCGAGATGCCGCCGTCGCCGGCCGCGGTGCGCAACGATTTTCCGCCGCGTCCGGGCGCGGAACCGGGCAAGGAAAAGCGTGCCGACAACGAAAACGAAAGCTCGGTGCCCGGACTCCCGCCGAAACCGGTCCTCGTGTAGTCGTCTTCGCCGGCGTGGCCGCGGCGCTCTGATCGATTCGCCACGGCGAGTCGGTTGCCGCGTGGCTGAGGGGCAGTGGGGCCGGTGCGATGCGACGCTCGCGGATCAAAACCAAATCATCAAGTGATAGAGGCTTGCGCAAGCGCGCCTCTCAATCCCCGTATCTCAAGCTTTACGACGGTCGCGTAATCAAGTTCCCCGCAGTAATGGGCGTGCTCAACGTCACGCCCGACTCCTTCTCCGATGGCGGGAGATACTTGGATGCGGACCGCGCCGTCGAGCACGCGCTTGCGATGGAAGCGGCAGGCGCCGACCTGATCGACGTCGGCGGTGAATCCTCGCGTCCCGCGGGCGCGTCGGAGGTGCCGGTCGAGGTCGAGCTCGCGCGAGTCAGGCCGGTGCTCGAGCGCTTGGGCAAGCGGCTGCGAGTGCCAATCTCGATCGACACGCGCCGCGCGGAGGTCGCACGAATCGCGCTTCAGTCGGGCGCGGCGATAATCAACGATATCACGGCGCTTGAGCACGACTGCGAAATGGCGCCGCTTGCGGCGCGAACGAAGTGCGCGGTGGTGCTGATGCATATGCGCGGCGGTCTCGCCAATCATATCGAGTTCGCACGCTACCGCGACGTGGTGCGCGAGGTCGCCGAATACCTGGAGGCGCGCGCGCGATTTGCCGCCGCGGCGGGAGTTGTGCGCTCGCGAATCATCGTCGACCCGGGACTAGGCTTCGCCAAGACCGCCCAGCATAATCTCAAATTGCTGGCCGCCTTGCCCGACCTCTGTGCGCTCGGCTATCCCGTATTGGTAGGAGCGTCGCGCAAGAGCTTTGTGGCGCGAATAGCCGGCGCCGGCGAGCGAGAGCTGGAATTCGCCAGCGCGGCTGCCAACGCGCTGGCAGTGGCCGCGGGCGCGTCGATCGTGCGCGCGCACGACGCCGGCGCGGCCGTCGCCGTGGTGGCAATGGCCGCGGCGATGGCGGGACGGGATCGGCGGTTCAGGCCCAATGCATAACTACATACCCATGATACCGCAGCCGCGATGGCAGGACTTCGTTGACGTCCTGATCGTGGCCTACGTGATCTACCGGATCGCGCTTTTGATCCGCGGCACGCGCACGATGCAGATGGTGGTCGGGATGGTGATCGTGGGCGGCGCGTTCGTCGCGTCGCAGGTGCTCGGACTGTTCACGCTCAACTGGCTCTTGAACAACTTCCTCGGTTCGTTGTTTGTGATCCTGGTGGTTATCTTCCAGGCGGACATTCGGCGCGCGCTGACCCGTGTCGGTGCGCAATCCTTCCTGGGCCGCAGTGCGGTTGCCGTCAAGCCTGCGGAAGAAATAGCAACCGCGGCGGCGTGGCTTTCGGCGCGTCGAGTCGGCGCGCTGATAGTGATCGAGCAGGACGATGGCCTCAATGAGTTCGTCGAAAGCGGAAGAGCCGTTGACGGCAAGGTCTCGCCCGAGCTGCTCGAGACGATTTTCATGAACGGCTCTCCGCTCCATGATGGCGCCGTGATCATAAACGGCGACCGGATACTCGCGGCGGCGTGCCTGCTGCCGCTGTCGCAGAACCCCAACGTAAGCCTGTCGCTGGGCACGCGTCATCGCGCAGCTATTGGAATGAGCGAGGACAGCGACGCGGTTGTGCTGGTCGTTTCCGAGGAGAGCGGGACGATTTCCCTTGCCCGCGGCGGTGTTCTGAGCCGTGGACTGGAACCAGCCGAGGTCCTGTCCACACTGAGGAAGCTGCCGGGTTAGGCGCGCGGCGGCAAAACAGCGACGGGACGACGCACGATGAGGCTGGGCGACTTCAAATATCTGTTCGCAGTTAGTGGCGTGCGGCGGCTGCGCGGCGCCGACATCGGGATGCGCATATTCGCGGTAGCGCTCGCGATCGGGCTGTGGATATTCGTCAACGCGGGCGAGCGGGGCTCAGTCGAGCCGCTCACGGTGCCTATAAGCTATCGGTCGCTGCCGCAGGGGATGGTGATCGTGAACCATCCGCCGACGGTCGTAAAAATCGAAGTCACCGGTCCGCGCACCCTGCTGTCGCTGCTGGATCCCGAGCGGCTCACGCTCAAGATCGATCTGCGCGGCGTTGCGGCGGGACAATCCGAGTTCAAGGTATATCCCGCGATGTTCAACGTGGAACGAAATACCGCCGTGACCAGCATCTCGCCCGATCAATTGGCGCTTGATGTCGATCGCCTGGTTACGCGCGACGTGCCGGTCCATCTGGCGGTTCAGGGCAAGGTCGAGCCGGGCTACACGATTACCTCGGTCGATGTTACGCCGCCAACCGTCACCATCGCCGGGCCCAGTCGTTTCATCGCGCCGCTTACGTCGGTCAGCACGGAACCCTTCGACTTGAAGGGACTCACCTCGGGGACCGGCCGCTCGGTTGATATCGTGGCGCCCAATCCGGCGTTGGGATTCTCTACGGGTCATGTCGATGCGCGGGTCAATGTCGCGGAGGCGATTGCCGACCGTGAGTTTCGCGCGGTCGACGTGGAAGTCAGGGGCAGCGGCTTCAAGTACCGCGTCGAACCCAAACAGGCGACGCTGACGATTCGCGGGCCTGCGGTCAAGCTTGCGGGTCTCGCGCCGAAGGGCCTGGCCTACGTTGACGCCAAGGGCGTTGCGCCGGGCTCGCACGAATTGCCGCTGCAAGTGACACTGCCTGACGCAATGCAGTTGGTGCGCCACTCGCCCGACAAGGTTAGACTGCGGATCTATCACGAGAAGCTGACAACTACTGCCGATGACCACCCATCGTAAACTGTTTGGCACCGACGGCGTCCGCGGAGTCGCCAATCAGGAGCCGATTACCTCCGAGACCGCGCTCAAGCTCGGCCGCGCGCTCGCCCATATGTTCCGCGATTCCACCGGTCGTCATCGCAGAATTCTTATCGGCAAGGACACCCGCCTCTCGGGCTACATGCTCGAGACCGCGATCGAGTCCGGAATCTGCTCGATGGGCGTGGACGTGTGGCTGGTCGGTCCTCTCCCTACCCCTGCGATCGCGTTTCTGACCCGCAGCATGCGCGCCGACGCCGGCGTGGTCATATCGGCCTCGCACAATCCGTTCCAGGACAACGGCATCAAGTTTTTTTCGCGCGATGGATTCAAACTCGACGACCAGACCGAGCGGCGAATCGAAGCGATGGTGTTCGACGAAAGCGAGGTCGGGATGCATCGCGCGCGCGCCGACGATATCGGCAAGGCGAAGCGAATCGACGACGCGCTCGGCCGTTACCTGGTGTTTCTGAAGTCATGCCTGCCGCGCTCGGTCGCATTCGACGGACTGAAGGTCGCGATCGATTGCGCCAACGGCGCGGCCTACAAGGTCGGTCCCGAGGTGCTCGAGGAACTGGGGGCCGAGGTCGTAGCGATCGCCGCCGATCCCGACGGCACCAACATCAATCTGAATTGTGGCGCGACGCATCTGGACGCGATCCGTGAAACCGTTGCGCGCGAGCACGCCAACGTCGGGATTGCGCTCGACGGCGACGGTGATCGCGTGATGCTGATCGACGAGCGCGGCGAAGTCTTCGACGGCGACGACGTGATGGCGCTGCTTGGCCGCAAGCTCGCCGCCCAAGGCCGGCTGAGCCACAACGCCGTGGTCGCAACCGTGATGAGCAACTTCGGACTCGAGCTGGCGCTTCGCGACGCGGGCGTGCGGCTCATTCGCACCGAGGTCGGCGACCCCGCGGTTGCGCGCGAGATGCGGCTGAACTCGTACAACCTGGGCGGCGAGCAGTCGGGCCACGTGATCTTCATGGATTACTCGACCACCGGCGACGGAATGATCAGCGCCTTGATGGTGCTCGCGCAGATGGCCGAGAGTGGGCGCACGCTCGGCGAGCTGCGCGCGATGCGCCGCGTGCCGCAAATCCTGGAAAACGTGCGCGTGCGAAATCGCACGCCGATTGCCGAGATGCCCGACGTCCAGCGAATCATCGCCGACGCCGAGCGCCGCCTGGCAGGCGCCGGCCGCCTCCTGGTGCGATATTCGGGGACCGAGATGCTCGCGCGCGTGATGGTCGAAGGAGAGGACGCCGCCCAAATCAAAACCCTCGCCCAGGAAATCAGCGCCGCCATCCAAAAGCACGCCGGCACCCCGTAACCAATTAATTCCGTTTCGCGCGCTTGCGCCCTGAGTGAAGAACCGACAGATGGCACTGGATGCCGAGGTGCGGCGGACGTTTAAAACATAGCCGGGCAATGAAAAGGCGGTTGAAGAGAGCGTTCGGTGTTGACGTTCAGGGAACGTTCGCCCGGTCACTTGTCGTCTTGGACAAGAGTTTTCTGCAAGGAGTGACGGCGCAAGAGCTGCGCTTTTACGTGAAACACGGGTGGATATTCGGCGTAACAGAAATTCTTCAATATGAGCATTTTCGGAAGTGGGATCGATGGAGATTTGCGAATCTCGTCAAGCTCAAAGCTATTGAAAAACACATCGTCCTGCTGCCGGGAATCGGGGAGATGTTCAGAGCGGAATCAAAGAAGCGAAAACCAGCATCGCAAGTTCTCCGGATAAAGGGAATCGTGCTAACTGATAAGTTAATCCCTGGGCGTCCTTTTTTTGAATTGGACGAGGGCACGAAGAAGATCGCAACCGAAAGGACGGTTGAATTGGAGAAGCGACTCGACATCCTGATCGATGTTTGGACCGACTTTAAGAAAATACCCGAATTTGATGGCGCAAAATCGGAAGATATGGCAGCGATTGTGCGCGCCAAATCGCTTCAGATTCGTGATGACCACGATGATATGCGCGGATTTTATAAGAGGCATCGTCACCGTTCTCAACCTCCCGCCAAGCTAATCGACGAGGAGTGGACGTTCTTTAGATGGATTCAGGTACAGCTTCTCGCCGGTTTGGACTTCTTTGCTAGCCACGGGCTGGGAGCTCCGTTCAACAGAGAAAATCTGTTTCACGGGTTACTTGACCTGGATTATTTGATAGTGGCTCTCGTGGTCGGGGGTCTGGCGTCGCGCGAACAGCAGATGCTGGAGCGATTCAGCCTACTACGTCCTGATGGATTGATTCTCAAATAGATTCTATTTCTCTTCTGTTAAATGCCTTCATGTTCCCTTGAGGAATGCGACTTCCCCGAGGAGGCGGTGAGGCGGATGTTTCCGGTATAATCTTGTGCCGTGGATAACGAGGGTAATTCAGATTTCCCTGTCATGCGGCGGATTATGGAGCTGCTTGATGATTGGGTAATGGCACTTGCGGCGCCTCTTCTTCCCCTGTGGCCTGCACCCCGATGTCCGTCAGATCATAAGTAAAGTCGGTCGTTGGGCAACGTCATCGGCGCGGGCGCCGTTGGCAGATCGGTCGCGAAATATGGGCTCGGCTTCGACCCGCGCCCGCATACAACCATCCGTGTGACGATGCGATTTGACCTTAACAGGGCGAAGCCCTCATCCCGCAGCAGTGCTGATTCGGCTGCACCCTCACCTACCGACCACCAGGCGGTCGGTCTCCTCTCCCGTAAAGTAACGGGCGAGGTAGGATCCGGGTTCCTTCGCTGCGCTCAGGATGACACAAAAAAAGTTCTAACAGGCCTCCGCGCGCCCGCGGGAACGGCCGCGCGCGACAACGGAGCGCGGCCTTAATACTGGGTGCAGGGCTCAGCCCTGCGGTGCGGGGGTCACCGCTGCCATCGCGTAGTCGCGAAAAGATGCGCTGCGCAGATTTTCGCGTCTTCTCAATGCGGGTGCAGGGGCCGCAGCCCCTGCCCAAGGAAGCGTGAAACCCACGGTGGGTTTCACATTTAATAAAGTGATTCCCCTATGAGACGCGGTTCGCGCGCTTGTGCTTCGCCTTCAATGGCTTCGAGCCCAATGCCTTGAGGTACGCCTTCACCGTGCGCGTCAGTCCCATGTATAGCGCGTCGGAGATCAGCGCGTGGCCGATTGAGACTTCTTGCAGGCCTTTGACCGCTTTGACATAGGCGGGAATATTCTTGAGATCGAGATCGTGACCGGCATTCACGCCGAGTCCGATTTCCCGCGCCAGACGCGCGGCTTCGCGATGCGCCGCGAGAATCTCCTGACAGGCAGGCGTGCCGAACGCATTCGTATACGGTCCGGTGTACAGCTCGATTCGGTCCGCGCCGAGTTTTCGCGCGCGTCTGATCTGCTCGGCGTCAGGATCGAGAAAGAGACTCGTGCGGATACCTGCCTTGCGGAGCCTGGCGAGCACGTCGCCGAGCCAGTCCGCCCCGCCGCTCGTCAGGTTCCATCCCGCATTCGAGGTGAGCACGCCGGGCGGGTCGGGCACTAGAGTCACCTGCGTCGGCCTGACGCGTGTCACGAGGTCAAGAAACTCCGCGCCCGGGTATCCTTCGATGTTGAACTCGACCGTGAGCATCGCGGCGAGGTCGAACACGTCCTGAAACGTGATATGCCGCGCGTCGGGGCGCGGATGCACCGTGATCCCGTGGCATCCGGCGGCGATACAGGTGCGGGCCGCCTCGACTACGTCGGGGATATTTCCGCCGCGCGCATTTCGGAGCGTCGCGATTTTGTTGACGTTGACGCTGAGGCGAATCATTTCAATCCCCGAGCCTACCAGAGCCAGCGAGCCAGTCCAGCGCCGGTTATTCTCCGCATTTACGCCGGAGCACTGTGAGGTAGCGCCCGCCGACTCGGGGCAAGTTCACTCTTCCCCTTACCCTTCTAACAGGCGAAGCCCGCATCTTTTACCAACATTGGGTGCAGGGGGTCACCCCTGCCCGTTGGCACGGGAGGCCAGTATTAAGAAACCGCGCGCCCGCCGCGATGTCCGCGCCCGCCAACGGCGGGCGGCCTTAACGGTGGGTGCAGGGGTCACCCCTGCAAACCCACGGTGGGTTTCACATTCAATAAAGTGACTCCCCTGCTTATTTGCGCCTCCCGCGCATGGTGTAATATTTCCCGCAGGATAACCGACGATGATTTTGCTCAACGCCGCCGAAAGCCGAGAACTCGATCGCATCAGCCAGGAAAAGTACGGAATTTCGTCCTACTTGCTGATGACGCGCGCGGGCGAGGCTGTTGCCGACGCGCTCGTCGAGCGCTTCCCCGAAGCGGTCACCGATGTGCTCGTCGTGGCGGGTAGGGGCAACAACGGCGGCGACGGATTCGTCGCTGCAAGACGGCTGATTCAGGACGGTTTCGGCGTGCGAGCCGTTCTGCTCGGTCGCGCGGCGGACTTGAAGGGCGATGCCGCTCGTGCGTATGCGGAGTTCCGCGCATCCGGTGGCAAGGCGATCGAGGCGTCGGGAGAGTCCAGCCTCGAAGCCGCGCTTGGCAAGCGCCCGAGCGCCGTTATCGACGCGATTTTCGGCACCGGCCTGAACGCGGAGGTCAAAGACGCGCCGCGGCGCGCGATCGGGATTGTTAATTCATTCGGATTGCCTGTAATCGCCGTCGATATCGCGTCGGGTGTGAACTCGGACACTGGTGCGGTCATGGGCGCGGCGATCCGAGCCTCGCTCACGGTGACGTTCGGGTTCGCGAAGTTCGGCCACGTTTCATATCCGGGCGCCGGGCAATCCGGCGAGTTGCGGATCGTCGATATAGGTTTCGCCGCGCGCGCGATTGAGGAGATAGCGCCTCGCGGCCGATTCCTCGAGCGCGACGACGTGCGGCATTTGATTCGCGAGCGGCCGGCCAATTCGCACAAGGGAATGTATGGACATCCGCTGGTAATCGCCGGCGGCCGCGGCAAGTCCGGCGCCGTCCTGCTCGCTTCGCGCGCCGCTTTGAGAGCGGGCGCCGGCCTGGTTACGGCGGCGGTGCCGGAGTCGATCCAGCCAATCGTCGCGGCAGGGCAAGCTGAACTGATGACCGAGCCGATCGCCGATCGCGACGGCCACTTTGACGGCGCTCATGCGCCCGACGCGTTGAAGATGATAATCGACGGGATGAACGCGTTGATCGTGGGTCCGGGAATGGGCGTCAGCGATGACACCAGGCGGCTCGTCGAATGGCTGATTTCAGACGCGTGCGAGCGCGAGCGTCCGATGCTGATCGATGCCGACGGACTCAACGCGCTTGCCGCGATCGGTTGCGAAGCCGCCCGGGGTGCGCGCGGTCCGGTCGTGCTGACGCCTCATCCGGGAGAAGCCGCGCGCCTGCTCGGCGTCACGCCGGCGACAATCAACGGCGATCGCGTGTCTGCCGCGCGCAATCTGGCGGATCGAACCGGAGCGTCCGTGCTGATAAAGGGCGCGCGTTCCGTTATCGCCTCTCCCGACGGCGACGTCTATATCAACTCGACCGGCAATCCCGGGATGTCCACGCCCGGCATCGGTGACGCGCTGTCGGGAATCGTCGGCGCGCTGCTGGGGCAGAAGATGCGCCCGATCGACGCGCTCGCGCTCGGCGTTTTTCTCCATGGCTACGCGGCGGATCGCGTCGCGGCGCGGATGGGGCGCGTTGGCTATATCGCCGGCGACGTGATTGACGAGCTGCCGGCGGCGCTGGAAGCACTAACGCGGTAGTTGCGCTATATTAGTGACTGAGTAATCGCGATGGCTAATGCCGTGGAAGAATCGGAAGAATTGGGCGCGACCGCGGTCACGATGGTGATCGAGAGCCGCTCGCCGCACGAGACCAAATCGTGGGGACGGCGGCTCGCCTCGCTTCTCGAAGGCGGAGAGCTGCTCGGCCTGATTGGCGATCTCGGCGCGGGCAAGACCTGCTTTATCAAGGGTCTCGCGCGCGGACTCAACCTGCGCGAAGAGGACATCCTGAGCCCCACCTTCACGATGATCCAGGAGCATCACGGCCGCTTCCCGCTCTATCACATCGATCTATATCGCCTCGAAGAGGCGACGCTCGACGACCTGGGCCTTCGCGAATACCTGTTTTCCGAAGGTGTCGCCGCGGTCGAATGGTTCGAGCGTCTGCGCGGGGGCGCGGAGATGGAGTACCTGGCAGTCCGGATCAGTTACGTCGGCGCGAACATGCGCCGGATCGAATTGAGCGCGGGTGACTCGCGTCACGCGCAAATTATTTCCAAGTTGAAGCACAGCTTCGCCTGAGGGCGCGGCGCCATTCGCCGACCGCGCGCCGCGGTGATAGATTGCACGCCCAACGGCGGTTTCAGAAATGCCATCTGTCGGATATTCGAAACCAAGCAAATGCCGCGGTAAGAGAGACTGGAGGTTCGTATGAGGAAGACTGAGATCGCAATGATCGCGACGTTTCTAGTTGTGGGGCTGTTGTCCGCCGTGAAGACCAGCGCACAGCCTGGGCCGCCGCCTCCGCCAGACTATTACGGGGAACCTCCGCCGCCGCCGGGCCACCGTGAACCTCCGCCTCCGCCGGACGATTACAGGGAACATCTCCGGGACCGGGAGCACCGAGAGTGCGAGACGGAACACAAGGAATGTCAGAACGACTGGCATAACCGCTGCGAATCGCAGCATGACCGCTGCGAAGCGTCCCATCAAGATTGCGAGTACGCCAGCAAAGAGGGCGGGGTGCCCCATGAGGTTTGCGAGCGACAGCACCGCGCCTGTGACGAGGCCCATCACAACTGTGACGAGCAGAGTCATGGATGTGAGACGCTACACCGACAGTGCGAAGATCGAGTCAAGGAGCTATACGATTGATCTAAGCGCCGCTTAGCCCAGACGAGAGTTAGGACAGCCCGCCCTTCAACTTAGTCCAGTCGCGCGCGAATTCGGACGCGCCACGCCCCACAGGGGCTGGTTTGAGGCCCATTTTCCGCACATAATACTTAATTCCCCCATTTTTCAGGGCGAATAGGGTCATTGCGTTGGGATTGGTCGTTCAAAAATACGGCGGAACTTCGGTCGGATCGATCGAGCGAATCAAGGCGGTCGCCGATCGCGTGGTCAGGGCGCGCGACGCCGGGAATCGGATCGTCGTGGTCGTTTCCGCGATGGCGGGCGAGACCAACCGGTTGTTCAAGCTCGCCGCCGAATTGAGCGACTCGCCCAACGCACGCGAGACTGACGTGCTGGTCGCCACGGGAGAGCAGGTCTCGGCTGCGCTGCTCGCGATCCGGCTCCAGTCGATGGGGCATCCGACGGTTTCCTTTCTCGCTTTTCAAATGAACCTGACCACCGACTCGAATCATGGCCGCGCGCGAATCAAGTCCGTGCAATGCGATCGCGTGATGCGCGCTCTCGACGATGGGCAGATCGTCGTGGTTGCCGGCTACCAGGGCGTCAACTCCGCCGGCGATATCACGACGCTTGGCCGCGGCGCGTCGGATCTGACCGCGGTGGCGATGGCAGCCGCTCTCAAAGCCGACGCCTGCGAAATCTACACCGATGTGGATGGTGTCTATACCGCCGATCCCAACATCTGCCCCAAAGCAAAAAAACTCGGCCGCATCTCGTATGATGAGATGCTCGAGATGGCTGGACTCGGGGCGAAGGTCCTGCAAACCCGTTCGGTTGAACTCGCCCGACGTTACAACGTGCCGCTCGTGGTCCGCTCCAGCTTCCGTGAAGCCGAGGGGACGTGGGTTGGACAAGAGGATTTGTCAATGGAGGACGTGCTCGTTTCGGGCGTAACGCTCGACCAGAATCAAAGCAAGATAACTGTTGCCGGCGTTGAGGATCGGCCCGGTCTGGCCGCGAAGATTTTCAGCCCGATCGCCGACGCGGGAATCGTCGTGGACATGATTATCCAGAACGCCAGCGCCGACGGCCACACCGACATGACGTTTACGATCGGGCGCGAAGACCTTGGCCGCGCGCTCGAAATCGTTATGCGTACGGCGGCCGAAATCGGCGCGTCGGGCGTGCGGCATGACGATCAGGTCGCCAAGGTTTCGGTGGTCGGAGTTGGAATGCGCACGCATGCGGGAGTCGCGGCCTCGATGTTCCAGGTGCTGGCGGCGGAACGGATTAATATCGAGATGATCTCGACCTCGGAGATTAAGGTCTCGGTCGTGGTCAATTCGAAATACGGGGAACTAGCGATGCGTGCGCTGCACGACGCGTTTGTCAACGGCGACGGCGGCTCGAACGCCCCGCCGCGGGAGACAGTTTGAGTCCGATGCCGGATGCAAAGCATATCCAGGTTTACGACACCACGTTGCGCGACGGATGCCAGTCCGAAGACGTTTCGCTGACGGTCGAGGACAAGGTCACGATTGCCCAACGTCTCGACGATCTCGGTTTCGATTACATCGAGGGTGGATGGCCGGGCTCGAACGATCGCGACGCGGCGTTCTTCAAAGAGATCAAGAAGATCAAAATTCACCACGCCAAGATCGTGGCCTTCGGCTCGACTCGCCGCTCCGGAGTTCGCGCCGCGGCCGATCGCAACCTGCAATTGATCCTGCGCACCGGGACTCAAGTCGCGACCGTGGTCGGCAAGACCTGGGACATGCACGTCCGCGAGGCGCTACGAATCCCGCTCAACGAAAATCTCGAAATTCTCAACGACACGATCGCGTTTCTGAAAAAGCACTTCGACGAGGCGATTTTCGACGCCGAACATTTCTTCGACGGCTATTTTCACAATCCCGAGTATGCGCTTGCGTGCCTGAAAGCCGTTGACGACGCGGGCGTCACGCTGATCGCGTTGTGCGACACCAACGGCGGACGCCTGCCAGGCGAAATCGAAGCCGCGGTAACCGCGGCCCGCGCCGTGGTCAATTGCCCGATCGGAATTCACTGTCATAACGACTCGGACGTCGCGGTCGCCAACACCCTTGCCGGCGTGAGCGCGGGCGCCGTGCAGGTGCAGGGGACGATCAACGGCTTCGGCGAGCGATGCGGCAACGCTAACCTGGTTTCGATAATCGCCAACTTGCAGCTCAAGCTCGGCTACCATTGCGTGCCCCCGGCCAAGCTCAAGACGATGCGCGAGGTCTCGACGCTGGTGTACGAACTCGCCAACCTCACGCCGTTCGCGCGCCAGCCGTACGTCGGCCGCAGCGCGTTCGCGCACAAGGGAGGGCTGCACGTCTCGGGAATCCAGCGCAACACGGCGACCTACGAGCACGTCGATCCCGCGCTGCTCGGCAACGATCGCCGCGTGCTGCTCTCCGAGCTGTCGGGCCGCGCCAATATCGTGTACAAGGCCAAAGAATTCGGACTCGAGCTCGATACGGCGAACGACAAAATCGCCGTCCTGCTCGACGAGCTCAAGCGGCTCGAAGGCGCGGGCTACACCTTCGACGGGGCGGACGCTTCGTTCGAGCTGCTGATGCTGCGCACGCTCGGCCTGGCCAAAGAACATTTCAACTTCGTCAGTTTCCGCGTCTTCGACGACAAATGGCATGAGGATCGCGCGCCTTTCAGCGAGGCGGTGGTCGTGATCGAAGGACCCGACGGTGTGCGCACGCGCAACTCCGCCATTGGCAACGGCCCCGTCAACGCGCTCGATTCGGCGCTGCGTCAAGCGTTGCTGCCGTACTATCCCAATCTCGAGGCGATGCAGTTGGTCGATTACAAAGTCCGCGTGCTCGACAACGGCGCCGGCACCGAGGCGCGCGTTCGCGTGCTGATCGAATCGACCGACGGCAAGCGCCGATGGGGCACGGTTGGATTGTCGAGCAACGTCATCGAGGCGAGCTGGCAGGCGCTGGTTGACTCGATCGAATACAAGCTGCACAAGGATAACGTGAAGCCGCGCGCGAAGGCGGCGAGCAAGCACAACGGCGCGCGTCCGCGGTCTGCCAGGGCCGCGGAGAATGCGCCGGCGCGCGCAAGATAGGACGCGAGCGAGCATCCGGCCACGCCCGCGCCAACCACGATGATGTTCGCGCTCGATGCTGTCTGTGTCACGCGGACGACCCCGTCTTTTTCCGCCGATCAGTGTGCGATAAGCTAATCGCCGCACTGGTGGCGAACACAACCGTTCATGGCGATCTATCTCGATCATAACGCGGGCGCTCCTCTTCGCGTCGAGGCTGCCGCCGCCATTTCGCGCGTGATAGCCGATGCGGGCGGGAATCCCTCGTCGGTGCATCTCTCCGGCCAGCGCTCGCGCCGGATGCTCGAGGCTGCGCGCGCGCAGGTCGCGTCGATCGCCGGCGCCGAGCCGCGGCAGATCGTGTTTACCAGCGGCGGCACCGAGTCGAACAATCTTGCCATCTTCGGCGCGATCAGCGCGGCCTCTCGACTCCGCAGAATCATTTCATCCGAGATCGAGCATTCATCGATCCTCGCTCCGCTTGCGGAACTCGAGCGCCGCGGCTTTGACGTAGTGCGAGTCGCGCCCGACCGCGACGGGCGAATCGATCCCGCCCGCGTACTCGCGGCGCTCGATGGCGAGACCGCGCTCGTAACGCTCGGGCTTGCGAACTCCGAAGTCGGGACGATCCAGGATCTCGCGCCGCTCGCAACGGTGTGCGGCAAGGCCGGCGCGCTGCTTCATGCCGATGCGGCGCAGGCCGTCGGGCGAATTCCGGTCGATGTGGCGGCGCTGGGATGCGATCTGATGACGCTCAGCGGTCACAAGCTTGGCGCGCCGGCGGGAGTCGGCGCTTTGTACGTCCGCGACTTTGCGCGCATCGCGCCGATCATATTGGGCGGCCCGCATGAAAGCGGCCTGCGCGCCGGCACGCCGAATCTGCTGGGCGCGGTGGCCTTCGGCGCCGCGGCCGAGGCCGCAGTGCATGCGATGGGAGTGGAGTCGGAGCGAATCGGCTCGCTGACCTCAACGCTCTTCGCGCGTATCCGCGAGGCGATTCCCGGCGTCGGCCTGAACGGCCCGATCGCCGGCAGGCTTCCGAACACGCTCAATCTCACGTTTCCGGGCGTGCTCGGCGAGAGCATGCTGATCGCGCTCGATCTCGAAGGCGTTGAAGTTTCGATGGGTTCGGCGTGCGCGGCGGGAGCCGTCGAGCCGTCGCACGTGCTGCGCGCGATGGGCCGCAGCGTTGCCGACGCGCGCAGCTCGCTTAGAATCAGCCTCGGATGGAACAACACGGCGGATGAGATCGACGCCGTTGCGGCGATCATCCCGGCGGTGTGGCGACGCGTCGCGGACGCGGAGCCTATGCCGGAGGCGAGCGCACGATGAGGCCGCGAGTGCTGGTCGCGATGTCGGGCGGGGTGGACAGCTCCGTCGCGGCGGCGATCCTGCGCGAGCAGGGTTACGACGTCGTGGGCGTCGCGATGCGGCTTGCACCCGAGCCGTCTCTGCCTTTAGCGAAGCGCCGCGGCACCTGCTGCTCGCATGACGATTTCGAAGATGCGCGCCGGGTGGCCGAGCGGATGGATTTTCCGTTCTATGTGATCGATTTGCGCGCCGATTTCGCCGCGCGCGTGGTCGATAACTTCGTCTCCGAATATCTCGATGGGCGCACGCCGAATCCGTGCGTGATGTGCAATCGCGAGATCAAATTCGATCGCTTGTGGAGCCGCGCCCGCGCGCTTGCGGCCGACTACGTCGCGACCGGACATTACGCCCGAATAGAGCAGGGGGCAGACGGCAGATTTCATCTGCTGCGCGCGGCCGACGACGCCAAGGATCAGTCGTATTTTCTTTTCACGCTCGGGCAGGACGAACTCTCGCGAACTATTTTCCCGCTTGGCGCCATGACCAAAACCGAAGTTCGGGCCCGCGCGCGCGCGTTGGGCCTTGCGACCGCGGACAAGCCCGAGAGCCAGGAAATCTGCTTTGTTCCCGACGACGACTACGCGAGCTTTGTCGAGGGGCGAAGCGCGCCCGCGCAACTCCGCCCCGGATCGATTATCGACAGCGACGGAAGACGGCTCGCCGCTCACTCGGGCGTGCATCGATTCACGATAGGACAGCGCCGCGGCCTCGGTGTCGCGAGCGGGCAGCGGCTGTACGTACGCGAGATTCGGGCCGAGTCGGGCGAGGTCGTGGCCGGTCGGCGCGAGGAACTCGATTCTCCGGGCCTGATCGCGAATCGAATCAGCCTGGTCGATAATTCCATTGCGCCAGGGCGCGAGCTGAGCGTCGAGGTGAAGGTTCGCCATCGGCATCGCGCGATTGCGGCTACGATGCGCATCGATTCAGGGCGCCGCGCGGAGATTCGCTTCGCGTCGGGCGGTCCCGCGGTGACACCGGGACAGGCGTGCGTTTTTTATCGCGGCGAGGAAGTGCTCGGCGGCGGATTTATCGAACGGGCGATCGCGGAAGAGCAAGCGAACTGACTATGGCAACGCGCTTCGCGATCGCAACGCTCGGATGCAAGGTCAATCAGTACGATTCGGCGATCATCGAGTCGCGGCTTCGCGCGCGCGGGATGGAACGCCGCGAGTTCAGCGAGCAAGCCGACGTCTATATCGTCAACACCTGCACGATCACCGATCGCGCCGACGCGGAGAGCCTGCGTATCGCGCGGCGCGCGCGGCGGCTCAATCCGAATGCCCGCGTGGTTATGACCGGATGCCTGGCGCAAGCGAGTCCCGACGTGCTCGCGAAAGCGCCGGAGGTTGATGCCGTGATCGGACTCGGGATGCTCGACGACCTCGAACGCGCAGCGGCTTCGGGAGCGGGCGAGCGCGTGATGGTCACGAATCTGCGCAAGGAAAAGGGGCCGATTGAACTGGCCGCGGTCACGCTAGACGGTCATACGCGCGCGTTTTTGAAATTGCAGGAGGGATGCGATCAATTCTGCACGTTCTGCATCGTTCCGTTTTCGCGCGGCGCCTCTCGCAGCGTCGAGCCGCGACGAGTGATGGCGGCGCTCGACGATCTTCACGCGCGCGGCTTCAAGGAAGTCGTTCTTACGGGGGTTCATCTCGGCGGCTACGGCAAGGACCTCGAGCCGCGGGTCGAACTCGCCGATTTGCTCGAGATGATCGCCGAGCGATGCCCGCTCGAGCGGGTGCGGATAAGCTCGCTCGATCCCGAAGAATTGAGCGACCGTATCGTGGAAATAATTTCGAGCAGCGGAACATTCTGCCCGCATCTGCATCTGCCGCTGCAGTCGGGCGACGACGAAACTCTGTCGCGGATGCGGCGGCGTTATCAGCGCGGCTATTTTCGCGATCGCGTCGAGCGCGTTTTACGCGCGTGGCCCGATGCGGCGATTGGCACCGACCTGATTGTGGGTTTTCCGGGTGAGACGGGAGCGCATTTCGAGTCGTACTTCAATTTCGTCGAGTCGATGCCGCTTGCGTATTTTCACGTGTTTCCGTATTCGGTCCGGGCCGGGACCACGGCGGCGAAGTTTTCCGGCCGGGTGAAGCCGGTGGAGATCAAGCGGCGCGCCGGGCTGATGCGCGCACTGGGCGAGCGCAAGCGGGTTGAATTCGCCCGGCGATTCGTCGGGACAAAACTTAAGGTATTACTTGAAGAACGTGGGCCGGGTGGCGAGCTGCAGGGCTACAGCCGCAACTACGTGCGGGTATCGACGCAAGGGCCCGATGAACTGACAAATTGCGAAGTCGAGGTGGAGGCGTCAACCGTTGAAGGCGCGCAACTGGTTGGGGAGATTGTTCGGCCGTGGGCGGACGAAACCGCCTGCGTCCGAGCCTGCTGAAAGTTCCCGCTCTAAACTCGAGCGGGTGCTGGGCTATTCATTCGCGCGAGCGGATCTGCTGGAGACCGCGCTGACGCATCCGAGCGCCGCGGTCGGCAGCGACGTCCATTACGAGCGGCTGGAGTTCCTAGGCGACGCGGTGCTGGATCTTGCGATCGCAGACCTGCTGATGCGCAAGTTTCCGACCGCGAAAGAAGGCCCGCTGTCCAAGCAGCGTGCGTCGATCGTAAACGCGCGCACGCTGGCGCTCAAGGCGCAGGCGATTGAATTGAATGAGATGATGCGGCTGGGAAAAGGCGAAGAAAAAAGCGGCGGGCGCGAGAAGACCTCGATTCTTGCGGCGGTGTTCGAGGCGGTGATCGGCGCGATCTACACCGACGGCGGACTCACGCCCGCGCAGCAAGTGGTCGAGCGCCTGTTCACCGGCGATATCGGCGGACCGGCTGCGGAGCGCGATTACAAAACCGAATTGCAGGAAATCGCGTACCGCTATTTCCGCACGCAGCCGGTGTACGAACTGATCGCGACGGAGGGGCCCGATCACGCCAGGCGCTTTACCACCCGAATCAGAATCGCGGGCCGCGATCTCGGCGTGGCCGAGGGCGGCAGCAAGAAGCAGAGCGAGCAGGCGGCGGCGCGCCTCGCGCTGGATCGAATAGAAGAAGAGCGCGGTGAGCGCCATGGGTGAGCATCGCGCCGGATTCGTGGCGGTCGCCGGCCGCACCAACGTCGGCAAATCGACGCTGGTGAACCGGCTCGTGGGCCACAAGGTCGCGATCGTCACACCGCGTCCGCAGACCACGCGGCGGCGAATTCTCGGTATCCGCAGCGACGCCGACGCGCAGATCCTGTTGATCGACACGCCCGGACTTCATGAGGCGAAGAAGCAACTGAATCAGCGCATGGTGCAGGTGGCGCGGCGCGCGATCGCGGAGGGCGAAGTCATTCTGGCCATGGTGGAAGCGGGCGATCATCTGAACCCGGGAGATCGCGCGGTGCTGGTCGATTTCCGCGCGCTGCGCCGGCCGACGATCGTTGCGATCAACAAAATCGATCGCGTCCCGCGCGCTCAACTGCTGCCGCTGATCGAGGAAATCAACCAAGGATTTCCCGGCGCCGAGATCGTCCCGGTCAGCGCACTGAGCGGCGAGAATATCGACGAGCTGTTGCTGACTCTGAAGCGGATGCTCCCGGTGAGCCCGGCGCTGATGTCGCCCGATGAGTACACCGATCAGACCGAACGAATGATCGCCGAAGAAATCGTCCGGGAGAAAATTTTTCTCAAGATGCGCCAGGAGATTCCGTTCTCGACCGCCGTCAGGGTCGAGAAGTTCGAAGACGACGCGGAGCGCAAGCTCAAGAGGATCGGCGCGACGGTGGTTGTCGATCGCGAGTCACACAAAGGCATGCTGATTGGCGCTGGCGGGCGCACGCTCAAGGAGATCGGTACGGCGGCGCGCCTCGAGCTCGAAGAAATTCTCGGCGCGCACGTGTTTTTGGAAATCATCGTCAAAGTCGAGCGCGATTGGACGAGCGATCCGCGCAAGCTCGCGGAGTTCGGACTGTGACGAATCCGCGCGCAGCGTCCGGCGCCGAGGCGCGGCGGATCGCGGCCGAAGGCGTGCCGGCCATAGTGCTGGTTGGCCGCGCGAACGCGGGCAAGTCCACGCTGTTCAATCGAATCACCAAGGGCGGCCGCGCGATTACCAGCGCGATTCCCGGCACTACGCGCGACCTCAATTTCGCCCGCGCGATCCACGGCGACCGCGAATTTGTCGTGGTCGATAGCGGCGGCCTCGAGCTTGGCGGGCATGAGCGGATGACCGAGCGGATCGTCGGCGAAGCACTGGCCGCGGTGGGCGTGGCCGACGTCGTGGTGTTCATGCTCGATGGCAAGGGGGGGCTGAGCGAGGCCGACGCCGAGGCGCTCGCGCTGGTGCGCGAAACGGGATGTCCGCTGATCATGGCGGTCAACAAGATCGATCGGCCGGGGCAGGAGGCCGAGGCGGCTGAGTTCTACGCGCTCGGCGGCGACGAGTTGTTTTTCATCTCAGCGGCGCACGGACGCGGAATCGGCGAGCTTCTCGATCAAGTCGTCGCGCGGCTGCCCGAGCGCGAAGGCGCCGTGGCCGCATCCCCTGACTTGAGGCTGGCGCTTATAGGACGCCCCAACGTGGGGAAGTCGTCGATCCTCAACCGGCTCTCGGGTTTCGAGCGCGCGATCGTGGACGACAGCCCCGGCACGACGCGCGATCCGGTGGACGTGCGGCTTTCCGCACAGGGCCGCGACGTGCTGTTGATCGACACCGCCGGAATACGCAGGCCGCCGCGCGTCGAAGGCGAGCTGGAGCATCATTCGGTGGGCCGGGCGATCGAAACGATCAGGCGCGCGAACGTCGTGCTGATGGTGATCGACGCGAGCGAGGGAATCACCGACCAGGACGCGCGGCTGGCGCGACTGGTGGACAGCAGCGATCGCGCGATGGTGATCGTGTGCAACAAATGGGACGTGGCGGCGAAGCAGGGGCGCAAGGTGGCGGCTTTCGCCCGCGACGCGCACGAGCGCTACCCGTTCCTCGACTATGCGACGATGGTGTTCACGTCGGCGGTCACCGGCGACGGCGTGGACGGGATCCTCCCGGCTGCGACCCAGGCGGGAGATTCGTGGCGCGCAGTCTTTCAGACTTCGCGGCTGAATCGAACACTGGCCGAAGCGACGGCCGCGATGGATCCGCCGCAGGTGGACAGGCGGCGATTGAACCTGATGTACGTGACGCAGGTCGGCAGCGCGCCGCCGCGGCTTCGATTCTTCACCAACGTCGAACGCGGCATCCCGGCGCATTACATACGCTTCATCGAAACGCGATTTCGGAAGTCCCTGGAACTTGTCGGCACGCCGCTCCGGCTCGATTTTCGGCGCACCGGCCGCTCGTGGGTGCAAGGCGGTCCGCCGGGACGGCCGCGGGGCAAGCCTCGCAACCGGCCCGCGCCGCGCACCAAACCTGCGCGCGCGTAAGGTTGCGGCTGTGGAGCATTGGCGCGATGGCGTTTCGTACGGCGCGTCGGCTCCGGTATATTTCACTGTCAAGGCAATTCCGGTGATCTCTCAAACAACAGTCGAGCGGATTCAGTGATCCTGATTCTCGATTTCGGCAGCCAGTACACCCAGCTGATTGCGCGCCGCGTGCGCGAAGCCAACGTGTATTGCGAAATCCATCCGTTCAACCTCGCGCCCGAAAAAATCCGCGCGATGAATCCGCGCGGGATGATTCTTTCCGGCGGACCGGCCAGTCTCTACGAGGAGAATGCGCCGGATATCGCCGACGAGGTGCTCAATCTTGGCTGTCCGGTGCTCGGAATCTGCTACGGCCTGTACGTGATCGCGCAGCACATGGGCGCGCGCAGCGTGGGCTCGCGACAGCGTGAATACGGACCCGCAACGCTGGTAATAGACGGCGACGACGTACTGTTCGAAGGGCTCAGCGGGCGGGAGCATCGCGTCTGGATGAGTCACGGCGACAGGGTCGAGACAATTCCGGGCACGCTATGTGCGATCGCACACAGCGATAATTCGCCGTACGCCGCGCTCAAAACGCGCGACGGCCGCATCCGCGGAATCCAGTTTCATCCCGAGGTCGTGCACACGCCGTGCGGCGCGCAGGTGCTTCGCAACTTCGTGCTGAAAATCTGCGGCGAGCGCGGCGATTGGACGATGGCGAATTTTGTCGAGACGAAACTCGCGGAAATTCGCAAGCAGGTCGGGCCGGCAGGCAAGGTCCTGATGGGACTGTCGGGCGGCGTCGATTCTTCCGTGGCCGCCGTGCTGATTCATCGCGCGATCGGCTCGCGGCTGCATTGCGTGTTCGTCGATACCGGCCTGCTGCGCGCGGGCGAGCGCGAGCGGATGGAGAATACCTTCGCGCGCCAGCTCGGGATCGATCTCAAGGTTACAGATGCGTCCGAACTTTTTCTGTCGCGGCTGGCGGGCGTGCTCGACCCCGAGCAAAAGCGCCGCATCATCGGCCACACTTTCATCGACGTGTTTGAATCCGAGGAAGTCGTTCAGGGCGCGAAATTTCTCGGCCAGGGAACGCTCTACCCGGACGTGATCGAATCGGTCTCGTTCAAGGGGCCGTCGGCGGTGATCAAGAGCCATCATAATGTCGGTGGATTGCCGGAGGGGATGCGCCTGGAACTGGTCGAACCGTTGCGCGAGTTGTTCAAGGATGAAGTGCGCGAAGTGGGCCGGCGGCTCGGGCTGGCGGCGGAGGTCGTCGAGCGGGAGCCGTTCCCCGGCCCCGGGCTTGCAGTGCGAATCGTCGGCGAGGTCACGCGCGAGCGGCTCGATTTGACCCGGCGCGCCGATGCGATCGTGATGGAAGAAACGGCGGCGGCGGGCTTCGGACTCAAACTATGGCAGGCGTTCGCCGTGCTGCTGCCGCTCAAGACTGTGGGCGTGATGGGCGACGGGCGCAGCTACGAAAGCGTGATCGCGATTCGCGCGGTCGAGTCGATGGACGGCATGACGGCGGATTGGGCGCGTCTGGACCCCGCTTTCCTCGCGCGCGTCTCCAGCCGTATCACCAACGAGGTCAAGGGCGTCAACCGCGTGGTTTACGACATCACGTCGAAGCCGCCGGCGACGATAGAGTGGGAGTGACGTGACGGTTCGCACACGCTTCGCGCCGAGCCCGACCGGCTCGCTGCACATCGGTAACGTCCGCTCGGGGCTGTTCGCGTATCTGTACGCACGGCACAACCACGGGCAGTTCATCGTGCGCATCGATGACACTGATCGCGAACGATCGACGAAGCAGTCGCTCGACGAAATCCTCGCGGACCTGAAGTGGCTCGGGATGGAGTGGAACGAAGGTCCGCCCGACGAGGCATACTTTCAGAGCAATCGAGTCGAGCGGCATCGCGAGGCCGCGCTGAAACTTTTGCGCGAGCGAAAGGCGTACCCGTGCTACTGCTCGGCGGAAGAACTGGACGCCAAGCGCAAGCAGGCCGAGCGCGAGCGTCGCAGGCCGGTTTACGATCGCAAATGCCGCGGGCTCGATTTCCCCTCCGATCTGGCGCTGCCGGAAAAATCCGCCGGACGCAACTATACGATCCGATTCGCGATGCCGCTGGATGGCGAGACACTCGTCGATGACCTGGTGAAAGGCCGGATGGTCTTTCAGAACAGCGAGCTCGACGACTTTATCATCGTGCGTTCGGACGGCTCGCCGATTTACAACTTCGCGAGCATCCTCGACGACGTCGATATGCGCATCACGCACATCGTTCGCGGCGACGACCACGTCTCGAATACTCCACGCCAGATGCAGATGGCGTACGCGCTCGGGTTCACGCCGCCGGCCTTCGCTCATTTGCCGCAGGTACTGGGGCCGGACGGATCTCCGCTGTCGAAGCGCCACGGCGCGACTTCGGTGATCGCCTATCGCGAGAAGGGCTATTTCCCGGAGGCGATGCTGAACTATCTGGCGCGCCTTGGATGGTCCCACGGTGACCAGGAAATTTTCTCCAGGGACGAACTGATCGGTTATTTTGGCTTCGAGGCTTGCGGAAAGTCAGCCGGCGTATTCAACGCCGAGAAATTGCTCTGGCTCAATTTCCATTACCTGAAGGAGCGGCCGATCCCACGACTGGCGGCTGAGATCAAGCCATTCATCGCCAGGCGCGGATGGGCGATTCCGGGCGACGACGCGTGGCTCGAAAAGGCGGTCGCAACCCTGCACGAGCGCGCCAAGACGCTCGTCGAGCTGGTGGACTTCGCGTCGTTCTACCTGAAGGACGAGATCGAGATCGATTCGAAAGCGGCGGCGAAATTCCTGAAGCCAGAAATCGCGGAACCCATCCGCGCGTTGGCTGCGGAACTCGAATCGATCGAGGGCGAGGTCTCCGAGGCGTCGGTGCAGGCAGTTTTCGAATCTGTCCTCGCGCGATTCAACCTCAAGCTCGGGCAACTCGCGCAACCGGTCCGCGTCGCGCTCACCGGCGGCGCCGTCAGCCCTGGGATTTACGAGGTGATCGCGGTGCTCGGTAAACGCCGCACCGTCGATCGCCTCAACGCCGCCGTCAGCCGAATCGAGCAGCCCGCCTGAAGCAACAGCGCCCGGTCACTGCGGTCCGCTGCCTGCCACTTCCCCGCTCTTCATCCAAATAGTACCCTTGTATGATGAGTGTACTGGTACCATACGTAGTCGAGCAGACTGGCCGCGGCGAGCGTTCTTACGACATCTTTTCGAGATTGCTCAAGGACCGGATCGTGTTCCTGGGCGGGCCCGTCAGCGACGACCTTGCCAACCTGGTCACCGCGCAACTCCTGTTCCTCGAGTCCGAGGATCCGGAGCGCGAAATCAATATGTACATCAACTCGCCGGGCGGCTCGGTCACCGCCGGCCTGGCTATCTACGACACGATGCAATTCGTGAAGCCTCCTGTCTCGACGCTATGCGTGGGGCAGGCCGCCAGCATGGGATCTCTGCTGCTGGCCGCAGGAGCCAAGGGCAGAAGATACGCGCTGCCGCACTCGCGGATACTGATTCATCAGGTCTCCGGCGGGTTCGAGGGACAGGCGAGCGATATCGAGATTCACGCGCGCGAGGCGTTGCGTCTTCGCGAAATCCTCAACAACATCCTTGCTCATCATACCGGCCAGAATGCCAAGAAAGTCGAGAAGGATACCGACCGCGACAACTTCATGTCAGCGGCGCAGGCAGTCGAGTACGGACTTATCGACGAAGTGATCTCCGGCCGGCCACTCAAGGCCTCGCTCTAGCCGGTGCCCGGCCTGCGCTCGGCCATGGACGCGCAACATAACCTCGAAGGCCGGGCTGACGAAAAGATTGAACGGTTCCGAATTCGCGGGATGCATTGCGCGAATTGCGCGAGCACCATCGAAGATGCCGTCGCGCAGGTCCCCGGCGTAATCGATGCCCATGTGAATTTTGCCGCTGAGATGCTCACCGCGCGTGTCAGCAACAAAAACAAACTTGCCGCCGGTGAAATCGAGGCGAGGGTCGCGGCCGCCGGCTATAGCGCGATCGCCGAGTCTAATAGCGTTGGCGCGGGCGAATCCGCTCTCGATCGCCAGGATGCGCGCCGCAATCTGCGGTGGGTAGTCTGCACTGCGATAGGCGCCGCGGTGGTCATGAATTTGCAGGGTCGCGAGAGCAGCGCCGCGCGCATCGCGACGCTCGTCGCCGCCATGGCGCTGATGCTCACCGCCGGCCTGACCTTCTACCGCGGCGCATGGATCGCCGCGCGCAATCGCACCGCGAACATGGATACGCTGGTCGCGCTTGGCATCAGCGCCGCCTGCTTTTACTCAATCCTCACCACGTTTCCCGCCATCTTTTTCGCGGGTCCGCGATTCTTCGATACTGCCGCCGAGCTGATCCTGTTTATTCGCTTTGGCAAATTCCTCGAGGCGCGCGCTCGCGGCCGCGCGACGGCTGCGTTGCGATCCTTGCTGACCCTCGTCCCCGACGCTGCCACTGTGGTGCGCGACGGCAAGGAGCGCGTCGTGCCTGTTTCCGAGTTGGCCGTCGGCGACATCGTGCTGGTCAAGCCCGCTTCCAGAATTCCGGTTGACGGCGTGATTGTCACCGGCGCCAGCGCTATCGACGAGTCGATGCTTACGGGCGAGTCGATGCCGGTGGACAAGTCGGCGGGCGATGAGGTCTCCGGCGGCGCGCTCAACACCGCCGCTGCGATTACGGTTCGCGCTACGCGCGTTGGCTCTGAGACGGCGCTTGCACAGATAGTCCGGATGGTTGCGGACGCGCAGGGCGACAAGGCTCCCATCCAGCGCGTCGCCGACGCGGTGGCCGCGCGATTTGTGCCGGCGGTGATCGGGATCGCGGCGCTCACTTTTTTTGCGTGGATGTGGTTGGGCCCGAGTCTCGTGATGGCGTTGACTGCGATGACCGCCGTGTTGGTGATCGCGTGCCCGTGCGCGATGGGATTGGCGACGCCGACCGCGCTTATGGTCGGTAGCGGGCTCGGCCTGCGCGCGGGGATTTTGTTCAAGCGGGCATCCGCCCTCGAACTGATCATGCGAATCCGGGTCATGCTGTTCGACAAGACCGGCACCCTGACGGTCGGCCGGCCGGAACTCGAGTCGGTCGCCGCGCTCGACCACGACGAGAATAGTGCGCTGTCCTTTGCCGCGATCGCCGCCGCCGGATCGATTCATCCGCTGTCGCGAGCCGTGACCGCCAGCGCGCAAGCGCGAAACCTCGCGCCGCAATTCACTCCCGACAACTCACGCGAGATACCGGGCCTGGGCGTTACCGCCGAGCATCGCGGAAAACAGATCGCGCTTGGCAACGAGCGGCTGATGACGCAGGCCGGCGCCGGCGTCGATTCTCACGCCCGCGACGAGGCGGCTCGCATAGCAGCGTCTGCGGCGACGCCGCTGTTTCTCGCGATCGATCGCAAGGTGACGGCGGTGCTTGCGTTCCGCGATCCGGTCAAGGCCGAGGCACGTGGCGCGATCGCGGCGCTGCATCGGATGGGCATCCGCACAGTGATGATTTCCGGCGACAACGCTGAAGTCGCAAAGACCGTCGCTGCTCGATTGGGCATCGGCGAGTTCCATGCGCAACTGATGCCGGCGGACAAGATTGCGCTGGTCAAGCGCTACCAGGACGCCGGCCTGTTTACCGCGATGGTCGGCGACGGAATCAACGACGCGCCCGCACTGGCCGCCGCGGACATCGGAATCGCGATCGGCTCCGGCACTGACGCCGCCAAGGAAACCGGCGACGTCGTGCTCACCCGCGACGACTTGTACGACATCGTCCGTGCGCTCGTGCTTGGCCGCTTGACGCTGAACAAGGTGAAGCAAAACCTTTTCTGGGCGTTTTTCTACAACGTACTCGGAATTCCGATCGCCGCCGGCGTTCTGTATCCGTGGTTTGGAATCATGTTGAATCCCGCCCTGGCCGGACTTGCGATGGCGCTGTCGAGCGTCAGCGTCGTCAGCAACGCGCTGCTGCTCAATTTCACCGGCCCGCGAAAATTGGGGGCAGTGCGCGCCGAAGTCGAAGCAGGAAATGGACCTGCTGCGCCGAATTCCTCGACTCCGCCACAAGCGCGGATCAAGGTCCCTGAAGAGAAGGAGATCGCAATGGCAACGAAATTAAAATGCGAAAAATGCGGCTTCGAGACCGCGATGCCGACGCATTGCAATCGCCCGATGCACTCTGAACGCGTCGGCCACGAAACCAGGCTGGTGTGCTGGATGGGTCCCAACTGCGGTGTCGCCGATGTACCCAGGCATTGCGATGCGCCCATGCACGACGCCGCCTAGCACATACACATAGCCGCTTTCATCTCGCGCATCGGGCTGGGACTATTGGCAATTGGATGAGAGAGTGTCGGGCGAGGTTCCAGCCGGGAGGACGCGAATGCCGAGCCGGGTTCATCAATTCTACGCGGTAGCTTTCGAGGAAAACTTTTCGCTCCGCCAGATAGCGCCCGCTTTTCCCGAGGCCAGGATATCGCCGCTCGAGATGTTCGTGCCGATCGAATCCGACGGCGGCCTCTACATCTTTCCCTTCGGCGCCATCGTCTCGCACGACGTTCCGGTCGAGCATCGCGAACGCATATTCGCACGCCTCACCCGCGCCATGCCCAAACTCACCACCCGGATCATCCGCGAGGATTACTCCGTACTGGAGGATCCTGCCGCGCCGATCGGTATTTCCGCCGGGATGCTGCGGGTCGACAAGCTCACTTCCCAGCGCGCAGGAATCGTTGCGCTGACGGTCGGTCAGAGCGCGGCGATGGAATACTACGAGCGAATCGTGGACAGCCTCTTCGCGCGGACCGCGCAGTTGGTCGATCGGATGGCGTCGCACGGCACCGTGCCGTATCGGATTACTCCTCTGCATCGCTTCATTGGCGAAGCGATTTCGTCGCGCACCGAAGTTCTCGCCGTGCTCCATCTGCTCGACAAGCCCGACGCTGCATGGGAAGACCCCGCGATGGACCTCATCTACGACGACCTGCGCGATGAATTCGATCTCGTCGATCGTTACGCTGCGCTGACCAGCAAGCTGCAAAGCATCCAGGACTCGCTGGTTCTGGTCCTGGACGTCGCGCGCGACCGCCGCCTGGTACTGCTCGAAGTCGTTGTCGCGCTGCTGATTTTGCTGGAAATAATCTTGGGCGTCATTCACTTCACGGCGTAGGCGGTTTCGCGGGCTGCGAATTCATATTGCCGAAACACTGGTCTGGTAGGTTCTTCATCGCGCGAACTTTAGCCTCGCGCTGGTGCGGCCCCATGCATCATCGGGGGCATGTCATGTCAGACGAAACTCCGGAGCGGAAAAATTTCGCAATTCCCAATGGATGCGGCTCCATGTCATACGGAAAAGGAATCGACGCCGGACTCCTGCTACCCGGACAGTACGTCGATCTGGTCAGACGCAATGAGGTTATCGAGGGTGAACTGAAACTCTTGCTGGCCGTTCTGGAAGACGCGATTCGATGCTACTTGCGAAACGTGAACGCGAAAGACGGCGAGCGCCGCCGCGACTTCGTCGCGGCCAAGAATTGGTTCGGAGCCGGCGGCGATGCGGCCGCCGTCAGGCGCGCGGATATCTTCAGCTTCGACAATCTTTGCGCCGCGCTTGGCATCGAGCCACGTTGCCTGCTTGCGCGCCTGCGGATTCTGACAATCAACGATCTGCCGTCGCGGCGTTACCAGATGCGCCGCCATCGCCAGCTGTCGAGCCTGCGACATGCAAACGGCGCGCGTTAGCGCGGCACGGCCCGCTCCCACGGCTCGTGACGCAAGGTTGCCTCCGCCGGACGTCAATCCCCGTCAAACTGCCAGGAGTTGCCGTGTCGGCTACGATCTCACCAGACTAACTCTCGTTAGTCACGCCATCGTGCCCAATCCGGATGATGCTTGTGGATCCATTCCGGATGGTGGTCGTACCACCATCCGCGGTCGCGCCATACGTGATGCTCGTCCCAATCGCCGTCGATGGCGCGCCAATTGGGGTACACCTCGACCCATTCGGGATGATGGTGCCAGACCCATCCGGGGTGGTGTGCGTGCCACCGACCCGCGTCGTGCCATACGTGATGCTCGTCCTAATCACCGTAATCTCGCGCATGTGAGACCGCCGGCGCAGCCGCGAAGACGGCTGTCAGGGCAGCGGCGGCGAATATTGTTCGAAGTTTCATTCCCAGTACCTCCTGGATAGCCTCACGAGAATAATACGTAGCATCGATAATGCCAGTTTCAAGCGCACCGAAAATCGCCAGGAATCAGTAATCTTCGCGGACAATTAGGCGCAATTCGCGGGCGACTCTGCAAGATCTACAGAGTGAATCAGGCCAGAGGACCGTTACGAGAATACGCGCGAGTCGGTTGGTGGGCAGGGAGTGAATCGAACACTCGACACAAGGATTTTCAGTCCTTTGCTCTACCGACTGAGCTACCTGCCCACCGTGTTTGGTCACGTCCGCCCGATGCGATCGGGGCGAACGGTGAAAGAATCATTCGTACCGATGATTGCCGCGCCTTGCAACGGCCCACTCATCGCTTGAGGCCCGCCACTCGCGACTCGACGAAATCAATCAGCTTGCCTTCCAGGTTCACGCCGTCGAGCCGATCGATCTCCTGCACCCCGGTCGGACTCGTCACATTAACCTCGGTCAGGTAGTCGCCGATGATGTCCAGCCCGACAAAGTACAGCCCGTCGCGCTCGAGGCGCGGCTTCAGCATCCGGCAGATATCGCGATCGCGCGCCGTGATCGGCGCCTTCACGCAAGTGCCGCCGACGTGGATGTTGCCGCGATGCTCGTCCTCGCGCGGCACCCGCAGCGTGCATCCCAAAGGTTCTCCGTCGAGCACGATCAGCCGCTTGTCGCCGTTGCGAGCTTGAGGGATATAGCGCTGCGCCATGATTGGACGCGACTCGTATTGCGTCACCGTCTCGAGAATCGCGCCGAGGTTGCGATCCTTGGTCGTGACGAGAAACACGCCCTCGCCGCCGTGTCCGTCCAGCGGCTTCACGATCATCTCGCCGCCCTGTTCGTCAAGGAAAGTCTTGAGCCGCGGAATTTCATAGGTGACGAGCGTTGGCGGAATCGCGTCGGGGAAATTTAACGAGTAGAGCTTTTCGTTGGCCTCGCGAAGGCCCGCCGGATGGTTGAGTACAAAGGTGCGCCTGCAGTCGGCCAGGCTGAGCAGCATCGTGGCGTAGAGATAAGCCGCATCGGCGGGCGGATCCTTGCGCATGAAGATCGCATCGAAAGTCTCCAGCGGATACTCGGCGCCCTCGTCGAGGAACCGGTGATGAGGACTCCCGCGCGTCACCTCGCATTGCCGCGCCCTCGCGATCACATTCGGACCGCGCGCGTAAAGGTCGCGAATGCCCAGGACATAGATTTCATGGCCGCGCAATTGCGCCTCGAGCATGAACACGAACGTCGTGTCCTTGTCGACCAGCACCCGCTCCAGCGGGTCCATGATGAAGGCGAACTTGCGCGCCACCGTCTTAATCCTTTTCTTCCGTTTCGGCATCTTCGCTTGACCCTTGCGCATTGTGAAGTAACCCCGCCGCTATGCTGACCGCGGCCAGAGCCGCGGTCTCGCTCCTGAGGCGATTTGGCCCCAGTCCGGCCGCGACGAATCCGGCGTTCGCGGCTTTCGCGCGCTCATCGTCGTCGAAATCGCCCTCCGGTCCAACCGCTATCAATATCGCACGCGGACGCAAGCGTCGAATCACGCCGGCGAGCGGTTCGCCTCCGCTGGCACAGATGACGGCGAGCGTCCGGGGCGGCACGCCGCAAATCATGTCGTCGATGCCGATCGGCGATCGCACTTCCATCGCGGCCGGGGAATGGCTTTGCTTTGCGGCGGCGATCGCGAGCCTGCCCCATCGCGCCAGCCGATCCGCTCCCGGCGAACGGACCAATCCGCGCGCACTGACGATTGGCCATAGCTCCGACGCACCCAACTCGGCCGCCTTCTCGACCAAGAAGTCCATTCGCGGGCCTTTGACGATTGCGGCGGCCAGAATGATTCGAGTTCGGGCGGGCGAATGCGATTGCGACGACGATGACTCGATGCGAACTACGGCGCGGTCGCGTTCGTAGCGTTCGATTGTGCCCTGATGCTCGACGCCCGCAGGATCGAGCAACGACACGCGCGCATCGACGGCCATCCGCAAGACCGTGCGCATGTGATGCAACTCTGCGCCCTCGACGTGCGCGAGGCGCGCGGCGTCCGGCGCGCGCGCGATAGAAAAACGCGGCGGCAAAGTGGCCATCAGCGTGGCGCTCGCGCCATCACGAGAGTGGTCCATCCGCGATGCGGCTTGCGGCTGAGACATCGGAGGGGAGAGCGGTAGTGGCTCAACACTTCGGCGGCCTCGTCGGCGAGAAAGCCGCCAAGGATCAGTCGCCCCCCGGGCGAAACGAGTCGCTTCAGATGCGGCGCGAGCTCGATCAATGTATGGCTCAGAATGTTGGCCGTGATCAGATCGAAGTGGCGATGAATCGAAGCGAGCGGCACCGATGAGAATCGGATCGATTTTTCCACTGCGTTCAGGCGGGCATTGAGACGCGCGTTTTCCAGCGCCGTCGGATCGATATCGATTGCGATTATTTCGCGCTCGAGGCCGTCGCGCTTGGCGAGCATCGCCGCCGCGATCGCCAATACGCCGGAGCCCGTGCCCGCATCGAGGATCGACTTCGGCGCGCGCGCGCCCACAATAGATTCGACCGCGCGCAGCGCGCCAGCCGTCGTGGGATGGTGCCCGGTGCCGAACGCCTGCGCGGGTTGGATTACGATGGTGGTTCGGCCGCGCTGATTTTCGCGTTTCCACGGCGGCACGATCAGCATCCGGCGCCCGACGCGAAACGGCCCGAACCGTTTCATCCAAAGCGTGGACCATCCCGGATCGACGATTCTCCTCACGATCCCATTGCGAGAGCCCTTGCCAGTGCTGTCGTGCGCGCCGTCAGCGAGCATCCCGGCCCGCTCCATCATGAGTCTAAGTCGCGAGAGCTCGGTCGCGGAGATCCGATCGAAGTACGCTTCGAGCGCGACGGTCTTACCCTCGCGCGCGCGCGGCAGCTTCATCCCGGCGACGGCGCATCCGATGGCGCCGCCGGCGACGAGGATTCCCGCGGCTTCATCGGCGAGGTGCGAATGAGTGCGGAAAATTGCCCGGGTGTAGGTGTGTCTGGATGCCACTGCGCGCTGCATATTTCCCGGCCCTAGACTTTGGCATCCGCGGCGATTTCTTTCGAGTCCCGCTTCGCGGCAGGGGTGACCCCTGCACCCAGTGTTAAGGCCGCGCTCCGTTGGCGGCGGCATGAAGGAAGGATCATCTGCGCGGTGGGCGGCAGGGGCTGCGGCCCCTGCACCCGCAGTGAGAAGACGCGAAAATCTGCGCAGCGCATCTTTTCGCGACTACGCGATGAAAGAACCCGCGGGCGCGCGGGGACTTCATTCCGGCGACGGCGTAGGACGCGTCATCCTAACGCTGGGCGAAGTAAGAAATTAGGTGCGCGCGAAATGCGGCGCCGACCGTAAAATTAGAGGTGGCGACGCCGGTCGTTCCAACGTACTCCACCTCACAGAACCCTACCTCGGCCATGAGTCTCTGCAGATCCCGAACCGGGATCGCGCCGCCGATTCAATCGGACCACGCTTCCAGGCTGTTGGCAAGCTCGGCGGGGAGATCTTCCTTGAGGATGATATCCGCGAAGCGAAGGCGTCCGCCTGGCTTAAGGACGCGAAAGATCTCGCGGAAGCTCCGTTCTTTCAGGGGCGAGAGATTAAGCACGCCGTTGGAGATCACAACGTCGAAAGTATCGTTGTCGTAGGGGATGGCTTCGGAGCCCGCGACGACCGCGTTGGCGTTATTGACTCCTGCCCGGACAAAATTGGCGCGCGCCTTCTCAACCATCTCGGGTGTAAGGTCGATTCCGCAGACCCGACCGGCCGGACCCACCAACCGGCTCGCCAGGATCATATCGAGTCCCGCGCCGCAGCCTATGTCCAGAACTTTTTCGCCGGAGTGAATCGATTCCAGAGCGAGTGGGTTTCCGACACCGCAGAAAGTGTCGAGCACGTCATCGGGCAAGTCTGACAACACGGACAGGTCATAGCCGAGAGCGATCGCGCCCGCTCTGCCAGTAGGGTATCGGAACCTGCCGGCGGCAGAGCACGAGATTTCGGCATATTTCGCACGTACCGCCCGCTGGATTTCTTCGGGAGTCTGTATGTCGGTCATACGTGAACCTCGCACCGCATCAGTTGGGAAAGAATGGGCTCCTCAACTAAGCCGCAAGATAATCCTGAATCGGGTTAGCACCGACACCCGGCGTTTTGCAAATGTGAAGTTTGAATCCGGTTTTGAGTCCAAGGAAGGAGGATCGGACGGAAAGAGCAGCATCTTGAATCGCGCGCTGAATCGCGCGCTGGATATGGACCCTCACCTTCATCCTCTCCCTTGCAGGGAGAGGGGAAGAAAAGCGGATCGAGAATCGTGCGGGTCTTGTCGCGGGGAGAGGGACGGAAAGTTCTTGTTGACGAGATCAGGCGGGCGGGTTTGCGCGTGCGCGCGATGAACGCGTAAACTCCCGTCATCATCAGACTTCAATTGTTCGATCGTGGTGGAGGCGGGTTTTTTGGTGCTGAAAATAGCCCATCGCGGGGCGAGCGGTAATTTTCCCGAGAACACGGTGTGCGCGTTTCGCGCCGCTATCGACGCGGGCGCGGAGATGTGCGAGCTGGACGTTCAGCTCAGCCGCGACGGCGCGATCGTGGTGATTCATGACGAGACGGTCGAGCGCACTACAGATGGCAAGGGCGAAGTCGCGGAGCTGACGCTCGAGGAGCTCAAGCGATTGGACGCGGGCGCGAAGTTCAAGGGCGGCGCGGTTAAGGGCGAGCGAATTCCCACGCTCGACGAAGTCTTTTCAGTGACCAGTGGCAAATGTGGGTTAAACATCGAACTTAAGGCGGGCGGCCTCGAGCATCAGGTCGCGCAGATCATGCAGGCGCGCAATGCGTTGGCCGATAGCATCGTGTCGAGCTTCGATTGGGAATATCTCAAAAACATCCAGCAGCTTCATTTCAACATTCGCGTCGGCCTGCTTGCCGAGGAGAAGCCGGTGGACCTGATGATGAACGCGGTTGCGATGCGTGCGCATTCAATCAATCCGCGCTGGGACATGGTGACATCCGATCTGTGCAAGGCGGCGCACGAGCGCGGCCTCAAGGTGTACACCTGGACGGTGGATGCGGACGCCAGGATGCGGGCGCTAATCGCATGCGGCGTTGACGGTATCATGACGAACTATCCCGAGCGGTTGCGCAAGGTGGTGGGCGGCTGATGGGACGTTTCGGCGACGACAAGATCGAGGAAGTCCGTTCGCGCGCCGATATCGTCGAGATTGTCGGCGCGCACGTGCGGCTACGGCGGGCTGGGCGCCACTTCGTCGGGCTGTGTCCGTTCCACAACGAGAAGACGCCGTCGTTCTCGGTGAATGCCGAGCGCGGATTCTTTCATTGCTTTGGATGCGGCGCGGGCGGCAGCGTTTTCAATTTCATCATGCGCGTCGAGGGGCTGACGTTTCCCGAAGCGGTGCGTTCGCTCGCGCGCAAGTACGGCGTGACTTTACCCGAGCACGATTTATCGGGGCCGGCGGCCGGCGAGCGCGAGGCGATGCTCAAAGCCAACGAGGTGGCCACCGAATTCTTTGCGCACGTGCTGTGGAACACGACCGACGGGGCGCTCGCGCGCGACTACCTGAAGTCGCGCGGTATCAGCGTCGAGACGGCGCGCGCGTTCATGATTGGATTTGCGCCGAGCCGGCCGGCCTCGCTGGCCAAGGCGCTGGAAAAGCGCGGGCTGCGCGAGGCAGGCGTTAAAGTCGGGCTGGTAAAAAAGGACGGCGCGGTCGCCACCGGCGGGGAAGTGTACGACATGTTTCGCGGGCGCGTGATGTTCCCGATTCGCGACGCGCAGGGCAAAGCGATCGCATTCGGGGGCCGCGTGCTCGACGCGCGTCTGCCCAAATATATCAACTCGCCCGAATCGCCGCTGTATTCGAAAGCGCGGACTCTCTACGGACTGTTCGAAGCGCGGCAGGCGATTTCGTCAAATGTGGCGACGGGCAAAGACCGCGCGATTCTCGTCGAGGGCTACTTCGACGTGATTGCGCTGTGGCAGGCCGGTTTCAAGCAAGCGGTGGCAGGATGCGGCACGGCGCTGACGGTCGAGCAGCTTCGGGTGCTGAGCCGATACACGAAAAATGTAATTGCGTGCTTCGACGGCGACGCGGCGGGGCGCAAGGCCTCGATGCGGGCGCTGGAGATTTTTTTGCAGGCGGGGTTGCTGGGCCGGGGGATTTTTATTCCGTCGGGTTTCGATCCCGATACGTTCGTTCGCGAGCGCGGCGCGGCCTCATTCGCGGAGCTGACGGACAAATCCGAGTTGCTGGTCGATTATTTTCTCAGCGAACAGGCGGGAGAGGCGCGCGGCTCGATCGCCGAGCGGGCGCGGGCAGCGCAGCGCGTCGCCGGGATGCTCAAGCTGGTCGATGATCCGTTCCAGTTCGATTTGCTGGCGCGTAAAGCCGCGGACCTGCTCTCGATTGGCGAGGAAGTCCTGCGCAAAGAGGCGCGCGGTCCGCAATCAGGAGCCGCACGGTACACATCGTCGCGGTTCGCGCGCGACCGCGCGGCGACCGCGAATCCGCCTGCCGCGTCGAGCGGCGATGCCGGCGCGAAGGCCGAGATCGGCCTGGTCGCGCTGGCGCTGCTGCATCCGGAGCTGCGCAATGAAATTGCGCAGTCGGGAGCGGCGGCGAATTTCGAAGAAATTCGCCTGGGCGGGGTACTGGCAGACTTGTGCCGGACCGACGAAGCATACACGGCGCTGGAACAATGGACCGCGGAGCGACTGTCGGCCGAGGAGCAAGGCCGCGTAAGCGAGTTTGCGGTCGGGCCGCTGACCGACGACCTCGGCGACGACACTCAGAAAAATCCCAATGAGCTCGAGAAATGCCGGGCGCTGGTCAACGACTACGTCGTCGCGCTCGATCGGCGCCGCCGCGCGCATGAACTGGGGCGACTGCGCCAGAGCGCATCCGAAGTGTCGGCGCGCGAGTCCGAACCCGGCGAGGCGGCGGCCGCAGCGCAGGCCGTGATCGCGCACAGACGGCAGGGGCAGGGCTGAGCCCTGCACCCAGTATTAAGGCCGCCCGCCGTTGGCGGGCGCGGCCCGTGCCAGCGACTTAATACTGCGCCGCCGTCGCCACGGCCAGGGGCTGCGGCCCCTGCACCCGCAGTGAGAAGACGCGAAAATCTGCGCAGCGCATCTTTTCGCGACTACGCGATGGCAGGGGTGGCCCCTGCACCCAATGTTAAGGCCGCCCGCCGTTGGCGGGCGCGGCCCGTGCCAGTGACTTAATACTGGCCAGCCGTGCCAACGGCCAGGGGTGACCCGTGCACCCGGTATTAAGAAGAAGATGCGGGACTTCGTCCCTGTTGGGGAGTTTGTGAGGGAAGAGACCGGAGTGTCCGTGGGGAATCTGGCGGCGGGACGCATGCACACGAGTTGAACGAATGTCCAAGCGCTCAGCTCTTAAGTATTTCGCGCGAACTTGCTACGATCACGGCAGCCTGATGCATTTCAGAGGGCCCATAGCTCAGCCAGGTTCAGAGCTGCCGGCTCATAACCGGCTGGTCCCAGGTTCAAATCCTGGTGGGCCCATACCATTCGTGCCCGCGGCGCCAGCCGACGGGCTTTATCATGATGAGGAACAAAAACTTTGCGCGACGCGCACAACTTTAGCGGAGGGAAGAATTGCGTGAAGAGATAAACCGGCTGATGGACCTCCAGATCATCGACCGGCAACTGCAAGAGTTGGAGCAATCGCTGACGTCGATTGCCGGGCGAGTTGACCAACTTCGCGATGAGAACCAGAAGAACCAGGCCGAATTCGATCGCCTTAGCGAACAAGACAAGGAAATAACCGCGGCCCGCAAAAAGGCCGAGCGTGAACTGGCCGAGGGCGAAGTCAGAATCCGCAACAAGCGGATGCGATTGACGCTGGTCCGCAACGATAAGGAATTGCAGGCGCTGACGCACGAAATCGAGTCGTTGAAGGAGACCAATCAGCGGCTCGAGAGCGAGGCGCTCACGTCGATGGAAGGCGCGGACGCGAGGACCGCGCGAATCAAAGAGCTCACCGAAGCGATCGCCAAGGGGCGCATCGATCTGGCGGCGGCGGAAAAGGAAATCGCGGCGGAAGTCGAAGAGCTCAAGGGCAACATCGGCAAGCATCGCGAGTCCCGCGAGAAGGTTGCCGAGAATGTCGATGCGAATCTGCTCTCGCGCTACCAGATGATTTTCAGCCGGCGCGCCGGCGTCGCCGTTGCATTGGCGAAGGGCGGGACCTGTCAGGGATGCAGGATGCGGCTGCCGCCACAGCTATACAACGAGATCCAGAAGCATCGGCAGATACATTTCTGCCCGAACTGCCAGCGCGTCCTGTACTACGCGGAGCCTGCACCCGAGTAAAATGCGGGCGGAGTTTGCCCTGCGCGACCTCCTGGACAAGGAGAGGTCAGGATCTGATTCCATCGCCCACGCGTTCTCTTTTTTTGTCATCCTGAGCGCAGCGAAGGATCTCGCGCGATCGCGCGTGGGAGACCGAATCAAAAAGATGCTAGTCTGATGGGGCCGGAGTGAGTCGGGCGGTCGCTTCCTGAACAGGGAAGAGGAAAGTCCGGGCTCCGTAGGGCAGGATGGCCGTTAACGGCGGCGCGGAGCGATTCGCGGAAAGTGGCACAGAAAATACACCGCCCGAAAGGGTAAGGGTGAAATGGTGGGGTAAGAGCCCACCGGCGCGCGAGTGATCGTGCGCGCATGCCAAACCCCATCCGGAGCAAGACCAAATAGGAGGCTGAGCGGCCCGCTCTTAAGGCCTCGGGTATGGTCGCATGAGCCGGCGAGCAATCGACGGCCTAGAGGAATGATCGCCGCCCGCAAGGGCACAGAACCCGGCTTACAGACTCACTCCGGTTCTTTTCAGTGAACGTGCTTTTTTCAGTGAACGTGCAATGTGCCGGCGTCATGGATGCTGTGGGCGTCGGCAACACAGCAAGCCTTATCGGTTCGATTGCATCCTCTTGTGGTCAAGCAATTGTGCGGGCGGGCGTCATGGATGCTGTGGGCATCGGCAACACAGCAAGCCTAATCGGTTCGATTGCCTCCTCTTGCGGCCAAGGCACATTGCACGTTCACTGAAAAAAGTGCGCGCTACCCTTACCCTGAAAAACGCGCAGTCGCGATGCGGCCGCCTCGAGCGGTTTCAGAATCGCGGTGCCTGAGGTCACGTAACGGGAGACTCGCGAGAGGGCGGCCAGGTCGCGCACGCCGGCTTCGATTTCCGGCGCGATCGCGAGCTTGACGCCGGGCGGAAGTTCGCGCGCGAAGGCCGCGACGCGCTCGATCTCGTCGAGGGTCCGGTCGCGATACTCCTCGAAGTGATGGACCAGCCGGCCGAATCCGCCGGCATCCCCGTCGTCTCTGGCGAGCGACGATCTCAATTCCCGAATTTCCGCGAGATGACTCAACGGACGCTCGGCAAAATCCGCGACGGCCGACCAAGTGCGCTCGTCGAGGAACCGATTGATCACTATCGCGGCGAGCTTGAGTCCTTCGGAGTCCATCTGGGCGAGCAGCTCGCGCGCCTGGCGGATGCGATCGGGTTCCGCCGTCGTCACCATCACGAACCGGACGGCGGGCGAATGCAGCAGCGCTTCAGTCTTGTGCAGACGATCGACAATTGCGTCCATGCTGTCGGCGGCGGCCGCGAAGAAATCCGTGATGGTCGAAAGCACGTTGCCGCCGGCAAAGCGCTCGAGCTCGCGCACGACAAATTGCGCCGCCTTGCTGGCGACCTTCATCGCAATCCGCCCGGCAGAAAGCGACGGCGTAAAGAGCCATCGCGCAGTCCGCGAATCGAGCAGGCGAATGAGCCGCGCGGGCGTCTGCAGGAACTCGAAAGAGTGCGCCGCGGGAGGAGTGTCCACGACTTCGAGCTCGAACGCGCCGGTCTGATGAAGATCGTAAAGTTGCTGGAGCGCGGCGAAGGCTTCGGAGCCGGCGAACTCGGTAGTCAGGCTTTTGTAGAATGGATTGTCGAAAATCCTGCGGCGCGTCGCCGGGTCGGCGATAAAGCGCTCGACGATGGCGTCCCAGGCGCCCGTCACGTCGAGCATCATCGCGGAGAGCCGAAGTCGGCGGTCAAGCCCGGCCGCGGCAAGCTGCCGGCCGCCGATTCGGGTTGGCTGACCGCCCAGGCGGGCCAGGCCGAGCGCGTCACGCAGGCGCTCGGAAGGATCGACGGTTATGACCGCGGTGTTGAGATTGGCAGATGCGCCGGCGAGTCCGAGCGCGGCGGCGATAGTCGTCTTACCGACGCCGCCGGTGCCGAGCAGAATCGGAATCGAGCCTTTGGTGAGCAGGTCTTTCAAGCAGCAGCTCCGTTTCAGGGTCACGATAGCAGGCGCGGGGAATGGGCGCATCGCAGGACAATTGTTGTCATCGTGAGATGCAAAATGTCGACAGTCGATTAGACGGCTTCACGCCTGGGGAATAGAATCCTCGCGGGGGAATCAGGGGGCGCCAGATGGCAATAGAATTCGTGGCAGCAGTTGTGGTCGGTGCTTTCCTCGGGATTGCAATTGGATGGTTGCTGGCGCAGCGGAACGCAACGCGTCTCAAGGTACGGCTCGAAGAAACCGAAAAGCGCCTTGGAGAGGAGAAAGGTCTACTCGACAAAGCCAAGGAGCAGCTCTCTGACACCTTCCGAGCACTCGCCGCCGACGCCCTTCACCAGAACAACGACGGATTTCTGGCGCTTGCGACCGAAAGACTCAACACCGTCAGAAGCGAGGCGGCAGGCGAGCTTGAAGCGCGCAAGCAGGAAATCGAAACGCTCGTGAAACCGCTCGGCGATTCGCTCGCCGAAATGACGAAGCAAATCCGGTCGCTGGAACAGGCTCGGAGCACGGCTTACGGAACGCTGACTGAGCAAGTGAGGTCGCTAATATCTACGCAGGATTTGCTCCGAACGGAGACGGGAAACCTCGTAAAGGCGCTGCGTGCCCCAATCGTGCGCGGACGATGGGGCGAAGTTCAGCTCAAGCGCGTCGTGGAATTGGCCGGGATGATCGAGCGATGCGATTTCTTTCAGCAGGAGAGCGTGGATACCGAGAGCGGAAGACTCAGGCCAGATATGCGCGTCCAACTTCCTGGCGGCAAGAATATCGTGGTCGATGCAAAAGCGCCGCTGCAGGCGTATCTCGACGCCGTGGAAGCACCGACCGATGAGCTGCGAATGACGAAACTGAAGGAACACGCGCGGCAGGTGCGCGATCATATGGTCAAGCTGGGTGCGAAGAACTATTGGGACCATCTGCAGCCGACGCCCGAATTCGTCGTGATGTTCCTCCCGGGCGAGGCCTTCTTCAGCGCCGCGCTCGAACAGGATCCGTCCTTGATTGAACAGGGGGTGAACCAGCGCGTGATTCTTGCCACGCCGACTACGCTGATCGCAGTGCTTCGTGCGGTGGCCTACGGATGGCGTCAGGAGCAGCTCGCGGAGAACGCGCAGCGCATCGCCGACCTTGGTAAAGATTTGTACGAGCGCATGGGCACCATGGCAGAACACATCGAAGATATTGGTGGCGATCTCAACAAAGCCGTCGGCTCGTACAACAAGGTCGTCGGTTCATTGGAACGGATGGTTCTTCCCGCGGCGCGCCGGTTCAAGGAACTCGGCGTCGGCGGCAACAAACACATACCTGAACTGAATCCGGTCGATAACGTCCCGCGCCCGTTGACCTCGACAGCGATCCCGGAAACCGAGCGCGACGACGACTAGCCGCGCGCTCGCGTTTTTCACTTACTCGATCTCCTGGTCGGAGGGGGGCGGGGGCTTCAGTTGGCTGCGCTCCTTGCCGGCGACGATCCATCGCTCGACTTCGTGACGCTCGCGCTTGAGGAATCCCGCAATTGCCCGCTTGAGATCCGGGTTGGAGACGTAGTGGATGCTGCGGGTGAGGGCGGGATCGAAGCCGCGCAGCCATTTGTATTCGCCGCCGGCGCCGGGCTCGTAACGCTGAATGCCGCTCAGAATCGAGTGCTCGATGCCCGCGTAGTAGCAGACGTTGAAGTGCAGGAAGCGGACCTCGCGGAAGCATCCCCAATAGCGGCCGTACATCACGTTCGCCTTGGCCAGGTTGACGGCGCCCGCGATCAGTTCGCGTCCCGCGTATGCGCCGATGAAAATCATGTTGCGTTTGAAGGATTTGCGGATGAGATCGAAAAAGTCCTCGGTGAGATATCGACGGCCCCAGTAAAGCTTTTCGATCGTCGAGCAATAGATTCGGTACATCTCGGGGAACATCCGGTCGGGGATTTCCTCGCCCGCCATCACGCGGATGTGGACGCCTTGTTCGTCCATCGCGGCGCGTTCGTGGCGGACGGCGGTGCGCCGCTTGTGCTTGAGCCGGTTCAGATAATCGTCGAAGGTCGCGAAGCCCGCGTTATGCCAATGGTACTGATAGCCGAGCCGCTCCATGAATCCGATCGGCGCGAGCGCGGCAGCTTCGTCGGGCTGGCAAAAATTGACGTGCACACTCGACAGCTTGTTATCCTCGCAGATGGATGTGAGCGCGAGGCCGAGCAGATTGATGAGGCCGGCTCGATCGACGCCCGGCGCGGTTAGAAATCGGCGTCCCGTATGCGGCGTGAACGGCACCCCGACCAGAATCTTGGGGAAGTAGCCGATGCCGGCGCGCTCGGCCGCGTCGGCCCATCCATGGTCGAAGACGAACTCGCCCATGCTGTGGGTCTTGAGGTAGAGCGGGGCTGCGGCGACGATTCGTTTGCGGGGCGCCTCTCGAACCACGAGATGATACGGGGCCCATCCGGTGTCGCGCGCAGCCGATCCGGAGTGCTCCATGGCATACAGCCAATCCCATTCGACGAACGGGGAATCGTCGGGGGCGAGCAGGGCGTCCCACGCCGCGCGGGGAATCTTGTCGATTCCCTCGATGATCGCGACTTCGAGTCTGGGTGCGGAATCATTCATGGCAAAGTTTCAATTTATCACTCCCTTCGGTCGAGCAAATCACAACAGTGAAAAGTCAAAATATCAGACTTATCGCATCCGAACCGATTTTTGCCGGATGCTCACTAGGAATGCTCGAATTTGTTATTATATTGGTAAGGCCGAGGGAGGCGCTCCGAGCGACAGAGGTGCGATGGTGGATTTCGTGCGCAAGCGGATGGTTTTGGCGCGAATCACCGGCGGTGACGGTGACGGCAATGGCCGCTCCGGCGGTGGCGATATCGCTACCGAGCGCAAGACCCGCACCAAGTCGCAGACCGCCAAACCGCCTCTGTACAAGGTTATTTTGCTCAACGACGATTACACGCCGATGGAGTTCGTCGTCGAAGTGTTGGAAGCGGTATTTCACAAGCAGCACGCCGAAGCGACCCGAATCATGCTCCACGTGCATCAGAACGGGATGGGCGTGGCAGGCGTGTATCCATTCGAAGTCGCGGAGACCAAGACGCATACCGTCGAGGAACTCGCGCGTGAGGCCGAGTATCCGCTCAAGTGCGTGATGGAAAAGGAATGACCAGGCCGTAGCATCGATGCCTCCGTCGAATAACAACATCATGATCAGCCGCGAACTGCAGGTGACGCTGCAACTCGCGATGAGCGAAGCCGTCAACCGGCGTCACGAGTTTGTGTGCCTGGAGCATCTGCTGTTCGCGATGCTCCACGACGTGACGACGACCACGATACTGAAAAATTGCGGCGCCGATCTGGATTCGATCCGGCGCAAGCTGGCGCATTACCTCGACGAGCAGGTCGAGCGGATGCCCAAGGGCGAGGAAGTCTCGCCGCGCTACGCGATCGGGGTGCAGCGGGCGCTGCAGCGGGCGGCGTTGCACGTGCAATCGGCAGGACGCCAGGAAATCACCGGCGGCAACGTGCTGGTCGCGATGTTCCATGAAACCGAATCGCCGGCGATTTTCTTTCTGCAGGAGCAGGGCGTCGCGCGCTTCGACGTGATCAATTTTATCTCGCACGGGGTTTCGAAGGCGGGCGCGGAAGACGACGAGGACGGCGAGGAATCGGACAAGGATTCGATCGATCGCGACGGACACGAACATGAAGCCGGCGACGAAGAAGGCGAGCGCAAGCTGTCGCCGTCAAAGGCGCTCAACACTTACGCGATCAATCTGGCCAAGCGCGCGGCGGACGGAAAAATCGATCCGCTCGTCGGCCGCAAGAAAGAACTCGAGCGCGCGGTGCACGTATTGCTGCGCCGGCGCAAGAACAATCCGGTCTTCGTGGGCGAGGCAGGGGTCGGCAAGACCGCGCTGGCCGAGGGACTGGCGCTGGCAATTCACAAGGGCGACGTGCCCGACGCGCTCAAGGGCGTCGAGATCTACGCGCTCGACATGGGCGCGCTGCTTGCGGGGACGCGGTTTCGCGGGGATTTCGAGCAGCGGCTGAAGGCGGTCATCAAGGCGGTAGTCGGCGATTCGAAGCGGATTCTGTTCATCGACGAGATCCACACGATAGTCGGCGCCGGCGCGGCTTCCGGCGGCACAATGGATGCGTCCAACCTGCTCAAGCCCGCACTCGCGTCCGGCGACCTGCGATGCATCGGTTCGACGACCTACCAGGAATACAAGCGCTCGTTCGACAAGGACAAAGCGCTGGCGCGGCGCTTCCAGCGAATCGACGTCGTCGAGCCGACGCAGGACGAGGCCGTGCAGATTCTGGGCGGCATCAAGTCGTACTACGAGAAGCATCACAACGTCCGCTACACGAATTCGGCGATCAGATTGGCGGTCGAGCTATCGGCGCGATACGTCAACGACCGCTTCCTGCCCGACAAGGCGATCGACGTGATGGACGAGGCGGGAGTCGCGGGGCATTTGCGCGGCGCGGGGACGACGGAACCCGTGACGGTGGGCACGCGCGACGTGGAGCGGACGGTCGCGCGGATGGCGAAGATTCCGGAGCGGACGGTGTCGGCGACCGATCGCGGACGGCTGCAGACGCTCGACGAGGATATGAAGCAGGCGGTCTTCGGCCAGGACGAGGCGATCAACTCGGTGGCGCGCGCGATCAAGCTCGCTCGCTCGGGGCTCAGCCATCCCGACAGACCGGTGGGCGCCTTTTTGTTCGCCGGACCGACGGGGGTAGGCAAGACCGAAGTCGCGCGGCAACTCGCGAAAGTGATGGGCGTCGAGTTCATCCGCTTCGACATGAGCGAGTACATGGAGCGGCATACGGTTTCGCGCTTGATCGGCGCGCCGCCGGGATACGTCGGTTTCGATCAGGGCGGATTGCTCACCGACGCGATCAACAAGACGCCGCATTGCGTGCTGCTGCTCGATGAGATCGAAAAGGCGCATCCCGATTTGTTCAGCATCCTGTTGCAGGTGATGGATCACGCGACGCTCACCGACAACAACGGGCGCAAGGCGGATTTCCGCAACGTGATCCTCGTGATGACCACCAACGCCGGCGCACAGGAACTATCGCGCGCGATGATCGGTTTCCACGGCGGAACCGGCCAGGGAAATCCCAAGAGCGTGCTGGAGAGGATGTTCGCACCGGAGTTCAGAAACCGGCTGTCCGCCACGATCGAATTTGCTCCGCTGAGTCCGCCGGTTATGGAACGGGTGGTGGACAAGTTCATTGCGGAATTGCAGGAGCGCCTCGACAAGCAGAAGGTCACGCTGACGGTGACGCCGGTGGCGAAGAAATGGCTGGCGGAACATGGTCACGACCCGCGCTTCGGCGCGCGCCCGCTCGGGCGGTTGATCGAGAACGAGATCGCGCGCGAGCTCGCAGATCAGGTGCTGTTCGGCAAGCTGACGAAGGGCGGCAAGGCGACCGCGGACCTCGACGGCGACAAGCTGGTGTTCTCGTACGAGCCGAATCCAGCACGTCAGCCCGCACCAGTCGCGTAATTCAGTTAACGGCCAGGCCTGCCTCGGTGAGGCGATGCTCGAGAATCGGGATGCGGTCGTGACCCCAGAACGGTTCGCCGTCGAAGAAGAACAGCGGTACGCCGAAGACGTGGTCGGCGGCGGCTTCCTCCTGGGCGCGCTGATAGGCGGCGGCGCCTTCACCTGACAGATATTTGCGATAGTCGTCGGCGGACATGCCGAGGCTTGCGATTACGCTCGCGACCGCGTCGGGCTGATCGGCCTCGAGCTCGCGGCGAAAGAACATCTCGAAAACTCGACGGCTGTAATCGAGCAGGCGGCCGTGCTCATCCGCGAACAGGCCGCCGATCAGCGCCGGCGTCGTGTCGTAAACCTTCAGCGGCCCGCGAATAACCAGGCCGCGCGGTTTGGCCCATCGGCGCGCGTCGAGATACGAGTAGCGCGCCTTGTGTTCGGAGTAGAGACTGCGCTCGCCCTTGCCCTTGATTCGAAGCTGGAACGGAATCCATCGGATGCGAATTCGAAATCGCTGTTCGAGCGCGAAGGCGGGATCGAATGCGAGGTAGGCGAACGGACTCTTGTAGTCCGAGTACATCTTCACTTCCTTCGCTTGCATGAGGCCGATCTCGCGGCGCGGGATTTTCAGATCCGAAGGTCGGGCTTTTGCAGTATCGTCGGATGCACCCATTCGGGGCCGCCCGTTTCGGGATGATCGATGTTGTAATGCAAGCCGCGCGATTCGCGCCGGCTCATCGCGGATCGCACGACCAGCTCCGCGACCATCGCCAGGTTGCGCAACTCGATCGTGTCGGCGTCGAGCAGGTGGTCCCAGTAGTAGCGGTGGATTTCGTCCTTGAGCATCTCGATGCGGCGAAGCGCGCGCTCGAGGCGCTGGTCGCTGCGGACGATGCCGACGTAGTTCCACATCAGGCGGCGAATCTCGTCCCAGCTCTGCGTGATCATCACGCGCTCCTCGCTGCGGATCGCACGCCCGGGATCCCACTGGGGAAATTCGGGCGGCGCGCCGCCTCCCGACGCGACGATTTCGCGCGCCGCGGCAAAGCCGCGCCGGCCCATCACGGCGGCCTCGAGCAGCGAGTTCGACGCGAGCCGGTTGGCGCCGTGCAAACCGGTCATCGCGACCTCGCCGGCGGCGTACAGGTGCGGAATCGAGGTGCGTCCGTCGAGATCGGTCTGCACGCCGCCGCACATATAGTGGGCCGCGGGCACCACCGGAATTGGTCCTTTGGTCAGGTCATATCCGAAGCTCAAGCATCGCTTGAAGATATTGGGGAACCGCAGCCGGATGAAATCGGCGTCGCGATGGCTCAAATCGAGATACACGAAGTCCAGGCCGTGACGTTTCATCTCGGAATCGATCGCTCGCGCGACCACGTCGCGCGGCGCCAGCTCGGCGTCCGGATGGTAGCGCTTCATGAACGGGGTGCCGTCGGGCAATTTCAGAATCGCGCCCTCGCCGCGCAGCGCCTCGGAAATGAGAAACGACTTGGCGGCGGGATGGTACAGGCAGGTGGGATGGAACTGGTAGAACTCGAGGTTGGCGACGGACGCGCCCGCCCGATACGCCATCGCGACGCCGTCGCCCGACGCGATATCGGGATTGGTGGTGTAGAGATAGACCTTGCCGGCGCCGCCCGTCGCCAGCATCGTGGCGCGCGAAATCACTTTGCGGATTTCGTGAGTCTCGCGATCGAGCGCATAAACGCCCCAGCATGCGCCCGGCTTTCCCGCGGTGGCAGTCTCGACCAGCAGATTGATCGCGACGTGATTTTCCAAAGTGCGGATGTTCGGCCGCGCGGCGGCGGCCTCGGTCAGCGCACGCATTATTTCGCGGCCGGTCAGGTCCTGGGCGTGAAGCACGCGGCGATGGCTATGGCCGCCCTCCTGGCCGAGGTCGTATTCCTGTTCGGAGTCGACTTCGGCGCCTTCGGTCCCGACGCGGGTGAAGCGAGTGCCGAGCCGGATCAATTCGCGAATCGCTTCGGGACCCTCGCGAACGATAGTCTCGACCGCGGCGCGATCGCACAGCCCGGCGCCCGCGCGGATCGTGTCCTCGATGTGCGATTCGAACGTGTCCTCAACGCTCCACACACTGGCGATACCGCCCTGCGCATAGGCGGTGTTGGCCTCGGAGCTGCCGGCCTTGGTGAGAACGGTGACAGTGCCGGCTTCGGCCGCCTTGATCGCGAACGTCAGGCCCGCGATGCCGCCGCCGATAACCAGGAAGTCGCTGGACAGTTGCGCATTATGCCTCATCAGGTGGCCTCGGGCGCGCCCGCGGGGTGAATCGCGGAGCGTGCGTTGTGTCAAAATGACGCTACTCGGTCTGCGCTCGGCCAGTCAAGGCGATCGCGCGGCTGCGATTTGCCACTGTGATTCGATTCAAATATTCTGGAAGGTGGGGATCGCAGCGAAAGAACGAAAAAGCGAAAGACGAAACCTTCGCTGCGCAGTTTCGTAGAACCTACGACAGGCCAAGCCCGTGCCGATGACGCCGCCAAATATTGTCACGCTGTTCCGGATCGCCACCGCGCCGATCCTGATCTTGATCCTGATGCACAGCGGGCCGGGTGCGGCGTGGCTTGCAGCCGGGGTGTTCTTCATCGCGACGGTCAGCGATTATTTCGACGGCTACCTCGCGCGCAGTTACGACTCGGTCAGCACGCTCGGCAAGTTTCTCGATCCGATGGCCGACAAGCTGGTCGTTGCGACGGTGCTGATCATGCTAGCCGGGATGACGCGAACGCCGCACGTGCCGGCGTGGATGGTGGTCGTGCTGGTGACGCGCGAAATAATGGTGACGGGACTGCGCGCGGTGGCGGCGGCCGAGGGGTTAATCGTGGCCTCCGAGGAGCTCGGCAAGTACAAGATGGCGTTGCAGTCGATCGCGATTCAGGGTCTGCTGATTCATTACACGTATTGGCACGTCGATTTCTTCGCCGCCGGGATGTTCGTGCTGTGGATCGCGATGGCGGTGAGCGTGTGGTCGTGCGTCGATTATTACGTGCGCGTGGTGGTGGCGCTGCGGCCAAAACCAATTACTGCGGCGGGCAAGCGGGCGGTGATTTGACAGACGCTCCCGCGCCGGATAATCAAATGGGTTCGTCGCGCCGGTTTGGAGAGCGGGTGTAGCTCAGTTGGTAGAGCGCGTGCTTGCCAAGCACGAGGTCGTCGGTTCGAAACCGATCACCCGCTCCAGGTAAATCGCGACAGACGGCCTCTCCAGGCTGTGCATCAGCGGCAATCGATCGCATATCACACCGGGAGATGAGGTCTCTTCTCCATGTCGGAACCGCTCTCAGACCAGCAGCTTTCCCTCATCGACGCCTACTGGCGAGCGTCCAACTACCTGACCGTCGGCCAAATCTACCTGATGGCGAATCCTCTGCTGCGCGAGCCGCTCCGGCCCGAGCACATCAAGCCGCGCCTGCTCGGCCATTGGGGGACCTCACCGGGGCAGAACTTTATCTACGCGCATCTCAACCGGCTGATTCGCGAGCACGACGCCAACGTCATTTATATTTCCGGTCCCGGGCACGGTGGTCCGTCGGTCATGTCGCATACCTATCTCGAGGGCACGTACTCCGAGATTTATCCGCGAATCTCCGAGGACAGCGAGGGGATGCGCCTGCTGTTTCGCCAATTCTCGACTCCGGGCGGCGTGCCGAGTCATGCTGGTCCTCACGTCCCGGGTTCGATCAATGAAGGTGGCGAACTCGGCTACTCACTCGTGCACGCATTCGGTGCGGCGTTCGACAATCCCGACCTGATAGTTGCGTGCGTGATCGGCGATGGCGAGGCGGAAACCGCGCCGCTCGAAGGAGGATGGAAAGGCGTAAAGTTTCTCAACCCGGTGCGCGACGGTGCGGTGCTGCCGATCCTCCATCTGAACGGTTACAAAATTTCCGGCCCCACCGTATTTGGCCGCGACACCGACGAAGAGCTGCGCCGCCTGCTCGAAGGCCACGGCTACGAGGTCTACTTTGTCGAGGGCGACGAACCGCCGCGGATGCATCGCGAGTTCGCTGCGACGCTCGAACAGTGTTACGCGAGGATTCGCGCAATCCAGACCGACGCGCGCGCAAACGGGCTCCGGAAGCGGCCGACGTGGCCTGCGATCGTACTGCGAACGCTCAAAGGATGGACCGGGCCGAAAGTTGTTGACGGCGTGCAGATTGAAGGGACCTTCCGGGCGCATCAGGTGCCGCTTGCGGGCGTGAAGGAAAATCCCGAGCATTTGAAATTGCTCGAGGCGTGGATGCGCAGTTACCAGCCTGACGAGTTGTTCGACGAACACGGCCGCCTGAAGCCCGAACTCAAAGCGATTGCGCCAAAAGGAAATCGCCGGATGGGCGCGAATCCGCACGCCAACGGCGGAATTCTGACCATCGCGCTCGATATCCCGTCCTTTACCGACTACGCGGTGCCGATTGAACAACCTGGGAGCGTCAAGGTCGAATCCACCCGCCCCTTCGGCAAGCTGATGCGCGATATCTTCACGCGCAATTCCAAACAGCAGAACTTCCGCCTGTTCTGTCCCGACGAAACCAACTCCAATCGCCTTGGCGACGTTTTCGACGTCGAGAACCGATGCCTGGTGAGCCGCGTCGAGAGCTACGATGATCACGTCTCGCACGACGGCCGCGTGATGGAGGTGCTAAGCGAGCATTGCCTCCAGGGATGGCTCGAAGGCTACACGCTTACCGGACGCCACGGAATTTTCGCGTCGTACGAGGCGTTCGCCATGATCGTGGATTCTATGACGACGCAGCACGCGAAATGGCTGGAGACATGCAAGACCGGGTTACCATGGCGCCGTCCGATCCCGTCGCTGAACTACCTGCTCACCTCGACCTGCTGGCGCAACGATCACAACGGCTTCAGCCATCAGGGCCCGGGCTTCATCGACACCTTGCTGACCAAGCGGGGCATCGTGTCGCGGATATACCTGCCGCCCGACGCGAACTGCCTGCTGTCGGTGGCCGATCATTGCCTGCGCAGCCGCGACTACATCAATCTGATCGTGATCGACAAGCAGGAACATCCGGTGTGGCTCGATATCGATGCGGCCCGCGAGCATTGTTCTCGCGGCGCGTCGGTGTGGCGATGGGCCGGCAACGACGGCGGGATGGAACAACCGGACCTCGTGCTCGCATGCGCCGGCGACGTCATGACGGAAGAGGCGATCGCGGCGGCTTGGCTGTTTCGCAAGTATCTTCCTGAAATGAAAATTCGAGTCGTGAACGTCGTCGATCTCATGACGCTGTTTCCGCCCGACCGCCATCCTCACGGCATGAGCGACGACGCTTTTCTCGAACTCTTCACCCCCGACAAGGACGTGATCTTCGCCTTTCATGGTTACCCGCGCGAGGTTCATCAGCTCCTGCACGGACGGCCCAATCCGAATCGTTTCCACGTGCACGGTTACGTCGAGGAGGGAACCACGACCACGCCTTTCGACATGCTGGTGCTGAACGAGGCGAGCCGCTATCACCTCTGCATCGACGGGCTGCGTCACGCGCCGCGGTACCAGGAGCGCGCCCGCGAACTCATCACGATGACTGAAGCCGCGCTCGACGCCCATCGCAAATACATAGTCGAGACTTTCGAAGACATGCCTGCGATTCGTAACTGGAAATGGACTCCGGATTAATTTGATGAAAGCAAGCCCGCTTGCCGGAAAACCTGTCGATCAATCGCAACTCGTCGATATCCCCCGTTTGATCACCGCTTACTTCGCCTGCAAGCCCGACGCCGACAATCCCGCGCAACGAGTCGCGTTCGGCACCTCGGGGCATCGCGGCTCCTCGTTCGACAGCGCGTTCAACGAAGCGCACATCCTCGCGATCAGCCAGGCGATTTGCCTCTATCGCAAAAGTCAAAATATCAACGGTCCTCTCTACCTCGGGATGGACACGCATGCGCTCTCGGTCCCGGCGTTCGCCAGTGCGCTCGAAGTGCTGGCTGCCAACGGGGTCGAGACGATGGTGGATAGCGAGGGCGGATACACGCCGACGCCGGCGATATCGCACGCGATCCTGACCTACAATCGCGGCCGCAAGGACGGGCTGGCGGACGGGATCGTGATCACGCCGTCGCACAATCCGCCGTGTGATGGCGGCTTCAAGTACAATCCGTCCAACGGCGGCCCGGCTGATTCCACCGTCACCGATTGGATTCAGAATACAGCCAACGAATTTCTCAAGGCCGGCCTCGCCGGGGTGCTGCGCGTTCCGTACGAGCGGGCGCGCACGGCCGCGACGGTTCATCAGCACGATTACATCGGCGCTTACGTCGGCGACTTGGGCCACGTCGTCGACATGGAGTCGATTCGCGCCGCCGGCGTGCAGGTCGGAATCGATCCGCTCGGCGGCGCGGCGGTGCGCTACTGGCCGGCGGTAATCGAAAAGTACGGAATCAAGGCGACGGTGGTCAGCGACGTGGTCGATCCGACATTTCGCTTCATGACCGCCGACTGGGATGGGAAAATCAGAATGGATTGCTCGTCGCCGTACGCGATGGTGCGACTGCTCGCGATGCGCGATCGTTTCGACGTTGCGTTTGCCAACGACACCGACGCGGACCGGCACGGAATAGTCACTCGCTCGAGCGGCCTGATGAATCCGAATCACTATCTCGCGGTTGCGATCTCGTACCTGTTTCGCAATCGCACCCGATGGCGCAGAGATGCGGCGGTCGGCAAGACTGTGGTGAGCAGCGCCATGATCGATCGCGTCGCGGCGAGCCTCGAGCGCAAGCTCATCGAGACTCCGGTCGGCTTCAAGTGGTTCGTGGACGGGCTGATCGATGGTTCGGTCGGATTTTGCGGCGAGGAAAGTGCCGGCGCGTCATTTCTGCGCACCGATGGAACCGTGTGGACCACCGACAAGGACGGACTCATCCTGGGCCTGCTGGCCGCCGAGATGACCGCGCGCGTGGGGCGCGACCCCGGAGCGACGTACGATGACCTGACGCGCGAGTTCGGTGCGCCGGCGTACGAGAGAATCGATGCGCCCGCCACGCTCGCGCAGAAGGAAATTCTAAGGAAGCTGAGTCCCGGGCAACTGAATGAGCGCGAACTTGCGGGTGAGAAAATTCTCAAAACATTGACCATTGCGCCCGGCAACGGGGCGGCAATCGGCGGAATCAAGGTGATCGCGGAGAGCGGATGGTTCGCGGCGCGTCCGTCGGGCACGGAAGAGGTTTACAAGATATACGCGGAGAGTTTTCGCGGCGTCGATCATCTGCATCGGATTCAGGCTGAGGCGCAGGAACTTATCGCGCGCGTCTTCAAGCAGGCTGAATCGCCGCCGGCGGCGCGGCCCCGCGGCGACTGAGGAATCAGGCTTGCCGGCTCGTCACATCATACTCTGCATCAACGTTGGTTCGTCATCGTGCAAGTTCTCGCTGTACTCGGTTTCCAGCGGCGCCGAATCCATTGTGGCCGAGGGCGCGGCGGATCGGATCGGCTCGAGCGGCGGCACAATCACGATCCGCGACGCCAACGGCCGCTCGATCGCCGAATCGGATCGCGATCTCGCACGCCCGCAAGTTGCCGTCGATGCGCTGTTCGACGAGTTCGAGCGCTTGAAGCTGCCGCGCCTCGACGTGGTCGGACATCGAATCGTTCACGGCGGCGCGCATCATGTGGCCCCGGAGATTGTCACGCCCGCGCTGATCGCCGATTTGAAACGGCTGATCGCATTCGCACCGCTGCACATGCCGGGCGGAATCGGGGGCGTCGAGGCGGTTGCCGCGCGGCATCCGAAACTTCCGCAGGTCGCGTGCTTCGACACCGCGTTTCATCGTGGAATGCCGGAGCGCGCCGAGCGCTTCCCGTTGCCGCGCGAACTATGGGACGCGGGAGTGCGGCGCTACGGCTTTCACGGGATCTCTTATGAGTACATCATGCAGGCTCTAAGAGCCGACGTTCCGACGCGCCTGATAATCGCGCACTTGGGCAACGGGGCCAGCATGGCCGCAGTCGAAAACGGCCGTCCGCTCGACACCACGATGGGATTCACGCCGGCGGGCGGCTTCATGATGGGGACGCGGCCGGGCGATCTCGATCCAGGCGTGATTCTTTATCTGCTCGAACAGAAGGGTTACGACGCCGCGCAACTAAGTCGGCTCGTCAATCTGAAGTCCGGGTTGCTCGGAGTCTCAGGACTCAGTTCCGACGTGAAGACGTTGCTGGACGCGCGGGGATTGAACGCGGATGCGGCGGAGGCGATCGAGATGTTTTGCTATCAGATTAGAAAAGCGATTGGCGCACTGGCAGCGGCGCTCGGCGGATTGGACATGCTCATCTTCACCGGCGGGATTGGCGAGCATGCCGCCGCGGTACGCGCGGAAGCCTGCCAGGGGCTGGCGCATCTCGGGCTCGCGATCGATCCGCGACGTAACGACTCCAACCAGGACACGATCAGCGCCGCTGATAGCCGATGCCGCGTGCGGGTCATCCCCACCAATGAAAATTTAATGGTCGCGCGGCACGCGGCTCGGCTGGTATTTCCCGCCGGCTGATTCGACGATTTGCTGGCCGCAAGCCCGTTCGCGGCGGTATAAATCAGTTGGGCAAGTTTTTCAGCGAAAACGCGCGACAGTAAATTCCGGAAGTGTGCGGACGATTCACAATCACGCGCCGCGACGGCAACTCGATCGCAGCGGAACTCGGCGTCCCGGCGGACTCGTTCGCCGATTATCGGCCGCGCTACAACGTCGCGCCGATGCAGAAGCATTTCATCGTCAGGATCAAATACGAAAATCGCGAAGCGATTCCCGCCAGGTGGGGCCTGGTCAGGAGCGGCGCGAAAGACGCCAGCATGGCGGCCAAGTGTATCAACGCGCGGTCGGAGACGGTCGAGGCGCGGCCCGCATTTCGCGACGCGTTCCGTAAGCGGCGATGCGTGGTGCCGGCGGATGGATTCTTCGAATGGACCGGGCCGAAGACCGCGCGGCAGCCGACCTGGTTCCATCGCGAGGACAGCCGTCTGATCCTGTTCGCCGGACTTTACGAGGCATGGCAGAAAGAGGCGAGCGTGTGGGAGACGACGTTTACGATTATCACGACGGCGGCCAACGCCGTGGTCGCGTCGTATCACGATCGGATGCCGGTGATACTTGCAGATCGCGACGCCGACGACTGGATGGATCCGCGCGCGCCGGATCCGCTCGCGCTCAAGTGCCTGCTGGTTCCCGCGCCCGCTGACCTGCTGATCGCGACTCCGGTTTCGCCCAAGATCAACAATGTGCATAACGATTCGCCGGATCTGCTGGAGCCCGCCGGATAGATTTTCGACTGAGCCACTGAGTCTGTCGATCCGAAGTGGTCAGGCGGCGCGGGGTACTGGCTCAGTTTGCCAAGCTGAAGGCTGCGAGGGGCGCGATTTTGGCTGATCGAAAAGAGCTGGAAAGAGCAAATTCTACCATCCGTAGTGGTTTTGGGACGGCTGCGCTCTATGGCTAGTTTCGTTCCGTCATAAATTATTTCAGCCGAGAGCGGAGGTCGCCCGATTTCGGGCGAGCCGGGCGAGTACAAGGCATCCTGGCGGTTGACCATAGCGTATGCGTAGCACGCGAAATCGGCGCGGGGCAGGCTGAATTAGTTCATCCTCAAAATCCGGCCCGAAACCCGGATTCAGGAGTCACAGGGATTTGGTCCATATCATCGAAGCTGAACCAGTGCCCGGAGTGGATGCTCAATTGATGGACTTTCCCGCGCGTGATAGTTGATCGGGTCCGGTCGCGACGAAAATAGAGCGCGGGGGCGGCGTACCCAAGTGGTTAAGGGAGAGGTCTGCAAAACCTCCATGCATCGGTTCGAATCCGATCGCCGCCTCCAACAAATCCCAAAAGAATGAATAGGGGAGAGAGATGATCATCCCGATTACCGTTACGCCTGAGGGGCTAATCCAGCCGCAGAAGGAACCGGAAGCGACCAAATTTGTGTCGCTTGGCGTCAAGGAGGCTAATATAGAGGAGTTCCTTCGGAAGGACATTGGCCGCATCTTCGACGACGAGGACGAGACACTGCTGGTCGTCAGACAACAGGTAGTGAACGCGAGCAACGGCCGGAACGACCTTGTTGCGCTCGACGGGTGGGGGAACCTCGTCCTCATCGAAATTAAACGCGACTCCCGGGATATGGTCACTCGGCCCGAAGCGCTCGAATTTCAGGCTGTCCGTTACGCCGCGAGCCTCGCCACAATCCGTAGCGTGGATGAATTAGTCGAACGCATTTTCGCCCGATATATCAACAAGTGGCCAGCCGAGTTCGAAAAGGGTGACTTGACGCCCGAAGAACTTGGAAAACGCACCGTGAAGAAGTTCCTCCTGGAGAATAATGCCGAAAAATCCTTTAACAAACACCAGCGGATCATTCTCGTGGCTTCAGCCTTCGATGAACAGACGCTGTCCGCCGCCGCTTGGATGAACGATAACGGCATCGACATCGCCTGTATCTCGCTTAATCCTATGAAAGCGGGCGAATCGTTGTACCTCGTTGTCGAAAAGCTCATTCCGACGCTTTGCATGGAAGATTTTCTTGTCCCGTTCCCGGAGGCTGTCCCCGACCGAGGGCAGGCCCGAATCACGGGAACGGATAAGACGCGCACCCGTACAACGCTCCCTAAGATGCGGGAACTCATGGAATGGGGAGTCGTGAAGCGGGGAGAGAGCTTGAGGGTGAAGAACTATCCAGATTCGGAAGCACTGGTGGAGGATTCCAAGACGGTCCGCTTCAAGGACCGCCTTCTCTCCTATAACGACTGGGGCCGCGAGGTGACAGGTTGGTCTTCGATCAACATCTACGACTGGGCGGTCGCGCCCGACGATAGAACTCTAACCGACTTGCGGGCGGAGCACATGGATAGGGAGGAGAACGCCGCCGCGCAGGCCAACACTGGTTCAGCGGAGGTCGCGCATTGAACCGCCCTCGTTGCCCGACTCACCGGATGACTTCAGGTCTCCAGAAGAGTTCAGGCGAACCTTCGCATGAGGCGGGCGGTTCTAGCGGGCGGGCGGCGTAGTTAAATGGTGGTCCGGTTTCACCTGTAGCTTGACCAGGCAGGGCGGGCCGTCCTGGCCGTAGCAGAGGTTGCTCAGTTCGCCTAGTTTTGAATCGCGGTCGTCGTGCGTGTAATCGGGACATATCCAATGGCCGCCCGATCCGCGGTAAAGAGCGACCGCGAAATATCTGCCCGCCGCGAGATTTCCCGCCACTGGATCGCCGCGCGTCGCGATATCGCGTGAGTTGACGATATCGAATCCGTCATGCGCCGCGTCCGGCGAGTACTGCATGAAGAAAATTCGCCATTGCCGCCCGGGCCGCGCAGTCACCTGGTATTCCATCGAGTGATCGGACGAGAACACCGGCTTGTCGCGGCATAGCCACGGCCGCCCCTGTTCCGCGAAGGCAGGGTGTGAGATCAGCATCGCAAGCGTCGCGGCGATCGAAATATATCGTCCAATTCTCAAAGGTTTCATGTCCTTTTACTTTTCCCGGCCCGCGATCGTGATGATGCGGCCGACGATCTCGCCGAGATTGGAGTCCTTGGGCGTGAAAACCGCCTTGACGCCAAGCCCGAGCAGCGCTTTACGGTCGGCATCCGGGATTATTCCGCCCATCACGAGTGACACGTCGCTTGCGCCACGACTTTTCAGCAGATCGATTGTCTCCCGCGCGATGGACATGTGGGCGCCGGCGAGGCTCGAGATCGCGAGCACGTCGACGTCTTCCTCGAGGGCAGTCGCAACCATCTGCTCCGGCGTCTGCTTGAATCCTGCGAGGACTACTTCCATCCCGGCCTGCATGCACGCGTGGGCGAGCAGCTTGATCGCGTTGATATGTCCGTCGAGGCCCGCCTTGCCAAGCGCGATGCGAATTTTCCGTGTCGATCCCGCGACCGGCACCTTGAGCGCGCCGACGCTCACGCTGGTTTCGAGAATCGGCGGTGTGTAGCGGCCGCGGCTGACGCGCACGAGCGAATCCGTCCATTCGCCGACGGTGCCGCCCGCGCGGGCGAGCTCGATAGTCGCCTCGACGAGTCCGCGGTCGTTGTTGTTATTTGCGCCGGCGCGTTCGAGTGCCTCGCGGGCTTTCGACACGGCGGTCTGGTCACGCGCCGCGCGCCATTTTTTTATCGACTCGATGCGTTCCTTTTCCTTGAGCGTATCCGCCGCGTGATCCGTGTTCTCTTTGGGCGGGGGCGTGAGTCCGACTTCGCCGGTAAACGCGTTGACGCCGATTTGCACGATCTCGCCCGACTCGACTTTCCTGTAACGCTCCGCAAGCTGGCGCGTCAGGTCGCCGCTGACTATAGAAATGGCGCGCGAGTAGCCGGCCTCGCGCAGCCGGATCGCGATTTCGCGCGCGCGCGCGGCGGTCTCGGCGGTGAGCTTCTCGATAATTTTGCTGCCCTCGAAAATATCGCCATAGCCTGCGAGTCCCGTCTCGTGCATCAGAACCTGCTGCGTGCGCAAGCTGAGCGTCTGCTCGGACTGGTCGGGGAGGGCGAGCGCCTCGCGAAAGCCCGGCAACTGGAGTGCGTTGACGCGCGCGTCGGCCGAGATGACGACCGGGAGCGCCTCGTACGCAATGCGGATGATATTAACTTCGGGCTGCGGCTCGGTGAGCGTGAGCGAGCGCACCTGGCATCCGGCGCGAAACGCCACGTTATCGACGCCGTACTCGGAAGAGCAAAGCTCCCGCCAGAGTTTGAAGTACGCGCGAATCTTGCAGATCTCGGGGACCAGCTCGATGCCGCTGTTGATGAAAAATGAAATGCGGCGGACGGTCTGCTCGAACGCGGCCGCGTCGAGCTTGGGGCGGATCGCGTCGAGAATCAGCAGCGCGTTGCCGAATGCGTAGCCGATTTCCTCGGCCGGACCGGCGCCGCTCTCCATGTAGTGGTAGCCGCAACAGTTAATCGGATTCCAGTTGGGCACGCGCTCGACCGTGAATCGAATCAACTCGGTGGAAAGGCGAAACGACAACTCAGGGTGAAAAATCGACGTGCCGCGCGCGACGAATTCCTTGAGCAGATCGTTCTGTGTCGTGCCGCGCAGCTCAGTCCATGGTACGCCGTGCTTTTCGGCGACGACCAGGTAAAGCGCCAGGATGAACGGCGCGGTCGCGTTGATCGTCATCGAGGTATTGATCGACTGAAGCGGGATTCCCTCGAACAGCTGCTCCATGTCGTTCCAGTGGCAAATCGAGACGCCCGCTTCGCCGACTTCGCCGCGCGCGACCGGAGCGTCGGGGTCGTAGCCGTTTTGGGTGGGCAGATCGAACGCGATCGAAAGCCCGCGCTGGCCCTGCTTCAAGTTTGCCAGGAAGCGTTCGTTGGCCTGGCGTGCGTCGCCGAAGCCCGCGTAGGTGCGGATAATCCATGGTTCACGGGCCTTGGGGCGAACTGTTTTTCCGCGGTCGGGCATCGACTAAAGGTTAGTTGTCGAGGCATTGGGATTCCAGCCGGTGCGCGATGACGGTGCTGGTTTAGTTTGCGAAGCTGACAAGCTGAGCTAGTGCCTTATATTGCGCCGCTGGTTTGCGCTCGCTGATGCGGTCGGCGAAGGTGAAAATAATGCGCGCCCGCCGCGAAGGACCGCGATGGGCGGGATTCTGAATGATCGAATCGGGCGGGGAACCGCAATTCATACCATATGTAGTGGTTTTGGGAAGGCTCGGGTATAGGGCTAGTTTCGTTCCGTCAAAATTAATATTCGCCGGAAGCGGGCTTCGCCCGATTTCGAGCGAGGCCGGCGAGTATGCGGCAGGTTGACAGTTGTCCATACCGTATACGTAGCACGCCGAATCCGCCGGGGTCAGGCTGAATAGTTCATCCCCTAACCCGGCATGAAATCCGACACTGAACCAATGGTGCAATGACACGCGATCAGCGCCGATGCATCGCGCGGGCCGCGGGTTCATTTTCACGATCCCGGGCAAGCGCAAGCTCGGCGGCGATGCGATCGATGAGTTCGATTCCCGACAGACCGCCATGCTCGGCGATCTCGAGCACCGGACCCGCTGTCTCGGCCCGGATTTTTGCGATCGCCTTGCGCGCGTCCGACACGCGATTCAAATCCGACTTGGCCAGCTCGGCGAGATGCTCGAGGTCTTTCTTTCGCAAATGGGGTCCACGGCGGTTCGTCAGCGCCGATATGTCATCGGCGTCGAACCCGGATCGCGGCGTTCGATTGAAAAGCACGGCCGCCGGGGCGAGATGAATGCGGCTCAAACTGGCGTGAGTCTCGATAGTCTCCGATATAGAAAGACTGTCCGCGGTCGTGACCTGGATGATTGCGCTACTGCGCCGCTCACGCATCATCCGCGAAATGTTGCCGGCTTCCTTGCCGACCACGCTGTCGCCGAATGTCGAGCGCGCGGCAGTCGGCATCTTGAGCAGGCTCATCGCCTGGCCGCTGGCGGGCGCATCGACGATTATAATGCGGCGGCCGGGCAGCTTGGCGTCGGTCCGCGCGGCTTCGTAGTAAACCTTTCCGAGCATCATCAGTTCGCGCAGCCCCGGCGCCGCTTGAACGAAAAATTGATAGAGGCGGCTCGCGAACACCGCTTTCAGCAGTATCCGGCCCGGCACCACCAGTCGCAGATATTCCTCGAGCGCGGCGCGTCCGTCGAGCGTCATCAGCGCGAGATTCGGCGCGACCTCCGCGGGTACGAACGACGGCGCGACGCCGAAGGTCGCGGCCAGCGGCGCCCGCGCGTCGCATTCCATAATCAGTGCGCGCGCGCCCGACATCGCCGCGAGCTTTGCAAGCGCGGCGCTCACGGTAGTTTTGCCGACTCCGCCCTTGCCGAGCACGATCAGCACGCGTCGTGCGAGGATTTCGTTTAGCATTTGAGGGAAGCGGAACCAGCCAGAAGTTACCAGCGGATCAGATTCGCTCCCCAGGTGAGGCCGCCGCCGCATGCGTTCAGCATCACGATATTGCCGTCGTGAATTCGGCCCTGCTCGAGAGCCTCGTCGAGCGCGATTGGCACGGACGCCGCGGAGGTGTTGCCGTAACGATCGATGTTGGTGAAAACTTTTTCCGGCGGCAGCCCGAGCCGCTCGGCGACTACGGAAATAATTCGCAGGTTCGCCTGATGCGGCACGAACAGGTCGATTTCTTCGAGCTTGACGCCCGCGCGCTCGGCCACCAGCCGGCTGATTTCTTCCATGCGCTTGACGGCTATTTTGAAAAGCTCGGGGCCTTTCATCTGAATCGCGTCATCGGCGCATCGCCGCACTTCAGAATCAATCGTGCTGCGGGTTCCGGTCGCGCGGACCGAGAGCAAATTCCAATACTCGCCCGCGGAGCGCAGCAGGCTCGACAGCACTCCG
>CABEBO010000085.1_pt1 | contig 53310 bp, 43 predicted proteins | sample 3132601 | NCBI WGS metagenome assembly CABEBO01 (sample SAMEA5534345, study PRJEB31848) | metagenome | biome: tundra; feature: field; material: soil | place: USA | collected 2013-05 | depth 0.45 m
ATCATCGAGACCACCGCGGCCAGATTTCCGCCTGCGCTGTCGCCGCCGACCGCGAGGCGCGACGCGTCCGCGCCAAGAGCGGCCGCGTTTTCGGCTACCCACTTCGTGGCCGCGTAGCAATCCTCGGCTCCAGCCGGAAAAACGTGCTCGGGCGCGAGCCGGTAATCGATCGACACGACCACGCATCCCGCACCGTTGGCGAGCGCGCGGCAGAGGTAGTCGTGACTCTCGAGATCGCCAAGCATCCAGCCGCCGCCGTGGAAATAGACCAGCACGCCCATCGGCGGACTGCCCTCGGGGGTGTAAACCCGCGCCGCGATTTGACCGTCGGCGCCCGGAATGTGGCGATCCTCGACGCGATAGATGGCAGGCGGCGGGGTCAGATTCGCCTCGATCAGCGCGCGCAGCTTGGCCCGCGCCTGCTCGGCAGTTTCCGCGCGCAGGAACATCGGGCCGGCCGCGTTGAACGCGTCGAGTATGATTTTCATCTGGGGATCGAGGGTGCTTGCCATGCAAAATCTCCTCGGAGCGCGGGTGATCGACAGTGTCCGGCGACGATCCAGAGTTCAGCGAGATACTTAAGTTACGCGGGGCGGATAGGCAAGCGCCGGCGCGCGGGGCTAATTCTCGAAGCGGTAAAAGTCCGCGCGCCAATGCGCGCGGAACCAGGGCTCGCCGTCGCGCGTGCCGTACACATCGGCGTTGACCATCATGTCGTCGCCGCCGATGCGGCAGTCGAGGTTGGTGGTTTCGTCAACCGCGAACGTTGCCGTCGGTGACCAGCGGTCGGCGCGAGTTTTGTATTCGTCGAAATACAAGCGCGAGCGCATCGCGGCGTAGGCGCGACCGTCGGTCGTGATCGGCACCACGCTGCCATGCGGATTGATAATCTTCTCGCTCGGCGCGACGCCGGTCTCGGTAAACGTGAGCGTGAACGGCTGGTCGCCGACGCGTTTGTAGCACAGCCGGTAGGTCTTCGGAGTCCAGAAACCGATTTTGTGCGCGCCTGGTTCGCGCCTGATCCAATCGAGTTGGTTCACCCGTCCATCCCAGCATCCGCGAAACACCGCCGGCAGAGCAGGAAGCGCTTGCGCCGTCATCGGCGCGACCTTCACCGGAGCAGGCGGGGGAGATGGGACGGGTTGGAGCGGCGCGGGCGCAGGCCTCCACAATTCCTGCGGCAGCAGTTGAATCGTGTCACCGTTATCGGCCCCGGAGGGTGTCCACGTGGTCGGCGGCGGCGCCGGACGCGGTGGAACATACGGCTGATTCTGCTGCGCGGCTCCGGGGACCTCGAGCGTTGTCTGCGCGCGAGCGGATCGAATCCCAATCGAAGCCAGTCCGCAGGTGAGCGCGCATAATATAAGAGTACGGGTCCGCATCGACCAACTATTCTACTACACTCGAATGCATATCGAGTGCCGCGGCTTTTGGCGACTGCGCCGTAGATTGACCGCGAAGCGACAGCTACCATCGGGAAAAGTTTGCAGCAGTTTCCGATCAACGCCGGCCGAGGAAGATGAGCGATCAAAATGTGAATTTCGAAGCAGCGTGGGCGATCAGCCAGGCGCCGGCGACCGGACGCCGCGCCCAGGCGCATCGATTGGCCAACGCGATGCGGCGGGTGATCGACCATTTGGTGCAGGTCGCCGCGCCTGAGGAAGACTTGTCAGCCGCCGCCGACGCGTTGGAGCGCTACGCCCGGCGGTTGTCAAAATATCCGATCTCGCGCAGCTACGAGGGGTTTGCCGAGAGCGCCAACGCCGGCGACCCGCGTGCGTTCTTCGATCACAGCCCGCTGATTGGAATCGCAAATCCGCTCGCGCCGCCGATTCGGCTGGCCGTGCTCGGCGACAAGGTCGAGGGCCGCGGGACGTTCGGCGTCGCATACGAAGGTCCACCGGGGCACGTCCACGGAGGATTTCTCGCCGCCGCGTTTGACGAAGTGCTCGGAATGGCGCAGTCGTTGACGGGTAATCCCGGCATGACGGGGACGCTTACGATTCGTTACCGGCGGCCGACGCCGTTGCTGACCGAGCTTACCTTCGAGGCGTACGTCGATCGCGTCGAGGGGCGCAAGATATTCACCCACGGAACGTTGTCAGCGAACGGTCTGCTGACGGCAGAAGCCGAGGGACTGTTCATCGCAGTCGGGCAGGAGCGCTTCGCCGCGATGGCGGCGCTGGTCACCGATCGCGCAAATTCGGCGGATGAAAAAAATCCGCGGGAAAGACCGCGCTCGAGAAGCAAGGATTAGGCAGTAGCCGGAGGGAACCTATAGTAAAGACTACTCAATGGACCATGCGCGGCATTAACGCATGCATCGCGATATACTATCGAGAGAGTAATAAGATCGCCAGTCAATCGGCGATTGGCTATTTGCAGTTCACGCTCCTGATTACACGGCGGCCCTCGCCGCCGAAGCGAATGTTGCGCTCGTAGGTTACATCGCAGCGCGAGACATTCACCGGCAAGCGCTGGGAGATCTGCGCCGTGGTGTTCGCATACTCGCACTGCAGCCAGTAACCGCGGTCACTTTTGGCCAATCTCCAGGTTTGGAAGGCGGCGTCATCGGTCGTTTGCTCGAGGTCGGGCACGAGCGATGCTTGCTCGGCGGGTGGACCCTCGAAAACAGTGACGCCCGCAATCGCGGTACTGTAGCCGGAATAGGAAACGGTCCAGTCCGGACCCGGCGCCGACGTTTTCTGTTCGACGGCGAGGGTGTGAGGACAAGTCGCCTGCGCGCACGCGAGATGCGGCGCCGCAATCGCGCACGCGAACGCAATCAGGAACGCAATCAGGTTGAGCGTAATTCGCTTCATCTCGTACCTTCCCTGCCCAGGTACGAGTCTAGAATGCGGCGCGAGCAAAAACGAGTGCGGGGCGAACCCACGAAAACAATTCGCACTCCGCCGCGCAGATGGGGGAAGTCGCTTGCGGCGTCACCGCCGGATGCAGGTATGGCCGACCGGGGTTACCGATCGGACCTTGGTTTCTTATAGTAAGGCTTGGCGGGGCCCGCGATTATCGCAATCGCAATAGCCACTCCCGCCAGCAAAGATACTGCTTCCATCAGCGTGATCATGTTCCTAACTCACTTTCGCGCGCGCGGATCTCGCGATCGATCCACCAGCGCGCGATTTCAGGTCGATTGTCCTTTGCCTCGCCGAGCCGCACGTGCGAATCGCTCATGCGTTCGTGCCGCGACGCGCGCATCATTCGAGGAAGTAACTCGAAAACGCTTCGGGAAGCCGATCGAAGTCGATTCGCTCGACCGGATCCTTCCCGTGCGTGGTATGCGCGATGCATCGATTTAGAGGCCCACCAACGAGAGAACGATGTACGCCAGCGTCAGGAATGCGAACGTCACACCGGGCAATTCGCTGAGCAAACTGTTTTGCGCGATACGATCGGCAGCGACAGTCTCGGTCTGCTCCCTTACCTGCTGAAAGCCTGCGAGTCTCTGATTAATCGTGGTAGCAGCCATTTTTCCCACCTCCCGTCAAAGTTCCTTGCCAGCAGGTAGAGCAAGGCCGATGCCAATGACCCAAGCGGTCATTTCATTGGATTATTTTCGACAGACACAGCCTTTACTCTTTGCGATTCGCAAAAAGTTAGCAGCGAGTCGCGAAACCTCCGCCATTTGCAAAGCATCCGCCGCTCGACTCGGTTCACCAACGCAAAGCAGCCGAGCGACTGCGTGCAGCGCGATCACGTCGCCCAAGATTGCAGCTATTGTTACGAACGCGTTAAAGACACCCCGGCATCTCGACAGCTCTCTCTAACGTGAATGCGCCGCCGCTTTCGGTTGACCGCGTGGCCCGACTCGGCCTTTAATGCCCGTCATGGCTGGAATTGTTTCCTACGGTTCATACGTTCCCTATCGGCGACTCAAGCGCTCCGCGATCGCGGCCGTCCTCGGCACGCCCGCCGGCAAGGGTGAGCGCGCAATCGCGAGCTTCGACGAAGACAGCGTCTCGATGGCGGTCGAGGCGGTTCGCGACGCGCTGAAAGCCGCGCCGCCCGGCGACGTGCAGGCGCTCATCTTCGCAACCACGACGCCGCCCTACGCCGAAAAACTCAGTGCCGCGGTGATCGGCGCAGCCACGATGCTGCCGGCGGAAATTCGCGCATCGGATATGACAGGCTCGGTCCGCGCCGGATTGTCTGCCCTGCTGCAAGGCGCCGATGCGATCGGCGGCGGCGCCAAGCGCGCGCTCGTCGCCATCGGTGATTGCCGACTGGCAGCGCCCGAGGGCAAGGCCGAGCAGACGACCGGCGACGGCGCGGTCGCCTTCGTGCTCGGTGCGGGGGGCGTGATCGCCGAAATCGAGGCGAGCGCCTCGCTGACGCGCGAATTCCTGGACAGCTGGCGCGCGCAGGGCGAGCGTTTCTCGCATTCGTGGGAAGAGCGCTTCACGCTGACGCAGGCGCATTCTCCGCTGCTCGGTACGGTGATCAAGAACGTGCTGGAGAAGGCGAAAGTCGCGCCGGGCGATCTGTCGAAGGTAATCCTCGACGCGCCCAACGCCCGCGCGGCCGACGAGATCGCGCGCGCGCTCAAGATCGATCCCGCCAAATTATCCGATTCATTTGCCTTGACGGTCGGACAAACCGGCGCCGCACACGCGGGCCTGATGCTCGCGGCCGCGCTGCCGGCCGCCAAGCCGGGAGACAGGATACTCGTCGCGACGGTGGCCGACGGCGCCGACGCTATTTTGCTCCGCGTCACGCCGGCCAACGCCGGCTTCAAGCCGGTGCGTTCCGTGGGCCGCATGATCGAGTCCAAGGGCGACGTGTCTTACGCCAACTATCTCAAGTGGCGCGAAATTCTGCCCACCGAGCCGCCGCGCCGCCCGGATCCCGACCGTCCCGCGGGACCGCCGATGATGCGCTCGGAGAAGTGGAAGTTCGGCTTCGTCGGTTCGCGATGCACCAACTGCGGGACTCCGCAGCTTCCGCCGCAACTGGTCTGCGTGAAATGCCATCAGCGCGGCAAGATGGAGCCTTATGGATTCGCCGACCGCACCGCGAAGATCGCCACCTACGCTATCGATCGCCTCGCCTATTCCCTCAATCCGCCGACTGTTAACGTCGTGGCAGACTTCGCCGGCGGCGGCCGCTTCCTGTGCGAGATGACCGACTGCGAGCCCGACAAGGTCGCGATTGGCGACGAAGTGGAAATGACGTTTCGCCGGCTCTTTACCGCCGCCGGCGTTAACAACTATTTCTGGAAAGCGCGCCCCAGGCGTTAAGGCCGAGGAGAACATCAATGGCAAGCAGAGGAATCAAGGACCGCGTCGCGATCATCGGGATGGGATGCACCAAGTTCGGCGAGCTTTGGGACAAGGGGACGGACGACCTGCTGGTGGATGCCGCGTACCAGGCCTATGAATCGGCGGGCGTCGAGCCCAACGACGTTGACGCGTACTGGCTCGGCACCATGGCGTCGGGAATCTCGGGCCTGACGCTCTCCGAGCCGCTCAAGATTCAGTACAAGCCCGTCACTCGCGTCGAGAACATGTGCGCGACGGGATCGGAGGCGCTGCGGCAGGCGTGCTACGCGGTCGCATCGGGCGCGTTCGACATCGCGATGGCGATCGGCGTCGAGAAGCTCAAGGACTCGGGCTACTCGGGATTGGTGATCAACAATCCGCCCAACGACGGCACCGAGGGCAGCATGACGGCGCCCGCGTCGTTCTCGCTGCTGGCGCCCGCGTATTTCAAAAAGTACGGACTCGACCCCGACAAAGGCAAGGACGTACTGACGCGCATCGCGTGGAAGAATCACAAGAACGGCGCGAAAAATCCCAAGGCGCAGTTCCAGAAAGAAGTGTCGCTCGAGACAATCAAGAACTCGCCCAAGATTGCCGACCCGCTCGGAATCATGGATTGCTCTGGCGTATCGGACGGCTCAGCGGCCGCGATCGTCGTTCGCGCCGAAGACGCGCACAAGTACTGCAAGAATCCCATCTACATAAAGGCGTTGTCGTTCATCGCGGGGCCGGCGGAAGGACCGCTGTCGCAGGACTACGATTTCACGACCTTCAGCGAGGTCGTCGCCAGCGCCAAAGACGCGTACGCGCAGGCGGGCATCACCAATCCTCGCGAACAAATCAGCATGGCCGAGGTCCACGATTGCTTCACGCCCACCGAACTCGTGCTCTACGAGGATTTCGGCTTCAGTCCGCGCGGGACGGCATGGCAGGACGTGCTGGACGGGTTCTTCGACCTCGAAGGCAAGCTGCCGGTCAATCCGGACGGCGGTCTCAAGTCGTTCGGTCATCCGATCGGCGCGTCGGGGCTGCGCATGATGTACGAGATGTGGCTGCAGTTGCGCGGGGAGGCGGGACCGCGTCAGATCAAAAATCCGAAAGTCGGACTGACGCACAATTTAGGCGGCGCGCCGGGCCGATGCGTCAGTTTTGTGTCGGTGGTCGGCAGCCAGGTCGGCTAACCGCGTTGTCATTCTGAGCGAAGCGAAGAATTCCGACGGCCGGCATTGCAGAGTGCCGGCCGTTTTCTTTCCGGCGCAACGACGATGCAGAACGCCGCTCCATTACTCAGACGAATAGCCACTGTCGTAGTAGTGTTAGTATGTATCCTATACTTCGGCGAATATATTTCAGTTAAGTATAGAATCCCCGCGAGCCGCGAGCCTTTCGGAACCGTGCAGATCAATAAGTATTACGCGGTGCCTCAGAAAAACGGCAAGACCGAATTCGAACCGGGCGAGCCTGAGACGCAGACCTGTGTTAACTCGATATTCCCGCACCTGGGTTACAGTCCGTGCTGGTATGTCAAACGGCACAAAAACCAGCAGATAAATCTCTGACGGCGCGCCGCGGCGGCTGCTCTTTCAGGCTGCTCGTTCACGAGGGCGGACCTCGCGATCAATTCGCGCCGCCAGCTTGTCCATTGTGCTCTCCAAATCGTAGCGCGCCTGCAAATTGATCCAGAACTGCGGCGAGGTTCCGAAGTATCGGCCAAGCCTTAGCGCGGTGTCGGCGGTGATTGCGCGCTGGCCCGCGACGATCGCGTTGATCCGATTGCCGGGCACGCGCAGCGCCAATGCAAGCTGATTCATGCTGAGACCCAGCGGCTTCAGGAACTCCTCGCTCAGGATCTCGCCGGGATGAACGGGCGGAATTTCTCTCTTTTGTCGTGTCATAGTGGTGTTCTCTCCAACGATAATCGACAATCTCTTCTTCCCTCGAGGCAAGAGGAACAATCGCGCGGGGGGCGGTCGAGTGGTAATCACCTGAGAAACAAAATAGAAACGCTTGCGCATCGCGCGGCTCGCGGGGCCTGACCGACAGCCGTTGCGCGGAGAGACGATAGCATGAGTAGGGTTCCCGAGATCAGTTTGAATAAGGTGCCGGAAGTTACCCTGGCTTTCTGGGTCATCAAGATCGCCGCAACGACTATGGGTGAAACAGCCGCCGATGCGGTGTCGATGACGATGCATCTGGGGTACGCGATCGGCACCGCCATTTTCTTCACCTTCTTCATTGTCACTGTCGCAGCTCAGGTCACCGCGAAATCCTTCCATCCATTTCTGTATTGGGCCGTTATCGTCGCAACTACCACCGTGGGCACGACGATGGCGGACTATGCGGATCGTTCTCTCGGGATCGGTTACATCGGAGGGTCGCTGACCCTCTTCACCATGTTGATGCTTGTTCTTGGAATATGGCGGTTCACCATGGGCTCCGTCTCCGTCAACAGCATCACGTCGGCAAAAGTCGAAATGTTCTACTGGGCGACGATTCTATTCTCTAACACGCTGGGTACCGCCCTTGGCGACTTTCTAGCCGATGATTCCGGGCTCGGATTCGGAGGAGGGGCGCTGGTTTTTGCCGGCGCGCTGGTGCTGGTCGCAGGCGCATACTTCTATACCAAGGCGTCGCACACATTGTTGTTTTGGATGGCGTTTATCCTGACCCGGCCGCTCGGCGCGACGCTCGGCGATCTCCTGACCAAGCCGCATGCGGATGGCGGTTTCAATCTCAGCCGTATCAGTTCTTCTTTAATCATCGCGATTTTCATGTTCGCCTGTATTCTGTTCACGTCCCAAAGAGCGGGCAGTCATCCGGGACAGCAGGAAACGAGCCGATGATAAAATAGTAGGTGATGTATCGTTGCGGCTCGGCGATTTCGATGAAGTTTGCATTGAAGAGCACGATGCATTTTGAGATGTCATGCGATTGAAGGCTGCAAAAAGCCTTGCCGAATCTGAGTTTCCGCATTGGCACGCGTGGTGCTGATAATCTTGTATGCTGGCGTGCCTGCACGTGAACGAATCGGAGGGCCGCGCTCCCTGGTTACCCCGGGAACATTCTCGTCGCTCCGAACTCCGTCCGCACTAACAAAGCGCACTGAACTTTACTAAGTGGAAAAACCATTATGTGGGATTTGATTTCAATTCTTGGCGGCATCGCCTTTTTTGCGATCGCAATCGCCTACGTTCGGGGGTGCGACAATCTATGAGCCCGGTTGAAACGATTCTCGGCGGGGCATGCGCCGTATTGCTGGGTGCTTACTTGATTTATGCATTGCTGCGTCCCGAACGATTCTGAACCGCACTAGCCGGTACATACCTACATGCTATCCAATTCGGTAATTCAGCTCGTTGCTTTTTTCTTGATCGTCGCCGTAGTCAGCGTGCCGTTGGGCCTGTATATGGCGCGAGTGTTCTCGAATGAGCGCACCTTTTTGGACCGGGTGCTCTCGCCAATCGAGAGATTGATTTACAGGATCTGCGGGATAAACCCCGCCGTCGAGATGGGCTGGGCGGGATACGCGGTGTCGATGCTCGCGTTCAGCCTGATCTCAATGATCTTCCTGTACGCGCTGCAGCGGCTCCAGTACTACCTGCCGCTGAATCCGAATGGACTCGCCGGGGTGCCGCCGGGACTTGCCTTCAACACCGCCGCGAGCTTCACGACCAATACCAACTGGCAAGCATACTCGGGCGAGCAGACGCTGAGTTACCTGACGCAGATGGTCGGGCTGACGTCGCACAACTTTCTCTCGGCGGCGGCTGGAATGGCGATGGCGGCGGCGGTGATTCGCGGATTCGCGCGCCGCAGCGCAAAGACGATCGGTAACTTCTGGGTCGATCTCACCCGCGCGACGTTGTGGGTGCTGATTCCCATTTCTTCCATCTTTGCACTGTTCCTCGTTTGGCAGGGTGTGCCGGACAACTTCAGTCCGTACGTAAATGCGACAACGCTCGAGGGCGCCACGCAAACGATCGCCGAAGGACCGGTGGCGTCCCAGGAAATAATCAAGGAACTCGGCACCAACGGCGGCGGCTTCATGAACGCCAACTCGGCGCATCCGTACGAGAATCCGACGCCGCTGACGAACCTCATCGAGATGCTCGCGATCTTCTCGATCGGCGCGGGCCTGACCCACACCTTCGGCAAGATGGTCGGTGACCGACGCCAGGGATGGGCACTGTTCGCGGTCATGTCGATTCTGTTTCTCGGCGGCGCGGCTACAGCCATCTGGGCCGAGCAACACGGCAATCCGCAATTCAGCGCAATTGGAATCGATCAACATGCCTCCGCGGCGCAAAGCGGCGGCAACATGGAGGGCAAGGAAGTCCGCTTCGGAATCGTCGAGTCCGCGATGTTTGCGACCGTGACCACCGACGCCTCGTGCGGCGCCGTCAACTCGATGCACGACAGCTTTACGCCGCTCGGCGGGCTGGTGCCGATGGTCAACATGCAGCTCGGTGAGGTGATCTTCGGCGGGGTCGGTTCGGGCCTTTACGGAATCATCGTGATGGCCGTGCTGGCGGTGTTCATCGCGGGTCTGATGGTGGGGCGAACGCCCGAGTACCTGGGCAAGAAAATCGAAGCGCGGGAAATGAAGCTCGCGATGCTCTACGTGCTCATCTTTCCCGCGGTCATTCTGATACCGACTGCGCTTGCGACCGTCTTGCCCGCGGGCCTGTCGGGCATTTCCAATCCGGGGCCTCACGGCTTCTCGCAAATCCTGTACGCATACACGCAAGCGGGCGCGAACAACGGTTCCGCGTTCGGCGGGATCAACGCGAACGTGCCCTTCTACAACGTGTCAATCGCGATCGTGATGCTGCTCGGCAGGTTCATGATGGCGATTCCGGCGCTTGCGATCGCGGGCTCGGTCGCGGCCAAGAAAAGCACCGCCGCCAGCGCCGGGACTTTCCCGACCGACGGCATTCCGTTCGTGTTCCTGTTGATTGGCGTAATCGTGATCGTCGGCGCGTTGACATTCTTCTGCGCCGTCGCGCTCGGACCGATCGTCGAGCAACTGCTGATGATGTCCGGGAAACTCTTCTAGGCCTGGTGTTTCAAGCATGAGTGATCGTAAGGCTCCCGCACTTTGGAATCGCGAAATCGTCTCGCGCGCGGCGATCGACTCGTTCGTCAAGCTCGACCCGCGCCTGATGGTCAGGAATCCAGTGATGTTCGTCGTCGAGGTCACCAGCGTGCTGGTGATGTTCACGCTTTTTAGCGACCTGCTGGCTCATCGGATGGCACTGGCCGGGTTCGAATTTCAAATCGCGCTGTGGCTGTGGTTCACCGTGCTGTTCGCAAATTTCGCCGAGGCAATGGCGGAAGGCCGCGGCAAGGCGCAGGCCGATAACCTGCGCAAGACTCGCACCGAAACGCAGGCCAAATTGGTCATCGAAGGCGGCCAGACGAAACTCGTGCCGGCCGCGCAGCTCCGGCGCGGCGACATCGTAATGGTCGCTGCCGGCGACGTCATTCCAGGCGATGGCGAAGTCATCGAGGGCATCGCCGCGGTCAACGAGGCCGCCATCACCGGCGAATCCGCACCTGTGATTCGCGAAAGCGGCGGCGATCGCAGCGGCGTCACGGGCGGGACCACGGTGATTTCCGACTGGATCAAGGTGAAGATCACCGCCAATCCGGGCGAGACCTTCCTGGACCGCATGATCGCGCTGGTCGAGGGCGCGCAGCGTCAGAAAACGCCCAACGAAATCGCACTGAGCATTCTGCTGTCCGGCCTGACGATAGTTTTCCTGCTGGTGGTCGTTACGCTCTACCCGTTCGGGCTGTATGGCGGCACGCGGCTGGCGCTGCCGGTGCTGGTGGCGCTGCTGGTATGCCTGATTCCGACGACCATCGGCGGATTGCTTTCGGCGATCGGAATCGCCGGGATGGATCGCCTGGTGCAGCACAACGTGCTGGCGATGTCGGGCCGCGCGGTTGAAGCGGCCGGCGACGTCGATACCCTGCTGCTCGACAAGACCGGAACTATCACGCTCGGAAACAGGATGGCGGCGGAGTTCATCCCGGTGCAGGGCGTGGAAAAGCGCGACCTCGCCGAGGCCGCGCAACTCGCGTCGCTGGCCGACGAGACCCCCGAAGGACGCTCAATCGTCGTGCTGGCCAAGCGCGAATACAACTTGCGCGGCCGCGAACTCGGCGAGGTCGGCGCGACCTTCATACCGTTTTCCGCGCAGACCAGGATGAGCGGCGTCGACATCGGCGGGCGTCGAATCCGCAAAGGCGCCGCCGACCAGATCGTACATTTCGTCGAGGATAATGGCGGCACGCCGCCGACGGACTTGAAGGCAATCGTCGAGCGCATCGCGCGCAGCGGTGGGACTCCATTGGTCGTCGCGGACGCGTCGAAGGCGCTTGGCGTGATTTATCTCAAAGACATGGTCAAGGAAGGAATCCGCGAGCGCTTCGAGCGGCTGCGTGCGATGGGTTTGCGCACCGTCATGATTACCGGCGACAACCCGCTGACGGCCGCGGCGATAGCCAAGGAATCGGGGGTGGACGACTTCCTGGCCGAGGCCACTCCCGAAACCAAGCTGCGCCTGATTCGCGAGGAGCAGAACCAGGGCAAATTGGTGGCCATGATCGGCGACGGCACCAACGACGCACCCGCACTCGCGCAGGCCGACGTCGGGATCGCGATGAACGCGGGCACCCAGGCCGCGCGCGAGGCCGGCAACATGATCGACCTCGACTCGAATCCGACCAAGGTGATGGAAGTCGTCGAGATCGGCAAGCAACTGCTGATGACGCGCGGCGCCTTGACGACGTTTTCGATCGCCAACGACGTCGCCAAGTACTTCGCGATTATCCCGGCGCTGTTCATCGTGGAATATCCGGAGCTGCAGCGGCTCAACGTGATGCATCTGGCGACGCCGCAGAGCGCGATTCTGTCGGCGGTAATTTTCAACGCGCTGATCATAATCGCGCTGATTCCGCTGGCGCTGCGCGGCGTGCGCTACCGTCCGGTCGGCGCGGCCGCGATTCTAACCCGCAATCTTTTTATCTACGGCGTCGGCGGCGTGATTATTCCGTTCATCTTTATCAAGGCCATCGACATCATAATCACGGCGCTCCATCTCGCCTGAGGTCAAATCCGTGCGAAACTTCATAACGGCACTCGTTGCGACTGCGCTGCTCAGCGTGCTCACCGGCATCGTCTATCCGCTGGCAGTATGGGGCATTGCGCAGACGATTTTCCCGAGCCAGGCAGGCGGCAGCCTGGTCGTTGCGGGCAACAAGGTCGTCGGATCGAGCCTCATCGGGCAGAAGTTTTCGTCGCCCCGCTATTTTCAGAGCCGGCCTTCCGCCGCGGGTGACAAGGGCTACGACGCCGCCAACTCGAGCGGCTCGAATCTCGGGCCTACCAACAAGAGGCTTATCGACGCGGTCAAGGCGCGGCTGAAGAACTTCGTCGAGAGCAATCCGGGGACCAATGCGCGCCAGGTTCCGGTGGACCTGGTGACGGCTTCAGGCAGCGGCCTCGATCCCGAGATAAGTCCCGCCGCTGCCGGCCTGCAGGTGGCACGGGTTGCCCACGCGCGCGGCATAAGCGAAGATCAGGTGCGGCAGTTGATTGCCGAGAATACGCGGCCGCGATCGGCGGGAATCTTCGGCGAGCCGGGTGTAAACGTCCTGTTGCTGAACCTGGCGCTCGATCGCGGCGCGGGAAGTCATGGCGGAACAACTCCCGGGACTTGAATGGACGATGAAAAACGGCCTGAGCCCGAAGCTTTTCTCGATCTTGTGCCCCAAACTCAACGGGCACAGCTCAAAGTCTATATCGGCGCCGCCGCGGGCGTAGGCAAGACATACAGGATGCTCGAGGAGGCGCATCAACTCCGCGATCGGGGAGTGGATGTCGTGCTTGGCTTCATTGAAACGCATCACCGCCGCGAGACGGAAGAGCGGATTGGCAACCTCGAGATCGTTGCGCGCCGCAAGATTTCGTACCGCGAAGTTACGCTGGAAGAGATGGACGTCGATGCGATCATCGCGCGCAAGCCCGAGGTTGTAATCGTCGATGAGCTCGCGCATACCAACGTCCCCGGCTCCAGCCACGAAAAGCGCTACCAGGACGTCGAGCAGATCGTCAGCACCGGCATCAACGTGACTACCGCCATGAACATCCAGCACGTCGAAAGTCTGAACGCGGTGATGAGGCGCCTCACCGGTATCGACGTGCGCGAGACGGTGCCCGATTCGTTCCTCGCGCGCGCCGATCAAATCGTTGACATCGATATGCCCATGGAAGCGCTGCGCGAACGACTGCGCGAGGGGAAGATTTACCCGCAAGAGCAGATCGAGCACGCGCTCAAGAATTTTTTCAAGCCGAGCAATCTTGCCTCGCTACGTGAACTGGCGCTGCGCGAGGTCGCGCGCAGTCTGGACCGCCAGCGCCTCGACCGCGAGTCGCTCAAGCGCGAAGGTGGCCGCCACACGAACGTGATCGATCGCATCATGGTCGGAATCTCGTCCAACGCCGCCGACATCGGACAGCTGCTGCGCAAGGCTTCGCGCATTGCCGGGCAGCTCAACGCCGAATGGTTCGCCGTGCACATCGAGACGCCCGCCGAGTCGGTGAAAAATATCGGCACCAGGGATTTCGTCGCGCTGCTCAACAACATCAATGTGGCCAGCGACCTCGGCGCAGAAACCGTGTGGCTCAAGTCCGACGACGTGGTCAAGGCGTTGATCGACTTCGCGCACGACAAGGGCGTGACGAAGCTAATCGTCGGCCGGACCCATCAGCCGCGATGGCGCCGGTGGCTCAAGGGCGACGTGCCGGCGCGGCTGGTTGCGGACGCACGCGACCTGGACGTGGAAATCGTGGCGACGGAAGAACGGGAGGAATCGCGATGAGCGCGCCGTCGCTGCAACGCCAAATTCGCAACGGTACTTTGCTGCTGCTGGCGTTGGTGATTGTGCTGGGACTCTACACGCTGCCGCGGGTGTACTCGCTTGGCGGCGCAATCCGCGAGACCCTCTATCGCAACTACGTGAGCGTCGAGGCCGCACAGAACATGCACGCCGCGCTTACGACGCTTCAGATCGCCGAGCACGACGGCCGCGCCAAGGACGTCCTGCCCTCGGCGCGGCAAAATTTCCTGCAGTGGATCGATGTCGAGAATCACGACTTTACTGAAGTTGGCGAGCCTGAACTCGCCGCCGATATCGCCCGGCGCGGCAACCATCTGTTCGCCGGCGTCGCCGCCGCGCCGCCGGGCACGTTTCACGATCGCGAATTCGCCGAATTGAACGGCCGCCTCGACGATCTGATCGCGATGAACAAGGCCGCCATGTTCCGCGCGGACAGCCGCTCGGTCCGGTTGGGGCGGCGGCTCGCGTACGAATTCGCCGGCGGGCTTGCGCTGGTGCTGCTGGTGGGCGCCGCGGTCTCGTGGGGGCTGGGATGGCGGCTGTCAAAGCCGCTGACGGAACTCGCCGAGCGGCTGCGCGGAATCAGTCTGCGCAAGTCGCAGATGCGGCTTGGCCCCCAGCCGCTGGCCGAGCTCGAAGCGGTCGCGCGCGAATTCAACCAGATGGCCGAGCGACTCGAGCAGTACAACAAGCTCAACGTCGAGCGGCTGGTTTACGAAACGAGCAAGACCGAAGCGATCATCGAGAGCCTCGAAGACGGGGTCGTGCTAATCGACACGGAAGGAATCGTTGCGCACATAAATGAGATCGCGTCGCTGATCCTCGGCGTCGATGTTCAGGAAGCACTCGGCAGCCCGTTCGACGATCTCAGCAGCAACCATCCTCATTACCTCCGCGTTCGCGATGCGCTGCGCACACTGCAGAGGGCCGGGCCGGACGGCCAGCGCACTGAAATCGATCTTCACGTCCGCGGCCGCGAGCATTCCTACGTGCTGAAGTCTGTTCCGCTTCATCATACGGTCGGCAAGTCGCTCGGCACGCTGCTGATTCTGCAGGACGTGACGTACCTCCGCGATCAGGATCGCGCCCGCACCAACCTGGTCGCCACCCTGTCGCACGAACTCAGGACCCCGCTGACCTCGCTTGCGCTGTCGGCGGAGCTGCTGAGCCGGGACGTGCAGGATTTAAATCCGAAACGCAACGAACTGCTGCAGGTGATCCTGGAAGAATGCTCGCGGATGCGTCAGCTTACCGACAACCTGCTCAACCTCGCGCGCGGAGAGATTCCCGCGATCGCCGTTGCGCAAAAGCGTCTCGATCTTGCCCGACTGGCGGCCGACGTGAGCAGGCGCTTCGCAATCCAGGCGCGCGAGAAGCACGTCGAGATCCAGGAGCAGATCGAATCGGTGCCCGAGGTTATCGGCGACCCGGTCAAGCTCTCGTGGGTGATTTCAAACTTGCTTGGCAACGCGCTGCGCTACACCCCGGCCGGTGGAACTATCAAAGTCTCGACGCTCGGCGCCAAGCAGGCCACGCGGCTGGAAGTCACCGACTCGGGGCCCGGAATTCCGCCCGAGCTGAAAGACTATATTTTCGAGCGTTTCGTGCAGTACGGTTCCGACGGGCTCGAAAAGGGATCGGCCGGGCTGGGACTGTCGATCGTCAAGGAAATAGTCGAGGCCCATGGCGGCAGGATTTTCGTCGAGAGCGCCAACTCTCACGGCTCCCGATTCATCGTCGAAATTCCCGCCGCACCGGAGATTTGATGGCCAAGCTGCTCATTGTCGATGACGAGCGCAATATCCGCCGAAGTCTCGTCTCGTTTTTCGAGTCGCTTGGCCACGAGGTTCGCGCGGCCGAGAACGGCACGCAGGCCGTGGCTATGCTCGCCGAGACGCAGTTCGATCTGGTTCTGACCGACTACCGGATGGCCGAGATGAGCGGGCTGGAACTGCTGCGCGAGATCAAGCGGCGCGCACCCGAGTGCCTGGTGATTCTGATGACTGCTTATGCGACCGTTGAAAATGCCGTCGAGGCGATGAAGTCCGGCGCCTACGACTATGTCACCAAGCCGTTCTCGCTCGAGCAGATTCAGCACACCGTCAATCGCGCGCTGCAGGTCGGGGTCCTTCAGGCGGAAAATCGCGCACTGCGCAGCGCCATCGATGAGGAGCCGCTGCTCGACTCGCGCAGCCCCGCGATGCAACACCTGCTCGAAACTGCCCGCCAGGCCGCCGCCAGCGACGCGACTATACTGCTCACCGGCGAGAGCGGCACCGGCAAGAACATTATCGCCCGGCAGATCCATCGATGGAGCCGGCGCCAGAGCAAGCCGTTCGTCGTCGTCAATTGCACCACGCTCTCGGAAGAACTTCTGGAGAGCGAGTTGTTCGGGCACGTCCGCGGCGCGTTCACCGGCGCGGTCAAGGACAAGCCCGGGCGGCTCGAGGCGGCCAACGGCGGGACTGTTTTCCTCGACGAGATAGCAGACTTGACGCCGACCCTGCAGACCAAGTTTCTGCGCTTTCTGCAGGATCAGAACTTCGAGCGCGTCGGCGGCGAACGCACGATTCACGTCGATGCGCGAATAATCGCGGCGTCCAATCGCGACCTCGAGACCGAAGTCGCCGCGCATCACTTTCGCGAGGATCTCTATTACCGCCTCAACGTCATCGCCCTTCGCGTGCCTCCGTTGCGCGAACGGCGCGAGGATATTCTGCCGCTCGCGCAATGGCTGCTGAACGTCGCCGCCGTGCGCAATTCGCATCCCGGCCTGGCATTTTCACCCGGAGCGACCGCGGCGCTCACGCGCTATCGATGGCCCGGAAATGTGCGCGAACTTCGCAACGCGATCGAACGCGGCACAGTCCTGATGCATGGCGAGACGATCGCGCCCGATGACCTGCCCGATTCGCTGTTTCACGATTCGACCGAGGCGCTCAGCGGCCTCCCCAATGCTGCCAGCCTCGATGAAGTCGAGCGCGAGCACATCGCGCGCGTGCTCGCCGCCAGCGCCACGCTCGAAGAGGCCGCCGACACGCTCGGCATCAACGTCACGACGCTGTGGCGCAAGCGCCGACGCTACGGAATCGAATAGTCGCAGGCGGCCGTTGTCGGCGGGATGCTGAAGCCGCACGCCGAAAGGAGCAATCGTGGAATATCGCAAGCTTGGCAACTCGGGACTCAAGGTTTCGGCCGTCGGACTGGGATGCAACAACTTTGGCATGCGATGCGACGAGGAGCAGACGCGCGCCGTGGTGCATCAGGCGCTCGACGACGGCATCACGCTGTTCGACACCGCCGACATATACGGCAATCGGGGCGGCTCCGAAGAGCTGCTCGGGAAGGCGCTCGGAGATCGCCGTCGCGAGGTCGTCGTCGCGACCAAATTCGGCATGGCGATGGGCGACGGTCCCTACCTGCGCGGCGCGTCGTGCCGCTACATCATGGCGGCCGCCGAGGCGAGCCTTAAACGGCTGGGCACTGACTATATCGATCTGTATCAGATTCACGCCCCGGACGCGGAGACGCCGCAACAGGAAACTCTCGAGGCGCTGAACGATCTCGTTCGCGCCGGCAAGGTCCGCTATATCGGATGTAGTAACTTCGCCGCGTGGCAGACCGTCGATGCGCTCTGGATATCGCGCAGCCGCGGGCTTGCCTCGTACATCTCCGCACAAAACCAGTACAACTTGCTCGACCGCCGCATCGAGCGCGAGCTCGTCCCCGCATGCCGCCAGTTCGCATTGGGTATCCTGCCCTACTTTCCACTGGCTAGTGGATTTCTGACCGGAAAATACCGGCGTGGCGCCGAGCCGCCAAAGGGCACCCGGCTTTCTCTGGTGCAACGGATGGCGCAGCAGGCCCTCACCGACAAAAACTTCGCGACGCTCGAACGGCTCGAGAAATTCGCGCGCGGCCGGGAGCACACGATGCTCGAGCTGGCCGTGGGATGGCTCGCGTCGCAGCCGGAGGTTTCCAGCGTAATTTCCGGCGCGACCAGCCCCGAGCAGGTCACCCAGAATGTGAAGGCGGGAAGTTGGAAATTGTCCGCCGAGGAACTGGCCGAGGTCGACAAGCTCACCGCCGCTAAGTGACAGGGGGCCGCTCCGGTCAATCGCCGCGATGAGTGGACCGGCGGCGGCGATCATCGATTTGTAGTTAACGCGAAGCGGCCTCGCCGTCATAAGGACCGGCGAGGCCATTCGATCTGAGTATCGGAAGCGGTACGCCTGTTCAGGCGGTATCGCACCCGCGATTAGTTCTTTGCTTCGTGCCCGCTCGCGTGACCCGCATTCGCTTGCTTGTTCTGTTCAGGCCGCTGGCGAGCCGCCTGTTGATGAGCGGCCTGCTGCGGACGCGCCTGCTGCTGGCGAGACGCCTGTTGATGAGCGGCCTGCTGCGGACGCGCCTGCTGCTGGCGAGACGACTGCTGCTGATGAGTCGCCTGCTTCTCCTGATGAGGGGCCTGCTGCGGACGCGCCTGCTGCGGACGCGCCTGCTGCGGATGCGTAGCCTGCTCGTTGCGATTCGCCTGGTTCTGCTGCTGGTGAGTCGCCTGCTCGTTGCGATTCGCCTGGTTCTGCTGCTGGCGCGTCGCCTGCTCGTTGCGATTCGCCTGGTTCTGCTGCTGATTCGGGCGGTTGCTTACCCAATGTTGGCGCATCGGCGCTCGATGGTCCTGCTTCTCGGTATGACTCACCCAGTTTTGGTGTCGGCTAATCCAGTTGGGATGGTGGGCGGAAACCCAATTCGGGTCTTGGTTGTACCACCATGCGCCGTAATGCCAGTTGTGCTGGGCGTCGTAGTCGCCGTCCTCGCCAAGCCACCGCGAATTCCACGATACCCAATTTGGATGATTGCTGTAGAAGAAATCCGGGTCGTTTTCATGCCACCAGTAGCCATTGTGCCAAGTGCCGTAGTTGTCGTAGTCGCCATCTTCATTGAGCCACAGCCCGTCCATGACGACCCATTCCGGATGATTCTCGTAGAACCACATGATCTCGTGGTCATGCCACCATCGGGCACCGTGCCAGATGTGATTACGGTCGTATGCTCCCCATCCGGCTTCTCCCGGCCCTCCGTAGTAGCCTTGGCCGGCATAGCCGGGACCATACTGCGCGAATGCCGGCGCTGCGATCGTGAGCGCCAGAATCGCACCTAACAACGTAATCATTTTATTCCATTTGTTTTTCATCAATTTTATTTCCATGGGCAGCAATACCATAGGACCGGTTCGTCTCGTACGGACCTCCTCAAGCCTTATTCTCTGTCGATTTGCGATGGTCTAGCGAAACGCGGTCGAAGGCGAGCGGAAGGGCCACTGTTGGGCTGGACCAGAGTCGGCCTCGAATCCTATATCGATTCCGACTAGTCGATAATATCTTTAGCCATTCGGAATGTCAAAATGAGTAATCCAAATTAACGTGAATGCGGTGCTCAGGAGAACAAACTGACTAAATATACTCTATTACTTATTTTACTATCGCCGACCATCGCACAATCAGCCAAGTACAATCCGCACTCGATGCGTGATGCCGTCGTCGGCGAGGGCGATCTGCGCTGGGCGCCCGGCGAGCGCGTTGCCGTCGAGTTTCACGCTGCTCGCTCCGCGACTAACGCTGCGTGGGTTTTCGACCGCGATTTCATATCGGGTCGAGCCATATCGATAGACAATCTCGAAGCCCGGCCATTTGGTCGGGATGCACGGATCGATCAGTAGCGTTTTGCCGCGGACACGAAAGCCCAATATCCACTCGAGACCCGCCCGATACATCCATCCCGCCGAGCCTGTGTACCATGTCCATCCTCCCCGCCCGACGTGCGGCGGCACGGAGTACACGTCGGCGGACACGACGTACGGCTCGACTTTGTAGCGATGGATTCCTGCGCGGGTGTTGGCATGATTGATCGGGTTCAGTAGCGAGAACAGTTCGCCGGCCTTGTCGCCATCACCGAGCATCGCAAACGCGATCACGGACCACAGCGCGGCGTGTGTGTATTGGCCGCCGTTCTCCCTGATGCCGGGCGGATAGCCCTTGACATATCCGGGGTCCAGCGGAGTGTGATCGAACGGCGGGGTGAATAGCAGCACCAGGCCGTCTTCGCGGCGAACCAGGTATTCGTCAACCGCCGCCATCGCGGCAGCAGCGCGGACCGGACTTCCGGCGCCGGAGATTACGCTCCACGACTGCGCGATCGAATCGATTCGGCATTCGAGATTGCCGGCCGAGCCGAGCGGCGTCCCGTCATCGAAGTAACCGCGCCGATACCAGTTGCCGTCCCATCCTTCGCGCTCCAGCGATCCCGCAAGCGCATTTGCGCGACGCCGCCACGTCGAAGCGCGCGCATCCTCGCGGCGGGTTTCCGCCAACGGCGCAAACGCCAGCAGCGTCGTGTAAAGGAACCACCCGAGCCAGGTACTCTCGCCCTTGCCCGCCTCGCCGACGTGATTCATGCCATCGTTCCAATCGCCCGACCCGAACAGCGGGATTCCGTGGATGCCAACCGCGAGGCTATGGTCGAGCGCCCGCGCGCAGTGTTCGAAGATCGTGCCGCGCTGCTCGGAGACCGTGGGCTGAAAGAACGATTCATCCTCGCCGGCATGCAACTCCGGACCGTCAAGGAAGGGGACCGTTTCCTCGAGAATGCCCAGATCGCCCGTCACCTCTATATAATGAGCCACTGCGAACGGCAGCCAGACGCGATCGTCGGCGATGCGGGTGCGAACTCCCTGGCCCGCGGGCGGAAGCCACCAATGTTGCACGTCGCCAGCGACAAACTGGCGCGCCGCCGCGCGGATCAGTTGCTCCCGCGCCGTCGCGGGCTGCGCCACCGTCAACGCCATCACGTCCTGGAGCTGATCGCGAAAGCCGTACGCGCCTCCCGCCTGGTAGAAGGCCGATCGAGCCCAGACGCGGCACGCCAGGGTCTGATACAGCAGCCATCGATTGAGCATGACGTCCATCGAACGGTCTGGAGTCTTTACCTGAACCGTGTCCAGCAAGCCGTCCCATCGATGCACGGCGGCGGCCAAAACCGAATCGAGGTCCGCGCCACGATATTTTTTAATCGAGGAGATCGCCTCCGCCCTGGTCTCCGCCTCACCGAGAAGGAAAACGACCTCGGTCACGGCGTTGGGCCTCAGAGACAGGGTCGTTTGCAGCGCCGCGCACGGATCGATCGCGGCTCCGGCTCTGGCGGACAGCGGCCTGCCTTCCGCGAGCGCCGCGGGATTGTCCAGCGCGCCGTTGCGGCCGAGAAACTCAGTTCGGTCCGCCGTCCATGACAGTTGCCGGCCGTTCAAGTCTGCGAATGCGATTCGACTTCCGTATTCGGTGCTGAAGGAGTTGCGCGCGAGTACCGCGTGGGTTTCGGGCTCGATCTCGGTCACGATGAACGGGGCGGATGCGCCGCGCGAAGTGCCGAGCACCCATTCCACGTATGCGGTGATCGACAAACGCCGCGCGCGCGCCGAGAGATTTCGAATCTTCAGCCGCGAAATCTTGATCGAGTCGTCCACCGGCACGTACTGCGTCAACTCGAGTGAAATTCCGTGCGAGGTGTGCTCGAAGACGCTGTAGCCGTGGCCGTGGCGAACGACGTACGGCGCGACATCCTCGCGAATCGGGATCGCGGTCGGTCCCCACAGCTCATCGCTATCCAGGTCGCGAACGTAGATCACCTCGCCGGGACGATCGCTCACCGGATCGTTTGACCACTGCGTAATCTGATGCTGCTGGCTGTTGATTGCCCAAGTGTAGCCCGCGCCATCGACCGAGACCTGGAAGCCGAACGAGGGATTTGCGATCACGTTGATCCACGGCGCCGGCGTCCATTGTCCCTCGCCGAGAATCGTCACGTATTCATGGCCGTCGGCCGCAAACCCGCCAAGGCCGTTGAAAAATTCGAGCTCGCGCCGCGGCGTCGAGATCTCCGCCCGGCCTGTCGCAGGGGTTCGCCGCGGTGGCGGGGCTGCCGCCGGCGCAAACATCTCCAGCCGTTTGACTTGCTCGGATAAGGTCCCGCGCCTGCTCAGCAACACCGCTCGCGCCACGGTCTGCAGAACGTTTCGCAGCTCGACCGAAACCAGATCGGAGCGCAGCACGAATACATTTCCGCATGCGCCTTGCCCGTCGGAAGACGACCGCGCCGGATTGGACCGAACCATGGCCTCGAGCGCGATTTGCAGGTCTTGATCGTATGACGGGGGCCGCTCGTTCAGAATCACCAAATCGACGCACAGCCGCTTCATCCGCCAATATTCATGAGCGCGCACCAGCTCGCGCACGATCTCCAAATCCCCTAGCTCGTCGATCCGAACCAGCACGATGGGCAGGTCGCCGGAAATCCCGCTGGGCCATAGCTTCGATTGTCCGCCCGCGGCGCGCTTGAGCAGGTCGGACGAAGGCCGCAGGGTCGGGTCCGAGTAGAGCACGCGATTGGCGATACGCTGAAAAAGATGCGCTTCGTCGGCTTCAACCCGCAGGTGATGCAGTTGCACTTGAGCCTGCGTCCACGCCAGCGTCACCGCGCGCTCGAATGCGCTCGAGTCGTGATGCTTGTCCACCAGGTCGAGCGCTTCGGCCCGCGTCGGCGCGACGATGGTCCAGAACGCTACGCGCGCCGTCGCTCCTGCCTGTATTCGCAGCCGCCGGCGGACGCTGAAGATCGGATCGAGAACGGTGCCCACCGTATCCGAGAGCGGCCGCCCGTCGATCACCGAAATTGCATCGCGGACATCCCGCCCGCGCCCAAGAAACCGCGCGCGATCGGTCTCGAACTGTATCTCGCCTACGGACTCTCCTTCGGCCACCGCCAGATGCGCCGCCCAGACCGGCACGTCGGTGGGCGAGCGGAGTCGCCGCGTCGCCAGCAGCGCGCCGACCTCGGCATCGAACTCCGTCTGCACGAACATCTTGGAGAAGGCCGGATGCGCAGTGTCCGACGCCTCGGGCGCCAGCACGATTTCGGCGTACGAGGTCAGCTCAATCTCGCGGACGCGATTGCCGAGATTCGAAATCGACACGCGCCGAACTTCGGCGTCATCTTCGGGCGACACTGCGACTTCGAGCGTCGTCGTCATGCTGCCGTCGCGCCGCACGATTTCCGCCCGATCCTCGGAGAACTCGACTTCGTACCTGTCAGCCTCGACGCCGGCTGGTTGAAAACCCGCCGACCAGACCTTGCCGCTGTTCACATCGCGGATGAAGACATAGGTCCCCCACGAATCGCAGGTCACGTCCTCGTGCCATCGCGTGACCGCCATGTCGTGCCAGCGGCTGAAGCCCGAGCCGGCCGCGGTGATCATCACGGTGTACCTGCCGTTGGATAACAGATGCGTGCGCGGGATCAGATCGTGCGGCGAATGGAACCGGCGAATCGTCGGCGGAGTGCTCTCGCGGACATTGGCTTCCGCCTTGACCTCTTCGGCACGCGGGCGCGCCACCGCGACGTCGCGCGGCGTTCGCTCCTGCAGCAGCAGCTCAGTCGCCTGGATCATGGGTTCGGCGTGAAACCGCGTGCGCATCGCGCCAGTGTTCAGCGCGTCGGCAAGAGCCACCAGCGTCATCCCCTGATGATGCGCCATGTATGCACGCACGATGGCGACGCTCTCACCTTCGGGAACGCGCGACGGCGTGTAGTCCAGCGCCTCGTACCAGCCGAAATGCCCAAGCCCGCCGGCGATTAACAGCCGCGAGAAATTCTGCGCGGCGGCTTCCGGATCCACCATCGCCGCCAGCGCCGTAGCGTAGGGTGCTATCACCGCGTTCTCGCTAAGCCCCCGCTTCAGGCCGAGTCCGGGCACCCCGAAGTTCGAGTACTGATAGGTAAGCTCGAGGTCGCGCGCGTTGTACGCGGATTCCGAGACACCCCACGGAATCCCAAGCTCGGCGCCGTACTTCATCTGCCGGCGAACAACCAGCCGATTGGTTTGCTCGAGCAGGCTCCCCGGCGGCGCGCGCATCACCAGCGACGGCATCAGGTACTCGAACATCGATCCCGACCATGAAATCAGCGCCGAGCCGCGATCGACCGGCGTCATGGCGCGCCCCAGGCGGAACCAGTGCCTGACGGGTGCTTCCCCCTTTGCGATTGCGACAAAACTCGCCAGCCGCGCCTCGGAAGCAAGCAAGTCGTAGCAGTTGGAATCGAGGCTCCCGTCCGTGACCCGGTAGCCAATCGACAGCAGTTGGCGCGCGGGATCGAACAGGAAGTCGAACTGCATCGCGTCGAACATCTTGCCCGCGGTTGCGGCCAGCCCGGTCAGTTGCCGCTCGAGCGATTTGGCCGCATCGCGGGCGCGCGCAAGCGCATCGAGAGTCGGGTCGATTGATCCGGGCGCCGCGCCAATCGCGCCGGCGCCGGCATCAGCCGGGCGCTCGTCGCTCCGGCGCTTCAGGGATCCGATCGCCTCATCATACAGGTCCGGCAGATCGCCCAAAGTCGGTATCGAATCGAGCTGGGCTGCGGGAGCGTCGAAAGTCGCGTCGCGAGCGCCGCGAGTTGACCACGGCTTTAGCAATTCGACATCGCGTCGATGACTGCGGATGCATGCTCGGAGCGCTTCAGCCCATGCGAGCACCTCGGCGGCGGCCCAGTCGGCGCGCTCCAGCGTCAACGCGCGCGCAATGTCACTGATCGAATCGCTCTGAATCTCAAGTTCCGCCAACCACGCGGTGAGTTCCACCACGGTTCGCGGATCCGACTGGATCAACGGCGCTATGGCGTCGAGCGCTTCCTCCAGCTGCCTTGGAGTGACAGTGTGGCTTCGCCGGTCGGCGGCCAGCGGGCCAAGCGCCTCGCGAACGAGCGCGATCGAGTCTTCGATTCCCTTGAGCCATTGCCTGTCCACAATCGGCCGCGAGATCATCTCGCGGCATGCGTTGCCCAGCGCGATCAGATGCCCCGCGAGATTGCCGCTGTCCACCGACGATACGTACCTGGGGTCCAGCGGCCGCAGGTCGCGCGTGGCGTACCAGTTGTAGAAGTGGCCGCGGAACTGCTCCAGGCGCTTCATCGTGTCGAGCGTCGCGCCCAGCCGCTCGGCGGTTTCATGGGTTCCCATCCAGCCGAAATCGTGAGCCGCGACGACCGAGAGCAGATACAGTCCAAGGTTGGTGGGCGAAGTCCGATGAGCCAGCACGGGCTTGGGGTCTTCCTGGAAATTGTCGGGCGGCAGCATGTTGTCTTCCGCGGTCACGAACTTCTCGAAATAACGCCACGTGCGCCGTGCGCTCAGTCGAAGCGCCCTCGTGTCGGCGATCGAGAGCGGCTTCGTGCCCTCGATTCGCGGGGGAAGACTTGCCCATCGCGCGACGGCCGGCGACAGCATCCACAGGATCACGAAGGGAACCGCGACGATTGCGCCGCCCTGGCCTGCCCATGCGACGAAGATCGCCGCCGCGGCGCCGAGCACCGTAGCGCCGGCCATCATGGCGTAAAAGCCGCGAACGTCGAGACGACTCGTCCGCTTGGCCTGCGCCGCGGTCGTCCACTCGAGCATCAACCGATGACTCACGTACAAACGGTGGAGCGTTCGCGAAATCGCGTCGCTCATCAGCCACGCCTGATGCGCGAGCAAGGTCAGCATCATCGCGAGCTGCGAGAGCCCGACTACCAGATCAGTGACGACCGCGCGGATATGGCTGCGCTTGGAGATATCAAGCCGCCGCGGGATGATTCCGGTCAGGAACGGGAGCATCGGCGCAGTCGCGATCGTCGCGACAATGAACCCGGTCCAAATCGCAGCAGCGGCTTCAGGAAGCCGCCATCCCGCCATCAATGCCAAAAACGCCATCGGCGCCGACAGCGTGCGGCGCAGGTTGTCGATCATTTTCCAGCGCCCGAGCGGCGGGATCGATGACCGGCCGTCGCGCGGGACCGTCGTTGCCGTGCCGGCGCTGGAACCATGGCCGAGAATCCACGGGATCAATTGCCAATCGCCGCGGGTCCATCGATGCTGTCGGGCGGCGGCAACGTCGTAGCGCGATGGAAACTCCTCGACCAGTTCGATGTCAGACACCAATCCCGAGCGCGCGAAAGTTCCTTCGAAAAGATCGTGGCTCAGAAGTGTATTGTCCGGGACGCGCCCCGCCAGCGCCGCTTCGAACATGTCCACATCGTAAATCCCTTTGCCGCTGTAAGAGCCCTCATCCAGAAGATCCTGGTAAACGTCGGAAACTGCGAACGCGTACGGATCCATGCCCCTGGTGCTGGAAAAGACGCGCTGAAAAACCGATCCCTCGCGGCGGGTCGGCAATGAAGCCGTGATTCGCGGCTGTAGAACCCCGTGACCTTCGACCACCCGCCCGCATTGCTTGTCGAATCGTGGAGCGTTCAGCGGATGCGCCATTTTGCCGACCATCCGCTTGGCGGCGCCGCGCGGGATACGCGTGTCTGCGTCGAGCGTGATCACGTAGCGCACGCCCTCAGGAACCGCCGGCGGATGTCGATCCGATGCGATAAACGTCGTATCTGTCGCGCCGCGCAGGAGCAGATTCAGCTCGTGCAGCTTGCCGCGCTTGCGCTCCCACCCCATCCAGACGCCTTCGGCTTCGTCCCAGATGCGCCGGCGATGGAGCAATAGAAATCGCTTGCCGCCCGGCCCCGGTCCGTGACCTTGGTTCAGGCGCGCTATCCCTGCTGTGGCTGCGGCGAGCAGGTCGTCGTCGCCGGGCGCGGTTTCGGTCGCGGAGTCGTCCCAGTCCGAGAGGATCGCGAAGTACAGCTCGCCGTCCGAACTCGCCAGGTAATGAACCTCGAGACGCTCGATCTGCTCGTCGATCTCAGCGCGTGTGGTCAACAAAGTCGGTATCACGACCATCGTGCGCAGGCTCGGCGGCACGCCATCGTGAAGCTCGAGGGCGGGAATGATAGCGGGACCGATGAAAGTCGTAACTGCCCGATTGACGATCGCGACCGCCGCCTCCATCGCGGGGATTATCGCGAGCATCGCGAGAATGAACCGGGTCCATCCACCGATTTGCGCGTCCGCCATGGCCAGCATGGCGCCCGCGACGATGATCGCGGTGACCATCGCGATCGTGCCCAGGTAGCCCGCGATTCCGGCGGCCGCGTTGGCGCGCGCTATCCAGTCGCGGACCGGGGCGCGAAATCCCAGTTGCGCTTCCAGAGAGTGACGCCCCTCTGAAATCAGGTAGTAGCCCGGATGGTGCTCGCGCCGCGCCCTCGCGCCGTTGCCGTTCGGCACTTCGGATGCCGCACCCCGCGCCGAATCAATCGCGCTTTGAGCAACCTCGATTTCGGTGTGCCCCGAACCTCGTGCAAGTTCTTCGATCGCGTGCCGGTAGCGATCGCGCGTGGCAAAGTCCATCGCGGCAAAGTCGCTGGCCGCGCGCAGCACCGCATCGACCGCGCTCACGCTCTCGAAAAAATCCGCCCAGTCAACCGCCGACAGCAGACGCATGCTCGTGATCACGTTGCGGACGGTAACGTTCATCGCGCCCTGCCCCTGATGCACTTGACGGACGATCTCGTCTGCCGTGGTTCCCTGCGCCAGCAGCCGCTGGTCCAGCCACCGCAGCGCCGGCGTCACCTTGGGATCCTGATCGCGCAGGCGCTGAACCATCTCCACCGCGAAGGCCGCCGACAGCGGCGACTTATCCAAATCCTTGAACACTGCCTCTACCGGCTCAGCGTCGCGGCCATGCGATCCCAGCAGCCTGTTCGCCAGCAGGTCGGCATGCCGGCGTTGCGCACGGCTGTGGCCCATCTGTTCAGCCAAGCGCCGCAGGTTTTCGACGAGCACGCTCCGAAGCGTAATCGCGACCGCCCATAGCTCGCCGATCGTCAGCGGCTGCACGCGCTGGTAAGCCTGCACGAACCTGGCGAGCGTCTGCGGATCGAAGTAGCTGTCGGTATGCGCGACGTAGCCCCACGCGATCCCGAAAACGCGCGGATACCCTTCCAGCGGGCCATCGGCGAGCTTGGGCAGTTGCCGATAGTATCCGCGCGGAAGGTCATCGCGAATTTCGCGAATCTGCTCTTCGACGACATGAAAGTTATCGACCAGCCACTCCGCGGCCGGCGTGATCGCGCGTTCCTCGCGGATTGCGCCCGCGATGCCGCGATACGCCTCGAGCAATGCTCGCCCGTTGTCGCGCACGCGCGCCGCCATCGGCCGTCCGCGGCCGGGATAGGCCGTGACGCGCTGCGCAACCGCCAGCGTCTCGCCATGCTGTTCCAGGCGCTCGACGCTGAACAGTTCCGCACGGATCGGCTCGTCGATATGCGCGAAAGAGGCTGCCGGTTTCTTAGGCGCGCGAAAAAATACGAAGTTCAAAAAAACTTGCCTCTCGATTCGGATGACCCGGCCACGAGCTGACTGATGCGCGAACTGCGCAAAAAAAAATGCGCACGCGATGCAACGAACAGCGAACAACGAACAACCGCGTTCGCGGGTCGCCCCCTCGCTTAGAATATCAGAACGCGGGCCGCGAGCCTCTGCATAAAGCTCGCCGATTTATCTCGCCCGAGTTAGACTACAATTTCTCAGATTCTTCCGGGCGCAGGCGCGACGACTTCTTGGACTGATGATCCTGCATGCGGCGCAGGATGTCGTCGAGCGCGCTGACCGCCGCGACAATGTGAGGTCCCTTGTTCAGCATCACGCATTCGGCTCGTTCTCCCATCGCCGCGTCAGTGATTTCTGCGCGAGATGCCTGACCTTTTTTGGCGAGAGACTCGAGCACCTGCGTTGCCCATATGACGGGCAAATGCGCCGCCTCGCAGATCCACAGAATTTCCTCCTGAACTTCCGCCATCCGTTCATAGCCGCACTCCACCGCCAGATCTCCTCGTGCGATCATGATACCCACTGGTTGCTGCCGCATCGCAGCAAGCATGAGGTTAGGCAAGCGCTCGAAGCCTTGGCGCGTCTCGATTTTCAGCACGATTCCCAAATGACCGCCGCCAAGCTCCCGCAGTCGCGATTGAAGTTGAACGATGTCGCGCTCATGGCGCACGAATGACATCCCGACCAGGTCCGCGTGTCGAACGATAAACTCAAGGTCTTCGAGATCTTTCGGCGTAAGTGCGGGCAGGCTGATGCTCGTATCGGGCAGATTAATTCCTTTGTCGACTCCGAGGCGATCCCCGCCTGATTTGGCCTCGGTAATCTCGATGCGAAGCGCGCCAGGCTCGACCTCCCTCACGATTCCGCCTATTTTGCCGTCGTCGAACCAAATCTTCTCGCCCGCGCGAACCGTCGAGAAAATCTCCGGCAGCGTGCACGAGATCGTCGCAGGACTGAGCGTCCGTCCGTCCGAATCGGTCGAAGCGCTTTTGCCCACGATGGGTTCGCCCGTGAGCAGCAGGAAGTCGCCTTTGCGAAGCAGGATCCCTTGCGCGCGGCGCGGTAAATCTCCCACCTGCGCTTCGCGCCTTGCGTCGTTGCCCACCTCGACGCGCAACAAAACTGTTCCCGGTGTAACGTATGCGGTTTGGCTGCATTGAGCCCATCGCCCCGCCTCGCCGGTGCCGACCACTTCGAGAAGTCGTCGTTTCCCGCGCGCATCTTTGAAGTGAATGCGTTCCCCTGGTTTGACCTCATCAAGCCACTGCGCTGGCACCGGCAATGCGGCGTCGGCACCCGAGGGAGCAGGGTGGTCCGGCGGCGCAGAAGTAAGCCAGATTCGCGCGGGTTCCGTCACGCGTCCAAAGCTATCGCGCGTGGGATGCCACACGACCACCTGGGGCCCCGGTTCTAACGGCCCAGTTCGGAGCTTCGGCCCGGCAATATCCATTAGAATACGGCAGGGCAAACCCAATTCCTGCCGCGCGCGCTCCAGATGGTCGGCCATCCGGGCCCAGATTTCCGGGGTATCATGCGCGCAGTTTATCCTCATACAGTTCATTCCGTGGGAAACCAGGTCGCGCACCAACGAATAGTCATCTGCAGCCTCAGCCGACATCGTCACCATGATGCGGACGTCGCGATGCTCGGGCGCAGGACCGAGTAGCGCCTCGGTATGCTCCGCGAGGATCGACCTGCCCTCGCGAAAGCCCGGACATTCCGACGGCGCCGGCGCTTCAATCTTCCGCCCTGCCATATGATGGAGAGCTACGAGCACTGCATTTAGCGTGCTCATCACATGAGCTTCTGTTCTGCCGAGCGATGAGAGACCGAGAGCCGCGAGTTCGTCCTGGAGTGTCCGAATATCCTGGCGTCTAAGCGCCAGATAATGGATCAAATTGATCGCGCTTTTTCGATACGCGGGATGCACAGTCGATGCGCGCTTGTGAAGTTCGCCTTCGTGGCTGATCAGCGACCGACGGATTTCACGAAGCTTCGAGATTAGAGCTTCGAACGCATCCGGGCTTGCTAAAGGCGATTCGAATTCATCGTTCACGGCAATAAAACGCGGTGCAATCGACGTGCCTATTCGATGCTATCTCTCGTCTATCTCCCATAACAAAGAGAACATCTGCGCGACTTCGCGGAAGCCTTGGCAAAATTATTAGATTCGTTAATTTAAGATGTCATTCGCGCAGATCCGAGGCTGTCGCCCATAGCACCACCGACCTGCCGTGCTGATGCGTATCGACACAGTCGCGTAATATTCGGATCATTACCGCAATGATCACGCATGACCGTCAGTTTAACGTCTCGTCGCGATGCGAGCTGCTGCCGTATCTGCTCAGCACTCCGCTCGGACTGTCGCGCAAACAGGCGAAGGATCTTCTGCGCTTCCGGGCGGTGACCGTAAAGCGAGTGACCACCGTCAGGCATGATACCCAGTTGGAGCCGGGCGACGTTGTGACTATCGCCGCAGGCAAGCAAATCCCCGCCGCGTCGCTTGAGCACCATGGCCTGAAAATTATTTATCTCGACGATGATATCGTCGTGGTCGACAAACGAGCGGGGCTGCTTTCGATGGGATCGGAGGGCGAGAAAGAGAGAACTGCCCATCGGATCCTCAACGAACATCTGAAGGCGCTCACAAAATCGCCGCTGCAACAGGCCTTCATCGTGCATCGACTCGACCGCGAGACCTCCGGCTTGATGATGTTCGCAAGAAGTCGCCCGATCCAGGCGGTCCTTCAGCAGAACTGGAAGAGCGTCACCAAAAAATACCTTGCCGTCGTGGAGGGCGCGCCCTCGAAGGCCCAAGGGACGCTGCGCGACAATCTTGTAGAGAGCAAGTCATTCAGGATGCATCGTGTCGAGCGGGGTGGAGAGCCGGCAATCACGCACTATCGCGTTTTACGAACAGGTCAAGACAGGTCGCTCGTCGAACTAACGCTCGAAACCGGCCGCAAAAACCAGATTCGCGTGCAGATGGCCGGCCTGGGTCATCCTATCGTCGGCGATCGTAAATATGGCGCGACGATCGATCCCGCCCGGCGGCTGGCGCTCCACTCGTGCGAGCTGAAGTTTTGCCATCCAGTGTCGGGCGCATCAAAGGACTTTCGTAGCGCTATGCCCAGCCGGCTGATGGCGCTGATCGAGCCGCGCGGAGTCGCACGCGCAAAGTGAAACATCCCCCAATCCCGGAGCGACAAACAAATGACACTGCAGTGCGATTTTGACGACTCTCGAGGCTCACGCATCGGACCTGGCATCGACGTTCAAAATTCCCAGGAGTTCATAAGGCGCGCGACTGCCCGTCACAGCCAATCATTGGCGGCGTCGGTCACGCTTCGCAGGTCGTGGCGTTGCCGCGGCACGCAACTTGGATCGATCAGGCGCGAAGGCGTGCTGTGCGTGTCTGGTGGGATTGAGTGAACCAGGTAGCGGATGAAAAAGAGTGAGCATTGAAACCGCGAGCGTTTCCGCGATCGACATGCGCGCGATTACCCGGCTCGCCGAAAGCGATGAACTGGGCGAGCAATTTGTCGCCGAAATCATCAACCTATTTCTTGCCGACCTGAGCGAACGCGTATGCGCGATCGGCTTGCAGATGAGCCACGGCGACCGTGCCGGAATTGCGGCGACCGCACACGCGGTCAAGGGCAGCTGCGGCCATTTTGGCGCGGTGCGCCTGATGGAGTTGTTGCGTGAGATCGAAGGCCGGGCCAGACACGAACAAACCGGCGGCCTACAAACGGCGATCGATTCCATGGTCGCGGAAACGGAACGGGTCCGCGCAGCGCTAGAAGCTTATCGATCCAGCCATGCGCGGCCCTGACGGGCGATCTGCGGCAGTCCGCTACGAACCCATCTTCCTGCGCTCTGCCCAACGCTTCTTCATCGCGATTGACAACCGCTTTCTGCCTTCCGGCGTCAGGCCTCCGTGCTTGCGCCTCTTCAATGTGACCCCCTTAGGCCTGCCGACGCGCTTCTTGCCGCCCCCTGACAAGGCCGATCCCAAGAGCGCCGCAATAGCTCGACCGAGCCTGTCGCTCTCCTCCTTCAAGTCTGCCACTAATTTATCCAGGTCCAAGATTCGCTCCTTTGCCGCGCTTGCTATACGCAGCTCGCGCCTTTCTGTAACCGCTCGTTATGATTCGCGTCCTATCGATGCCCGGATAGAAGCGCACGCCAACTCGTATCAGCGCAATACCTACTCTTTCTATCGACGCGATCCAATCACGCAGAATATCGAAGATCCTCCGCGCGAGACGAAGACGGCGCGGCAGGTAGCGAGAATTGTGAATAACCAATAGAGTAAGTAGCTCATGCCTGGAAAAAATCATGAATGAAGCTGGTCGCACCAGATTTCTTGTCGAGCTGATCAAGCCGTCGCATTACGACGACGACGGCTATCTCATCCAATGGTGGCGCGGCTTCGTGCCGTCGAGCTCGCTGTCGGGTATCTACGGCCTCGCGCTCGACGCGCAGGCGCGGGCCATCCTCGGCGAGGGAGTTGATCTCGAGCTCGCGGCGCACGACGAGACTAACGCGAAAGTCCCGGTGCGTTCGATAATTCGCCGGTTCAAGCGCAACTCGAACCGCGGCGTCGTGCTGCTGATCGGAGTGCAAACCAACCAGTTTGGACGCGCAGTTGATATCGCGCGCGAACTGCGCGCCGCCGGAATCCAGGTCGCGATCGGCGGATTCCACGTCAGCGGATGTCTCGCGATGCTTCCCGAGATGCCGCCCGAGATGAAGGACGCGCTCGCGCTCGGAATCACGCTGTTCGCGGGCGAGGCCGAGCACCGGCTCGACGAGCTGCTCGTCGCTGCGTTCGAGAATCGTCTCCCGCCGGTTTACAACTTCATTACCGATTTGCCGGCGATGGACGGCGAGCCGCTTCCGTTTCTTCCAATTAAGTACGTCAAGCGCTATGCCGGGGCGATCGGATGCTTCGACGCGGGGCGCGGATGCCCGTTCAGCTGCAGCTTTTGCACGATCATAAATGTGCAGGGGCGCAAGTCACGTTATCGCAGCGCCGACGACATCGAGCAATTGATTCGCGCGCACGCTGCGCAGGGCGTGCGGAGCTTCTTCATTACCGACGACAATTTCGCGCGCAATCGGAACTGGGAAGCGATCCTCGACCGCATCATCCAACTCAAGCGCCGCGACCGGCTGAAGATAAACATCATCATGCAAGTCGACACCATGTGCCATAAAATCCCGAACTTCGTGGAGAAGTCGGTGCGCGCAGGGTGCAAGAAAGTCTTTATCGGGCTCGAGAGCATCAATCCCGACAGCCTCAAGGGCGCATCGAAGGATCAGAATCGCATCACCGAATACCGCAAGATGCTCCAGGCGTGGAAGCGCGCCAAGGTTCTGACCTACGCCGGCTACATCCTCGGCTTCCCGTCCGACACGCCCGAGAGCATCGAGCGCGACATCCAGATCATCCAGCGCGAACTCCCGATCGACATCATGGAGTTCTTCATGCTGACGCCGCTGCCCGGCTCCAGGGATCACCAGGAGATGTACCTGCGCGGCGAGCGAATGGAAGCGGATACCAACAAGTACGACGCCGAGCATGCGACCGCCGATCATCCGCGGATGAGCGCCGCCGAGTGGCAGGATATCTACCAGCGGGCGTGGCACCTGTACTATTCGCCGGCGCACATCGAGACGCTGATCAAGCGGGCCGTCGCCAGCGGAATGCGCACGCGGCGGATGGCCTCGATGATTTTCTATTTCTACGGGAGTCACGCCTACGAGCGGGTGCATCCGCTGCAAGGCGGGGTCATTCGCCGCAAGCCGCGCACGCAGCGCCGTCCTGGATTTCCGCGCGAGAACCCGCTCAGGTTTTTTATGCGGCGCGCGAGAGAGATGTCAGCGACCTATGTGCCCGGTCTGTGGTTCATGTGGCGGCTGGAACGGCTGCGACGCAAGATCCAGAACGATCCGGCGTCGAAGCATTATACCGATGTCGCGCTCAGCCCGGTCGCTGATGGCGAATTCGGCGACGATCTTGAGCTCTACCACACAACGGATTCAGCGCGCCGTGCCGCCAATCAGGCCCGCACGCGCGCCGAGGAGATGCGTCAAATCGAGATTCGCGGCGACGCCGCTGCATGATCGCGCCGCGATCGGTTTGCATCGCACCGTCGCCTGTTCCACGCGAAGTAATGCGCTTCTCCGCCTTCGGGACTATGGCTGGTACAGCCCGGGGAAGTCTTGCCGGAGCCGTTCGAGTTTCGGCATATCGTTGATGACGATGCAGGACTGATACGGGTGCAGAGCCAGGTAGTTTTGATGGTAGTCTTCGGCCGGGTAGAAGGCGGCGCGCGGAACTACCTTGGTTACGATTGGCCTGGAAAATGAATGTTTCTGTTCGAGTTGGGCGGTATTGAACTCTGAGCAAATCCACCCATGCGATTCGCGCCAATACTTCTTGCTCTAGTCACGCTCATCTCCACCGGGTTGGGCGGGATGGCAGCCATTCGGTTGCGCGACCGGCTTCATTTGCTGCTCGGCTTCAGTTCCGGCGCGGTGTTGGCGGTGGCTCTGTTCGACCTACTACCGGAGGTCTTCGCTTTCCCTCACGGCGCATCGTACATGCCGATGACTGCGCTTGGATTCCTTGCCTTCTTCGGACTTGAACGTTACACGGCCATGCACCGTGCCCGCGAACACCCTCACTTGGTGGGAGCTCATGAGCCGGAGCTTGGCGCAATGTCCGCGGGCGGCTTGGCCTTTCACAGTTTCCTGGACGGCGTTGCGATCGGTGTCGGCTTTCAGACGAGCGTCGAGATGGGACTCTTAATTGCCTTCGGCATAATCGCGCACGATTTCAGCGACGGACTGAACACCGTGACGGTCGTTCTTGCGCATGGAAATACGCGCAGAAGTGCCATTTTCTGGCTGATAGTGGATATGTTAACGCCGATTCTGGGTGCGGCCTCGACGCTGATGTTCAATTTGAGGGTGGGACTCCTGCCGTGGCTGCTTGCATTTTTCGTCGGCTCTTTTCTTTATATCGGCGCCTCGGATCTACTGCCGGAAGCTCGCGAGCACGACTCTCCATTGGTTGGCGTCGCCACCTGTATGGGAATGCTCGCAATTTTTCTGGTTACCCGCTTGCTGCGCGGATAAAATGAACCTAAAGCCGGCGGATCTTGAACGCGAGCGATGGCTGTTCTAGAAGTGGTAGCCGCGGTATGAGGCAGTTGTTTTCAAAGGCGGACTTGCGGGACCTGAGTTTAATCGTGGCCATCGTCATGTTGTTGGCCAGCGTTCCCTCGAATCCCGGGTTGGTCGTCGTCTCCGGATCGAGCCGGCCAGAATTGACCGTCAACATTTGCCAGCCGATTCAAACGTTCGACCGCGTGTCGAACACATTGCTTGCACGCCCTGCGACGGTCTTGCCGGAGTTCATTCTCCGCGCTCTGGGCTCGACCGCGGTAAAGGAGACGGTGCGGGTAGTCGACTGTAAGGTCGCCCCCGACACCCCGCCGCCAAAGCGCCCCGCCTAAGAACCTTCGTTCGACGGCGTTCCCGATATGGGTTCCCGGCGCCGCAAAATGTCGCGGCGCCAGTCTTGTTTCCTTCAGGCAAGCGGCGCACCACAAGGTGTCCGCTGGGAGATGTTCTATGCGAGGGATTTCTGAGCTTGTCCTTTTGGCTGGAGCGGCTATCTCTCTGCCCGGCGCCGCCAAAGCTGCCCGACGCTTTTTGCCAGCTGTCCTTCTCCTCGTAGGTCTAACGCCCGGCCTGGTCTGGGCCTGTGCATGCGGGTGTGGTGTTTTTGAGGTAGGAACCGCATCGCTGTTTCCTCAGGGGTCCGGAGGCCAGGTGTGGCTACAATATGAATTCATGGATCAGTACATAAACTTCCACGCGACCCAGCCAGCCTCCGTCTTCTACAATAACGACAAGTACATCCGAACAAACTTCATGGAAGCTGGCGTACAGTATATGTTCAACCGGGACTGGGGAGTGATGCTCGAGGCGCCCTATTGGGTGCGCGATTACAAGGGTGCTTATGACGGCGACAACGCCGGCATCCATTGGTACCAGAACAACTCCATCGGCGATATCCGAATTCAAGGGATGTACACGGGTCTGTCGGAGGACATGTCGACCGGACTCTTGATGGGGGTCAAGGTCCCGAGCGGCGATTGGCATTATCCACCCTTCGATCGGGACACGCAGATTGGCACGGGAAGCACCGATCTTCTCATGGGGGCTTACCACGTCGGAACAATCCCGAAGCAGTTGGGGACGTTGCCGTTGACCTTCAGGGAGCGACCCTTCAACTGGTTCGTGCAGGTCAACTACGATTTGCCGCTCTGGGAACAGGAGCACTACACGCCCGGTAGGGAAGTCGATGGTGCGGTGGGATCCTACTACGACTTCGGCAAAGTCGGTCCTCTAAACGAACTCGCTCCGATGCTCACCTTTCTCGCCTCTGACCGTACGCGGGATACAGGGAATAACGCAGATCCAGCCGACAGCGGCAACACCCGTTTTATCGTTGCTCCGGGAGGTGAGGTCAAACTCGGGGTCATCCGGGCTTACGCAGACATTGAGATCCCGATTTTTCAAAACATGAGGGGTTATCAACTGACCGCGCCCTTCGCGACCAAGCTGATCGTGAGTTACAATTTCTGAAGCATGGGAAGGCAATCGTGAGGCGAACGGCATTGTGGTCCGCCGGAGCGGGAGTCGCCGCTATCCTGTGTATGGCTACATTGGCGTTCGCCTCCGCAACTGTCGGTGGCGCGGCGCCGGCGCTGGTCGTGCCCGAACTGGACGGTCAGGCATTCGATCTAAGTGCGATGCGCGGGGAAGTCGTAGTCGTCAACTTCTGGGCCACCTGGTGTCCGCGTTGCCGCGAGGAAATGCCGGCTCTCGATGCCTTCTATCGGCGCTATCATGGCCGGGGGCTCGAGATGATCGGTCTCAGCGTTGACCGCCCGCACGATCGGTCCGATGTGACCAAGGTCATGCAATCATACAGCTATCCGGCGGCGATGCTGGATGGCGCCAAAGTCAACGATTTCGGTCCGCCCGACGTTCTGCCCGTCACATTCGTTGTAGATCGTAGCGGAGTCATCCGCGCGAAGCTCACACCCGACCAAACGCCGGTTACCGAGAAAAATCTTGCCGACATGGTGGTTCCGCTGCTAGCGGAGAAACCCGCGACGCAGACTTCCGGGAATCCAGGTGACCCCAACGCTAAACCTTAATCTCAAGGAGCAGAGTCTCGGTACAAGCCTCTCTTTGACGATGCTGCTTGTCATCGTGGGCGTGGTGACTCTAATTGGTTGCCGCCGGCATGCAGAGGACTTTGACGAGCGCGGAGGATTCGAGGTGCACGATACCTCCGACTGCTTCCCCGACATCACATTGGTCGATCAGCATGGCCGGAACGTTTCTCTGGCCTCGCTGAAAGGGAAACCGGCGCTGTTCGATTTCATTTACACCAACTGTCCCGGACCGTGTCTTCTCCTCACGGCTCAGATGAAACAGATCGCGAATCGACTCGGGCCCAAGCTTGGAACGGAGGCCCGCATCGTGTCGATCACAGTCGATCCCGAACACGATCACCCGGCGCAGCTTCTCGCATACGCGAACAAGCAGGGTGCTGACGTTAGCGGCTGGCTGTTCCTGACTGGAACGCCCAAACAGATCGAAGACGTGATGGCGCGATTCAACGTGATTCGAAAGCGCGAAGCCGATGGAACGGTCGATCACGTTCTCGAATTCTTCCTGGTCGATGCGAACGGTCGTGCATTGCTTCAGTACATAGGTCAAAAGGCCGAACCGGATCGGGTCGCGAGCGACGTGGAACGAGCCGCGGCGCGCGAGCCGGTGGCGGCTGGCGACGGCGCCAACCAGGCGGTCATTCTTAAATAATTCGGGGGCTGGGATTGCTCCCAGCCCCCTGCCGTCACCACATCCGCCGCCCCACCACAACCCTTTTAGGGCGCAGCCCTTGCCGCGCCTGCATTTAAGGTGGGCCCCGAAGAACTCATCATCCCCATTTTCTCCGAGGACTGGCTAATACTTTTCGCCGCCGCCTCTTGTACCTACCTACCCGTCCGCATCCACCTCATCGCCAGTCTCTGGAAAGCCTTCCCCACCTATTCTCCGGGACCCTTGAAACTCCTTCTTTATGAGCATCCGCTGGTGGTGCCGCAGTTCATGCACTTGTAGCAGGCGCCGTTGCGCACCATGATGCTGCCGCAGTCGGGGCACGGGGGCGCGTCGGCCTGATTGATGAAAGCCTGGCGAATGCCGCTGTCCTTGCCTTCGCGCAGACTCGCGATCGGCGCCGCTATCGCGGGAGCCGCATCGGACTTCGCTGACAGACTCTTCTCCGACTCGATAATCCCGACCTCGCGCTTTGCTTCCTCGTCCAGAAACTTCGACGCCATCCATCGGAACAGGTAATCGACGATCGACTTGGCGTACGGAATCTGCGGATTCTTGGTGAAGCCCGACGGCTCGAAGCGCATGTGCGAGAATTTGTCCACCAGGAACTGGAGCGGGACGCCGTACTGGAGCGCGAACGAGATCGCCGTCGCGAAGGAGTCCATCAGGCCGGAGATCGTCGAGCCCTGCTTGGACATCGTGACGAAAATTTCGCCAGGGGTGCCGTCCTCGTACATGCCGACGGTGATGTAACCTTCGTGGCCGGCGATATCGAATTTGTGGGTGATCGATTTGCGCTCGTCGGGCAGCTTGCGCCGCTGCATCCGATCGTCGGGCGCCGCGATCGACGCGACCGCGTCCACCGCTTTCTCGATGTCCTTCCTTCCGGTGTTGAGCGGCTGCACGCGCTTGGATCCGTCGCGGTAAATCGCGACCGACTTGAGGCCGAGCTTCCACGCGGTGACGTAAGCCTCGGCGACGTCGTCCACGGTCGCTTCCGCGGGCATGTTGATGGTCTTGGAAATCGCGCCGGAGATGAACGGCTGCACCGCGCCCATCATCTTGAGGTGCCCGTTGTAATGAATCGTGCGCGCGCCGGCGCGCGGCTTGAAGGCACAATCGAAGACGGCGAGATGCGCGTCGGCGAGCTGCGGCGCACCTTCGATAGTCTCGTTCTCGTCGAGGTATTCGACGATTTCCTGGACTTCCTTCGAGTCGTAGCCCAGGCGCTTGAGCGCGCGCGGGACCGTGTTGTTGACGATTTTCAGCATCCCGCCGCCGACCAGCTTTTTGTACTTGATGAGCGCGATGTCGGGCTCGATGCCGGTGGTGTCGCAATCCATCATGAAGGCGATGGTGCCGGTCGGCGCGATCACCGTGGCCTGCGAATTGCGATAGCCGGCGCAACTGCCGAGCTTGAGCGCGTCGTCCCATGACTCGCGCGCGGCGCGAAGCAGGTCGAGCGGAACGTAGGAGGGATCGAGCTTGTAGGCGGCGGCTTTGTGGCGCTCGATCACTTTCAGCATCGGCTCGCGATTGGGCGCGTAGCCGGCGAACGCACCCATTTGTTCGGCGATTCGCGCCGACTGGAGATAGGCCTCGCCGGTCATCAGCGCGGTAATCGCGGCGGCGTAGCTACGGCCTTGGTCGGAGTCATAGGGCATCCCGAGCGCCATCAGCAGCGCGCCGAGGTTCGCGTAGCCCAGCCCGAGTTCGCGGAACGCGCTGGAGTTCCTGGCGATCTCGTCGGTCGGATACGAGGAATTATCGACGACAATGTCCTGCGCCGTGATCATTACGTCGATCGCGTGGCGGAATGCGCGCACGTCGAACTCGCCGCGATCGTCGATGAACTTCATCAGGTTGAGCGAGGCGAGATTGCAGGCCGAATTGTCGAGATGCATGTACTCGCTGCATGGATTCGACGCGTTGATTCGTCCGCTGGCCGGGCAGGTGTGCCAGAGGTTGATCGTCGTGTCGAATTGCATCCCGGGGTCGCCGCACGCGTGGGCGGCCTCGGCGATCATGTGGAGCACCTTGCGCGCGGGACGGGTCTCGGCGACCTCGCTGGACTTGACGAAGTGGGTCTGCCAATCGGCGCCATCGAGGACCGCCTGCATGAATCCATCGGTGGCGCGCACGGAATTGTTCGCGTTCTGGAAGAACACGGAGCCGTAAGCCGGGCCGTCCAGCGAGGAGTCGTAGCCGGCTTCGATCAGCGCCCACGCCTTCTTTTCCTCTTCGACCTTGCACTTGATGAAATCGACGATGTCGGGATGGTCGGCGTTGAGCACCACCATCTTGGCTGCGCGCCGCGTTTTGCCGCCCGACTTGATGACGCCGGCACTCGCGTCGGCGGCTTTCATGAACGACAACGGTCCCGACGCGGTGCCGCCCGAGGAGAGTTTCTCGCGGCAAGAGCGCAGCGCAGACAGGTTCACGCCCGCGCCGGAGCCGCCTTTGAAGATCATGCCCTCGTTGCGGTACCAGCTCAGGATCGAGTCCATGCTGTCATCGACCTTGAGGATGAAGCATGCGGAGCACTGCGGCTTGGCCTCGATGCCGACGTTGAAATAGACCGGGCTGTTGAACGAGGCCTTCTGATTGAGGAGCAGGTACTTGAGCTCGGCGTGGAAGGTTTCGCGCGCTTCAGCGCCGGCGAAGTAGCCCTGCTTCTCGCCCCATCCGGTGATGGTATCGACGACGCGGGAGATGAGCTGGCGGACGCTGGTCTCGCGCCGGGGCGTTCCGAGCGGGCCGCGGAAATATTTCGAGACCACGACGTTGGTCGCAGTCTGCGACCATCCGCGCGGCACCTCGACGTCTTTCTGCTCGAAGACGACGCGGCCGTCTTCGCCCGAGATGACGGCGCTGCGGAGATCCCATTCGACCTCGTAATATGGATCGACGCCGGCGGTAGTGAAGAAACGCTCGAGCATGATACCGCGGCCGGGCGCGGCAGAGTCGGCGGGCGCAGCATTGGGGGCTGGTGCTCGCTCGGTCATTTTTGACTTCGAATCCATTTCAAAATCTATCGCTCCCCCGCCCATCACCCGCATCCTCCCCGCTTCAGTTACATGCGCGTTAAGACCGCATTCAATCTAGAAGTCGCCAAGTGACTCGTGGGCGATAATATGCGCGCGCCCTGTGCAGTCTGTCAAGCACCAAACCCCTACAGGTAGTGTAGGACAATCTGTTTATAAACCATATATCAGGTTGTTGATAACTTTTGGTAAATGTTCGCTTGTATTTAAAATTTATGACTGACCGACCGCTTCCAATTAGCCCTGCTAATAGAAACTATGGTCGAATCCGGCGACTCAGATGCGTGCCGAAAGTCGCCGGCCAAGCGGGTTGGTATGCGTGCGATGCGTGGGGCGCTATCGTGGACCGCTCATGCCGACTCGACGCCACAGGGCTCCGGAACAGATCGGCGCCGCGATGCAGCCGCTACTCGATCGCATCGACCGCGAAGGTCATTTCGCGATCGTGCGGCTGGCGAAAGCATGGCCGGAGATCGTCGGCGAGGCGATCGCGCGGCGCACGGAAATCGTCTCGCTGAAATTCCACACCGCAGTCGTAAAAGTGTCGGGTGCGATGTGGATACAAGAACTGAACCTGATGAGGTCGCAAATTCTCGCGCGCGTGACACAGAGGTTGGGCGACGACGTCGTGCGGGAGTTGCGATTTGTGCAGGGACGGCTCAGCCGGCGCGAGCGGCCGAAACTGCGCACGGTGTCGCGTGCGACACGGAAATCGATCGAGCTGCCGGAGTTGAAGGATCCCGAGTTGCGCAAGGCGTTCGAGCGGCTGATCGAGGCGTGGGGGCGTGCGTCGAGATAGCATTTCGGATGCGCAGATCGATCGAGTATTTCCGGGACGTTCACGTTCCAGCGGCCATCTCGATGGATTGATCAAGGTGTGAACCAGCGCGCGGGTTTGCGCTGGGCGCCACGATTCGCGAATAATCGCGTTCATGGAATATGACGTAGTCGTCCGCAACGGCGTCGTGGTCGATGGTAGCGGCGCGCCGCGCTACCGGGCCGACGTGGCAATCAAAGATCGCAAAATAGCCGCGCTGATCGATCCGGGCGACGCCGCGAGCGCATCCGCGGCGCGCGAAATCGATGCGACCGGACTCGCGATCGCGCCGGGCTTCATCGATATGCATTCGCACTCCGACTGGGTTGTGCCGATTGCCGATCACGGGAAAATCCTGAAGCCATTTCTGCTGCAAGGTGTGACCACGTTTGTCGGCGGCAATTGCGGCTTCTCGGTGGCGCCGGTGATGCGCGAGCGGCAGCGGATGCTCGACGAGTCGGGGCAACTGTGCGCCGAGCGGAAGTTCGATTGGGAATGGGACGACGTGGCGGGCTTCGCCGCGTATCTGAAGCGCAGCGGGCTCGCGCTGAACGTCGCGCATCTGGCGGGGCATGGCAGTATCCGCCTGAGCGTAATGGGCTCGGACGCGGGAGAGCCGTCGGCGGAGCAGTTGCGCGCAATGCAGGCGATGGTCGAGGGCGCGATGGCCGATGGCGCGGTCGGGCTTTCGTGCGGGCTCGGCTATTTTCCGGGGATGATCGCGAAGCCGGCCGAGCTGGCCGCGCTGGCGCGGGTGGCTGCGGCGGCGGGCGGCGTGTTGACCTCGCATCTGCGCGCATACACGGAGCGCTCGTTGTTCTTCGACAGCAGGGTGGTTCCACACAACATCCTGGCCGTGCGCGAGATGGCCAATGTCGCGCGCGAGGCGGGCGTACCGCTGCAAGTTTCGCATCTGATTTTTGTTGGCCAGCAAACCTGGGCGACGGTCGAAGACACGATTGCCGAAGTCGAGCGTCACAAGAGCGACGGGGTCGATATCGCGTTCGACACTTTCCCTTACACGTGCGGCAACACGACGATTCGCGTTATTTTTCCCGCGTGGTCGCAAACGGGACTCGAGCGTTTGCTCGATTCATCGGACGGTTGGGCGAAATTGCGCGCCGGATTCCGCCCGCTCGCGCCATTCATCGCCGACGCGGTTCAGCTCATGTGGGCGGTCAAGCCCGAGCTCAGTCATCTCGAGGGCAAGTTCTTCGGGCAGATCGCCGATGAACTGAAGCTGGATCCGATCGATGCGTACCTGACGATCACGCGTGAGAGCGGAACGCGCGCGCGCGTGCTGAACCATCTCTACAGCGGCGACGACTACGGCGACGAGCATGCGCTGACGGAGGCGATGAAGCATCCGCTGAACATGTTCGAGATGGACACGATTCTGACTTCGCACGGGCATCACAATCCCGCGAGCTTCGGCACCTACCCACGAATCCTCGGGCATTACGTGCGCGAGTTGAAACTGCTGACGCTCGAGGACGCGGTTCACAAGGCGACCGGGATGGCGGCGAAGCGGATGCGGCTGGGCGCTCGCGGTCTGGTGCGTCCGGGATACGCGGCGGACCTGGTGATATTCAATCCGGAAACGATCGGATGCGCCGCCGATTCGAGAACGCCGACGACAGCGCCGGTAGGAATCGAGCACGTGATGGTCAACGCAACCGCGGTCGTCGCGGACGGCAAGTGGTGCGGCGACGGCGTGATGGCGGGCGATTGGATCGGCAGGGGATAGGCGCGCGGCAGGGGTGACCCCTGCACCCAACGTTAAGGCCGCGCTCCGTTGTCGCGCGCGGCCACTGCCGCGGGCGCGCCGTGTTTTCCTTTCTTAATACTGGCCTCCCGTGCCAACGGGTCTTAATACTGGCCAGCCCTGCCAACGGCCAGGGGTGACCCCTGCACCCAATGTTAAGAAAGGATGCGGCCTGACGGCCTGTTAGAACTTTTTTTGTGTCATTCTAGAGCGAAGCGAAGGAACCCGGATCTGACCTCGCCCGTTATTTCACGGGAGAGGCGGCCGGCCGCCTAGCGGCCGGTAGGTGAGGGTGCTGCCTCTGATGCCTGCGCCCTTTTTTTTTGTCATTCTAGAGCGAAAGCTGCTGTGATTGAGCCGAAGCCCTGAGCGAAGCTGAAGGGGAAGAATCCCGGATCTTTTTCTTTGCCTCGCCCTGACAGGGCGAGGCCGACGCTCGTCTTCGGGCGTCGGGTGAGGAACATCTGTGCGGCGCGATTGTCTGACGCGCCGCACATTGCCCGCGATTCAGGATTCCGCGTCCGCATTCTTTTCCCGCCCGCCTCCTATCTTTGTGTCATCCCTACCGAAGCGGAGGGACCCCGGATCAGATTGAGCCTGACGTGACCCGCACGTCGTCGATGAGGGGATTCACTTCAACCGCATGCGTGCCGGAAGGCCGAGTGTGCAGGCTGGCGATAAACTCGCGCAAAAGTTACGGGACATCGCTTGGTGGGCGCATGAGCGGGGGCGCGTTGTGGCCGAGTTCGATCCGCACCGGCAGCCGCTGGATTTGAACGCGCTGTTCCCGATCCCGAAGCGCGTGCTGCGCAAGGGATTCGCCGAGGGCGGGCAGGAGTGGATCTGGTCGAACTGGGGCGTGCGCTGGCCGATTCGGCGCGTCACGTTCGCGATGGAACAACAGCGCGTGGGTCGGACCGGACTGAAGCCGCTCGCTGTGTTTCGCTTCCTCAGCGAGGATTGGTCGCCCTGGATTGCGCTCGTGCGGATGCGGGACCGGTGGCCGGGACTCAGGTTCGAGATGAGGGCGGGGTATTTGGAGGCGGCGCGTGAGCAGGAATATTGTTGAGAGGATTTCGATTTGAGGGCGGCAGCGCAAAGAACCACATTCGACGCAATTCGAGATGATGAAGGGGCAACAGATCCAAATGCACACGCCCGAGTCCATTCGCCGCGTTGATCAAATCTTCGTCGGGCGGTCCATTAGATTACCGGAGCGCCCTGGCGTTTACCTCTTCTGGTGGGTCGGCCCGCGAGCTGGTCTCATGGCTGGTAACAGACACATCGTTCTCAAAGGGCCAGGCGAGCGCCCGGTCGACGTTGAATACCGAGACTGGTGGCCCGAAGAGCTTGTCTACCCATGCCTCTACGTGGGAAAAACGACGAACGTCAGAAAGCGCTTCTCCCTACATATAAAGCGCGACTGTCCGGGACGCCTTCACCAAGCGCATCCAGAGAACGTTAAAGCCAAGCCCTACACAACGTCGTGTCAGCTTCGGTTTGGCATCGAGCATGTGTTCCCGGATGAAGAGAACCCGCTCAACGTAATCTTCAACTGCGTCGGTTTCTCCCACCGGACGGATTTTGCAGACAACGCGATAGCTGAACGCTTCTTTGAAGAGGACCGTCTCGTTGCAATCTGGCGCCCGTGGTTTAACATCGACTCGGAGCGCTGAGCGGCGTAGTCGAGAGGATTGCCCGCTCGCCGGTCTCGGCGATGAGGGCGGGCGCGACGCGACCTGAGCGGAAGAGAGAGCCTCTTTTCGCCTGAAGACGGAGGTTTAGAACCTAAGCAAGGGACAATCAAGAGCGCCGTGATGAGATATAGTGACGATCTTGTTCAGAGGTTATTGGCCGGCGAACCGTTGCCGGCCGTGCCGAAAGCTTCTTCATGAGAGCCGTGGGCAATTTCCGGCCATCTGTCGGCGGGGTAAGGTAAATCAGACGAATTCAATCTTTGCCCAGGATCAAAGCTGCTCGGTTGGATATATTCGTGGGGCGAGTAGCTCTGCCACAACAAGAGAAGCCGTCCGGCGAGTTCCTCGGGCTCTAAGGGAAGAAGCTGTTCGACATCAGGGATTTTCTTAGCTATTTCGATGAAAAGGTCCATGTCGATATACTCCTATCACGCGCACCGGTCGGTGGGCATTGCCCGCCGGCCGTTCCTTCCAGCTTGTCATTCTGAGTGGCGAAGAATCCCGGATCCGGGGTCCCTCGGCTTCGCTCGGGATGACAAGCCAAAATGGGCGCTCCGAAAAATCCTGCCTTGGATTCCCTGCCTGAATCTGCGCCGCGCCCCAGCGGGCAGCCTGACTGCCGCCATGTCACGAACTAAAACGGCCGCGCGGAGATTTTCCGCTCGGCCGCCTGAAGTCGGAGAGAGCAGGGGCGCGGTCAGCGCTCCGAGTCCTGCATCTTCTTGTCCATCTCGCGCAGCTTGGCGAGTTTCTGGTCGGTCGGCTCGTTCTGCTTCCTCGAATCGGAAGCCACAGTCTTGGCGCGCTCGGTCGGCAACTCGCCGCTGACCTTTTGCAGCGCTTCCTTCGCGAGGCGCCGAACCATCTGGCTTTGATCCTCGGCAATGACCGTGTTCAGCAGCGGGACAGCCTTGTCGCTTCCAATTTCGCCAAGAGCGAAGACCGCGGTGCCGCGGCCGCGCTCGTCCTGATCTTGGCCGAGATACTGCATGACGGGTATCACGCCTTGCGCATCGCCGATCCTGCCAAGCGCCGCCACCAGATGCAGCTTGACGATGGGCTCGGTGGAACGCAGGAAGAGCATCGAGGACATCGGCGGCAGGGACTCATTGGCTTCACGCGCGCCGAGAATGTCGACGGCCTTGATCTTGACGCGCGCGTCCAGGTCGGACATCGAGTTCATCAGGATCTGGTTGACTTCCGGATCCTGCAGATAGCGGAGTTTCACCAGTTCGGCGACGCGCGCGGCGGGGTCGGCGTCCTTGAGGCCCAGCTTTACGTCTTTGATGATCTTGAACGGCGTTTCCTGCATCGCCCGATTCGTCATATCGTCAACGCCGGGTTTCACTTGCCCCTGATGCGACATTGGACTGGCACTGAGAGCGCTGCCCAATCCCTGGCCGCCATACTGCGCAAAGGCGAGGTGTGGTACAGCAAGAGCGACGCCAAGCGCGAAGACAGCAAATAAATTTCGCGTGATAGTCATTTCCCGCACCTCTGCAATCGGCCAGAATTATTGGTGATTATGACAGGTATTGCAAGGAAGCTCGCCGCCGGGGCGAGGCGCGTGAATGTTCGCGGCGGTGCGCTGGCGAGCATTATCGCCGCCGCGTTCATGCTCATTGTGGTCGCCACCGGCGCGGGCGTCATCGCGGCGCCGATACTGGCCTCGGGTGCGTCGAATCCGGATCCGCCGGCACAGCCTCAACCGGCGCCCCCATACAAGCATCGCCATCTGCCGACACCGGCGCCGACCCCGATGGCGCTGCCGCCCGAGGTCAAGGCGAAGGTTCCGGCGTACAAACCGGGGCCGATACCGTTTCACGACGGCGAGCAGTTGATCTATCAAGCGTCGTGGGTCGGGATTCCCGCGGCGCAGGCGCGTCTCGAGTTCCACAAACGGCCAAAAGATCCTTCGCGATGGATCGGGGAAATCTGGATCGAGACCAACCCGTTTGCGGATGTGTTCTACAAGATGCGCGACTACGTGCGGGAGAGCATGGCCGGTGACACGCTCCACACCAGCGGTGTTTATTTGGTCCAACACGAAAAATCGCGGCTCAATTACTACGACGTGACCGTCGATCGGCCCGCGCAGATGGTCACGATAACGAAGAAGAATCACAAAGGAACCCAGAGCAAGGAATTCATCGCGTCAGATCCATGGGGACCGATATCGGGCGCGATGATGGCGCTGACGCAGAACTTCGCGCCGGGCAAGACCTATGCCTTCGACGTGTTCAGCGGCAGCCAGCGCTATGTTTTCGCGTTCGAGGTCGAAAAGCGGGAGAGGATTCACCTCTCGCTCGGCGACTTCGACGCGTGGCGCATCGTGCCCGACGTCTGGTACGTCAGCGACGGCGCGATGCGCAGCCAGGTGCACGGAACGGTGTTGTGGATATCGGCGGACAATCGTCATCTGCCGCTGCGAATCGAGGCGCAGGCGTTCATCGGGCATGTGCGGGCGGACTTGATCAAGATCGATGGCAAAGATGGAGTCGAGAGTGCGCAGAAGTGATGGCTCCGCCGGTTGACTGAGCTACTATGAGGTGGGGGGAAATCGGACGATGCCTAAGAAGCTCGAATTTTTCTACGACTGCTCGAGCCCGTGGACATACCTGGCGTTCACGAAGATCGAGGACCTCGCGCGACGGCACGACGCGGAACTGATCTGGCGGCCGATCCTGGTGGGTGGACTGTTCAACACGGTCAATCCTTCGGTGTACGAAAGTCGCGCCAAGCCGGTTCCGGCCAAGGCCCGGTATTACGTCAAGGATCTGGCCGACTGGGCGCGATTCTACGGCCTCAAGATCGGCAACCCTACGGTGTTCCCGGTCAATTCAGTCAAGGCGATGCGTGGTGCGTTCGTCGCCGACGAGCATCGGGTGATCTCGCGTTACTCGAAGCGCCTATTCGAGAGCTATTGGACCGACGACAAGGACATCAGCAAGGACGACGTGCTGCGCGAAATCGTGCGCGAAACGGGCCTCGACGAAAAAGAGTTTTTCACAAAGATCGCATCCGATGAGTACAAGGCCAAGCTGCGCGGGAACGTCGAGGAGCTGATCGCGCGCGGCGGTTTTGGATCGCCAACGATGTTCGTCGAGGGGTCGATGTTCTTCGGCAACGATCGGCTGCCTCTGGTCGAGCATGAACTGGCGGTCGGAGTCGGCGGGGCCTTGGACGGAGGATCGGGCAGCTCAACTTAATTTCAAGCAGGATCGAATGACGCATTGGGCGGAAGTTCAGGCACCAGCGCATCTGCGCGACGACTTCGGGGATCGCGAAGCCAAGGGAGTGCGCGCGTTCGTCGCAGTCCGGATGAACGAGCAGGTCGAGGAGTCGGTGGCGGAGACGATCGACGAGCTGAAGCATCCACGCGACGGCATCCGATGGGTGCCGCGGGCAAATCTGCATATCACGCTCAAGTTTCTTGGACCGGCAGTGGATTCGCATCGATTGGAGCGCCTCACCGCCGGGCTCCATCAGCTCGCGACAAAGACCGCCCCATTCGAGGTCGCCGCGGCCGGCGTCGGCGCGTTCCCCGACCTCGAGCATCCGCGCACGATCTGGGTGGGATTGCATAGTGTGGAATCGGGGGTGCTTGCCGCGCTCGCCGCCCGGTTGGAGACGGTCGCGGCTGACTATGGATTCGAGCGCGAGAAGCGGCGCTGGAGCGGGCATCTGACGATCGGGCGGGTTGGCGATCGGCCGATCGCGGGCAAAATTCGCCAGGCACTACACGCGGCGCGGGACCGCGAGTTCGGCGTCTCGAGGATCGAATCGATCACGCTCTACCGCAGCCATCTCGGGCCCGACGGATCCAGCTACGAAGCGCTCGCGACATTTCTGTTCCAGTCGCGTTAGCGGGCCGCAGTACCGCTTTTTGTTCTTTTGGTGACACCGGCGCGGATAGAGCTATCGACGCGAGTTTGTGGCAAGATTCGCACCGCGATAAACAAATCCCGCATGGGCACAATCGATGTCGATAGAGATCAAAAGTAAAGCGCTTGACCTGGCGTTGAGCCAAATCGAGAAACAGTTCGGCAAGGGCTCGATCATGAAGCTCGGCGAGCAGGCGATTTCGGGCGATGTCGCCGTCGTATCGACCGGCTCGCTCGGACTCGACCTCGCACTGGGCGTGGGTGGATTGCCGCGCGGGCGCGTAGTCGAAATCTACGGCCCGGAATCGTCGGGCAAGACCACGCTGGCGCTGGAATGTATCGCGGAAGCACAGAAGATGGGCGGTACCTGCGCGTTTATCGACGCGGAACACGCGCTCGACGCGGCCTACGCGCGCAAGCTCGGCGTCAAGGTCGAGGACCTGCTCATCTCGCAGCCCGACAACGGCGAGCAGGCGCTCGAGATCACGGAGACTCTCGTGCAATCGGGCGCGATCGACGTGCTGGTAATAGACTCGGTGGCGGCTCTCGTGCCGCGCGCGGAAATCGAAGGCGAGATGGGCGAGCCGCAGATGGGCTTGCAGGCGCGCCTGATGTCGCAAGCGCTGCGCAAGCTTACGTCGATCATATCGCGCTCGCGCACCATCGTTATCTTCATCAACCAGATCCGGATGAAGATTGGCGTGATGTTCGGGAATCCGGAGACGACCACCGGCGGCAACGCGCTCAAGTTTTATTCGTCGGTGAGAATCGACATCCGGCGAATCGGCACGATCAAGAACGCGACCGAAGTGATCGGCTCGCGGACCAAGGTCAAAGTGGTGAAGAACAAGGTCGCGCCGCCGTTCCGCGAGGCCGAGTTCGACATCCTGTACGGCACCGGGATTTCCAAAGAAGGCGAGCTGGTCGATCTGGCCAGCGAGCACGGCATCATCGAGAAGCTCGGCGCGTGGTACTCGTACAACGGCGAGCGAATCGGGCAGGGACGCGAGAACGCGCGCGATTTGCTCAGGGCGAATCCGAAGCTGGCCGACGAGATCGAAGCCAGGGTGCGCGAAAAGCTGGCCGCCAAGGTGGTAGCGCCGCCGCCCGACGCGGCGGCCGAAGAGCCGGCCGAGACGCCCGCGCCGCCACCAAAGAAAAAGAGCTAACCCGCATCCTTCTCTTAACCTCGGGTGCATGGGTGACCCCTGCACCCAGTATTAAGGCCGCCCGCCGTTGGCGGGCGCGGCCCCTGCCAACGGCTTAATACTGCGCTGCCGTCGCCACGGCCAGGGTCACCCCTGCCGCGCGCGACAACGGAGCGCGGCGTTAACACTGGCCTCCCGTGCCAACGGGTAGTCGCGAAAAGATGCGCTGCGCAGATTTTCGCGTCTTCTCAATGCGGGTGCAGGGGCCGCAGCCCCTGCCCAAGGAAGCGTGAAACCCAGGCGGGTTTCACTACATCGCCAGGTGAAAGTGGGCGAGGATAGCCGGGCCGTTGTGCGAGAGGATTCGCGATAGCGCGAAGAGCAGCCCGAAGAAGGCGCCGAACAGGCCGCCGTTGACGCGAATCCAGTCCAGATGCGTGCGCGTCTTCGATTCAATCTGAATTCTTATCTGGTCGTCAGAGAGCCGCGCCAGATTCTCGCGGACCATCTGCGTTATCTGACCGCGGCTTGATTCCACGGTCCTGCGCACCATGTTGTCGATCAATCGCTGCGCAAATTGATTCGCGTAGCTGTCGGGATCGTGAAGCTGAATCCCAAACTCGTGAATCGCGCTTTCGATTGTGTCGCGAAGCTCGGGATCGTTTTGCAGCTCGGGCAGCCGTTTACGCAAATTCGCCGCGATCCGCGCCCCTATCGAATCCGCGCCGAGCCGGGTCAGCACCGCGTAGATTCGCGTGACCGTCTTCGGCAGCATCCGCTTGAGGACGGCTTCGAGGCGATCGCGTTTCTCCGGCGATTCGAGGTATTCGATCGCGTTGCTGAGTATCCGCTCGAGCCCGGCCTGCCCCAGCACGTCATGGAGCTTGAGCTCCTGTAGGTACGTGCCGAGGCGTCCGACGAGATCCATATCGCTCAGCTTGCGCCCGATCATCTGTGGCGTGAGCCATTCGTTCTCGATGGTGGCGGCGATTCCGTCGATCAATTTCGCGCGATTACGCGGCAGCACGCCGGAGTTGGGCAGGTACCATCGCCGCTCGAAGATCATCTTGAGCGCGATGTAGTCGCACAGCCCGCCGATGAGCGCCGCCTCCGCCATCGAGACCGCGATCTCCGACGAGGTTCTCCAATGTGTAAACATCAGGGCTGCCAGGCTCACGAGGTAAATGAACGCCGAAAAAGCCAGCGTCAGATTGCCTTTGTGGGAAAGAAAAAAATTGGTGAAGGAGAAGTGCTCTCCGCTGCGGGTGGGCGCGTCGATGCTGATATCCATGGCTCCAGTTTGGCCGACCTTTCGCGCCGCGCCAACCGCTCGCCGCACCCGCCGTTGGCACGGCTGGCCAGTATTAAGACCCGTTGGCACGGGCCGCGCCCGCCAACGGCGGGCGGCCTTAACACTGGGTGCAGGCCTCACCCCTGGCCGTTGGCACGGCTGGCCAGTATTAAGAAACCGCGTGCCCGCGGCAGTGGCCGCGCCCGCCAACGGCGGGCGGCCTTAATACTGGGTGCAGGGGTCACCCCTGCTTCCGCATTCAATTGAGTGATTTGCCCTTCCCCGGCTACAATGAATTCTTCATGCGCTGGACTACTGCAAAAATTCGCCAATCGTTTCTCGATTTCTTCGCCGCGCGCGGCCATGCGATCGTGCCGTCTGCCTCGCTGATTCCCAAGGGCGATCCCACCCTGCTGTTCACCAACGCCGGGATGGTGCAGTTCAAGGATTATTTCCTGGGCGTGCGCTCTCCCCAGCACCCGCGCGTTGCGGATGTCCAAAAGTGTCTTCGGATCTCGGGCAAGCATAACGATCTCGAAGCGGTCGGCCGCGACAGTTACCATCACACCTTCTTCGAGATGCTCGGCAACTGGTCGTTCGGCGACTATTACAAGGAAGAAGCGATTCGCTGGCATTGGGACCTCATCACCACGACTTGGGAAATCGATCCGAAGCTGCTCTACGCGACCGTTCACAAGGACGACAAAGAGGCCGAGGACATCTGGCTGAAGATGGGCGTGCTGCCGCGCGAGAGGATTCTGCGCTTCGGCGACAAAGATAATTTCTGGGAGATGGGTGAGACGGGGCCGTGCGGTCCCAACTCGGAAATCAGCATCGACCGCGGTCAAGGTGCCTGTAACCCTGAAAAAAATCATGCGGGGCAGAAATGTTTCGTGAACGTCGATGGATGCGAGCGATTCATCGAGATCGGCAACCTGGTCTTCATTCAATACAATCGCGATGCGTCCGGCGCGCTGATGCCGCTGGCGAAGAAGCACGTCGATACGGGCACCGGGCTCGAGCGTGTCGCGGCGGCATTACAGAGCATCGAGACCGGCAAGCTCCTCGGCAATTACGACATCGATCTGTTCCAGACGATCATCCGCAAGATTGAAGAGGCCGCGCAAAAGTTCGGCGACAGGGCGCGGTACGGCAAGGAGGAAGAGCGCGACGTATCGTTTCGCGCGATTGCGGATCATGCGCGCACGATGACCTTCCTGATCGCCGACGG
>CABEBO010000094.1_pt1 | contig 52313 bp, 42 predicted proteins | sample 3132601 | NCBI WGS metagenome assembly CABEBO01 (sample SAMEA5534345, study PRJEB31848) | metagenome | biome: tundra; feature: field; material: soil | place: USA | collected 2013-05 | depth 0.45 m
ATAATGCTGCGGGGGAAAGAAGACATAGCCACAGGCGCGGCATTTGCCGCCGTTTAGGGAAGGATTGCCGGTGGAGTCCGGCGAGTAGAGTTCGGAATGAACGGCTGTTCGATTGGGCATGATCGCCTCCCGCGCGAGATGGTAGGACGAACCTTTCCCCCTGGCTAGAGCCACGGACCGGCAAGCCATCGGTTCGGATCGGAGGGCGCATCGCGGCTGCGCGGCGAAGGTCGAGCTGCGAAGGGCGCGATTCTGATTGATCGATTACGGCCGAAAAGAGCAATTCATACCATCCGTGGTGGTTTTGGGACGGCTCCGCTCCAGGGGTAGTTTCGTTCCGTCAGAAATTATTTCCGCCGGAACCGCACCTCGCCCGATTTCGGGCGAGGCTGGGGAGCATGGGGCATCCTGACGGTTGACCATAGGGTACGCATAGCACGCGAAATCCGGCGGGGTCAGGCTGAATAGTTCATCCCCAAAAACCGGCCCGGAACCCGGATTCAGGAGTCACGGGATTTGGTCCATTTCGTCGAAACTGAACCAGTGCCAACACAACCGGGTAGTGGGCGGTTTTGAAAAAGGCTCAGTGAAGTTGGATGGCGTGGCGTCTCTTGCGCTCGCTTTCTCAGTGCTCTTGCTAGCGTTGGCGACGTTCGGACTCGTCGCCGTTGGAGTGATGATGCTTGCGTGCGGCGGACGCTAGCCTTGCCACCAGTTGCTAAGCGGCTCTTTCGAGAATGCGCTGCATTTGTCGTCTCTGACGCTGAGTGCGATGCCCGACCATCCAAACCAGCATTCGTCATATATCGAGCAATAGCAAAATTCGAGACCAACGTTCTTATATTGCGCCTCAAGAGTCTGGCTCGCCGGCCCCTTATTTACCCAACACAAAGTCATTGTTTGCTCAACCGGAATCATTTCATCTACTCTGGGGTTGGTAAATTGGTAGTTTGTTTCGGCTGGTAGATTTAGCCCTCTTGCGATTACAGTCCAGAATTCTTCCTTGTCGGCTGCTTTCTGCTCGACTCCGTTGATCAGAACCCTGAACCCGCGTATCCGTGCTGGGCCTAGCCCCATATTTACAATTTTCCAATCAGCGCCAGTACCGTCGTATGCAAAAGTAAAAAGCAACTTGGGTCGAACTGACAAGCGATCATGTTCGCGAGTAAGGTATGCCGAATACCCGGATAAGCCAGCAGCAACAAGCGCGATCACCATTGAGCAGGCGGCAATGATTACAGAAGCGTTGGCGGATAGTCTTGCTCGCCATCGTTTGAATCTCCGAATCCACGGACGCAGTTTGACGACGCGCATGATTTAGAGTCATACTACCCCTATGCCTTCCCGAGCAAGTAGAGGCGGCAAGCGCGCCGATTTCGCACAGATCGCGGTAAGCGTAGTGGAGCAGGCCATCGGCGACGTTCTGAAGCCCGCAGAGGGCAAGAATCCACACGCTCAGGCGTTATCGGCGCTCGGCGCGTCGAAGGGCGGTAAGGCGCGAGCCGCAAACCTTTCAGCCAAGAGGCGAACAGCGATCGCTCGGAAAGCTGCACTTTCCCGCTGGAAACATCAACCCTCTTGATCTGAGAGATCGGCCGGAAACTGTAGCGGCAGATTAGTACCCTTCTCAAAACCGGTTGACCCTTGAGTGGCGTCGGCGGCTGCGCTACTCAACTACAGCCACAACGTCAAATCAGATGGGCAGATCCTCGCTCAAGACTGTTGTTGCTTTGTTCAAAAAGTCCTGACGAAATACAGTACGGGTTTGAAAATGCAAATAATGGATGCGAATGAAGCGGCGGCTTCGATTGCCTACCGCCTGAGCGAAGTAATCGCGATTTACCCGATCACGCCGTCGTCACCGATGGGCGAATGGGCCGATCAGTGGAGCGATGAAGGCCAGACTAACATCTTCGGCACGGTGCCGAAGGTGATGGAGATGCAGAGCGAAGGTGGGGCCGCGGGAACGCTGCACGGGGCGCTTCAAGCGGGTGCGCTGGGGACCACGTTCACGGCGTCGCAAGGCCTGCTGCTGATGATCCCCAACATGTACAAAATCGCCGGCGAGCTTACCGCGTGCGTCATTCATGTCGCGGCACGGACCGTCGCGACGCATGCGCTTTCGATCTTCGGCGACCACAGCGACGTGATGGCGGCGCGCGCGACCGGCTTCGCCATGTTGTCGTCCGACTCGGTTCAGGAAGCCAACGACTTCGCCTTGATTGCGCACGCCGCTACGCTCGAATCGCGCATCCCGTTTCTGCATTTTTTCGACGGCTTCCGCACTTCGCACGAGCTCAACAAGATTCATCCGCTGTCAGACGACGATCTGCGCGCGCTCATCGACGCGAACTTCGTCCGCCAGCATCGCGATCGCGCACTCAGCCCCGATCGTCCGATGCTGCGTGGCACGGCGCAGAATCCGGATGTCTTCTTCCAGGCGCGCGAGGCGAGCAATCCTTTCTATCGCGCCTGCCCGACGATTGTTCAGGACGTTATGGATCGCTTCGCGCGGCAGACCGGCCGCGGCTATCGCCTTTTTGAATATGCCGGGGATCCTCAAGCGGAGCGAGTGATCGTTTTAATGGGCTCGGGCGCCGGCGCGGCCGACGAGACGATCGAGCGCCTGCTGGCAGGCGGAGAGAAGGTCGGTCTGCTCAAGGTGCGGTTGTTCCGTCCCTTCGACAGCGCCGCTTTTGCCGCGGCTATGCCGAAAACCACGCGCGCGATAGCGGTGCTCGATCGCACCAAGGAGCCCGGCAGCACCGGCGAGCCGCTCTACCTCGACGTCGTGACCGCGCTGAGCGAGGCGCGGGCGGCGGGCGCTATCGATGGCAGATGGCCGCAAATCATCGGCGGGCGATACGGTTTGTCGTCGAAGGAATTCACTCCCGCGATGGTGAAAGCGGTCTTCGACGAGCTCAAGCGGGAGCCCGCCAAGAATCACTTCATGGTGGGAATCCACGATGACGTGACGCATTCGAGCCTCGCATTCGACCCGGAGTTTTCGACCGAAAGCCCGCAGACCGTGCGGGCGCTCTTCTATGGATTGGGATCGGACGGCACGGTGGGTGCCAACAAGAACTCGATCGCCATCATCGGTGAGAAGACGCCCGGCTATGCGCAGGGTTACTTCGTGTACGATTCGAAGAAGTCGGGCTCGATCACGGTGTCGCATCTGCGCTTCGGGCCGGACCCGATCCGTTCGACATACCTGATCAGCAAGGCGAGCTTCATCGGATGTCATCAGTTCGCCTTTCTCGAACGGATGGACATGCTCGCGGCAGCGGATCAGGGAGCGACGTTCCTGCTGAACGCGCCATACGCTGCCGACGAGGTGTGGAACCATCTGCCGCGCAAGGTGCAGCAGCAGATCCTGGACAAGGAGCTTCGCTTCTTCGTCATCGATGCGTACAAGGTGGCGCACGATGCGGGCATGGGCGGGCGCATCAACACGATCATGCAGACGTGTTTTTTTGCAGTGAGCGGGGTCTTGCCGCGGGACGAAGCGATCGCGGCGATCAAATCCGCGATTGAGGATACCTATGGGAAGCGCGGCGAAGCGGTCGTGCGAAATAACTTCGCCGCGGTCGATACGACGCTGGCGAATCTGCACGAAGTCACCATCCCCGCATCGGTGAGCAGCACTATAGATGTTCTCGCGCCGGTGCCCTCGCACGCGCCGGTGTTCGTTCGCGATGTGCTCGGCACTCTCATGGCGGGCCGCGGCGATTCGATCCCTACCAGCGCTCTGCCGCCAGACGGCAGCTTTCCGACCGGCACGGCCAAATGGGAGAAGCACAACATCGCCCAGGAGATCCCGGTCTGGGATGAGGAGCTATGCATCCAGTGCGGGAAGTGCGTGCTGGTCTGCCCCCATGCGACGATTCGCGCGAAAGTTTATGAGCCGAGTCAGCTCCACGATGCGCCCGCGTCGTTCAAGTCGGCGCCGCCGCGATGGCGTGGACTCGAGGCGATGCGTTACACGCTGCAGGTAGCGCCCGAGGATTGCACCGGATGCCGCCTCTGCGTCGAAGTCTGCCCGGCGAAGAGCAAGAGCGAGGTCCGGCACAAGGCGATCGACATGTTGCCGCAAGCTCCAATCCGCGACGTGGAGGCGAAGAACTGGGACTTCTTCCTGTCGATCCCGGAGTTCAATCGAGACAGCCTGACGCATGCGCAAGTTAAAGATACGCAACTGCTCGAACCGCTGTTCGAATTTTCCGGAGCGTGCGCAGGATGCGGCGAGACGCCCTACATCAAGCTGCTCACCCAACTCTTCGGCGATCGATTGCTGATTGCGAACGCAACCGGGTGCTCCTCGATATACGGCGGCAATCTGCCGACGACGCCTTACACCTCGAATGCCGCAGGCCGCGGGCCGGCGTGGTCAAACTCCCTGTTCGAAGACAACGCCGAATTCGGGCTCGGGATGAGGCTCGCGCTCGACAAGCGTGTTGACTACGCGCAGGAACTGCTCCGGCGGCTTGCGGGTCAAATGGGCGAAGGTCTGGTCTCGGGGATCCTCGAGGCGGACCAATCCACCGAGGCAGGTATCGCATCGCAACGCCAGCGCATCGCCGAGGTCAAGCGCCTGATTGCCGGCCTCGAGACCAACGACGCGCGCGACCTGATGGCGATTGCCGATGCGCTCGTGCGCAAGAGCGTTTGGCTCGTGGGCGGCGACGGATGGGCGTATGACATCGGCTTTGGCGGACTGGATCACGTGCTCGGTTCCGGAATGAAAGTGAACGCGCTGGTGCTGGATACCGAAGTGTACTCGAACACGGGCGGACAAATGTCCAAAGCCACGCCGCGCGGCGCGGTTGCGAAGTTTGCCGCCGGCGGCAAGCAGACCAGCAAGAAGGACCTCGCGATGGAGGCGATCAGCTACGGCTCGGTGTATGTCGCGCGCGTGGCGATGGGCGGCAACGACTCGCACACGGTCCGCGCCTTGCTCGAAGCGGAAGCGCACGACGGGCCCTCGCTGATCCTCGCCTACAGCCACTGCATCGCGCACGGCTATGACATGGCATTCGGCATCAACCAGCAGAAGAACGCGGTGCTCTCAGGTTATTGGCCGCTGATGCGATACAACCCGGCGCTGCGAAAGGAAGGCAAGAATCCCTTCCAACTGGACTCGAAGGCGCCGAGCATTCCGCTCAAGCAGTACGCCTACCAGGAGGCGCGCTACACGATGCTCGCGCGCAGCAATCCTGAAGCTGCGCGGGAATTGCTGCGCAAGGCGCAGGACGATGTCGAGCGCCAGTGGCGTGTATACGCGAACCGCGCCGCGATGCCCGGTTCGGGAATCCCGTCCTCGCAAGCTGCCACCGAAGCGGCGACTGCCTCGGGCAAGTCGGCCAAAGAGGGCAAGTAATGATCGACCTCACGACGACGTATCTGGGCCTCGCCTTGAAGAACCCCATCGTCGCTTCGGCCTCGCCGCTTTGCGATTCGATGGACCGTATTCGGCGTCTCGAAGATCACGGGATTGGCGCCGTGGTGCTGCCTTCGCTCTTCGAAGAGCAGCTTACGCTGGAAAGTGAGACGCTTGACGCGGATCTCTCTCGCGGCTCTGAAAGTTTCGCCGAATCGCTGAACTACTTTCCCGACCTGACGACCTACAACCTCGGACCCGATGGCTATCTGGAGCTGATTCGCACGGCCAAGGCGAGCGTTTCGATCCCCGTCATCGGCAGCCTTAATGGGGTCTCAACCGGCGGTTGGATTCGCTATGCGCGCGAGATGGAACAAGCGGGCGCCGACGCCATCGAGTTGAACCTCTATTCGATTGTGACCGACCCGGAACTCACCGCCAGCCACATCGAGCGGGCATACGCCGAGCTGGTTCGGGAGGTAAAACAAAGTGTACGGATTCCGCTGGCGGTGAAATTGTCGCAATTCTTCAGTGCTCCCGCGAACATGGCAAAACAGCTCGACACCGCCGGCGCCGACGCGCTGGTGCTGTTCAATCGCTTCTATCAGCCGGATTTGGATCTCGAACTGCTCGAAGTCGTGCCGAGCCTGACGCTGAGCAGCCCGGAGGAATTGCTGCTCCGGCTGCACTGGGTGGCGATCATGTTCGGCCACGTCGGCGCCGACCTGGCGATCACCGGCGGCGTCCATAGCGCCCAGGATGTGTTGAAGGCGGTGATGGCGGGCGCGCGCGTTACGATGATGACCTCGGCACTGCTGCACAACGGCATCGAGCATCTCGGCGTCGTCCTGCGCGATCTTCTGAGCTGGATGGAAAAACACGAGTACGAATCCATTCGCCAGATGTGCGGCAGCATGAGTCAGCGCAATGTGCCCAACCCGGCGGCGTTCCAGCGCCCCAACTACGTGCGCGTCCTGAGTTCTTACTCGCTGCCGAAAAATCTCTAACCTGGCGGCCGGCTGCAAGCGGAGAATGTTCGTGGCATGAGCGCCAGCGTGCAGGGGATACTGCGGCGGCCAATCGAAAAACTCTGGTCTTTCCCTCGCATTTGGAATTTTCAGCAGGTATACTCGCATCGCTGACGCTACGGATCTGGCGAAGAGCCCTCAGAATTAGCTGGAAAGGCGACGGTCCGGGTTTTGGGATTCTCGGGAGAGGCGGATATGGCCCCTTCCGGGGTCGCTGGAAATACCTGAAGCAAAAACCGGACTGGAACCATTGCACAGGCAGACCGTCTAGTCTAAACGGCCGCTGTTCGGGATCCAAAATGGAAATCCCGATTAACCACGTAAACTATTCACCTTGACACAACAAGTCCTGCTCACGTCCGTCTGCCGTCCCTTGGGGGTCAGCTACGGCGATTCCCCGAGCGTAGGGTACGAGTTGCTCCACGAACAGGTGACGCGAGCCCAGGGACTGTTCAGCCCCCGTTCTCACCATACCCAGTTCTCGCTGGACTACATCGCGGAGAACCTCGAGGCCCCCACCGTGGTGCTCCAGTATCCCTCCCACAGGGAACTTATCCGCGAGCTCAGGCGCGGGTACGACGTCGTGGGCGTATGTTTCGTCCTGGCTACCTACCACCGCATGAAGGAAGTTGTGGCGCTGGTCCGGAAATATTCGCCGCAGTCGAAGATCGTGCTGGGCGGGTACGGGACAGTGGCGCCCGATGAGATGCTGCTCCCCTACGGCGACCATATCTGCCGCGAGGAGGGAGTAGCCTTCATGCGCCGCCTCCTGGGCGAATCCGAGATCCCGATGCCGTACCGCCATCCTCTGATCATCAACCGCCTCCAGGTGTTCTCGAAGCAGATTTCGCGGACCGGGATCGTGTTCGGCGGCCTGGGATGTCCGAACGGGTGCGATTTCTGCTGCACCTCTCATTTCTTCAAGCGCAAGCACATCCGCCTGCTTCCTACGGGGGCCGACATCTACCAGGTGGTCGAGCGCTATCTCGAGGTCGATCCCAAGCTCTCCATCCTGATCCTGGACGAGGATTTTCTGCTTAACCGTCGCCGAGCGATGGAGTTTCGGGAATGTGTTCTGCGGGGTGGAAAGCCGCTCTCCATTTTCGTTTTCGGCAGCGTCAAGGCCTTGAGCCAGTACACCGTGACCGAGATTCTCGAGATGGGGATCGACGGGATGTGGATCGGTTACGAGGGAACGCGATCAGGCTATGCGAAACAGTCGGGCCGGCCGGTCGAAGAGCTCTTCCGCGAGTTCCGCGAGCACGGAATCACCATCCTGGCCTCCATGATCGTGGGCTTCCCCTACCAGACGCCCGAGATCATTGAACAGGAACTGTCGGGCCTGCTCGCGTTGCGGCCGGTGCTCACGCAGTTCTTGATTTACGGCCCTTGTCCCGGGACTCCCTTCTACGACGAAGTCATCCGGGAGGGGAAACTCCTTCCAGAGGTGGCCGAGGATCCCGAACTATTCTATCGCCGGGGGAGCGGGTTCTACTCGATGGTCAGGCATCCATCGATGACGCCCGAACAGATCGAGGGTGCCCAAAAGCATTGCTACGAGGAAGATTTCCGCACCTTGGGACCGGTCCTGTACCGTTCAGTGGATCGATGGCTCGAGGGATACCTCAAGCTTCGGGAATCCCCGAGCTCATTTCTCCGCGCCAAGGCGGAGCGGATCGCAACCGACCTCAGGAAAGCTTACCCCGTGTTCCTGACGGGCAGGCTGTTGGGGCCGACAGCGAAGGTACGGCGTTGGATTGGCAGGCTCCAAAAGCAGGTCCACGCAGAGCTGGGGAGTCCCACCTGGACGGAGCGTATCCAGTCGGTTGCGGCAGTAGGCTTGGCTTCCTGGACGGCGCTTACGCTCAGATTGGGCCTCTTCCAGCACCCACCGCTAGTGAGAAATACGTTCAGGATGTCGGACGCCAGTTGCGGGCGGGCTTGGGAGCGCTTGCGCGGTGAGGATCCCGCGGGGCTTTCGATCCAGGTGGAGCGGCGGCCCGCCTCGACGGTGTGGGTGCTCCTGGAGGGACGGCTCACGGCATCGGCAGCAGGAAGGTTCGTTGCGGATATGCGAGCGGCCCTGGCGCGCCGGAAGGATCAAGTGGTTCTGGACCTGGCCGGCCTGGCGGGCCAGGAGGATGGCGCGGTGGGCGAGTTGGCAGCGGGACTACGGGGCCATCGTGACCGCATCCGCATCATTCTCCCTCGCATCGGAGAGTTCGCGGTGCTCACGGCAATCTTTCGCCTCTACCAGTAATCTCCCCTTCGACGGTGGGCCGTTAGCTCAGTTGGTAGAGCAGCTGACTCTTAATCAGCGGGTCTGGAGTTCGAGTCTCCAACGGCCCACCAATACCATCCGGCACTTGGGCGCTTTCGCCACAAAGCCGGATCACGGAAAGGTGGCAGATAGGTGGCAAGCACCTCAAGGTGGCGCGAGCGGAGAGGCCCGATTACGGGCGGCGCGAGCGTCGGGCAGTTGAAAGGAGACGAACAACCGCCGCTCAACCATCCCGCGCCGCCACCCTTGGGGAAGGGGGGCAGCGGCAACGAATGCGTCACCGCTCCCCTTTGGCAGGAACAACTTGGCGTGGGGTGGTGGAACAGCGTGGCCGTCTATCGCCAGCAGGATGAACCAACATTATGACTCCCACCAGCCTCTTAAGCCCGTTTCTGTTTCAGCAGCGCGACCGCAATCTTGGCCGTGGGACCGCCAGCGCCGGAGCGGATGGCCGCTTCACGGCGAAGGATGTCAAACTCCGCCAGCATGCCCATGACCGGTTCGCTGTCCAGCGGTATCGTGTCCAAGAGCCTGTTGATGGCTTCGCGCTGTCCACGTGTGAGCTTGGGCGCACTGCCGGGGCCGTCCCCTGGTCCTTCCGTCCGCGCGCCAACCTCAATCATTATACAGCCCCCAGCTACCGGGCGTTTGCGCGCGGCGGCGAGCGCGGCTTCGTACATCAGTTGCGTGGCATTCTCCCGGCGCAACCGCGCTAGCATGCTATTGGTCGCTGTCACCGGCGCGTCCGCTACTGCCCGAATGAAACATGCTTCGCGCGTGTAGAAGGGTGCAACGCCAATCGCCGCGTCGCAGTAGGCGTAGGCGGACTTGAGAAGTGCCTCAATGTCCCCGTTGAATGCCGCCTCAACAGCGGCAATTTGCGCGCCCGCCGCCACGGTCGTCAAATCCTTGTTGTCCCGGATGCCCTGGATTCGCGCGTCCTTCTGCGCCACTAGGTCACTTATCTTGGGCACGACGGATTGCACAAAGCGTAGGTCCGCCGCGATCCCGGACTTGGGCCGGAACACGGGCGGTGCGGGCGGACTCCCATCAGCCTGTGACAGCCCAGTTATGATTTTTCTCTTGATAGCCATTATTGCCTCCTCAAATTTGCGAGATAGTTCATTTCATCCTCGGTCACTCGTTCAAACCGCGCCGACCGCTCCGCCCGAATGTCCGACGGATCGGGTCGAGGCTTGTCGCCATCCTCACCCCAAAAACTTCTGACGGTTACAGATTGACTTCCGAAGCCGCGCACAGCACCTAGGGCGGCTTGTGCCAAGGCCACAACAAGGTCAATTTTCTGACTCTGTTTCTCTTTCCCAATGCGCCATCCCCGCGACGTTTCGATAGCTACCGCCCGCGACACCGCCAGCCTCATTTCAGGGTCAGCGTAGAGGGTGATAGCTCCGCCCTCTCTTGATGGATGCCTACCTGACCTTCCTCTGGCTTTTCGTGGGATACGCCATGTGGAGCTTGTTTCCTGAATGGTGGCCAGCCACGAGGTACTTTTGGCGTCAGGGCATCGGGGAGTCATCAATCGCAGTACTCGCTGCGCTCGCTGTATGGCCCGCTACAAATGCATTTGAGCGCCAACACAACCATCGGTTCCTCTGGCATCGCTGAACCGCCGCCGCTATCACGCCCGCCATCGGGCTTTCCTGCCGTGCGCCATTTGTCGGTCGCGCGGGAGTCTACTAACTCACTGTCGATGAATCTCCGTCACGCAGCCGCGCTTGCGCTTGTACATCTATACGCCGCCGCCCCTCGAAGTCACAAGAATGGCCGCGGCGACGCAGTTATCCAAAGCACGAGCCGGCGCGAGCATTTCGCATGCTCGCGCCGGCTCTGACGATCAGCAACTAGTATTTGAACTCCAGGTGCAGGAAGAATGCGTGGGTGTCGCGCGGCACCGCGTCCGGCACAGCGGGCGTCCACCCCTGCCCCTTCACGTGAGCTGCGGGGAACGTGAACTGGTGCTGGTAGTACATGATGGCCTGTGAGTCCAACGACACGCGCAGATACTTGTTGATGAGCCACTGCACGCCCAGGTCGTAGCGCTGGAAGTCGAGCGGGTTCTTCTCTACGCGCGTGTTGGGCAAAAACTGCTGGAACAGGCCGAAGGCCGTAAACGGCGTGTACGGGATATCGTAGTGGCCCATGAAATCCCAGCCCATCTGCACTGCCTGAGTGTTCAGAATACCACCGACCATCTTGTACCAGGGTGTAAAACTCGGCTGGCCGTACAATCCGGCGGGACTGGCGATACCGATTGCGTCGGAAGGCCCGCTGCCAGAGAACAGGTTGCTGCTGCTGAACGCATTGTGGCCGTAATCCCACTCGCCGATGAGGCCCCAGGTCGCGGCTGTGTAGTGCGCCAGCGCCGCAGCGCGCGCGAAATGCCCGCAGGTGGTGTTGTTTCCTTCAATGGAATTCACGTCTGGCGTGCACTTGTTTGAGTAGCCGTAATCGTAGAAGCCAGTGAGACCAAAGCTGTCATACCGTGACTTGGCGCCGAACGGATTGATCGTCACGCGGCCCATCACCTGCTTGGATGCGCTCTGCTCGAGGGCGTGGAAGCTGGCGTCGTCGTACACACCGAAATCGTAGTCGGCGTACTGCGTCTCGTTAACTTTGATCGGCCCCTTCATCGAGGCGCCGACCTGCGCCGAGCTTATGCTCGTATAGTTCCACGGCGTCAGGGCGGTATAGCGGAAGCCCCAGAGATTCTCTTCCCAATCGACGAGCGGATTGGGCTGCTGGCCGAAGGTGAATTTATCGTCGCGCATCGCATCGATCTTCGCCACTTTCTGGAAGAAGGTGTTGTAGTCGAGATACGCGTACTTCAAACGAAGTCCGAGGTTGCCATCCAAGGTCTGAGCCCATCCGGTGTTGACGCCGCTTGCGTCGCCACTGCTCGCGACGCACTTGGTCGTGGTCGTGACTGGTTTGGTCGAGCTCGAGGTCGCCGTGCACTTGGTCCCGGTGTTAACCATCGCGTACATATCGGGCGTGATACGCATTGAAACGTCGTCGACCGGCGTGAACTTGAGGTCTATATAGGTACGGTTGATCGCAAATTCGTTGAAGCTATTGTTCCCTGGACCAGGCCACTGCTGGTTGGCGTCCATGAACTGTGGACCGAACCCGGTGTGCGACCAAAAGCCGTAATATGCGAACACCGTCGTGCCGATCGAGATCTTCTTGAACCACCGGTCGCCGAACTCGCGCGCGAACGGCTGAATCTCGGAGACCTGCTTGGCCATCTCGGCGTTCCACTGCTGCTGCTGTGCCTGTTTCGCCGCTTCGTCGGCCTGCATAGCGGCGCGTTCCTGCTCCAGTTGCTGCTGGGTCTGCTGGCTGACTCGCCGCTCGACCTTGCGCTCGATCTCTTCGGTCGATCCGGCGGGGATGTACTCGCCGAGCTTGACGCAGCGCTTGCATCGCTTGGTGTACACCTGCCCGCTGCCGGGATCGGTGTACAGCGTGATCGCCTGCCCATCCGCGCTCCGCGCTGGCGCCGGTGCGATCGCGACGGCGCCGAGGGTCAACGCCGCGCCAAGCATCGATAGCGCAACCATTCGTATCGTTCGTCTCATCTTCATTGTCCTCCCTGGACTCCTATCCGCCATGAGATACCTGCCGCCGACCAAACCGCTTTTGGCGAGTATCTGCAAGACGCCAAAGGTCGATCAAATGCACGAAATCGAGGTCCTCCCCCGCGCCAGGGGCAAACTAAAGAGCCATCGTTACGACATGATGAGTCGATTGTTACGAACGCGCGAATTCGGACGCCGCGAGGCGTCGAAGATTAGCGACAATTCACAGTTCGGCAGGGAGCGAGGCGACATGCGAGGTACTCAACTCAGCCGGGGATAATCTGTCCCATCTGCGCGGTATCGTATGCGCATAGCTGGCTGATTTCGCGCGCAAAACGCCGCGAATTCAGAGCGTCGAGCATCGCCTTGATCGGTGTCGATTCGGCCTCTTGCTCCATGATCACGAGGTCATAGCGCTCGTCTCGATGGGGAAGAAAATGCAATCCGTAGGCATCGGAGCCCAGTCTGATAGTGACTCCGACGTCCGCCAGCCCCGCCGCGATTGCAGCCGCGACTTCGAGATGGCCGCCGACTTCGAACTGATATCCTGCGATGCGCTGGGGCTGGAGGCCGAGGTCGCCAAGCGCCTGGTCGAGAGTTGAGCGCGCGCCAGAGCCATCTTCGCGGTTTACGATTCGCAGACCGGATCTCTCCAGGTCGGCGAACCCGCGGATCGCCAGCGGGTTGCCGGGCGCTGTCGCAAGCCCCAATTCCCACCGGGCAAAGTTCACGACTATCGAACGGCGATGGCCCAAGGCGCGGCTGATTGGCGCCAGGTTGTACTCGCCGCTCTTTTGATCCCGGAGATGCACTCCGGCCACGTGCGCGCGGCCATCGACTACTGCGCGCAGCGCATCTCGACTCGAGCACGAAAGGGCCACCGCGTGAACGGGAGACCGCCGGCGCGCGAGCCAGTCCACCAGAATCGCGACCGCCGGATCGCATCCCGACATCAGAATCGTCGCGTCAATTTCATCCGGCAGTTGAAACGTGGCGATGTCCGCGTGACGGCGCCTCGCGCGCTGCAACACGCCAGCCGCGGGTACGAGCGTGAGATGCGTCGCCGGTTGCGCCACGGCCACGACTTTTCCGCCCACGCGCGCGAGCGCGACGTGGGATTGCGAGAGGGCAGGGGGGAGTCGCTCGTCGTCGAACCAACCGGCGTCGACGAGCGTTGAGGTCTCATCGTCGATTTCGCCGAACAGCGATTCCACGCTTGCGCCGAGTTCGCGTGCAAGGCGAATCGCGATTGCCACGCCCGGATGATAGGCACCCGACTCGATCGCGCCCAACGCCTGCCGCGAGATTCCCGCGCGCCGCGCCAGCTCGGTCTGCGTGAGATCCCGCGCCATTCGCGCGCGCGCCAGGGCCTTGCCAATCGATGCCATAATACTTGTCAATTCGCTCTTACTATGGCATAAAGCCCGCACGATGAGAAACCTTGCAACCTCATTCAGCCTGCTGCGTGTGGTCTGTACAACAATCGTTCTGGCCGTCGCGCTCGGCGCGGCGACGCCGTGCCGAGCGCAAAGTAGCGCGTCGTTTGGGCCTGCGATAGAGGACTACTTCATAAACTGGTTTCCGCGCGTCACTCAAATCCAGAGCGAGCAGCCGCACTGGGTAACTCCACTGGTGACCGTCACACCTCGTTTGGAAGAGGAGGTGCGCTACGACCAGTTATTCCAGTCGTCGAAAAACGGGCTGGCGACCGACAACTTCGGCGGCGGCAAGGGACTGGAGCTCATCCCGTTTCAAGATACTGAAATCATAGTCGGGATGCCGCCGTTCCTGAAGCGCAACATGCCGCGCAACACCGACGGCTTCGGCGACTGGCCGTTTCTGGTGAAGGTGCGGTTGCTCTCCTCCAACGAGGAGCACGACAATTACATCGTCACCGCCTTCATGGGGTTCAGCGTGCCGACCGGCTCGAACGTCAACGGCAACGGGCACGCGCTCTTCACGCCGACCCTGGCGGCCGGCAAAGGGTTTGGCGACTTCGATGTCCAATCGACGGTCGGTGTCACGTTCCCCAACGGCGGTCACGATACTCTGGACCGGCTGGGGATGCCGGTGGCCTGGAATACCACCTTCCAGTATCGCCTCTTCAAATATTTCTGGCCGGAGTTTGAAACCAACTACACCTGGCAGCCGTATGGCAGCGACACCGGGCACAGCACGCTCTATCTCACGCCTGGGATTTTGATCGGGCGGATTCCGATTCACGACCGCGTCGGCCTGACGTTCGGCGTCGGCGAGCAGGTCGCGGTGACGTTTCATCAGAAATACAACCACAACCTCATCCTGACCGCGCGGATTCCGTTCTGACCATGCGGCGTCCAAATTGCCGAGCGATTTGCAGCGATTGAGCGCCGGCGATAGAGTCCGAGTCCCGGCCGACAAATGCATCGAGGCTCCACGCTCACATTTGCAGGGGCCAAAAGTCACGCGAGGAGGAAATTTTCTATGGCACTCAGCGCTCGCAACCATCTAAAGGGCGAAATTACCGAGGTAGTTCTTGGGACCGTTACCGCGCTCGTCTGTCTCAAGGTCGGAGACAATATCGTCGAGGCCGTTATTACCCGGAGGAGCGCGGAAGAACTTCGCCTGAAGAAGGGCGACAAGGTGGCCGCCGTCGTTAAGGCCACGGAGGTCATGATTCAGAAAGGCTAGCGCTGCATTTGTCCGTCGAAAGTATTTGAGAGTCCGTTGAGTGGCTATGCGAGCATGCGATGGGTTGGCGCCAGCAACACTTCCGTTGCGATCCCGTGCGGACACGCTCCTGCGCACGGCTTCGCATCGCAACTGAGACAGGCCGCGGCGTTCTCTGAGAGCATCGCGTATTCGCTCCGCGCAAGGCGGATATCGCCGTAGTCTCGAGCGTACATCCGCGTGCGCATCACGTCGGCGATCGGTACGCCGTAAGGACATGCATTCGCGCACTCGTTGCACGCGGGACGGCACTGCGAATCGCCGTTGAGAGTCGCGTAGCGATTCAACAGCGGCAAGTCGTTCGCGGCAGTCGCGCGCGCGCCCGACGCGCCCAGGTATTCGTCGATGAGTTGGCGGCTCGTCATCGAGACGATCAGCGCGTTCACGTTTGCATTCGACAGCACCCATCGAAACGCCGCCTGCGAGAAGGTGGCGCCGCCGGATTCATACGGCCGCATATCGTTCAAGCGCGCGCCCATCAGGGTCTTCATCACAACCACGCCGACGCCATGCTGTTTGGCCTTTTCCATGATGCGGGGCAGTTCGGGTTGTCTCGCGACGAAATCGAAATTGCGCGTGAAGCGCTGGAAGAAGCGCGGATCCTGGCCGAAGTTGTGCGCGCACAGGATCACGTCGCAGTGCCCGCTGTCGATCGCGTAGTCGAGGCATTCGGCCAGATTGCCCGCGTGGCCCGACATCCCGGTGAACCGAATCTTGCCCTGGCGCCGCGCCTGCGCGACGAATTCATGCCACTCGGGATTCTTCAGCCGCGCCGGATCGTTGACCGCGTGGTTGAAGTACACGTCGATGCGATCGGTCTGCAGGCGGCGCAGACTTGCTTCGAGCGCGCTCATCATCGACGCGCGGCTGTCGTCCGCTTGCGCCATCGTCTTCGAGGTCAGGAATACCTTTTCGCGTATCCCCTTGAGCGCGTTGCCGATCGTGGTTTCGGATTCGCCACCAGTGTAAGTATCGGCCGAGTCAAAGTAGTTGACGCCGCAATCGAATGCGTGACGGACCAGGTCTTCATTTCCGGCGCTCAGGCGGCTGGCGCCGAACGAGATGTCGGAAATCTTAAGACCCGTGCGGCCAAGCGTCGAGTAACGGCGAACGTGCGGCGCCGCCTCGACCGACGCGCCGACGGCGCCGGCCAGCGGCAGGATCGATACGCCCACGCCGGCAAGCACGCCTCGTTTCAGGAATTCGCGTCGTCCAATGATCGATCCGTCGCGCGATCGTTTCATTCGAGCACCTCGCGGAGCCGCGTCACGGACCGGTCGCGGCCAGGGACAATTCTACCGCCAAGCTGTCGCCAGACTCTATGCCCGCAGCGGAGTCACCTCGCGGATGAAAAATATCGCATCCGCCTGCATTGCGATCGCCGCGCGGACGCCGCCGTTGGCGTCATGCATGATCTCGATATTTTCAGCCAGAAGCCGCGCACGCGAGTCGGCCCCGTCGATTGGCAGTATGAAGCAAGTGCCGATCCCGCCCAGGATGGCATTGAGCGTTCCAGCCTTTTCTCGAATGTTATTTGACAGCGAAGGAAACGGCTGCGAGTCTCGGCCGCGCCCGACAATCATCCAGATCGAGAACACTTCTGCCGGATAGCGCGCTGACAGCCACGCTCCAAGCGGCGGATCGGTTTTCCCGCCCGGACCCGCTGCGGCGTCGCTCCTTACGACCGCATCCGGCGCTCGGCACAGGTGCATGTTGTGGCTCATCAATGCGAGCTTTTCGTTCGCACGCATTTGTCCGATCCTATGGTCAAGCTGCCGCTGCATGTAGCGCTCACGAAAAGCCATCCCCGGATTGAGCGCATCCCAGCTCTTCGCCGGATATGTGATGCGCACGTAATTGAAACTGTCGCGGATGCAGGTTGCGCAGTGGCGGATTGCGCTCACCCGGTCGGCGCCGAAAATTTCCGCCAGGCGCTTGCTGTCGGCTTCGATCAATCTCAGCGCTTCGTCGAGCCGCGCGATTTCCGCATCGATCGTTTCGCCCTTTACGCGCTGGAGTGCATTCCGTATTCGATCGATCGTCGCATCGGCCGGCACGGGCTCCAGTATTTCGGCGAGATCCTCATAGCCGCCACCCGGCAGGGCATCGATATCGAACCCGAAGAAGTGCAGACGCGAGCCGCTCTCCGCTGATTCGAGGTGCGCGCCGATTTCGCGGATACCATGTGCGAATCGCTTCTGCTCGGCAGCGAATTGCGCGGTCGGGTACGCGACTCCAAAGCTGTCGCGGAGGATTCCGGTCGGAGTGTCGTCGCGATCGGTCCGAATCGCGCCGGAGTAGCCATAGATCGCGATGCGTTCGAGGTGCGACTCGTCGCCGGTCCCGAGAAAGCGATCGATTCGCATTCCATCCGAAGCGCCGATTTCCTCGCCTAGATGTGTGAACCCGCGCGCAGCCAGGTACTTCAGCATCAGGAGCCGGTACGCGTATTTCTCATGAATGAAATGATCCGGCTCGCCGACGTAAGCGAAGCGTTTTTCAGTGACCAGCGGATCGAGAATAGAGAGCTGGCGAACATTTTCGTTAGTGGCTTCAAGATTGCTGAACGCGATCGCGCGCTCGGCCGCATAAGCGCGGAAATCCTCGATTGCGCGCCGGTTGGAGAAATCGAAAAGCTTCACCGCATGTCGGCCTTGCGGCGGTAAAGCAGCCAGGCTGCGCCCGACGACACGCCAATCGCGACGAACGGGTAGGGTAGAAGGTAGGCCCACGAGTGCTCCTGCATCACCGCGGTGCCCTGGTACTTCACGAGGAACAGCGGCATGTTGACGATCACGTACGCGGCGTAAAAGATTCCGATCGGCAGCGCAAACTTGCGCATCGCCAGAATTCCGTACGCGTACACGGCGAGGACGATCCCGAAAATCGGAGCGACGATCATGTTGGGCGCGCCCGAAAGCCGCGTGCCGAAGAAAACAAAGCCGACGCCGGGGTTATGCGAGAACGGCTTGCCGAAATTGGAGATCGCCATCAGTGCGAGCAGCAGCGCGAAGATCGTCAGAGTCACCCCGCGTGATTTCTCTTCCATTTTGGCACCCCCTTGGCTTTCGAGCTGGTTGTGGCACATCCTAGTCGGCGGGCGCGTGAAACGCATCAGGTCTTGCATATGCGTATGGAGACTTGATTGGATGCGCGGGGATCGGTACCGCTGACGGCATCGGATTCGATCGAGCAATGTGGCGATTCATCGCGGTTGCGGCGCTCGCAATGTGCGCATCATGGCTCTGGAGGCCGATTTGCGCCTTTGCTGAAACTAATCTCGTAAAGAACGGCGACCTTACCGCCGGCTTCGACGGCGCGCCGGCGGATTGGTACGCGCTGTCTTCCGACAAGAAGCTGAGCAAGTTTTCATGGACCTATACGCCGGCCGTGGGCGGCGCGCTTGGAATCTCCAATCTGAATCCGAACTATGCGAGCTGGCATCAGGCGCTGATACTACGGCCCGGGATTTACGAAATCAGCGCCGAAGTGAGCGTCGAGGGTGCGCAGCCGCACGCAGGCGGCGCGAATATAGCCGTCAGCACCTACGACGGAATCAGACTCGTCTCGGCGCATCTGCACGGCACGACGGGCTGGCAGAAACTCTCGTTCTTTCTGAAGGAAGATCGATGGGGCGATTCGAGTGAATTGCTCTGCCAGCTCGGTGTGGCGGATTTCCCGGATACGGGCCGTGCGTCATTTCGCAATATTAAAGTGATCGCCGTTGCGAGTCCGGCGTCGCGCAGCGCGCGCGGATTCGATCTCGCCGCAATTCGCGAACACCACAAGGACCAGGTACATCAGCCGGATAGCAGAGTCTCGATCCGTGCGACGGGCGTTGTATCCGGCCTGATTCTGCTGGGGATGCTGGGATGGGCGCTCGCCGTAATATGGTGGCCGGGGCTTAGGGCAGGGCGATCGGCGTGGATGCTCCCTGCCGGCCTCATGCTCGCGATCACCGCGGTCAAGTTTGCCGCGCTATTTCATTTCACCGGCTTCTACTGGGACATCTGGGCGAAGACCAATCGCGCGTTGCTGGCCACCGTTGTGGGCCCCTCACGAATTTACGATCCCGGTCTGCCGGTTGACGCCTATCCGCCCGGGTCGCTGTACCTGCTGTGGCTCTCAGGATGGATCGGCAGGTTGATCGAGCCGACCGCAAACGGTTTCCGCGTGATCGTCGAGACGCCGCCGCTGATTGCCGATCTTTTTATCGGTCTCACGCTGTACTTTGCGGCGTGGCGCGACGGACGCGGCTTGCGCGCCATCATTATAATGATGCTGTTCGCGCTTAACCCGGCGCTCATCTTCGACACGGTGGTATGGGGCCAGAGCGATTCGATAGTCGCGTTGCCGATGATCGCCGCCGCGATCCTGATCCTCACCGGCCGCTATCGGCTGGGATGGAGCGCGGCCGCGATCGCGATCCTGGCCAAGCCGCAAGCGATCGCATTCACGCCGCCGCTGGGACTGTGGACGCTGTTCAACGCGGGAGTCGGCGAATGCGGATGGTCTGCGGGCGCATTCTTCGGCACGGTTGCGATTGGAATCATGCCGTATCAACTCGGACATTCGTGGGATTGGATAATCAACGTATATAAGGATCTCGGCACGCGATTCAGCGAAGCTTCGGTGGGCGCGTTCAATTTCATGGGGTTGGTCGGCGGGATGGGCACGCCCGACACCGACAAAATCTTCGGCGGCGTTTCGTACAGCGCGCTGGGCCTTTCGCTGACGTGCGCCGTTTACCTGATCGGGTCGTATCTGATCTGGCGAGCGCGGTCCGCCGGCGCCGCGATGCTCGCGATTTTCGTCGCGCTATTCGGGTTCTTCATGTTCGCGCCTCGAATGCATGAGCGATATCTGTACTACCCGATCGTATTTCTGATTCCGATCGCGCTGGAGAACGGCTTTCTCACTTCGATCTTCGCCGTCGTAAGCGCGACGTTCCTGTTCAACCTGGTCTACATCAAGCATCTCAGCGACACCTCGTCACATTTTCCCGACCATCCGAACGCGGCGCTGATCGCGGCTGCTTCGATCAACCTGGCCGTCTTCTTCGCGGTGACGGCTTATGGGTTGATCCGCACTCCGCTGCCGGCAGGATCCAGCGATGGCGCTGTAGCGCGTCCGCCGCTACCTCGAACGAGCGCATAGCGCGAGCGATCGCACGACGACGGCTGATGTCGAGTGGGCCGAAGAATTGATCGAACGCGCGAACGCCGCGTTAGCAGTACCTTTTACTCCGTGCTTCACGATGGAGGACTACAAGGAAGGCAAAGTAGTACTGAGCCGGACACCCGATGGATGGCAGGTCAGCGGGGTCTTCGACTTCATGGGATGCTATTTCGGCGATGGCGAGACCGATCTGTCGCGGATAACTGCCGAATATTTCGATCAGGATCCGGAGTTGGCGCGCGAGTTTCTGGCCACTTACCTGCAGCTCCGCGCGCCGCGACCCGGTTTCCGCGAACGCTTTTCCCTGTACATGGTGCTCGACCGACTGATCATCTGGGAATATATCCAGCGCCAAGAGGCCGAAGTCGCGAGCAAGATGGGAACCCTGCGCGACTGGACTGAACGATATACCCAGATCGCGGACACGCCAGGATTCGATGGCTGAGGGACTTTCTTCTTAGTGACCTTAGGATGCTGATTTCAAGAATTTCAGTATCGGGTCGTTGATCTGGTCTGGCGCCTGCGAGGGCACGCGCTTGCGCGCGCGAGATCCCTCGGCTGCGCTCAGGATGACACAAAAAAAGTTCTAACCGGGCCCTTCGAGTACTCAGAGTAAACTCCGCCCGCATCTTTGTTTTAACATTGGCTGCAGGGGTCACCCCTGCACCCACGGTGGGTTTCACATGAAATTAAGTTCCCCTATTTGCTGCTCCGGCAAGCATTTGTCGTAACATTCCGCTAACATTCCTGTCTCGATGCCCGAGCTGACCGGCCCCAACTCACCCGCCCTGGGATTCCTGCTCGCGCTGGCGATCGGATTCCTCGTCGGCCGTACGCGAGAACCCGGACCCGACGATCCGCCGCGTGCCGGGATGCGCGATTTCCTGATAATCGCGCTGCTCGGCGCGGTCGCGGGCCACGTCGGCAACCCGGCGATCGCGATCGCATTGTTCGCCGGTACGATCGGCGCTCTGCTCGTGTTGCGCGCGCAGCATCCGGAGCGCAGCGGCATCACCACCGAGCTCGCCGCCGCCGCGACCTTCGTCTTGGCTGGCCTGTGCCTCACCTCGGACCGTCAGTTCGGCGCCGGGCTCGGAATCGTGCTCGCGGCGATTCTGGCGGAGCGCGATCAGTTGCGCCACTTTGTGCGCGATGCGGTCTCCGACCGCGAATACATCGATACGCTGAGTTTTCTCGGCCTGATTTTCATCATCTACCCGCTGCTGCCGGCCGGCAGCTACGGACCATTCGGATTTTTTGAGCCGCGCAAAATCTGGCTATTCGTAATCCTCGTATCCGGCGTCTCATATGTCGGCTATTTCCTGACCAAGTTTACCGGGCGCGAGCGCGGCGAATTACTCACTGCGATAGTCGGTGCAATCGCCTCGACGACCGCCTATACCGCCGGGATCTCGCGCGCAGTCGCCGACGCGCCGAAGTCTGCCGTGTCGGCGGCCCGCTACTCGCTGATAGCCAATTCGATACTATTCCCGCGGATGCTGCTGCTGGTCGCGGTGATTAGCCCGACGCTCGCGATCGCGGCAATCCCTGCTTTCGCTGCGATGATGCTCGCGGGATTCGCCGCCGCCCTGGTACTGGCGCGCGCGCCGGTGAAAACGAAAAAAAGCGACCAGGTTGCGGATCCCACCTTCCGCAACCCATTTTCGATCCGCCCCGCGCTCAAGTTCGGCGTGGGATTCACCATCGTACTGCTGATTACCCGCGTCGCCAAGAATTACGCGGGGTACAACGGCCAGATGGTGGTTTCGGCTATCAGCGGACTGGTGGACGTCGACGCGATCTCGCTGACACTGGCGTCTTTTGTTCAGGCAGGCACCAGCGCCGCGCGCGACGCTGTGATCGGTCTCACGCTGGCGGCCGGAGTCAACGCGATCTTCAAGTCGGGAGTAGCGCAGACCAGCCATCAGCCGGCCTTCTACCTGCGCCTGATGGCGGGGTTCGCGATCATGTTCGCCGTCGGTGCGGCGGCAATAGTCATTATCGACCCCGCCCGCGTCATCGAACTAGTAAGTCATCTGCAAGCCAACTGACTAGTAGGGAGGGTCACAAGACGGCCGCCCTTTCCCCTAAACCCCTTCTAACAGGGCCCTTCGAGTACTCAGGATAAACTCCGCCCGCATCTTTGTTTTAATACTGGGTGCAGGGCTCACCCCCGCTCTTAATACTGGCCAGCCGTGCCATCGGCAGGGGCCGCGCCCGCCAACGGCGGGCGGCCTTAATACTGAGTGCAGGGGTCACCCCTGCGATCACTCCTGCCATCGTGTAGTCGCGAAAAGATGCGCTGCGCAGATTTTCGCGTCTTCTCACTGCGGGTGCAGGGGCCGCAGCCCCTGCCCAAGGAGGTGCGGAACCCACGGTGGGTTCCGCATTCAATTATTCCTCTTCATCGCGCAGCTTGGCGAGCACCGACAAATCCTCGAGTGTCGTCGTGTCGCCAAGCGTCTGATCGCCCGACGCGATTTGCCGCAGCAGGCGCCGCATGATCTTGCCGCTGCGCGTTTTCGGCAGCGCATCGGTGAAGCGGATGTCGTCGGGCCGCGCCAGCGCGCCGATTTCCTTGACGACGTGCGCGCGCAATTCGTCGCGCAACTTGCCGTCGCCCTTGCGCCCGCCCTCGAGCGTGACGAATGCGACCACGGCCTGCCCCTTCATCTCGTCGGGGCGCCCGACGCAGGCGGCCTCCGCAACCGCCGCATGCGAGACCAGCGCGCTTTCGATCTCCATCGTGCCCAGGCGATGGCCGGACACGTTAATCACGTCGTCCACGCGGCCCATGATCCACAAGTAGCCGTCCTGATCGCGCCGCGCTCCGTCGCCGGTGAAATAGGCGCCGTCAATCTGGACAAAGTAATTGTTCTTGTAGCGCTCGGGGTCGCGGTAGATCGTTCGCAGCATCCCGGGCCACGGCTTGCGCACGATCAGCAAGCCGCCCTGATTGGCGCCGACGCTCTTGCCCTCGCGCGTGACGACGTCGGCCGCGATGCCGGGCAATGGATACGTCGCGGAGCCGGGCTTGGTGGTGATCGCACCGGGCATCGGGCTTATCATGATCCCGCCGGTCTCGGTCTGCCACCAGGTGTCGACGATCGGGCATCGCTCGCCGCCGATAACTTTGCGGTACCACATCCAGGCTTCGGGATTGATCGGCTCGCCGACCGAACCGAGCAATCTCAGACTCGACAGGTCATGCTTTTTCACCCACGCGTCGCCCCATTTGATGAAAGTCCGTATCGCAGTGGGTGCGGTGTAGAAGATGCTGACGTGGTACTTCGCGATTATCTGCCAGAAGCGATCGTTGGCGGGAAAGTTCGGCGCGCCTTCATACATCACGACCGTCGCGCCCGCCGCCAGCGGCCCGTACACGGTGTAACTGTGGCCTGTAACCCATCCGATATCCGCGGTGCACCAGTAGATGTCGTCCTCCTTCAAGTCGAACACCCACTTCATCGTCATCAGGACATGCGTCAGGTACCCGCCGGTCGTATGCACGACGCCCTTGGGTTTGCCGGTCGTGCCGCTGGTGTAAAGCGTGTAGAGCGAATGCTCGGAGTCGAGCGCGGCGGCCTCGCATCGGGGGCTTTGCGCGGGAACCAGCTCGTCCCACCACAGGTCGCGCCCTTTGCGCATCTCGACTTTGTTGCCGGCCCGCTTGAGCACGAGGACTTTCTGGATCGATGGACACTTTTTCAGCGCCTCATCGACATTGTTCTTGAGCTCGACGATTTGCCCGCGGCGCCATCCGCCGTCCGCGCTGATACAGACCTTCGCTTCCGCGTCGTTGATCCGATCGGCCAGCGCTTCGGACGAGAAGCCGGCGAAGACCACCGAGTGAATCGCACCGATTCGCGCGCACGCCAGCATCGCGATCGCCGCCTCCGGCACCAGCGGCATGTAGATCGCGACGCGGTCGCCATCCTTGACGCCGATGCTCTTCAACGCGTTGGCGCACCTGCCCACTTCGTCGGCGAGCATCTGGTAGGTCAGCACGCGCGAGTCGCCCGGCTCGCCCTCCCAAATCAGCGCGGCTTTGTTGCGGCGCGGGCCGTCGAGATGGCGATCGAGGCAGTTGTAGGCGGCGTTGATCGTGCCGCCGACAAACCACTTCGCATGCGGGAAATTCCACTCGAGGGTTTTGCCGAACGGCTTGAACCAATCAAGGTTGCGCGCGCATTGCGCCCAGAATGCCTCCGGATCGGCGTCAGCGTGCTTGCAGATCGCTTTGTACTCGTCGAGGCTTTTGACCCACGCCCGCGCACTGAACTCGGCGGGGGGAGGAAACTTGCGCGATTCGGTCAGCGTCGAATCGATATGAGTCGCTTCGGTCGAAGGCATCGCACGAGCACCTGTCGATTGGGCTTGGGGGTTACACGCGACCGCGAGCTTCGCGCGTTTTCAAGCTCAAGTACAGGGTCGCGGCGTCGCCATTCTCGCGCCGGTTCGAATTGATTCCGCGCAGCCTCTCGAGCAGTTCGTTTTCGATGCTCGCCGAATGCTCAGCCGCGAGTTCGACCGCACGCGCCGCCCATCTGAGTACGACGCGCCCCTCCAGGCCTCCGAAATCATCGAAGAACCACGCGCAACTGGTGAGCGCCGCCTGCCCCGCGCGAACCATCTCGAACATCCGCAGCAACGTTTCGCGATTACCTTCGTCGGCAACCCCGAAGCGCTTGAAGAACTCTTCGTGGACGGCGGGATTCGGATCGATCAGCAAACGGATTGCGCCGCGCAGGATCGCGCCGGGCTCTTTCACAATCGCCGGGGCGAAGCGGTCGTAAGTCGCCTCGGCATGGTTTTTCACGAAATCCATCGCGGCGCGAAGCGGCCCGCGCCATTCCTGCGAGGTGTTCGGATCGTGGCGGCATCCGCAGTTCGAGCGCCATCGTTCGACGCCATGCGGACAGCTCCATGAACTGGCGGACGCAATCTCGAATGATCCCGCCGCGGGATGCGTCGCCAGGTAGTCCGCGCAATTGGTAAGAATCACGTCGTCGCGGCGTTCCAGCGCCATCAGGGCGCGCGCCAGCTCGGCGGCGCCGTGTTTATTATGATGCCCAAACGTTTCGCCGTCGGTCGCTAACATCAGCGCCGCGCTGGGCTCCAGCTTGAGCGCCGTGTCGGCAATCCAGTCCGCCAGCCGGGCGCCGTCGGCCAATCCGTTGCCGAAAGAGACGGTCGTGGACAATTCACGGTCGAAGCGGAACACTGCCAGGTTCAAATCGCCCCTGCGCCATTGGAACGGCCCGGCATTACGCGACTCGGCGCGCGGGCCGCTGAACTTCCCTTGATCCGACGCGAGAATGACGAACCCGATTCCCGCCGCCGCGATCGACGCCAGCGTGTCGTCATCGGCGGCGCACTCGGGGATCCACATCCCGGCGGGCTTGCGGCCGAATCGGAAGAAAAAATCGTCGATACCCCATGCGATCTGCAGCTCGCGATCGCGCGGCGGCAACAGCGGCAGTATCGAATGACTGTACGACTGCGCGATCGCGTTGCCATGGCCGCCGTGCGCATTGGCATTCAACGCGTCGCCGCGGATCATCGCGCGATACGCGGCCTTGCCATGCGTTTGCAGCCATCCTGCCAGCGTCGGCCCGACATCGAAGCTCAGCGACTCGTAATTATTGCGAACGTGAACGACCGGCCCTTGCATCGTGTGGGCATGAGCGTTGGCCGTGTAACATTCGCTCAGAATTCGCTCGTTCCAGTTCGGAAACGGGGCAGCGCCATGCTCAGGATTGATCAAACCCGTCCACGGGCTCTCGCGCGGCGGCTGATAAAAATGGCCGTGGATTATGACGTACCTGGGTTCACCCATCGAAGACTATGTTGCGCCTCCAAGCCGCCCTGCGAAAGCTCACCCGCCCAGCAGAGTAAAACTTATCCGCCTTCTTTGCCGGATTATCCCCAGCTTATCAAGCGAAAGAGCGAATTTAAGCGCTAGCTATCCACAATCCTTGAACAATTCCATCCACAGGCAGGGGCCAGCCCCTGCACCGCAGGGCTTGGGTCCTGCACCCTTCTCTTTGCTCTCCTGACTGGGGTGCTGCCTATGCGCAGGCGGCGCGGAAGCTGCCGCGAATCGCGGGCTCGCCCTTTTGATTGAGCACGATCAGGTCGCCCTCGATCTGCTTCTCGCCGTCTTTCTCGATCTTGTTGGTGACTTTGCCCGTGCACGTGACGACGTCACCGGGCCATACGCGGGTGGCGAAGCGCACCTGGAAGCGGCGCACGTTGCCGACCCCCACGTAATCGGTGACGGCCTTCGAGAGCAGTCCCGCGGTGAACATCCCCTGCGCGAACACGGTCGGGATTCCGGCCATCTCGACGAAGGTCTGATCGTAATGCAGCGGAACGAAGTCGCCCGACGCGCCCGCATAGCGGACGAAATCGGGACGCATCACGCCGGCCACCTCGAACTTGGGAATTTCGTCGCCGACTTTGATCGAATCGAATTTCAGTTTTGCCATTTTTTTTGGTTCTCCGATTGAGTCGTTTCGCGGATACGGCCCGATTATGCTTTGACCGCTTGTCCGGTCTCGATCAGCGTCGAGCGCGCAATCGCGACCTTCTCGCCCTTCTGGTTGGTGTACTCGGTTTCGGTGATGAGCAGCGTCATCTTGCCGCCGCGTCCGCCTTCCTTCTCGAGCACGTCGGCGACCTTGCTCACGCCGGTCAGGGTGTCGCCGACAAAGATCGGCTTGAAGAATTCGAACTCCTGCTCGCCGTGCAGGATACGGCGCAAGTCGAAGCCGCCGAAGCCGGGGCTGGAGGTCTCGTCGGTCCAGAACGCGCTGGTCTGCAGGAACGTGACCGGCACCGGGATTCCGCCCAGTTCTTTTTTCGCCAGTTCCGGGTCGAAGTAGAGCGGATTGGGGTCTTTGATCGCACGGGCGAACTCGCGCACCTTGCTCCAATCGACGTGCATCTTGAATGGTTTGCCGGTTTTCCCGACAGCGCTTCTATCAGCCATATGAATCAACCTCTCTCGACAGGGTCGAGGAATTATTTACTGTTGCTCGATCGGTTTGTCCACTTACTCGCCGATTCGCATGCCTTCGCCGCCGTCGATTATCAGTAGCGCGCCGGTGACGTAGCTCGACGCGTCCGACGCGAGGAAGATGCACGGGTAGGCGATTTCCTCGACGCGGCCGAAGCGCTGTAGCGCGCGCGATCGCGCGACCATCTCCTTGACCTTTGGATTCGGCCATACGCGCGGCGCCGCGCCTTCGGTGTCGATCGGGCCGGGCGCGATGCAGTTGACGCGGATGCCCATAGCGCCCCATTCGCCTGCGTGAGAAACGGTCAGGTTGATAACGCCGGCTTTTGCCGCGCCGTACGGAACCATAAAGGGCGACCCATGCACGCCCGCGGTCGAGGAGATATTGATGATCGAGCCGGGGCTCTTCTGCTCGATGAATTGGCGGGCCGCCGCCTTCGAGCAGAAGAACACGCCGTCGAGGTTGATTCCGACCACCGCGCGCCATCCGTTGGGCGAGAGATTCAACGACGGCGCTGCGATACTGGCGCCGTGATTGTTAATCAGCACATCGAGACGGCCGAACTGCTTGACCGCCTCCGCCACCATCTTGTCGCATTGCTCGGCGTCGCGGACTTCGACCTGAGTCATCTCGCATTTACCGCCTGCTTTGCGAATTTCGTCGCGCACGCGCTCGAGGTTTTCGACCTTGCGGCTCGCGATCAGCACCGGCGCACCGCGCAGCGCGAACTCCTTGGCGATCGACTCGCCGATTCCGGTTCCGCCACCGGTCACGATCGTAACCTTGCCTTCAACACTGAATGGATTGTTCAAAATGAAAACTTCCTCCCGGGGGATTCGCTGAGATTTATCGCACTGTTGCGACGCGATGGCGAGAGGCGCAGACCGGGGCACTTAATCGTATGCGGAACCCACCTGGGCTCCGCACCTCCTTGGGCACGGGCGAGCCCCTGCACCTTAGTATTAAGAAAAGATGCGGCCTGATGGCCTGTTAGAAGGGTTAAGGGGGAGGCGGTGGCTGCATCGGGTCGGTGGTTGATACAATCGGGGGCATGGACGATAACGAATTTCGCGAGCGGTCCGATATCGCCTTGAGCAAAGTCGCGAAATGGCTCGAGGACCTCGACCCGGACGAAGTGGATTACACGACGGCCGACGGCGTCGTGACGATTGAGTTCGCGGGCGGCGCGAAGTTTATCCTGTCGAGGCAATCGCAGATGAAGCAGATGTGGCTCGCCGCCGGCTCGCATGGATTCCATTACAGTTGGGACGCTGCTCGCCGTCTGTGGCTCGACGACAAGGACGGCCACGAGTTGTTTCCAGGTCTGGCAGAGGCGATATCCGAGCAGCTCGGGCATCCTGTGGAGTTCTGAATTTTAAGCGGCGGCTGTGCGCCTGCTGAATCCTGACCGGTTTGTCCTCTTCCTGCGATGGGCGCGCGGTCACGCACCTGCTCAGATCTCGTCGCGGAGGATTCGCGTCGCGATTACCAGCGCGGTGGCGCCGGCCGTGGACATCAGGATCGCGCCGACAAAGTTATGCGCGTGCACGCCGAGCACCGCGAAAATCATTCCTCCGATCACTCCGCCGACCAGACCGAGCGCTATATCAGCCATCATGCCGTAGCCGTCGCCGTTGAGAATCTTCCCGGCCAGCCATCCTGAAATGAGTCCGATTAGAATCCATGCGAACATGATTGGCCTGTCCTCCCTGTTGTTGGCCGCGACGCCCGAAAGTTTGGCGTCAAGCCTTCATCCAAGGAGGAGCAAGAGCGTTGCCATCGGGGATACGCGCGAATTGGCGCGTGAATCAGGCGGTATTGCGGCGGATATGATGCCGAATTTCGACTGCACCGCCGGATTGCGGCTGCGGGGCAGGGGGAGGTGTAAGACGGCGGTTGCCCCAGATATCGGTTTAGCTAAAACTGATCGCCGCGGTGGCGATTCAATCCAAAATCCGGGGTGCGATCTCGGGATTCGGCGAGGTCGCGGCGCGGGCGCATCTCCCGGGATGGCGCACGCGCGAAAATATCGCCATCGGCGCGATCCACGATCCAATCGCGGAGCGCCGCCACGAGGCGATTGGGCTAATCAGGAATGTTCGGGTGTACGACGACCTCGAGCTGATGCTCGACGGTGAGGCGCCCGACTTTGTCGATGTCGCCAGCCCCCCGGGGATGCATCATGAGGCCGCGCGTGCGGCGCTTAGAGCGGGCGCGCACGTGCTAGTCGAAAAGCCGCTTGCGCTCACGCTTGCCGACTTCGACGAGCTTGCCGCGATTGCCGCGGAAAAACGGCGCGTCCTGATGTGCGTGCACAATTGGAAATACGCGCCTGCGTATGCGGTCGCGCACCGGGCTGTCGAAGCAGGGCGGCTTGGCGAGATTCGCTTCATGTCGATCGACCGGCTGCGCACAGAGCCTGCGGGCGCGGGCGGAAGCGGCGGCAAGTGGCGCGCGTCGGCGGCGTCGGGCGGAGGGATTCTGATCGATCACGGATGGCACGTGTTCTACCTGATGTATTGGATGCTCGGCGGCGAGTCGCCGGTGTCGATTTCGGCGCGGCTTGAATCGCCGGCGGGCGTGGACGTTGACGACGTGGCCGACGTGCGAGTTGGGTTTGGGGCGGGGCGTATGGCGCGTGCGCATCTGTCGTGGCGCGCGCCGGTGCGCAGAACTTCGGCGGTTATATATGGAGAGCGCGCGAGTATCGAGATCGAAGGGGATCGGGTGCGCCTGACTGATCGGTCGGGCAAGGCTGAAAACCTCTCGGTGGCTGACATTCCCGACGATTCGTACCATTCGGCGTGGTTCGGCGGAGTCGCGCAAGAGTTCGAGCGAGCTGTCTCCGAAGGAAGCAACTCATCCGTTGCTGTTGCAAGACGCAATTTGGCTGAGGCGCGCGTCGCGCTGGCGCTAATCGATGCAGCACGACGATCAGCTATCAACAATGGCATCGAGATAAATATCCCATAAAATCAGGTAGTTAGGCCGAAATATCTCACCCGGCACATTTTGGCTCCAAGTGACCGCCTGACCGCTCGGACTGTCTCTCTTGACTTTCGAGAGTCTGACGGTAAAGTTGCCATTGACCGAAAGGTTAGCCGGATTATCGAGACGGGAATATTATGGGTGCATCGCAGGCCAAACAACTAAACTCATCCGAGCCGCGCACACAGTCGCAGGATTCGCGAGACGAGATTCTGAAGGCGGCGATGCAGCTATTTGCCAATCGCGGATTCCATGAGACGTCGATGTCGGAAGTGGCGCGCGAGGCGCAGGTCAGCAAGGCGCTGATTTTCTGGCATTTCAAGACCAAGGAAGAGCTGTTCGTGGCGGTGCTGAAGCGGCTGCTGGAGCCGTACTTCATCGATTTTGCGGAAGAAGCGGCGATGGACGAGCGGGCGCAGATTGAGAAGCTGGTGGAGGCCTACCTGTTGTTCGTGCGCGACAACGCGAGCTCGGTGCGTTTTTTCCTGGCGCAGATGCTCCACGACGAGCGGCTGTCCGAGAGTCTCAGCGACCAGGTGCTCAAGCTGTATAGCGGATATCGCGCGATGCTGGTGGAACTGATCGGGCGCGCGCAGCAAAAGGGCATCTGCGCGCGGCGGACGGCGCCCGAATCGGCGGCGGCGTTTCTGCTCTCGGCGCTGAACGGATTGCTGATCGAATACTTGTTCATGGGCGCAAACGCAGTCGATCCGGAAGGGGCGGTGGCGATGGTCGCCGAGTGGCTGTTCGGGATCTTACCGGGGTCATCTTCAACGGAGGGTGGCGGCGCGCCGGCCGCCTGAAATTTTCACTCTTTTCACTTTATTCAACATCCAGGAGAACGCGCCAGCATGCGAATCCCGCTAAGACAGATGATCGATCTGGGCCGCTACATGAGCGCGAAGAAGCGTTCGGGGGAGAAGTATTTTCCGTTGGTGCTGATGCTCGAGCCGCTGCATGCGTGCAACCTTGCATGCATCGGATGCGGGCGAATCGTCGAGTACAAGGACACGATTCGCGACATGATGCCGCTGGACGAGGCGCTGCATTCGGCTGAGGAAGCGGGCGCGCCGATCGTGTCGATCTGCGGCGGCGAACCGCTGATGTACAAGCATATCGTGGCGCTGACGCAGGGATTGATCGAGGAGCAGAAGCGTCACGTCATGATCTGCACCAACGCGGTCCTGCTGGAGCGATTCGTCAAGCAGGTGGCGCCGAGTTCGTACCTGAGCTTCAACCTGCATCTGGACGGGATGCGCGAGACCAACGATCGCGTGACCAACCGGCCGGGGCATTTCAACACCGTCGTGAAGATGATCAAGATGCTGAAGCAGAAGGGCTACCGGGTGCAGACCAACACGACGGTGTTCCGCGAGACCAGCGGCGAAGAACTCGAAGGTCTGATCAAGTACCTGACGAGCCTGGGCGTCGATGGGATGCTGTTTAGCCCCGGCTATCACTACCAGGTGATGAGCAACGCCGGCGCGTATCTGAAGAAAGAGGAGATGCCGGCCAAGTTCCTCAAAGTCCGCGACATGGCGGACGCCTACAAGGTCATCAATACGCCGATATACCTGGACTACCTGGTCGGCAAACGCGACATGCAGTGCAGTCCGTGGACGACGGTGACGCGCAATCCGCAGGGATGGAAGGGGCCGTGTTACCTGATAACCAACGGGCACTACAAGACGTTCAATGAAATGCATGTGGCGACGGACTGGGAATACTACCGAACCAAGCAGGATTTCCGCTGCCGCGACTGCAAGCTGCATTCGGGATTCGAGGGCACAGTGGCGCTTGATTTCGGCAAGAATCTCAAAGACTCGTGGCGGATGGTGCGGCATTACGCGGCGTGAGGAATCGCCTGCGCTGTCGAAGCGGGGAGCGCTCGCGCGCAGCTGACCAATCACCCTTGCCAAGCGGGGGAGGGGAACGATCGCGTGAGGAAAAATCCCGGCCAGTTTTTCAGCGCCGCGGTTGAGCGGGCGTCAGCGCCGGCGGCATCGGGACAAGAGAAACGAGACGTGTTCGACTTGCACAGCTATTTAAAGGAGCGCGCGCAGATTATCGAGCGAGCGCTCGCTCAAAGCGTCGAGGAAGGCGCGGGCGCGGCGGCGCGCTTGCATGAGGCGATGCGCTACTCGCTGTTGGCGGGCGGCAAGCGGCTGCGGCCGGTGCTCGTGCTGGCGTCGTGCGAGGCGGTCGGAGGGAAAGTCGATGCGGCGATGGGACTGGCGTGCGCGGTCGAGATGATTCACACCTACTCGCTGATTCACGACGACCTGCCGTGCATGGACGATGACGATATGCGCCGCGGGCGCCCGACCAATCACAAGGTCTATGGCGAAGCGATCGCGACGCTGGCGGGCGACGCTCTGCTGACGGACGCATTCAAGGTGCTCGCGCGCTCGGCGCACAACAGCGCGCCGCCGGCACTCGTGCTGGAAACGATCGCGGAGCTTGCCTGGGCGGCGGGATCAGCCGGGATGGTTGCCGGGCAGGTGATCGATCTGCTCGGCGAGGGCAAGTCGAAGACGGTCGAGGAGCTCGAAGAACTGCACGGCAAGAAAACCGGGGCGCTGTTCCTGGCGTCGGTTCGCGGCGGTGCGCGCCTGGGCGGCGCGAACGAGGCGCAAATCGAATCGCTCGACGCATACGCGCGCTCGCTCGGGCTGGCGTTCCAGGTCGTCGATGACCTGTTGGATGTTCAAGGCACGCCCGAGCAGATGGGCAAACGCACGCAAAAGGACGTCGAGCGCGGCAAGGCGACCTATCCCGCGATATTGGGAATCGAGCGCTCGCTGGATTTGGCGCGCGAGCTCGAAACGCGAGCGCATCGCGCAATTGCCGGTTTCGGGGATAGCGCCGACGCGCTGCGCCACATTGCAACCTTCGTCGTGGAGCGCAAGCTGTGAGGGCGGCCGAAGCGTCGGTGGAAATTGCGGGGACGCACTCGCGCCAGGCCGTGCTGGTGGAGCCCGGGCGGATCGAATTGCGCGACTACATCGCGCCGCATCCGGGACCGGGCGAATTGCTGATTGAAATCCGCTGCGCGTTGACTTGCGGCACCGATCTGAAGATGTTTCTGCGCGGACATCCGCTGTGGACACTTCCGATTGCTTTCGGACATGAGTTTTCCGGCGTGGTGGCGGAAGCCGGCGAGGGCGTGACGGCATTCAAGGCCGGCGACGAAATAATGGCTGCGCCGACCGCGCCGTGTGGAATCTGTTTCTACTGCCAGCATGGGCAGGAGAATCTTTGCGACGATGCGATCGGGCGGATGGTGCTCGGCGCGTATGCGGACCTGCTGCTGCTGCCGGCGCACGTCGTCGCGCGCAATACGTTTATCAAACCCGCGGATCTGCCGTTCGAAGAAGCCGCGCTGCTCGAGCCGCTTTCGTGCGTGGTTCATGCCCAGGAAATGGCGCGTCCCGAAAAGACCGAGACGGTGGCGATCATCGGCGGCGGCGCGTTCAGTCTGCTGCACATGCTCGTGTTGAAGGCCGCGGGCGTTCGCGAGGTGGCGGTCGTGGGGCGAGGCACCAAGCGCCTGAAGTGGGCGGAGGAGATGGGCGCGGACCGGGTGATCGACGCGCGCAGCGTCGATGCGACCGCTGAGATCGCGCGGCTCAACGGCGGCTTCGGTCCCGACCTGGTGATCGAGTGCACGGGGCAAGTCGAGGGATGGCAGGATGCGCTGGCGCGGGTGCGGCGCGGAGGGCGGGTAGTTTTTTTCGGCGGATGCCCGGTGGGCACGGCGCTCAGCGTCGATACGCGACTGATGCATTACGACAATCTGACGTTGATGGCGCCGTTTCATTTCCGGCCGCGCGACGTGCGGCGCGCCTACGAATTGCTGGAGGGGCGTGCGCTGAATGCGAGCGCGATCGTCAACGCGCGAATGCGGCTTGGCGATTTGGTGGAAGTGTTTGCGATGCTCGAGCGCGGCGTGGTTCTGAAATGCGCCGTGATTCCATAGTGGGTTGCGATGAGGTTGCGGCGGGTTCCCGCGGGACGCGGGCTGAGTTCAGGCCAGGGTGAAATATGAGTCAGGCTATTGAAATTGGAAGCACGGCGATTGCCATGTCGCCGCATGACAAGTTCGTCGCGCAGGTTGATTACACGGTAGATCGCGCGCAGCGTGCGCTTATCGCGCTGCAAAAGCCCGAGGGCTACTGGCACGCGCCGCTGGAAGCGAATGCGGAGATGAACGCGGAGTTCATCATCTTCAACCATTTCATGGACACGGTCGATCTCGAGGTCGAAGCGCCTCTGAAGAAGCATCTGCTGGACATTCAGAGTCCGGACGGGAGCTGGGCGCTTTACCAGGGCAGCGAAGGGCATCTGTCGACGACGATCGAAAGTTATTTTGCGCTGAAGCTCACCGGCATGCGCGCGGGTGACGAGCCGATGGCGGCGGCGCGGCGCTGGATCCTGTCCAAGGGCGGCATCGTGAACTGCGGGACGCTGGCGCGCTTTTACCTGGCGGCGATGGGGCAGATAACGTGGGAAGCGACGGCTGCGCTGCCGGTCGAACTCGCGCTTTTCCCGAACTGGTTCCCGTTCAACATTTACGAGCTCGGCTCATGGGCGCGCGGAACGCTGATGGGACTGATGATGCTGCAGGCGGCGCGTCCCGAAAAAAAGATCGATTACCAGCGCGGAGTGCTGGAACTGTTCATCCAGCCGCCGCATTTCACGAAGTTCAAACAGCCGCGCGGAAAAAAATTGCTGTCTCTGCGCAACGCGCTGAACCTCGCCGACAAGGTGCTGCGATTCTACGATCGGCACAAAATCAAATCGATCCGCGCGCGCGCGCTGCGCCACACGGAAAACTGGCTCGTCGAGCATCAGGCGGCCAACGGCTCGTGGGGCGGAATCGAGCCGTGCTACCTGCTGAGCGCGATGGCTCTGAAAGCCAACGGCTACCGCAACGACCATCCGGTGCTGAAGAAGGCGATCGAGGCGTCGCACGAACTGATTTGGCACTTCAACGACTACGACATGTACATGCCGTGCGTGTCGGTCAACTGGGACACGGCGCTCGCGGGCCGGGCGCTGCTTGACTCGGGATTGCCGGGCGACCATCCGGTGCTGAAGCGGACGTCGCAATGGTTTATCGATCATCAGATTTTCAAGAAGGGCGATTGGTCAGTAAAGCGGCCCGATCTCGAACCGGGCGGATGGGCGTTCGAGTTTTACAACGACTGGTATCCCGACGTGGATGATTCGGCGGTAATTCTGTCGGTGATGGCGGATTCGGCAGCCGATGACGGCGCGGCCAGGGAGCGCGCGATCCGGGTTGGCGCGAACTGGGTAATGGGAATGCAATCGAAAGACGGCGGCTTCGCGGCGTTCGACGCCGACAACGATTCAACCTGGCTCAATCATTTGCCGCTCGCGGACGTGGAAGCGGTGACGGATCCGTCGTGTCCCGATCTCACCGGGAGGGTGCTCGAGATGATGGCGTCGGTCGGCTATCGCACCGAGCATCCGGTGGCGAAACGCGCGATCGAATGGCTCAAGCGAAATCAGTCGCCGGCGGGCGGATGGTGGGGACGCTGGGGTGTCAACTATATCTACGGCACATTCTCGGCACTGTCGGGTTTGCGCGCGATCGGCGTCGATATCAACGAGCCGTGGATCAAGCGGGCGGTCGAGTGGCTCAAGTCGAAGCAGAATCCCGACGGCGGCTGGGGCGAGAGCCCGCGGTCGGACAAAGATCCCGCGTGGCGCGGGCGCGGGAACAGCACAGCGTCGCAGACGGCGTGGGCGCTGATCGGATTGATCGCGGGCGAGTCAGGGATCAGCGAACACGCGATGCGCGGCGTGCAGTGGCTCTCAGAGCGGCAGAACGATGAGGGCGCGTGGGACGAGAGGGAATCGACCGGCAACGGATTTCCGAATCATTTTTATCTTCGCTACTACATGTACGCGCATTACTTTCCGCTGATGGCGCTGGGGCGGTTCCGCCGGCGGCTGGCGGAGACGGCGTCACATTGAGCGCATCGCGATGAAGGCGATTTCAATTCTCGGCTCGACCGGATCGGTCGGCGTCACGACGCTGGACGTGGCCGGCCGATTCAGCGACCGATTTCGCGTCGTCGCGATGGCCGCGGGACGCAACCTGGATCTTCTGACCGAGCAGGTGAAGCGCTTTCATCCCGAACTCGTCTCGGTGGCGACGCCCGAACTCGCGCGCGAACTGGCGGCGCGCGTCGGTGCGCAGCGCGTGACGATCGTTCACGGACTCGAAGGCGCGATTGCCGTCGCTACGCATCCCGCGGCGAAGCTGGTGATGTCGGCGCTGGTCGGTGCGATGGGATTGCAGCCGACGCTGGCCGCTATCAAGGCCGGCAAGGACATCGCGTTTGCCAACAAGGAAGTGCTGGTCATTGCGGGCGAGTTGATCACGGCGGCGGTGCGGGAGAATCGCGTGCGGCTGTTGCCGGTGGACAGCGAGCACAACGCGGTTTTTCAATGCCTGGAAGGACGCGGGCGCGAGTCGTTGAAGCGGATCATTTTGACCGCGTCGGGGGGACCGTTTCGCGAGCTGGCGACCGATAGTTTCGAATCGATCACAGTCGAACAGGCGCTGAAGCATCCGACCTGGCGTATGGGCAGCAAGATTACGATCGATTCGGCGACGCTGATGAACAAGGGGCTCGAGGTGATCGAAGCGCGGTGGCTGTTCGACCTCAAGGCCGCCGAGGTCTCGGTGGTGATTCATCCGCAGAGCGTGATCCATTCGATGGTCGAAATGATCGATGGCTCGGTGATCGCGGAGATGGCGATTCCCGACATGGCGATTCCGGTGGCGTACGCGCTTGCGTATCCGGAGCGGCTGCCGATGACGCATCTGAAGCCGCTGTCACTGGCGGAGAATTCGCGGTTGACGTTTGAAGAACCCGACCTGAGACGCTTCCCGTGTCTGCGGCTGGCGTACGAGGCGCTCGCGGCGGGGTACACGATGCCCGCGTGCCTCAACGCCGCCAACGAGGAACTGGTGGCGGGCTTCCTGGCGGGACGCGTGCGTTTCGTGGATATCCCGCGCCATATCGAAACCGTGATGCAACGGCATCGCAACTCGGCGGCGCGAACGATCGAAGATCTGCTGGAGACCGATGGATGGGCGCGAGCCGCGGCGCGCGAACTTATCGGAGCGCGACCGGTCGCAGCCTGAGATGATGGCAAACGCGCGGGCCAATGTGCAAAGCGAAGGAACCTCGTACGCTGTGAGTGCAGCGCCGGACGCGTCGCCGCCGTCGGGAGCGTTCGACGTAGCGAGCGCGTACCAGTTCTGCGCGCGGCTGGCAAAATCGCACTACGAGAATTTCACGGTCGCGTCGTGGCTGATGCCGCGCGAGATGCGCCCGCACATGTATGCAATTTACGCGTACGCGCGGATGGCGGACGACTTTGCCGACGAGCATCATGACCTCGCGATGCTCGACGAATGGGAGCGCGAGCTCGACCTGGCGTACGCCGGCACGCCGCGCCATCCGGTATTTATTGCGCTCGCCGACACAGTGCGCCGCTTCGAAATTCCGCGCGAGCCGTTCAAAGATCTCTTGACTGCGTTTCGATCCGACGTGGACTTCAAGGGCTTCGACACGCTCGACGACCTGCTCGGCTATTCGCGCTACTCGGCGAATCCGGTTGGACGGCTGGTGCTTTACCTGTTCGGCTACCGCGACCCCCAGCGGCAACATCTGTCGGACCTGGTCTGCAGTGGATTGCAGCTCGCCAACTTCTGGCAGGACGTTGCAGTCGATCTCGACAAGGGACGAATCTATCTTCCGCGCCGCGACATGGAACGATTCGGAGTCACGCCGGCGGACCTGGCCGCGCATACCTCATCGCGCGAGTTCGTGAATTTGATGCGTCACGAAGCCGGTGTCGCGCGTGCGATGCTTGTCGAGGGGGGAGAATTGCACAAGCGCGTGGACAAGCGGCTGCGGCGCGACATCGTAATGTTCGCGGGCGGCGGGCTGGCGATTATCCGCGCGATCGATCGCGTCAACTACGACGTGTTCCGGATGCGTCCGGAGCTTGCGAAACTCGACTACCTGAAGCTTGGATGGAGCGCGCTACGTGGACGGCTTGAAGTCTGACAGCAGCGCCGCCGGGATCGAAGAAGCCGCCGGCCGCGAGGGCGCGTCGCTCGACGCCGACTACGAACGCTGTGCGCAAATCACACGGCACTCGCGGTCGAGCTTTTACTACGCGTTCATTTTGCTGCCGCCCCAGCGGCGCCGTGCGCTCCACGCCGTCTATGCATTCTGCCGTTTCATCGACGATATCGCCGACGACGAAGCGATTCGCGAGCCGGCGCTGCTGCTCCGCCGGTGGCGCGAGGAACTTGACCGTGTATATGCGGGCGTGCCGACGCGCGCTCTCTCTCGCGCGCTCGCCGACAGCGCGCGGCGATTTAAAATTCCGCGGGAGCTGTTCGAGGAAATCATAAACGGCGTGGAGATGGATCTGTCGCGCAAGCGTTATCAAAGCTGGGAAGAGCTGCGGCCGTACTGCTATCGCGTGGCGTCGGCGCTGGGCCTCATCTGCATCGAGATTTTCGGCTACCGCAATCCGTCGGCGAAGTCGTACGCGGAGAACCTCGGACTGGCGCTTCAGTTGACCAATATTGTCCGCGACGTGGGCGAAGACGCCGCGCGCGGCCGCATTTACCTTCCGCTGGAAGACCTTGCGCGATTCAACGTTAGCGAGGATGAAATTCTCGGCGGCGTGTACTCGCCGAACTTCGTCAGCCTGATGGACTTCGAGGCGAAACGCGCGCAGGAACTTTACGCGAAGGCGCAGAGCGCGCTCGCGCCGGAAGATCGCGCGACGCTGCTGACGGCCGAGGCGATGCGGCTTATCTATGCCGCGTTGCTCGAGCGGATCATCAAATCGAATTATCGCGTGCTCGACCGCCGCCACAGCCTGTCTGCGCCGCACAAGCTCTACCTGGTCGGCCGCGCGTGGGCGATGGCCCGCTGCGGCGCGCTGCACGGATAAGCGGGATGCGCGTGGCGAATTAGATGGCATCGGCGATGAAAGACGCGGTCGTGATTGGCGCCGGGTTCGCGGGACTCAGCGCAGCGGTCGCGCTCGCGGAGCGGGGCGTGCGGGTTACAGTGCTCGAAGGAAAACCCGCGCCCGGCGGGCGTGCGTATTCGTTCACGGACCCGGACAGCGGAGATTTCGTCGACAACGGGCAGCACGTCCTGATGGGTTGTTACGGTGAGACGCTCGACTTCCTCAAGCGGATCGGCGCTTACGACCAGTTGGTATTTCACGAAGATTTGGAAATCGAAATGCTCGCGGGTCCCGGCCAGAGTGCGATCCTGAAAACGGCGCGGCTGCCCGGACCTCTGCACATGACGGCCGCGCTGCTCAGATACCGGCATCTGAGTATCGCGGAGCGAATCGCTGTTATGCGCGGGGGGCTGCGCATGCTCGCGATGAGACGGTTCGGCGACGGCGAATTGCGTCGTCTCACCGTCGCGCAGCTGATGGATCGCATCGGGCAATCAGAACAAGCGCGCCGCTGCTTCTGGTACCCGCTGTCGATCGCGACGCTGAACGACGAGCCGCAATCGTCGTCGGCGCGGCTGTTGGCCGAGGTCCTGAAGCGTGCGTTCTTTTCGCGCCGCCGCGATTCGGCGTTCGTTTATTCGCGCGTCGGGCTGAGCGACCTGTACTGCACGAGCGCGCAGCGGGTGATCGAGCGCGCCGGCGGGAGGGTTGTTTCGCATTCGATCGTGGAGATGCTGGAACCTGGCGCTCGAGGCCATCTCGCAAGCGTGCGGCTGCGCGACGGGCGGCGAATCGAGGCGTCGGACTTCATTAGCGCGGTTCCGGCGCCCCAGTTACTGCGGTTCTTGCCTGAAAACGCGGTTGCCGATCCATTTTTCTCGCGCTTCACGGGTCTTTCCAGCTCGCCAATCATCTGTGTCCACGTGTGGCTCGATCGCGAAGTGACTAATTCAGCGTTCATCGGTTTTATCGGCACTACTACTCAATGGCTATTCAACAAACGTCAAATATTCGCGCAGCGCGGCGAGGCGCATCCGGGTTACCTGAGCTTCGTGATCAGCGGCGCGCGAAAGCTGGTCGATCGCAGCAATCAGGAAATCCTGGATATCGTGATTAACGATCTCCACGCGATGATTCCCGCATCGCGCGGAGCCAGAGTCGTGAAGTCGCTGGTGCTCAAGGAGAAAAACGCCACGATGGCCCCGGACCTTCGATCGCATGAACTGCGTCCGACGGCGAAGACGCCGATCGCGAACTTCTTCCTGGCCGGTGACTGGATACAAACCGGTTTGCCGGCAACGATTGAGAGTGCGGTGATTTCGGGACGGGCCGCAGCCGCCGCCGTCTCCGAGCGAACGGCTGAATAGCTATTGAGTGAATCCGATGACTACTAAGTTAGCGCTGGTGACAGGCGGCAACGGATTCGTGGGATGCCACGTCGTGCGCGCGCTCATTGCCCGCGGCGATCGGGTGCGAGTGCTGGCGCGCGAGAACGCGGATTTAAGTGCGCTGGTTGGTCTGCCGGTCGAGATCGTGCGCGGCGATCTCCGGTACTTCGATTCCGTCGATCGCGCAGTCAACGGATGCGATGAGGTTTATCACGTCGCCGCCGATTACCGGCTTTGGCTGACCGATCCGGCGCCGATGTATGAAACCAACGTCGGGGGCACGCAGCATGTTATCCGGGCTGCAGCCAACACCGGTGTTCCGCGAATCGTTCACACCAGCACGGTGGGGGCGCTCGGAATTCCGCACGGCGGAGTGGGGCGCGAAGACACGCCGTCGTCGCTCGCCGAGATGACGGGTCATTATAAGAGATCGAAGTACATGGCCGAGCAGGCGGCGCTGGAGGCCGCCCGCGCGGGCGCGCCGGTGGTGATCGTGAATCCATCGACGCCGATTGGCGCGCTCGACTTAAAGCCGACTCCGACCGGCAGAATGATCGTGGACTTCCTGAATCGGCGGATGCCGGCGTACGTGGAGACCGGCCTCAACATCGTCGATGTCGAAGATGTGGCACGCGGGCATCTGCTGGCGGCGGAGCGCGGCCGAATCGGCGAGAAGTATATTCTCGGCGGCGACAATCTCACGCTCAGGGAATTTCTCGAGCGGCTCGCCATGATTTCCGGGCTGCCCGCGCCAAAGATGAGGATTCCGTACGCGGTCGCGCTGGGGTATGCGCTCGGCGCCGAAGCGTTTGCGCGCACCGTCACACGCCGGGCGCCGCGGGCGAGCCTGACCGAGGTGCGGATGGCGCGAAAGCGGATGTTTTTCGACTCGTCGAAGGCGCGCGCAGAGTTGGGTTATTCGCCGGGGCCGATCGAGGCGGCGCTGGCGGCAGCGATAGAATTCTTCAGATCCAAAGGGACGGCCAGGAGCGCCGCGTAAGCCACGCCATGCATTTACTACTGTCAACGATTGTGCTGCGCCCGTATGTGTTCATCTTTCTGGTGAGTTTTCTGTATATCGCGATCGTGAACTTCGGTCTGCGCACGACTGTTTTGTTTACGGTCCTGACCTACGCCGTGTCGCTCGCGTGCGAGTGGTCTTCAGTTCACAACGGATTCCCGTTCGGGCTGTATCACTATATTGACGCGACCCGCGGGCGCGAGATTTGGGTGTTCGGCGTTCCGTTCATGGATTCGTTGTCGTTCACCTTCCTGGCTTTCGCCAGCTATACGGTCGCGCTGTTGCTCAATTCGCCGTTGTATCGGCGGGATGCTGATTTTCGGATTCTCGACACGTGGCAAATTCGCCGTGCGCCGCGAGTATGGCTGATGGCAGCGTTGTTCATGGTGATGGTGGACCTGGTGGTCGATCCACTGAGCGTGCTCGGCGACAGATGGTTCCTCGGCAAAATGTTCTGGTACGATCCGCCGGGGCCACATTTCGGCGTGCCGATCAGCAACTACCTGGGATGGTATTTCGTCGCCGCGATCACGATTGCGATTTTCCAGTGGCTCGACGCGATGCTCAATCGCGGCTCGGCGAAGCCGGCGCGTGCGCTTCCCGCGATGCGGTCGCGCGCGTTGCTCGGTCCGGCGCTCTATGCGGGGATCGTGATCTTCGGAATCACGATGCTGTTCCGAATCAATGCGCCGGAAATCGGATGGGCTGCCGTGTTCATCTACCTGCCCTTCACGGTCCTGGCGGTTCATATCCTGACCCGCCGCGAATCCTACGGCGACCACGCGGCAATCGAGCGCCATCTGGCAGACTTTCCCTACGAGCGTGTTCTTCCTGTCTGGAGGCCGGCGAGCGCGCGCATACGCGAGCCGGGCCGCCGCTTAGCGAGCACAGACAGTCGTCGGCGAGGCACTTGATCGGGAGGCGCTTCCAAAGTTTCGCCAAGTGTGGCAAGCGTCGGTCATCGAGCTGCGACGAAGTAAACAGAGGTGACTTGGCATGCTGCTCAAGGACAAAGTTGCGTTGATCACGGGCGCGGGTTCGGGAATCGGCCGCGCCAGTGCAATTCGGTTTGCGCACGAAGGCGCGAAGCTGATGGTCGCCGACGTACGCGCCGAATCGGCGAGCAATACCGCGGCTGAGATCGAGAAGGCCGGCGGCGTGGCGAAGTCGCTGTCGGTGGACGTGCGCGTCGGCGCCGAAGTCGAGCGGATGGTCAATGAAACGGTAAGCGCGTTCGGCCGGCTCGACATCCTGTTCAATAACGCCGGCGTCTTCGTGCCCAAAAACGTGGTGGACACGAGCGAGGAAGAATGGGACTGGGTCGTGGACGTGTGTCTGAAGGGCGTATTCTTCGGCTGCAAGTATGCGATCCCGCAAATGATCAAGCAGGGCGGCGGCGTGATCGTCAACACCGCCAGCGGCGCGGGAATCAAGGGCGTGCCGGATCTTGCCGCCTACCAGGCGGCGAAAGGCGGCGTCGTGATCATGTCGAAAGGAATCGCGCTCGACTTCGCGCGCGACAAGATTCGATGCGTGTCGATCTGCCCGGGCGTGATCGAGACGCCGATCGCCGAGAATTGCAACACCGTTCCCGCCGGCGCGTCGCATTTGGTTTGGGAACGCACCGCAAACGCGCATCCGCTCGGGCGCAACGGAAAGCCGGAAGAGGTCGCTGCGTTGGCGGCGTTCCTGGCGTCCGATGAGGCGGGGTTCATCACGGGCGTCGCGGTGCCAATTGACGGCGGCCTCAGCGCGGGTACTTTCGCTCCACCGGCCCGCGAGCACGCCTAGCAGCCGCCGGGACCTCGCCGTCGTACGCGATAGCCGTCAGTGCGTCGGCGATTGCGGTCGTTGCGCGCGACAGGTTTCGAATCAGCCGCGGCAGCTTGAGGATAGTTGCCGGATTGCGGATCAGGTAGGACGTTGCGACGAGCGGCCGGACGTTGCCGTCCTGGTCGGCCATCGCCGCGCCCACTATTTCGTCGTCAACTTCATCGAGCACTGCCCGGATCGCGACGAACGGGATCCCGCGCGCGGCGGCTTGCGCGGCAATCGCGGCGGTCTCCATGTCCACCGCGATCGCGCCGGTGCTTTCCTTGGCGCGTCGCTTCTCGGCGCCGGTGGCGAGCACGCGATGCGATGTCAAAATCGCGCCGGTCGAGTACGCGATACCCGCGATCGCAAGCGAGCGGCCGACCGCGCGGATGTGCGCGTCGCCCACGGTCGTCACTTGTTCGGCAACCTGGCCGTCGGTATGAATCGTCAGAGTGCGGTCGGATAGGACGAGGTCGCCCGGCTTCAGCCCGCTCGAAAGCGCGCCGGCGACACCGGTCCCGATTACCAACTCGGCGCCGGGGATCAGATCGAACGCGCGGCGCGCGGTATCGCTTGCGCGGCTGTGGCCGATTCCGTGACCAACGACAGTGAATCTTTTGCCGCCGATCTCTGCGCGAAAGCCATGCAAGCCGTCGAGAGCGAGCGGAGTGCGACGGCTGAGCCGGCGCTTGAAAGGCGCGATCTCGCGCGCGAAGGCGTAAAAGAGAAGAATCAATCGCGTGGTCTCATCTTGGACTTTCGGAGCGCGCGCTTGAGCGCACCATCCGATGCTAGCAAACTTGTGCCGGTGTTTCTTTTCAGTGACCCGAAGGCCTCGCATGCGGTCTTCGTGACGAATTGCGTGCCAAGTCCTGGTGGCGGATTTTGAAGCGCCTGATCGTTAACGCCGACGACTTCGGCTTGTCGCCCGAGGTCAACGCCGCCGTCGTACGGGCGACTCGCGACGGAATTTTGCGTAGTGCGAGCCTGATGGTTGCGGAGCCTGCCGCGCCGGGCGCTGCTCAAATAGCGCGCGAAAATCCCGCGCTCGACGTCGGCTTGCATGTGGTGGTCTGCCGGGGACGCAGCCTCCTCGACGCGTCGCGGCTCGGCGCCGCGGTGCGCGCGTCGGGAGAGTTCATCGACAATCCCGTGGCTGCGGGGATGCGATATTTCTTCGACCGTTCGATGCGCGCCGCGATGACCGACGAGCTGCGCGCGCAAGTCGAGCGGCATCTCGAGCTGATTGGCTACCTCAACCATATCGACGGGCACTTGAATTTTCACGTCCATCCGTTGTTCGCCGATATTTTGGTTGACCTCGCCGTCGAATATAAAGTGCCATGCATCAGGCTTCCGCGCGAGCGCGTGATGACCACGCTGCGGCTGCGCCGGGACAATGCGCCGCGCAAGCTCGTCGAGTCGATCATCTTTCGCACCCTGTCGCGTCGAACCCGCGCAATGATGGCGGAGCGTGGCCTCATCTCGACCGACGCGCTGTTTGGACTTCATCAGAGCGGTCATCTGAGCGAGGATTACGTCCTGGGCGTGATCGATCGTATCCGCGATGGCGCCACGGAACTTTATTTCCATCCGGCCGCCGATATCGGCGGAGTCCCGCCTGCGGTCGAGGCGCAACTCGAGGTCGAGATTCTCACCAGCCGGCGCGTGCGCGATGCGATCGATCGAAATGGAATCGAACTGATCACGTTTGCCGATCTTGCAAAGGGCAATCCCCCCGCTTGATTCAACTTTGCATCTGGCGTTCCCTGTGGCTCGTGCCAAAAAAACTTCCCGAGCGGGAGACCGGCGTCATGGCGGCGTACGACACGAGCGTCGAGACGTCCGTCTGCTGCGCGCACGACGCGAAGGGGCGGGGAATCGGCGCCATGTCGTGTGGATGCAGCGCCCGCTCCGGCTCGGCACTGTGCCATAAGAGCGGTCGTGATCAAGTTCGACCCGTGTGGGTCGTTTCAGTTCACGACCGAAGCGAGGACCATGTCTGAGAGCCGCTGAAGACGTTCGAAATTGCGCGATTCCTCCAGCAGTCCGGCGGTCAAACACACGAACGTCAAATCCCGCTCCGGATCGATCCAGAACATGGTCGAACCAGCGCCGAGACCGCCGAACGTCGAGGGCGACGCCGTCGTGCCGAACGGGTGCGGGAAGATACCGGTCCCGCGGATGAAGAAGCTCAATCCGAGGTTTGCGGGGAATTCACCCCATCCGCGCGCCTCGTAGGCATAGCTGAACAGATTGTTCGGGAGCGTGCCGGTGTGGATGGTGGCGGCCAACCGGATAGCTGCCGGCGACAGCACTCGAACTCCGTCGAGTTCGCCACCACGCCTGAGCATCTCGGCCCATCGCAAGATATCGCCCGCTGTGGAAACCACCCCGCCGGCCGGAATCTCAGCGTCTTCGGTAAGCAGCAGGTTCATCGCTTCGAGCAATTCGGGCTGGAAGACTCCGGGAGTTCGGTCCCGCACCACTATTGGAACGAACCGCGCAGCGAGATCCTTGCGCCGACCCAAGGCGGTTTCTTTCATGGCCAATGGCTCAAAGAATTCCTGCGCGAGAATGTCACGGAACGACCGGCGCCCGCCGTCAAGTCTGCGCACCACTTCCGCCAGCACCGCGTGCGCGGTAAGCGCACTGTAGCTAACGGCGCTGCCGGGAACGGTATCGGGGAGTTGCTGGCACGCTGCCGCCACAAAAACCTCGAGGTTGCCGAACAACTCCGGCGGGACCGCAGGAGTCGCCGACATCCCGGCAGTGTGAGTCAGCATATGAGCAACTGAGATCCGCTGCTTGCCCTTGACTCCGAACTCCGGGATCACATCTGCGATCTTCGTTGTCAGCAGCAGCTCACCCCGTTCCACGCGCGCCAGGACCGCCGCGGTGGTCATCGTCTTGGTAATAGACATGATCGCGAAAATGTCATCGATGCGCGCGGCGCGGCTGCTGGCCCTATCGGCGAAGCCGACTGCCTCATGAGCCGCCACCACCCCGCCCCGGGCGACGGCGTACACAACTCCATCGTAGCGGTTGCTCGCGACATCCTGCCGTATCGCGGCGGCGACCCGATCGAGGCGTGCTGGATCGATTCCGATTTCTGCGGGGTTACCGGTCTTCATTGAATACCTCCTGCGAAGGACACAAGCGAAATTTCAACATATAGCCTAAAGGCAAACTGAGCCAGTGCCTCCGGCTCGCCGCCGAATCAATTGCTCGCGCCCCGACGCGGTTTGAACTAGGCTATGCATCTGCGGGGCGCGCCTCGCGCACTTTTTCATTTTTCACGTTTTCACGCTCGACTGCATACAAAGGAAGAGAGACCAGATGCGTGATCAGGATGGATCTCCCCTCGCTGATTCTCAGGATGATTATCGCCTGCCGAAAAACGTCACGCCCAAGCGCTACGAAATTCGTCTGACGCCCGATCTCAAGGCGTTCACCTTTCAAGGCGAGGTGAATATCGCTGTCGTCGTCAACGATGCGACCGACGACGTCGTGTTGAACGCGCTCGAGCTGGAAATCGACAAGGTCACCGCGCAACGCGGCGGAATATCTCTCGCCGCGAAGGCCGAGGAGGAGCCGGCCAAGGAACGTGCGCATCTCCGATTCGCCGAGAAACTTTCGCCGGGCGAATGGCGGCTTAAGATTGCGTTTCGCGGAATCCTGAACGACAAGCTGCACGGCTTTTATCGCAGCCAGTACCAGGACGCTTCCGGCAAGACCCACGTCGCTGCGACGACGCAGTTCGAATCCACTGACGCGCGCCGCGCGTTCCCGTGCTGGGACGAGCCGGAGTTCAAGGCGAGTTACAAGGTGACGCTGGTTGTCGATGAGCACCTGGCCGCCATCTCGAACGGCGGACAGGAGAGCGAGCGGAAGCTGGCCGGCGCAAAGAAGGAGGTCGTCTTCAAGGAGACGATCCCGATGTCCACCTACCTGGTCGCGTTCATCGTCGGCGAGTTCGATGCGACCGCGCCGGTCGATGCGGGCACGCCGCTCAGGATCGTTCACGTTCCCGGCAAGGAGTCGCTGACCGGTTGGGCGCGGCAGATTGGCGCGTTCTCGCTCAAATATTTTGCCGGCTACTACGGGCTCAAGTATCCCGGCGACAAGCTCGACCTGATCGCGATTCCGGATTTCGCCTCGGGCGCGATGGAAAATCTGGGCGCGATTACCTTTCGCGAGACCGCTCTGCTCGCCGACGAAAAATCCGCGTCGCGCGCCGAGCTCGAGCGCGTCGCCGACGTGGTGTCGCACGAAAACGCGCACATGTGGTTCGGCGATCTCGTCACCATGCGATGGTGGAACGGGATCTGGCTCAACGAGGCGTTCGCCACCTTCATGGAGATGCTGGCCGTCGACGCGTGGAAGCCGGAGTGGAAGCGATGGGAGAGCTTCAGCGTCTCGCGCGCGGCGGCGATGTCGATAGACGGGCTGCGCAGCACGCGCCCGATTGAATACACGGTGCGCAGTCCCGAAGACTGCCGCGCGATGTTCGACATCCTGACCTATGAAAAGGGCGCGGCCGTGCTGCGGATGCTCGAGCAGTTCCTGGGCGCCAACGTCTTTCGCGACGGAATTCGTCTTTACCTGAACAAGCATCAATTCAACAACACCGAGACCGGCGACCTGTGGGACGCGCTCGAGGCGGCGTCGCGCGAGCCCGTGCGCAAAATGATGGACTCGTGGATCTTCCAGCCCGGCTTTCCGATCATCGAAGCGGCGCCGGCTGCCAACGGCCGCGGACTCAAGCTCTCGCAGCGCCGTTTCTTCTATCTCGCCGAGGACAACCACCAGCTCTGGCATGTGCCCGTGATGGTTCGCGCGAAGACCGACCAGGGCGGCTCGACCCACAAGGTGATCCTCACCACTGGCGAGACGACTCTCGATATCCCGGGCAACCTCGAATGGGCGCTGTTGAACGAGGGCGGCCACGGCTTCTATCGCGTGCACTATGCGCCGGCGCTGCTCGCGGCGATCACGCAGAATCTCGGCGCGCTGCAACCGATCGAACGCTTCGGGCTGGTGAGCGATACGTGGGCGGCGACCGTCGCGGGACTTGGCCCGCTCAGCGAGTTCCTCAAGATGGCGTGGCTGTTCACCGGCGAGACCGACATCAACGTGTGGCGCGCGTTGATTGGTGCGTTCGCGTACCTCGACATGATCGCGTCCGACGCCGACCGGCCCGCGCTGGCCGCCACGGTGCGCGAGATCGTCGGTCCCGCCGCCGCACGGCTGGGCTGGGAGCCAAAGTCCGGCGAGAGCGAGCTTGTGCGCCAGTTGCGCGGCACGCTCATCGGCGCGCTCGGCACGCTCGGCGACGATTCCGAGGTCCAGAGGCACGCGCGCGACCTGTATGCGCGCTTCGAGGACAATCCCGATTCGGCGGATCGCGACCTGATGCCCGCGCTGGTGAATATCCTCGCGCATTGCGGCGACGCCGCGCGTTACGAGGAGTTCAAGCGAAAGTTCAAAGCGCCGCGCACGCCGCAGGAAGAGCAGCGCTTCCTGTTTGCGCTGGCCAATTTCCGCAATCGCGATCTCCTGAAAAAAACCATGGAGATGACGCTGGACGGGCAGGTGCGAACCCAGAATTCGCCGTACCTGATGCATTCGCTGCTGCTCAATCCCGCCTGCCGCTACCAGGCGTGGGACTTTGCCCGCGCGCATTGGGACGAGATGATTCAGAAGTATCCCGACAACGCGCTGCCGCGGATGTGCGAAGCCGTGATCGCGCTGCTCGATCGCGAAGATGAGGTCAGGAAGTTCTTCGTCGAGCATCGCGTGCGCCTGGGCGGCAAGTTAATCGATCAGCACCTCGAGCGGCTGAGCGTAGCGGTCGGCTTCCGGAAACGTGAAGGTGCAAACCTGCAAGCAACTCTGAAGGGATGAGCTGGCGAGACGCTGAGATCTTTCCTCATCCGGAATCTGTTTCCGTCATTCTGAGCCGCTGCGGCGAAGAATCTCGACGGACACTCCGGCCTCCGGCGCTGGCCAGGCACGCGCTGGCGCGCGCGAGATCCTTCGCTGCACTCAGGATGACGAAAAGAAGCGAGCTACTGTTCGAACGTCCCGACCAGCGCAGTCGCTTCACGCCAGCAGGCCCTTGCCCGGGACGTGGTTGATCTCGAGGCGGATGCCGTCGGGATCCTCGAACAGTACCGAGTAGTATCCGGGCGCCCACGGGGCTTCCTCCGGCGGATGCACGATCGTTGCGCCGATCGTCTTGAGGAAGCCGTAAAGTTCATCGACGTCGCCGCGCTCGCGCGCGCGCAGACACAGATGATGCAGTCCGACGCGGCGCTGCACGAATTTTTCCGAGCGATGCGCGTCGTCGCCGCGGACGATTCCCACGGCGGTCCTTCCGCCGACGCAGTACAGCATCTGCTCATTGCGGATTACCGGCTTGAGTCCGAGATAGGTGAGCAGCTTTTCGTAGAATCGAAAGCACGCCTCGAAATTGCTGACCGTGAGCATCACATGCGCGACGCCGTTAATTTCCATTTCGCGTCTCCATTTTCGGTGCCCGCAGAAGCCCGAGCGCCCCCGCAACTTCAAGCAACCCTTTAACTTCTCAGCGCGCCTGGATCATCCGCGCCGGCCGTGGCTGTTCGTGGCCGAGAATCGGATGCGGCCGGTACGGCTTCTCGAGCGCGGCGACTTCGTCAGCGGTGAGCTTCACGTCGACGGCCGCGATCGCCTCCTTGAGATGAGAGAGCTTGGTCGCGCCGATGATGGGTGCGGTGACGCCGGGGGCCTGCAGGATCCACGCGCATGCGATCTGCGACGGCGTGACGCTGCGCTGTTTGGCGATCTGTTCGACCACGCTCAGCACTTCGAAGTCGTACTCGCGGAAGTACATATTCTTGGCGAAGTCGTCGGTCTTGGCGCGCGCCGTTGGACCGGCGCCGGCCTTGTCGCGATTGCCCGCCAGAAATCCGCGCGCGAGCGGGCTCCATGGAATCAAGCCGACGCCGTTGTCGATGCAAAGCGAATTCATCTCGCGCTCCTCCTCGCGATAGACGAGGTTGTAATGGTTTTGCATCGAGACGAACCGGTGCCATCCGTTTTCCTTCTGCAGAGCAAGCGCCTTGGCGAATTGCCACGCGGCCATCGAGCTCGCGCCCAGGTAGCGCACTTTTCCGGCGCGCACCAATGAGTCCAGCGCCTCGAGAGTTTCCTCGATCGGCGTCGTGTAATCCCAGCGGTGGATTTGGTAGAGGTCGATGAAATCCATCTTGAGGCGGCGCAGCGACGCGTCGCACGCTTCGAGAATATTTTTGCGGCTCAGCCCCGCGCGATTGAGGCCCGACGCCATCGGGCCGTGCACTTTGGTCGCCAGCACGATCTCGTCGCGCTTCGCCATCTCGCCGAGCCATCGCCCGGTGACCTCCTCGCTCACGCCGATTGAATAGACGTTGGCCGTGTCGAAGAAGTTGATCCCCGACTCGACGGCAGCGGCGAAATGTTCGCGCGCCTCGTCCATCGTCAGCACCCAATCGCGCCATTTCTTGTCGCCGTAGCTCATGCATCCGAGGCAGATGCGTGAGACGGTGATTCCGGTCTTGCCCAATTTTGCGTACTGCATGATTTCTCCGAATTATTTTTTTCGTTGGGTTCCGAGTTCCGCGCCCGCATGGCCAAAACTCCGGCGCTCGCTCGCGCTTGTCAAGGCCGAAGTGAAATCCGGCACTGGTTCAGTTTGCCAACCTGACAAACTGAGCTAGTGCCCGGCATCGCGCAACCGGTTCCGCTCGCTGATGCGGTCGGCGAAGGTCAATACGCGCGCTCGCCGCGAAGATCAGACTGTGATGGGCGCGATTCTGATCGATCGAGTCCAGGTGAAGAGAGCAATTTCATACTATCCGTTGTGGTTTTCGGAAGGCTCCGCTCTAGGCGTAGTTTCGTTCCGTCAAAAATTATTTCTGCCGAGAGCGGAGGTCGCCCGATTTCGGGCGAGCCCGGCGAGTATGTGGCATCCTCACAGTTGTCCATACCGCACGCATAGCACACCAAATCCGTCGGGGTCAGGCTGAACTAGGTCATCCCCGAACCAGTGCCTGAAATCCGCACGGCGTCAGGGCGGAGCGGGCTTGGGCAGGGGTGACCCCTGCACCCAACGTTAAGGCCGCGCTCCGTTGTCGCACGCGCGTGTCGTAGCCGCGGTCGTGAACGAAATTCTCGTGCACGATTGCGAACATGACGGCGTCGATTATCACCGCGATAAAAATGACAGCGATGAAGACGTCCCTTTCCGGCTGGCGCGCCTCGCGCATCGACATAATACTGATTAATAGCACGAAGGCCGCTGCTGACGACCGTCGTGCTATTTCATTGCCTCCGCCCGCATATTAGGATCCAGCAAACCCGGCTGGCCGATTGGTCAGGCGGAGATTTACCGAAGATTAGCGAAGTAAGTGGAAGGTGTCGCACGCCCGAAAGATGCGGCGCCGGGGGGAGTCTATGCGGGTCCTATTTGTACATCCGAGTCCGCTTATGTACAGCGAGCTTTATTTGCGGCTCGAACCGCTCGGGATGGAGCGGGTGGCGGCGGCAGCGCGCGCGGCCGGCCACGACGTGAGAATCATCGACCTGCAGATTTTCAAGCATCGCGATCTGTTCGCCGAACTCGAGAGCTTCCGCCCCAATGCGGTGGGGTTCTCGCTCAATTATCTCGCCAACGTGCCCGAGGTGATCGATCTCGCCAAAGACGTGAAGCGGCTGAGGAAGGATTGTTTCGTTTTCAGCGGCGGGCACAGCGGCTCGTTCGTCGCGGACGAAATTTTGCAGCATGCGGCCGGCGCGATCGACGCGGTGATCCGCGGCGAGGGTGAGACTGCGACGCCGATG
>CABEBO010000146.1_pt1 | contig 43908 bp, 41 predicted proteins | sample 3132601 | NCBI WGS metagenome assembly CABEBO01 (sample SAMEA5534345, study PRJEB31848) | metagenome | biome: tundra; feature: field; material: soil | place: USA | collected 2013-05 | depth 0.45 m
AACTGGGAGCGGCTGGTTACCTTCTTCGACTTCCCCGCGGAGCACTGGAAGCACCTGCGCACCACCAACGTGATTGAGTCGCCGTTCGCCACCGTGCGGCTGCGCGAGCGGGCGACCCGAGGAGCGGGTTCCAGAACCAAGGGCCTGCTGATGGCGTTCAAGCTACTCGACATGACCCAGCAGCGCTGGCGGCGCCTCGATGGCGCTCAGCTATTGCCGCTGGTCCGCACCGGCACCAAGTTCATCGACGGAGTTCAGGAAGATCGAGCGAAAAACGTTACTCAGTCAACCGAGAACGAACCGAGGGAGGCCGCCTGATCATGACCGGCCAATCCACAACATTTGACAATAACTCCGGAGTTATCCAGAAGCGCTCTAGAATGACACAAGAAAGGACCCGGCCTCACCCATTACCAGTCTGACAGGGACGAAGTCCCGCATCTTTGGTTTAACACTGGGTGCAGAGCCTGTCCTGAGCGAAGCCGAAGGAGGTCACCCCTGCCCGTGGCGACGGCAGCGCAGTATTAAGCCGTTGGCAGGGGCCGCGCCCTGACAGCGCCATTCGAGTACTCAGGGTAAACTCCACCCTCGTTTTCTCCCACGGCCGAGAGCGAGAGACGCGGCTCGCGCGTATCTCGCGATTCACCTTGCGCCCCCGTCGCAACGGGCGCCCACCGCGCAGGTGATTCTTTCCTCATCCTGTCCACCCGTTGGCACGGGGGCCAGTGTCAAGGCCGCGCTCCGTTGTCGCGCGCGGCCGGGGTGATCCGGAAGAACGCGAGATGGTCGCCGCGGAATTTCTCGGCCACTCTGAAGCGCTTTGGATCGGGCAGTTCGGAGTTTACCGCGTTGCCATCCTTCCAACTGACCAGCCATCCACCGCCAGCCGATGAAACCCGCTGCTCAATAGTCATTCGCGCGGCTGCAGCATCAAATCCTGGAATAACTATTCGCGGATTGGCGCCGCTGAAGTAGTAATCGAATGGAACTGAGTAATAGCCAAATGGAAACCCGCCATTGGGGACGTTCGCCGTGTTTGCGTTCGAAATGAATCCCGATTCAAAGAAAACCGGCTCCGACGCGCCGCCGCCGGCGACTTGCCCGGCCAGATCTCGCCACGGCTGCGGCTTGGACCGGGCGAAGGGGAGCATGATCAAGCATGCCACCACGAATCCGGCCGCCAACAGATTGCGCCACTTGGCGCTCCACGCGCCGATGGCCGCCGCAATCAACAACGACGACGCCGCAATCCCCGGCGAAAGGTAGCGCGGATTGAACATCGGATGCAGGATCACTGACCCGACGATGAATGCCAGCGCCGGCAGTCCGATCCACGCCACCAGCACTCGAATCGGTTCGTCGCCGTCTCGTTCCACTGTGTGGCCGAATACCAGCCACGATGTCGCTCCAGCCGCGACCAGCCCTGCCGCCAGTTTGCCCGCTAGCGGGTAGTTGTAGGGCGGACCCAGATAGTCCAACCAATGCCCATAAATCAGGTCCTGACTTTGTCGAATCGCGACGGGCAGGTAGGGAAGGAACAAGGCAATCGCGAGAACTATTGCCATCCACGCGATCGTATCGCGTTTGCCGCGCGAGAGATCGCGCAGCAGGATCGCGCCTTCCGCACCGAGAATCAGGAGCCCGGCCATGTGCGTGTAAGGCATCGCAGCGCCCAGAATTCCGCAGCCGATTCCGCCCATGATGCTCGGCCGGGACCGCACTCGCAGCAGCATCAGCAGATGCGCGAGCGCGATCGCGATGAGCATCGGGTACATTCGCGCCGTGTGCGCGAATACCACTGCGAGCGGGTTGAATGCCCACATCGCGGCCGCCGCCAGCGCCGTGCTCTCGTCGAACATTTCGCAGCCGAGCGCGAACACCAGCGCGAGCGTCATCAGCGAAAAGATCGCCGACATCGAGCGCAGCGAAATTTCACTCAGCCCGAATATCTGCGTGTAGTAATGCAGTACGACGTAGTAAAAGACCTGCTTGCCGGGATCGTGCAGCACCGGCGTGCGAACGATCGCGCCGACTCCCGGTTTTGCCGCCGCCCAAGCGCTGTAGGCCTCGCTCGCGCCAAGGGCATTGGCGCCAAGATGGAAGAGATATACCAATCCGGCGGCGACGAAGATCGCCGCGAAAATTTCAAGCGGCCGGCGCGACGGTCTATCGGCCGATAACGATTCGATTGTCGCAGACCCGGCTTCCGTCATCAGGATTTCTTTGCCCGCCCCGCGCTAGATATAGCGGATTTCGTGCGCGCGCACGATCTTTTTCTGCTCGCGCGTGCCCGGCCACCGCGCACAGTCCATTGACTAACACGCCGCGTGCTGACGTAAGTGTTCACAATCATGTCCGAGTTTCTCGAGTCGGTTCCCGAAGTCGGTGCGCGCAGCGGGGCCGCGATGACCCTGCCGCCGATCGAGCGAATCCGCTTCGAGGTATGGGCGCTCGCGTGGCCCGTGATTCTGTCGTTCGGACTCGATTCGATTCTCGGTCTCTCTTCGATGCTGATGGTGGGACGGCTCGGCGCGAACGCAGTCGGCGCGGTCGGACTTGCCATGCAAATCCTGGGTGCGGTGCGCGCCGGCATTGCGGCGGTTGGTACCGGCACTGTCGCGCTGGTCGCGCGTTATATCGGTGCGAACGATCGTGACAGTGCCGAGGAGGTGCTCAAGCAGTCCGTGGTCTTCGGCGTATTGGTTTCGACGATCATCGCGATCCCCGTAATAATTTTCGCCCGTCCGCTGATGGGGTTGTTCCAGGTCAAGGGCGAGATGGCCGACATGGGTGCGCGTTACCTGCAGGTCGTGATGCTGTCGGAGCCGTTCCAGGGAATCTTTCTGATGTGCGCGTCGGCGTTGCGCGGCGCAGGTGACACGCGCACGCCGCTGTGGATCGGCGGCATCATCGACGTGCTCGCAATTTTCCTCAACTACGTGCTCATCTTCGGCAAGCTCGGACTTCCCGCACTTGGCGTGGACGGCTCGGCCGTGGCGACCTTGCTCGCGATCGCCTTCGGCGGGATTTTGTTCTTCTACGCGCTCTCGATCGACGGGATGGTGCTCAACTTCCGATGGAAGGGGCTGTGGCCCGACTTCGGCCTCGGCAGACGAATTCTCAGTGTCGGCAATCCCGCCGCCATCGAACAATTGTTGATCCAATTCGGCTTCGTCGCCTATGTCGGATTCGTCGCGCGTTACGGCGTCAAGGAAGTCGCCGCATATTTCATCGGCGTACGAATCCTGGCGCTGTCATTCCTGCCCGGCTTCGGATTCGCGGCCGCCTCCGCGACGCTGGTGGGTCAGGGCCTCGGCGCGCGCGACCCGAAGTTCTCGCGCAAGGCCGGATGGGAATCGACCGGGATGGCGATAGTGCTGATGACCACTATGGGCTTGGTGTTTATCGTCTTCGCCCATCAGATCGCGGCGCTCTTCATCGACGACAAACAGGTCATCAAGTACACGGTACAGTTCATGTACGCGCTCGCGGCCGCGCAACCTCTAATGGCGATCGATTGGACGATCACCGGCGCACTGCGCGGCGCGGGCGATTCGCGGTTTCCCCTTTACGGTTCGCTGGCGGGCTTTTACGGAATGAGGCTCTTCCTTACGATTCTCATTTGGTCCCACGGCGGCAGTATCATCTGGATCTGGTGGTCTCTGCTTGCCGACTACGTCGTTCGCTCGACGGTGAAGGTCTGGCGCTTCCAGACCGGCAAGTGGGCGACCATAGAAGTCTGAAGTCTGATTTCGCCCGCGCCTGTTGACGCTCCCATCGCTATCAACTGGACGCGGCGACCGCCGCGCGTAATCCTCTTTGCGTGGCACAAGCGCATCAAGCGGCCGAGACGCTGGAGGGTACCCTCGATCAGGTCCTGTTCGTTAACGACAACAACGGCTACTCGGTCGCGGTCGTGGTCGTTGCCGGCGAACACGGCGACTTTCGCCGGGTCACCGTCGTTGGCAATCTCGCCGGTCTGGAAGTTGGCTCGACCATCCGCGCTCAAGGCGGCTTCGAGCAGCATCCGCGCTTTGGCGATCAGTTTCACGTAGTCGATTTCGAAACCGTGCGGCCCGCCGGAGCGGTCGCGCTCGAACGCTACCTCGCTTCGGAAATAAAGGGCGTCGGCCCCGCACTTGCGCGGCGAATCGCCGAACATTTCGGAGACTCGCTCGGCGAGGTGCTCGACAACGCTCCCGAACGCATGCGCGAAGTCCCCGGTATCGGAGCCGCAGTCACGCGGGCAATCGCGGCTGCATGGCGCGACTCGTCCGGGCTGCGCGAGCTGACGGTCTTTCTGCGCGGGCACGGCTTGGCTGCCTCGCACGCGCGGCGCATCCACAAGTTCTACGGCAAGGACGCGCTCGATGTCGTACGGCGCGATCCATACGTGCTCGCGCGCACCATTCACGGCATCGGATTTCGCACCGCCGACACCGTCGCGGAGAAACTCGGCATCCCGCGCAACTCGATTCAGCGCGCCCGCGCCGCGGTCTTGTACCTGCTCGAGCGCATGTCCGACGAGGGCCACGTCTATTCGCCCTTCGAGTATCTCGAAGGCCAGTTCCGTACCGCGCTCGAGATGGAGCCCGAGCTGGCGCGCGCGGCCGTCAGTGAGCTTGCCGCCAGCGGTGATGTGGTTGTCGAACAGGCGGACGATCACACCGCCGTCTATCTCGCACGCTTGCACGAGGCTGAAGTGAACGTCGCGCGGCGAATCGCGGAATTGAACGCAGGCCGCGCGATGAACAAGGAGCTGATCCAGCGCGCCCTGGACGCGGCCGTGCGAAGCTCTGAACTCGAACTGTCACTCGAGCAAAAGAGCGCGCTCCGATGCGCCCTGGCCAGCCGCGTAACCGTTATCACCGGCGGTCCCGGCACCGGCAAGACGACCTTGCTGCGCTCGCTGCTGGTTGCCCTCGCCGAGGTCGGTTTGAAGCCGACGCTTGCCGCGCCGACCGGGCGCGCGGCTCGTCGGCTCCAGGAGGCCTCTGGCCGCGACGCAAAGACCATTCATCGGCTGCTCGAATACTCCCCCGAGAGCGGAGGCTTCGTCCGCGGCAAGGAATTTCCGCTCCGCACCAACTATCTGATCATCGATGAAGCCTCGATGATGGATCTTGAGCTCGCCTCGAGCCTGCTATCTGCGCTGATGCCGAACTGTTCGCTGCTGCTGGTCGGTGATCGCGATCAACTCCCGTCGGTTGGCCCCGGCAGCGTCCTCAAGGACGTGATCGCATCCGACTTCGTGCCGGTCGTGCAATTGCGGGAGGTTTATCGACAGGCGCGCCGCAGCCTGATAGTGGCCAACGCGCATCGTTTGAATCGCGGTGAATTCCCGGATATCTCCAATGACGCCGAAGGCGACTTTTTTTTCTTCGAGCGCAACGCCGCCGAGGACGTGCTCGCGACGATCAAGCAGCTCGTGCAACAGCGGCTGATTGGACGATTCGGAATAAACGACCCGCGCGAAATCCAGGTGCTGACGCCGATGAATCGCGGTCCGCTCGGTACGCACATTCTCAATCGCGAGTTGCAAAGCTTGCTCAATCCCTCGGGACGCGAACTCCGCGCCGGCGATCGCGTGTTTCGCGAGGGCGACCGCGTTATCCAGGTGCGCAACAATTACGATAAGGACGTCTTCAATGGATCGATCGGCCGGATTCTCGCGATCGACTCGGACAAGGCGCGCGTGAGCGTCGCGTTCGAGGAGACCCACGCCGAATACGACCTGTCGGAGCTCGACGAGCTGGCGCTCGCGTACGCGATTTCAGTGCATAAGAGCCAGGGCAGTCAGTATCCCGCGATCGTGATGCCGATACATTCGAGCCACTACCTGATGCTGCGCCGCAATCTGTTCTATACGGCGATCACGCGCGCCGAGCGGGTATGCGTGCTGGTCGGGACCAAGAGCGCATTGCAGCAGGCGGTGCGCAATCAGGATGAGCGTCTTCGCTTCTCGCGCCTCGCCGCGCGATTGCACGTCGACTAGCTGTTCTGTTGATGTTCGATCAGTGATGTCCCGTCAGACGACCGACTACGAAGACGACGAAACCGATTGCGACTAACGCAATGAGCGGCGGTATCAGGATCGCGGCCAGCGCGCGCCATGCCGAGAATCGATGCACCTCGCCCATGCACTTCAGCGAGACGATGAACCCCCAGAACCCGAGCACCCCTTCAACGGCCATGACCTTGTAAAACGCCGGATCGATTTGCAGCAAGGTCCCAGGCGCCGCATGAGGCGTCGGCATCGGCACGCCCAGCAGGAGCGCGATCAGCAGGACGATCCCGGCGGCGATCGCAGGCACCTGCGACCACGCGATCGCGGCCCGCACTTCGACTCGGCTCGCGACGCCGCCCAGCAAGCTTCCCGACCATTTGAAAACCGCGCCGGAAATGAACAGAAAGAGAACTCCGAGAGCCGCCTGAATTGCAACGCTGGCCGCCACCCATATCGGCCACAAAACCGACAGATTGGCGTTGTTGCCGAGCGCCTTCGACCACTGACCCGCCAGCGCGCCGACCGCCGGCCCGATGGCTGCAAGCGCGATTACGTTGCGCGTCGGATCGGAATCGACAATGCGCCGAATCGTCGCGCGCGGTGCGGTCCATATCGTGAAAAAAGGTGTGATCGAGCCGCCAGCCCCGTTCGCCATCGAAGCCCCCGTCCCGGTGCGAATCCCGCCACGCTAGCATCTTGCAGCATCACGCAACAGCATGACGCCTTGCCGCTCGCGCGTGATTGACTCGGTTTCACGATGCGAATTACCATCGCTTACGCGCTCCATTGGCGCCGAACCGGGAGACCGGAGAAAAGATGAAACCGATCAACTCGATAGTTCTCGCTGCGTTGCTTGCGGGCTGCGTGCAGGCTTACGGATGCGTCTTCGTTGAATCGAGTGCGATCTCCGATCGCGCGGGCCTCGGCAATCCAATCACTTCAAGCGCCAGCGATCTCGGATATCTTCATCTGGTCGCACCGCAAGGACTCACGCAGACCGCGCTTGCGAACCTGCTCAGCAATTGCGCCACCGGCAAAGTATCGGGAGTGGCCACCCAACTCAGCATGCGCGATTTTTTTATCGTGCAGTCGTACACCGTGTCGGTCAGCGGTGTCTGTAACTAATCAGTCGTTCCCGCAGCATGGTCGAATCGTTCCGGTCGGGGCCTGCTAGCGGGTCTCGGTAGCGGACTTTTCGGCCGGTGGGCGGATGCGCTTGCCGCGCACCGGTCGTAGCGCGCGAAGAAAGCTCAGCACGGCTTCAGCTTCCGATCGCACCGCGTCGGGATCGTGCCCGGCCTGCTCCAGCTCCTTTCCAACTTCCGCGATCGTCCTGGCCCAGTCGTTTTTGAACTTGCGATTGAGTTCCTTCCACGCCACTCCCGCCAGCGCGTCGGTCACGTTCGCCGGTGGACGATAAAATCCGCGCGCGAGCAGCACCGCGATCGCCGGATAGCCGAGGTAGCCCTGCCAGTACGACCCGTTGTCGTTCGACGCGACCTCGCGCCCGTCCGCCGAGGTCTCCACTTCGTAAGTCTTCGACCCATCCGACGACACGACCGTCGCCCGCCGGCTGTCCTCGAGTCGCACGCGGCCGTCACCAATCGCCCCGAGCGCTTCGTACACTTTTACGAGCGGGGGCAATTTCCATTGCGTCGCTGGCATAACCATGTCTATTCGATCATATTCCGCATCACATCCGGGTAACCGCTCGCCGTTACGTTCGCATCGCGCCGCCGCGATCGTCAAGCTCGCCCGCCCGCGCCTTAACATCGCGCCGTCTATCTGACACGATTGCTGCACGCACGCGCGGCTTTGCCAAGTGAAAAAATGAAAGAATGAAAGAACTGATCGTCTCCATCCTTCGCGGCGCAATCGAGCGGGCGCGCGCCGCGGGTCAGTTGACCGCCGAAATTCCTTCGATCGGAATCGAAGCGCCCCGGGACTCTGCCCATGGCGACGTCGCCTCGAACGTCGCGCTGACGATCGCCAAGGCCGAGCGCAAGCCACCGCGCGCGATCGCGGAAATTATCAAGTCGCACGTCGTGATGCCCGCGGAAGTGAGCGAAGTCTTTATCGCCGGTCCGGGGTTTATCAATTTCAAAATGTCGTCCCCCTACTGGCATTCCGAGATGCGCCGCGCCGCGAGCGACGGACGCGCGTTTTGGAAGCCGCGCGCATGGGAGCTGCATCCGGGAGCCAACGAAAGGAAAAAAGTCCAGGTCGAGTTTCTCTCGGCCAATCCCACCGGCCCCCTCACCGTCGGTCATGGCCGCAACGCCGTGCTCGGCGACACCATCGCGCGCCTCTACGAGGCCGCCGGTTTCGACGTCACCCGCGAATATTATTTCAACGACGGTGGCCGCCAGATGAAGTTGCTTGGCGAATCGGTGCGCGCGCGATATCTCCAGGAGCACGGCATCGACGCGCCACTGCCCGAAGACGGCTACCAGGGCGAGTACATCCGCGACATCGCGCGCGCTCTGAAAGCGGAGCGGGGTGACGCACTCGTGTCCGTGACCGACCTCGAGATTTTCCGCGCGGCGGCCGTCAAAGCCATCTTCGCCGACATCAAGCAGACCTGCACGCGCCTGGGAATCCGCTTCGACGTCTACACCAACGAACTCGATCTCATCAACGCCGGCCTGGTTGAGGCCGTCCTGAAAGCGCTGCCCGACTGCCATCTCACATTCGAAAAGGACGGCGCCATATGGCTGCGCGGCGAGCCGCTGGGACTTCCCAAGGATGCCGTGCTGGTGCGTTCCGGCCCCGACCGCCAGCCCACCTATCGTACGCCCGACATCGCCTATCACATCGAGAAGCTCAAGCGCGGTTTCGATCTGATCGTGGACGTCTTCGGCGCCGATCATATCGCCGAGCATCAGGAGGTCGTTGCTGCCGTTAAGGCGCTCGGCTACGACACCACGCCCATCCACGCGATTATCTACCAGTTCGTCACGCTCACGCGCGCCGGCGAAAAGGTCAAGATGTCCACCCGCAAGGCGACCTACGTCACACTCGACGAGTTGATCGAGGAGGTCGGCGCCGACGTGGTGCGATTTTTCTTCCTGTTCCGCAAGTCCGACAGCCAGCTCGATTTCGATCTCGAACTCGCCAAAAAGCAGGCGCCCGAGAATCCCGTCTTTTACGTCCAGTATGCGCACGCGCGCCTGGCGAGCATCTTTCGCGAGGGCGCGGCCAAGGGCTTGACGCTTCCCGCGGACCTGTCGGCTGTCGATCTCAAGCTGCTCGGCGCCGAGGAACTCGACCTCGCCAAGCGCGCGGTTGGACTTCCCGAGGTCATGTCCGCGGCGGCCGAAGCGCTCGAGCCGCATCGGATTCCATTCTATCTGCTCGAGCTGGCCGGCGAATTCCATCGCTACTACAACAAGCCCGCGAATCGTATAATCGGGCCGGATCGCGAGCTCAGTTTGGCGCGGATGTACATGGCGGGGATTCTTAAGGATGCGATTGCGGGCGGACTCGAGTTGCTCGGGGTGAGCGCTCCTGAGCGGATGTGAGGAACGAAAACGGGATGCGATTCGAAATCAGGGCGGGCGGCGCGTTTCTAATCCTACTCGGACTGGTCGGGCTGTCGGGCGCGGTCTTCGCGCTCGGATTGGTCGCGGGCTACGAGATGGCCCGGCAGAACCAACCCGACTTGAATCAAATCTCCTCGACCTACCCGCTGCCCAATCTCCCGGCATCCGGCGAAAAACCCGCGCCCGTATCTGAGATGTCGCCCGCAGCCGCCGCGTTGCCATCGGTTGCGTCTGCGCCGGCCCTTCCTGCGGTCCCGATCAAACCGCCCGCGCGCGCCGCCGGCGAGGTACCTCCCGCTGCCCGCACGTCACCCGCCACCGTCGCGCGCTTGAAACCGCGTTCCGAGGCGCCCGCGGTCAATCGTCCCGCACCCGACAACAAAAACGAATCCGACGAAGATTCCGAAACGGCTTCCGCTCCCGCGGCACCGGCCCGTGCCCTTGCTCCCGGCGCGAAGCCGTACAACATCCAGATCGAAGCCGTGATGGACAAGAGCGGGGCGGACGAGATGGTCTCTCGCCTGAAGACGCTCGGCTACAACGCGCAGGAAGCCAAGGTCGCGCTCAACGGGCAGACCTGGTACCGCGTCCGCATCGGACCCTACGCCAGCGCCGACGAAGCGAATGCGGCGCAGAACAAACTCCGTGAGCAATACAAGCAGGCCTACACGACCTCGCATTGAGGCAGGCGCCGGCACCCTGCATTGACAATTGCCCGCCGCGCATGGATCATTGATTCAACGATGAATCTCATGAGCCGGAAAGTTTGTGCGGGATGGTGGCGTTGGCACGTCGATGCACCCGCCTGCGCGCCGGCTTTGTAATTCATCACAAAACCGATTTCTTGAGAGGGCCGCGGGCGAAAACCCTGCGGCCCTTTTCTTTTTTTGAGCGGCGAAATCGGGAGTAAGAGAGGAAACGAAATGTTGCAACCCACTGAAAAGGAATTCGAACAACTGGCGGCCAAGGGATTCAACCTCATCCCGGTCTTCGAGGAAATCGCCGCCGACCTCGAGACTCCCGTCTCCGCCTTCCTGAAGGTCGCGCGCGACAACGACTACGCCTTTCTGCTCGAGAGCGTTCGCGGCGGCGAGAAATGGGGACGCTACACTTTTCTCGGTTCCGAGCCGTCGGTCGTGATGCGTGCGCGCAAGAACCGAATGGATATCATCCGGCCCGGCCGCGGCGTCGAAGTGCGCTCGGTGGCCAACTCGTTCGAGGAGTTGCGCGCCGAGGTCAAGCGCTTGCGCGCTCCCGAACTGCCGAACCTGCCGCGCTTCTTCGGCGGCGCGGTGGGATTTCTCGCTTACGACATCGTGCGATGCTTCGAGAAGATTCCCGAGACCACGCACGACGATCTCGGCACCCCCGATTTCCATTTGATGTTCACCGACACGGTGCTGTGCTTCGACAACGTCCGCCAGACGCTCAAAATAATCGCCAACGTGCCGGTCGAGGAGTTCGCCTCGACAAAAATGGCGTATCAAAGCGCGCGCGTGAAGATCGACGAGATAATCGAGCGCCTCAAACGTCCCGCGGTGCCGCCGTTTCTCGAGGGTGCAAGCAACGTCGCCGTCAACGACGCGTCCATCACCTCGAACCAGACGCGCGAAGGCTACATGGCGATGGTTTCTGCCGCCAAGGAATATATCGCGGCCGGCGACGTTATCCAGGTCGTTCCGTCGCAGCGCTTCGAGGCGCCTCTGACCGCGCATCCGTTCAACATCTACCGTAGTCTGCGCACGATTAATCCATCGCCCTACCTGTTCTACCTGCGCCTGGGCGATCACACGCTGGTCGGCGCCTCGCCCGAGGTGATGGTTCGGGTCGAGGGCCGCGAGATCACGCTGCGGCCGATCGCGGGGACGCGCCGGCGCGGCGTGACCGAAGCCGAGGACCAGGCGCTCGAAGCCGAGTTGCTGGCCGATCCGAAGGAACGCGCCGAGCACGTGATGCTAGTCGATCTCGGGCGCAATGACGTCGGCCGGGTCTCCGAAATCGGCTCGGTGAAAGTGACGGAGCTGATGGTCGTCGAACGCTACTCGCACGTGATGCATATAGTGTCGAACGTCACCGGCGTGCTGCGCGAGGGATGCGACGCGTTCGACGCCTTCGCGGCGACCTTTCCGCAGGGCACGGTCTCCGGCGCCCCGAAAATCCGCGCCATGGAAATTATCGACGAGCTCGAGTCGGTGCGCCGCGGCGTTTACGCTGGCGCGGTCGGCTATTTCAGTTACACCGGCAACACCGATACCGCGATCGCGCTGCGCACGCTGCTGGTCAAGAACAACCGCGTTTACATACAGGCCGGTGGCGGCGTCGTCGCCGACTCGGACCCCGGCGCGGAATTCGAGGAATCGGTAAACAAGGCTCGCGCGATGGTGCGGGCGCTTGCGGCCGCGCGCGATTTTGAAACCGCGGCAAAAAGGTGATCACGATGGCGTCAAACACTGAAACACGACTCCTGATGATCGACAACTACGACTCGTTTACCTACAACCTCGTGCAGTACCTCGGCGAACTTGGCGCCGACGTCACGGTCAAGCGCAACGACGCGATTGACCTCGCCGGCATTCGCGCGCTTCATCCCGCCGCAGTCGTCATCTCGCCCGGCCCGTGCACTCCCTCCCAGGCCGGAATCTCGCTGAAACTGCTGCGCGAGATGGCGGGTGAAGTTCCGATTCTCGGCGTGTGCCTTGGCCTGCAATGTATCGGCGAGGCGTTTGGCGGGAAGGTCGTGCGCGCGGGTCGCCTGATGCACGGCAAGACCTCGCCGATAATTCACGACGGCAAGACGATTTTCGCAGGCATCCCGAGCCCGTTCGAAGCGATGCGCTATCATTCGCTGCTGGTCGATGCGGCTTCCGTTCCACCGGTGCTGGAAGTCAGCGCCCGCACGGCGGAAAACGAAATCATGGGGCTTCGTCACAGACAGCACGCCATCGAAGGCGTGCAGTTTCATCCCGAATCGATTCTGACCTTCGAAGGCAAGCATCTGCTGAAAAACTTTCTCGACCGGCTCGATCGCGACGGGAACGCGCGATGAGCGGACTTCACGACGCGCTGCAGGCGCTCATCGGCGGGCGCTCGCTCACCAGCGCCGAGGCCGAACTCGCGATCGGCGAGGTCATGGACGGCGGCGCGCACGACGCCGTCGTCGGCGCGTTCCTGGTGGCGCTGAAAATCAAGGGCGCCGAGGCTGATGAGCTGGCAGGCGCGGTGCGTGCAATGCTCGCGCGCGCGCGTCCACTCAATCTTCGCGACGGCGACGTGCTCGACACCTGCGGCACCGGTGGCGATGGCGCCAGTACCTTCAACATCTCGACCGGCGCTGCGTTGATTGCCGCGGCCGCGGGCGTGCCGGTCGCCAAGCACGGCAATCGGGCGATCAGCGGCACGGTCGGCACCGCCGACGTGCTCGAGGCGATGGGCGTGAAGATCGATTGCGATCCGGATGGGCTGAAACGATGCCTGGAGGTGGCGGGATGCTGCCACATTTTCGCGCCGGCGTATCATCCCGCGTTCAAGAAGCTTGCGCCGCTCAGACGCGAGCTGCGAATTCGCACCATTTTCAACCTGATGGGCGCGATCGGCAACCCTGCGCGTCCCCACTTCCATCTATTAGGGGTCGCCGAAGAGAATTTGATCCGGCCGATGGCAAACGCACTGAAGGCGCTCGGAACTCGCCGCGCGATGGTCGTGCACGGCGGCGACGGAATCGACGAAATCGCGATCGGCGGCCCGACCAGGGTTGCGGAACTTCACGACGGCGGCGAGTTGACAGAGTATGAAATCACGCCGGAGAGCTTGGGCGTGTCCCGCGGCGACCATCGCGCGCTGGTGATCAGGAATCTCGACGATGCCGTGCGAGTTATCCGCGGCGCGCTTGATGGCGGCGCGGGCCCGGCGCAAGATGTGCTCGCGCTGAACGGGGGCGCCGCAATTTACGTCGGCGGGATGGCGGCGTCGCTGAAAGAAGGCGTGGATGCGGCGCGCGAAATTATCGCCTCGAGCCGCGCCCTGGAAGTCCTCGACAAGATGCGGCGCGCCAGTCACGGAGAAATCCCGAAAGAAGTCCCGAAAGAAATACAATGACCTCGATCCTCGACAATATTTACGCCGCCAAACGCGTCGAAGTGAGCGCTCGACGCGCAATCGTGTCGCCGACGGCGATCATCGCCGAAGCCCGGCGCGCGCCCAAGCCGCGCGATTTCGTCGCGGCTCTGCGGGCCCGGCGTCCCGCGATAATCGCGGAGATTAAGCGCGCCTCGCCGAGCAAGGGCGACATCATGCCGGGGCTCGACCCAGCAAAGGTCGCCCGCGAGTATGTCGCCGGCGGCGCCGCCGCGATCTCCGTTCTTACTGACGTCCACTTCAAAGGCTCGCTCGACGATCTGCGTGCCGTCCGCGCCGCCGTGGATGTTCCACTGTTGCGCAAAGACTTCATCTTCGAGCCGTACCAGGTTTACGAAGCGCGCGCGGCCGGCGCCGATTGCATTCTGCTGATCGCTGCGATGCTGAAAGAGGGGGAGCTGCGATCGCTGGCCGCGCTGGCGCGTGAGCTTGGGATGGCGACGCTGGTCGAATCGCACGACCCCGGCGAGTTCGCGCTCGCCGAGAAAATCGGCTCGGGGGTGGTAGGCATCAACAACCGCGACCTGCATACTTTCGTGACCGATATCGCGGTGACCGAGCGCCTGCTGGCGGGCTACAGGGGAGACGCGGTGATCGTGACCGAAAGTGGAATCGATTCGCCCGACGATATCCGGCGGCTCGACGCGGCGGGCGCGCGCGCGTTTCTAATCGGCGAGAGCCTGCTGAGGGGCGCTACGCCGGGTGCGAAACTCGTCGAACTGATGAACGCGTTGGGGGGCGCGCCGCACAAGTAAGATGACAGTTCGCGTCAAAATCTGCGGTATAACGCGCATCGAAGACGCGCACGCGGCAATTGCCGCCGGCGCCGATATGATCGGCCTCAATTTCTACGCGAGAAGTCCTCGTTACGTCCAGCTCGATCGCGCCCGAGAGATTCGCGAGGCGGTTGGCTCCCGCGCCGCGGTGATCGGAGTGTTCGTGAATGCGGAGCGCGCCTACATAGATGACCGTTTGCGCGCCGCGTCGCTCGACATGCTCCAGTTCTCCGGCGATGAGGATGATGCGGCGCTCGCGGGTTGGCCGGTTCCGTCAATTGTCACAAAGCGGCTCAAGCCGGGCGAAGTGTCGAGCGTGATGCCGCATCGCGCGGACTACGTGCTCTTCGACGCCTTCGACGCGAAACTCCGCGGCGGCTCTGGAAGCCGTATGCCGCTGGATCAGCTTCGCCGGCTCGACTTGAGGCGCGCGTTTGTCGCCGGCGGATTGAATCCCGATAATGTTGCCGAGGTGGCCGCACTCGGCCCTTACGCAGTCGATTGTGCAAGCGGGGTAGAATCGTCGCCGGGCGTAAAAGACCACGATAAACTGAGGAGCTTCGTAAAAAATGCAAAACGTTCCCAATAGCCGCGGCCATTTCGGCCAGTTCGGCGGAAAGTACGTTGCGGAAACCCTGATGCCGGCGTTGTTCGAGCTTGAGAGCGCCTACAAGCAGGCGCGCCGCGATCCAAAATTTCGCGACGAGCTCGCGCATCGCTCGCGGGAGTTCGTGGGACGCCCGACGCCGCTCTACCTGTGCGAGAATCTCACGGCGCGGCTGGGCGGCGCGAAAATTTATTTGAAGCGCGAGGACCTCTGCCACACCGGCGCGCACAAGGTGAACAACACCCTTGGACAGGCTCTGCTGGCGGTGCGCATGAACAAGTCACGCATCACGGCCGAGACCGGCGCGGGACAGCATGGCGTCGCGACGGCGACGATGGCGGCGCTGTTTCGCCGCGAATGCGAAGTCTTCATGGGTTCAGTGGACGTCGAGCGTCAATCGCTGAACGTCTTTCGGATGAAGCTGCTTGGCGCGAAGGTCACTCCCGTCGAGGGCGGCAGCAAGAGCCTGAAGGACGCGATGAACGAGGCGCTGCGCGATTGGATCGCGACCGTGCGCAACACTTACTACCTGATTGGCACCACCGCGGGACCGCATCCGTACCCGATGATCGTGCGCGACTTCCAGTCGGTCATCGGGCGCGAGGCGCGCCGCCAGATTCTCAAACACGAAGGGCGTATGCCCGACGTGCTGGTCGCGTGCGTCAACGGCGGCTCGAACGCGATTGGACTTTTCTTTCCCTTCATCAAGGACACGGGTGTGCGGATGATTGGCGTCGAGGCTGCCGGTCTCGGCATCAGCGGCCCGCATCATGCGGCCACCATCACGACGGGCAGCGTCGGCGTTTTGCACGGCAACAAGACTTACCTGCTGCAGGACGAGCTCGGACAGATTCGCGAGACACATTCGATCGCCGCCGGGCTGGACTATCCGGGCGTCGGCCCCGAGCATTCGTGGCTGAAGGATGTGGGCCGCGCCGAATACACCTCGGTTACCGACGCCGAAGCGCTCGACGCTTTGAAGACGCTGTCGGAGACCGAGGGAATCATTCCGGCACTCGAGAGCGCTCATGCGGTGGCGCACGCAATCAAGCTGGCGCCGCAACTGGCGAAGGAGCAAATCATGATCGTGAATCTGTCCGGGCGCGGCGACAAAGACATGCAGACGGTCGCCAAAGCGTTCGGGGTGACGGTGTAGGATTATGGCATCGGCGGGCAGAATCAAACGTAAATTTCGCGAGTTGCGCGCGCGCGGCGAGGCCGCGTTGATACCGTTCATCGTGGCCGGCGATCCCGATATGGATACCACGCGCAGCCTGGTGCTCGAACTCGAGGCTCGCGGCGCCGACTTGATCGAGCTGGGCGTGCCGTTTTCCGATCCGATGGCCGACGGACCTGCCAACCAGCGCGCGCTGGCGCGCGGACTGGGCGCGGGCGCGTCGTTGGCGGCGATTCTCTCGATGGTGAGCGAGCTTCGCGCCCAGACGCAGATTCCGATCATCCTGTTCGGGTACTTCAATCCGATCTTTCACTACGGATGCGAGCGGTTGTGCGCGGATGCGGCGCGGGCGGGTATCGACGGGATACTGACGGTCGATCTGCCGCCCGAGGAAGCGGGCGAACTCAAGCGACCTGCGCGCGCCAACGGTCTCGACATCATCTACCTGCTCGCGCCGACGACGCCGCTGGACAGGAGTCGCGCGATCGCGCGGTCGGCCAGCGGCTTTCTCTACTATGTATCGGTGACGGGAGTGACCGGCGCGCGAGCGCATCTCGACGCCGGCCTGGGTGCGCACATGCGCGAGCTGCGAAGCGTCACCGATTTGCCAATAGGAGTCGGCTTCGGCATCTCGACGCCCGAGCAGGCCGCCGAGGTCGCGACGATGGCGGATGCAGTGGTCGTCGGCAGTGCGATTTCCTTGCTGATCGAGGCGCACATCAAGTCCGGCGACGTGCGGGAGGCGGTGGGCGGACTGGTCGGCGCAATGAAGCATGCGATGAAAGCGGCGCGCGGAGCCGGGCGCGCGGCAGCAGCGGGGGATTGCGATGGCTGAGCGCGAACCGACGATCGCCGCGGCACCGGCGCCGTCCGACGACATCTGGTCGAAGTGCCCGTCGTGCAAGGAGATGGCGTTCCGCAAAGAAGTGGAACGCAATCTGAACGTGTGTCCCAAGTGCGGATATCATTTCCGCGTCACAGTCGCGCAGCGGCTTTCAATTGGCGTCGATCGCGGGACGTGGCATGAGCTGATGGCCGAGATGGCGGTCGGCGATCCGCTCGGCTTCGTCGATTCCAAGCCCTATCCGGCGCGGATGGAACAGGCCCGGGCGAGCAGCGGCCGCAACGACGCGGCGGTGGTTGGAATCGGCAAAATCGAGAATCGGCCGGTGGCGATCGGCGTGATGGATTTCGAGTTCATGGGCGGCAGCATGGGCGTGGTGGTGGGCGAGAAGCTCGCGCGCCTGTTCGATATCGCGCGCGAGCGCAAGCTGCCGGTGATCGTGTTCGTTGCGTCGGGGGGCGCGCGAATGCAGGAAGGCGCGCTGTCACTGATGCAGATGGCGAAAGTATCGGCCGCGATCGCGCGATTTCGCGACGCACGCATTCCGTACATTTCCGTGCTGTGCGATCCGACCACCGGCGGCGTGGCCGCATCGTTTGCGATGCTCGGCGATTTGAATATCGCGGAGCCCGGAGCGCTGATCGGTTTTGCGGGGCGGCGGGTGACAGAACAGACCAGCAATCAGCAGCTTCCCGAGGACTTTCAGCGCGCGGAGTTTTTACTGGCGCACGGGATGCTGGACGCGATCGTCCCGCGGCATCAGATGCGCTTCACGCTGTCGCGAATTCTGACGATGCTGACAAAGCCGCGCGGCAATCACAGCGCAGGGCAGGGCGCGGGGAAGGGTAAGCGGTAGCGCTCCGGGGAAGGGTCCTGACGCGCGTGGTTGCGTTAGCGGGCGTTGCACCTCGCCCGGCGACACCGCGTTACACGCGGCTTGCGCCGACCTCTCCTCGGACAAGGAGAGGTTAGGATCCGGGGTCGCTGCGCTCCGCAGACTCCGGTCGGGATGACACGGAAAGAGAACTGTTGCTGGAGCCCCGAACCCTCACCTACCGGCTGCTAGGCTCCCGGACGCCTCTCGCGTAAAGTACGCCGATTGGGTCGTGTCCTAATTTGGCGTTGCGAATGACGTGCGCTCGCGCGGCTGGCGTCAGGGATGGGCTATGGTCAATGGTTGAGCTACTTGATGAGGCAGGCATATGAAGAGAGACTTCGCGCTTAGAATTGATTCCCTCTTGGGCGGGGTTCGGTTGAACCTTGACGCCATTGCCGAGTACATGCGGCGTCATGTTCCGAAGGGCGACTTATCGGAGGAAGAATTCAAGAAGTATGTCCATTTTATTGGCATGAGCATGTACGGCACGGTCGAGTTTTCGACCGAACTTTATCGCCTGTTTCCCGACATTACGCCTGAGGAGTTGAAGGGCGAACGACCTAAGTCAAATTAGAACGCTACCATCCCCTGACGGCGAGATTTCCTCTCCGCCGTTCAAGGATAGCAGGGTAACGGCGCGGGCGGTTCCCGTCGACATCCGGATATTCGCTTAAAGTGACGGGCGAGGCTTAGGAAAAAGATCCGGGGTCGCTGCGCTCCGCAGACTCCGGTCGGGATGACACAAGAAAGTGCGCGGAGCGGACCTTGGTGATGTGATCGCAGAACCTCACCTACCGGCCGCGTTGCGGCCGGCTTCCTCTCCCGTAAAAAAAACGGGCGAGGTAGGAATCGGACGCGGCCGCTCCCGACGGACGACGCGTAGGAAGGAACCGGGATTCTTCGCTTCGCTCTAGAATGACAGAAGAAAGGGGACTCCAGGCGGAAACTTTCGCCGTCGGGTGACAGGCGGTAAACTCCGGGCTGGACATGGACCGGCTTAGCACCACCATCGATTGGCTTTATTCGCTGGAGTCGCGCGGCGAGATCTACAAGCTCGAACGCATGGACGCCGCGCTCGAACTGATCGGCAATCCGCATCGCAGGATTCGCGCCGTGCATATTGCGGGCACCAAGGGCAAAGGTTCGGTGGCCGCGATGCTCGACAGTTGCATCCGCGCAGCCGGCTACCGCACGGGACTCTACACCAAGCCGCATCTGGTAAACCTGGCGGAGCGGACGCGAATCTCGGGCGCCGAAATTCCGGCGGCGCTGATGCTCGACTATATCGAGCGGCTGCGCGCGATTTACGACCGGGCCAGCCTGGCGCTCACATTTTTCGAGTTCACGGTCGCGATGATGTTCCTGTACTTCGCCGAGGCGGGCGTCGATATCGCGGTGGTCGAGACGGGGCTGGGCGGGCGGCTCGATTCGACCAATGTCGTGACGCCGATTTTGAGCGTAATCACGCCGATCGGTTTCGACCACATGGAATATCTCGGCTACACGATCGCGGCGATCGCGGGTGAGAAGGGCGGGATAATCAAAAACGATGTCCCGGTCGTGATTGGCGCGCGCGACCCCGATGCGCGCTTGGCGCTGACTTCTCTTGCCGCGCAGCGCCGAAGCGCGGTGCGTTTGATCGATCGCGACTTCTCGTACCGATCGCACGCCCCGGCGCATCGCTTGGACTACCACGGCCTTGGGCTGGAAATCCGCGATCTCGAGATTGGGCTCGCAGGTCCATTTCAGCACGAGAACGCCGCGATTGCGCTGGCGTCGCTCGAGGCGATCCGCGCCCAGGGCTGGCGAATAGACGAGGACGCCATCCGGCGAGGCATCCGGGAAATATGCTGGCCGGGGCGCTTCGACGTCGTATCGAAGCGGCCGCTGGTTATCCTTGATTGCGCGCACAACGAGATGAGTATTGCGGCACTGCTCGAGACGATGAGCGTCGAGCTCGGTCCCGGCGTGAAACCGCGCCTGATATTTGGCTGCCAGTCGGCCAAGGAATGGGGCGCGATGGCCGCCATGCTGGGTCCGCGCGTGCGCGACGTGACATTGACGCGGGCCAAGCCCAAAAGCCCGCTCGAACCGGAGGAACTGGTGGCGCATTTCGCGGCGCACTGTCCGGCGCGCGTCGAGCGCGATCCGATCCGCGCGATCGAGCGAGTGATTTCTGAAATGGCGCCCGATGAAGTGGCGCTGATCACGGGATCGGTGTATCTTATCGGCGAAGTTTACCCGTATTTTCTCACCCGCGAGGGGCGAATTGGGTTGTTTCCTGAAGCCGGCGCTTAGAAGAACCGCGATTGCGGTTTTGTTGGTGTGGGCAGCGATGCTGTGGCCCGCCGCTATTGCCAGTGCGGATTCGCCGGCTGCCGCGCCTGTGAAGTCGAGCCGGAAGATGGGTGGAATCCCTGCCCCGGTCCGCGCCGAGCACGGAGGAACACCGGTCACCGTCACCGGCCAGGAAACGATCTACGACTCCAAGACCGACACCTTCGTGGTAAAGGGCGACGCCGTCATGAGCCAGGGCGGCAGCGTGCTGAAGGCCGACGAGATCGACATAATGCGCCGTGACCGCCAGGCCCGCGCGATCGGCCATGTCCATTTGATCGATCCGGAAATCGAAATGTGGGCGACCGACGGGACGATCGACATTACCAACGAGACGATGGTGCTTAACAACGCCAAGATTTTGGCGAAAAAAGATATTTACCATCTTGAAGGCAAGCAGATCGTAAAGCTCGAGGGGCAGAGCTACGAGGTGAAGGATGGATTCTTTACGACCTGCGGATGCGAGAAGGGCACGCCCGACTGGTCGATAAACGCGGATCAGATGGTAGTGAACATCGGACACACCGGCACCGCCAAGAACGCCACCTTCGACGTGGCCGGCTACCCGATAATGAAGACGCCGTACTTGATCTTTCCGGCCGATACTTCGCGGCACAGCGGCCTTCTGATGGGGCGAGAGGGTGAATCGGGACTGCGCGGATTTCAGTGGCTTCAGCCGTACTATATCGCGATTAATAGGAGTTCCGACGCGACGGTCGCGCTCGACATCGAGACCTCGCAGCGAGTCGGCGGCCTGGCCGAGTATCGGTTGGTTAATGGGAAGGACGATTATTTGTGGGCGGACGGCGCGTTCTACAACGAGTCGCTCCGGTCGAATGCGAATCGTCAGGAAGACATCGTGGACCCGCAGATCGCCGATTCGCACATCCCACTGGACCGCTACGGGCTTATCGCGATGACGCGGGAGCATCTCACAAACGATCTGATCGCATACGGCGACACAGTTTCGGTCAGCGACAGCCTGTACCTGCGAGAGATGGATGTGTGGACGTTGTCGCACGGCTTTGGCGGCAACTTCAACTCGATGCGAAATGCGCCGTCGAATTTCGGGTTGCTCGATCAATTCGAAGACGCGTTCGTGCGGCTGCAAGGCACCTGGAATGAGGATCTGATTCAGCCGCAACAATTCGCGTTGCAGCGGCTGCCCGATCTGACGGTGACCGGACGCCAGGAACTATTCAACAACCTTGTGTTCGCGGATTACGATGCGGAGGCGGTTAACTTCTACCGGTACAAAGGGATCGACGGCGCGCGGCTGGACGCCAATCCTCGCATTACACTGCCGTGGCGGTTGGGCGACTACCTCCAGGGTTATGGGGAGATAGGTTCGCAAGCGGCGTTCTATGACACGGCCGGACACAACCTGCAGATCATTCCAGTCGGTTCCACACCTTCAGCCAGCGCCGCCCACAACACTTGCGCAAAGGGTGGCGCGGTTCAGCTTACTCAAAATAATTGTGTTGTGCTGAGCCCCTTCAGCGCCCAAGGAACCAGCGCACGAATCGTCCCATACGCAACCGCGGGAATCTCAACGGTCCTCGATCGCGTTTACGACGTCAAATGGAAGTCGATCGAGAAGCTCAAAAATACGATCGAACCGTTTGCCAACTATTACTATGTGCCGAACATCTACCAGGGCAACATGCCGTTGTTCGATTCGTTCGATCGTCTGAACTCGCGCAGTCTCTTCACTTATGGGTTCACCACGCGGCTGTTCGCCAAGACCAGCGGACTGCCTCCGGAGGAGACGACAACCGACGCGACTCCGACCGAAGGATTATCCGATACCGATTCGACCGTTGGGCTGTCCCACGAAGAACCGATCGCGGACTCCCTGGTGCCACACGCGGGAAACATCGTCCGGGACGGCGAGCATTCCTCGGAACTTGGCTCATTGACGATACAGCAGGCTTACGACATGGGGCACCAAGTGGCCAATGGATCGGACATGTCGGACATCGAGGCGCTGATGCAAATCTATGCGACCCGGGTTGCGAGCTTTAGTTCGCAGGTCGACTACAGTCCGCGAGCCCATGCCGGGGTCACGCTTGCCGGCGCGTGGGTGAGTTATCAGCCGCCGTGGTCGACCAGCGGGTCGAATATGAATATGGGCAGGGCGCTGCAAGGCTCGTTCCTCAAGTTGGGATTCAACTATGCCAATCGGCGCGACACGGTCATTCCCGGAACGAACAACAACGCTGCGGAGTTCGTATCGGGAGCCGCGTACACAGAGCTATTCGATTTCATGGGCGTCTACTTTTCACCCAACTACGATTTCGCGTCGGGTAAAGCGCTGTGGACCGAATATGGCATGCGGCTGAAATCGCCATGCGATTGTTGGGCGGCGGACCTCGGAGTCACCGATTCGTACAATCCCAATGAAGTACAGATCCAGTTCCAGTTGACGCTTGGCGGTTTGGGCTCGTATGGGAGAAGTCCATTTGGACGCAATCCGTTCCAGCAGCAGGGCCTGGTTGGCTCGCCGACCGGAGTTCTGCCAAATTATTGAGACCGCGCGCGAACGGCAGTCCTAGAAGTACAACAACGCGACATCGGTAAGGACCCACAGCGCGACCGCGACCATCAGCGGCCGATCGTGAAGCAACGCGCTGGCGGGGTCGCCGCCTTCGTTGCGCTCGTCGATCAGGTACAGATAGCGCAGGATTCCGAATGCGACGAACGGCGCCGTCAGATAGAGATGCCGGGTCCCGAGCTTCGCTTCGACCTCGGCCGACGCGGTGTAAATCATATAGCTGACGAGAGTCGCGCCGGCGACGATTGAGATCATCTGATCGACCAGCCGGACGCTGTATTGCGAGAGCGCGCTGCGATGCGCGACGGCGTCGTCGCCGAGCGCTATCAGTTCGTGGCGTCTGCGCGCCAGCACCAGGAACAGCGCCAACACGAACGTGATGAAGATCAGCCACGGCGATACCTCGACGTGGATTGCGACGCCGCCGGCGAATGCGCGCAGCACGAAGCCAGCCGCAACCGCGATCACGTCGATGACCACCTGATGCTTGGCCCATAGCGAATAGCCAAACTGAAGCGCGACGTATAGCAGTGCGATCCCCACGAATTCCCCGCCCAATACGATGCTCAACACGGCCGCAATCGCTGCCAGCGAGAAGGCCGCCCTGCTTGCTGCGGCAACCGTGATATCGCCGCGCGCCAGCGGGCGGTCGCATTTTTCGGGATTCAGTCGATCCGCGGCGCGGTCGGCGATGTCATTGAGAACGTAACCGGCGCTCGAAAGCGCGCAGAACGCGACGACCGCGATGACCGCAAGCACGACATCGTGAAAAACGAACAGACGCTGGCCGAATATCAACGCCGCCAATACCAGCGCGTTCTTGATCCATTGATGGGGCCGCGCCAGGCGGATCATCGCGGCCAACTGGCCGGTGCTTTGGCTGTCGTTCAACTTTGGCGCCGCGTTCACTGCATTTCTTTGTATAGGTCTGCGCTTTGCCGTCGCAAGACCGCGGTCGCGCAGCCGGCGGCAGCCGAATCGGCATAGCCAGGTCAATTTCACTTGACCGCGAGCTGCGTTTGCGAAAACAGTACGGCTCGATGAGTACTTCGACGCAGGAAAAAACCGGACCGTCGGCCACGGTGGATCTCGCCGGCTTGAAGCGGTTCCTCGATGAGCGCAAGCTCGGCGACACCGGCGCGCTTCGCTCCGAAAATATCTCGTTCGGCCATTCCAACGAGGTTCATCTGATTCATTTCGATGGCCGTTGCTGGGCGCTTCGCCGCCCGCCGCGTGGATTGCTGCTCCCGACCGCGCACGACATGATGCGCGAATATCGCGTGCTCAAGGCTCTCCAGGACACTGCCGTGCCAGTGCCGCGTGTGTACGCTGCGTGCGATGATCCGTCATATCTCGGCGCGCCGTTTTACCTGATGGAGTACATGCGCGGCGAGGTAGTGCGAGCCGACAACCGGCATTTCGTTCAAACCCCGGAGCTTCGCCGCCGGGTCAGCGAGCAGATGGTCGATGTGCTCGTCGCGCTGCAGGAAGTCGATTGGCGCGCGGTCGGCCTTGAGGGTTTCGGACGGCCTGACGGCTACCTCGAACGCCAGCTCAAGCGATGGTCCGATCAGCTCGAGCGCACGACTCCGCACACCCGCCCGCTGCCCGTGATGGAAAACGTCAAGGATTGGCTGCGCGCGCGAATCCCCGACTCACCGGCGCCCACAATCGTCCATGGAGATTACAAGCTCGACAACGTGATGTTCGACCCCAACAGCGCCCGCGCGATCGCCGTGCTCGATTGGGAGATGTCCACCATTGGCGATCCGCTGGCCGATTTCGGCTGGATGCTGACCTACTGGCCCGACCCAACCGACCGCGCGTCGGGCGGCGTGATCGCCAGCATGGCCGCCGCCGAAGGATGGCTGACGCGGCGCGAGATGATCGATCGATACGAGCGCCGCACCGGGCGCGCGATGCGCGATTTTCCATTCTATCAGGCGTTCGCGCTGTTCAAGCTCGCGATCATCATGGAGGGCAGCTACGCCCGATTCGTGCGCGGACAGGCCGACGATCCTCTGTTCGCCGGCATGAAGCAACTGGTACCCGCGCTTGCCGACGCCGCCTGGTCGGTGTGCGGCGCCGCGTCGAGTGGCTAGCGATTCCAATGCCGGATTCTGATCTGCTCGCCGAACTGGCGCGCTTCATAGAACGTATAACAGCGATCGCGCGGACCGGACTTGCCTTCAAGCCCGACGGCTTCGACTCCGAACGCTACGAGGAATTGCTCAAAGAGGCTGCCCGAATGCATGCGGTCCTTGCCGGCGCGAACGACGAAGATGCCGAAGCATTGCGCCGGCGATGGCGCGAGCAGGTGATCGCCGGTTACGAAGGATATGTCACGGCGGCATCGGGATGCGGCGTGATCGCATTCAACGAGCGCGACGAAATTCTGTTGATTCAGCGGCCGACCGGCAAATGGTGGTATCCCACCGGGTTTTGCGATGTCGGCGTATCGCCCGCGGAGAACGCGGCCAAAGAAGCACGCGAGGAAACCGGACTTATCGTCGAGCCCGAGCGCTTGATCGCCGTAATCGACAGCAAGAAGTACGGCTCACCCGCCCGGCATATCTACTCGATGCTTTTCTATTGTCGAATCGTCGGTGGCGAGCTGAAGCCAAATCCGCTCGAGGCGGTTGCCGCCGGTTTCTTCCCGCTCGACCGTCTGCCGCAGCCCTTGCACGGGATCGATCGCAAGTGGATTGCGCTGGCGCGCGAGTTCCACTTCGACGGCCGCATCGCGCCGTATTTCGATCCGCTGTGAAGTTCTTAAGCGGCGTCAGCGCTAGCGGGTATTTGCCTGGGCCGGGGTGCCCACTTGAGCCTGCATCGGATGCGATCCGCCGGTGCTCGCGCCAATCGAGATGATCATCATCCCCTGCTCGTAGCGCGGGCCGCCGACGATCAACGTCCCATTGTTCTTGAGCTTGAGGTCGGTGGTCATCATCGGGCGCGTTCCGTCGAACAGCACGATCTCCATCACGATCATGTCGCCGTCGATCGCGCGCGGCTGCACGTGGAGAATTTTGCCGCCCGGCAGCGTGAACGCGATCATCTTGCCGCAAGCGGTCTGCCCCTCGTTGTGGCCGATCAGGCTGTAAGTCGAAAAGCCGAATAGGCCCCGCAGCTTCGCGCCCATCGGCGCCAGCCGCGGGTCGGTTCCCTCGTTGGTATCTGCGGCCATAACCGAGTCGATATAAACGGTCACCTGCTTCGGTCCCGCCTGTGCGTACGTGAGACCCGGCGTTCCGAGGGCCGTGATCGCGATGATGAGGAAGGTGAGGCTACCGAAACGCAGCGTCATGGCGGCCTAAGGCTGATCCGGTAACCAAATGACGGTCGTGTCCCTGCGAGGCTCGCTCCAGACTGCAACCGAATGGTTTTCCGACTCGAGCCGCGAGATGTCGGCATGAGAATCGTTATCCGCCATGGTAGGCTCGCTGGCCGCCGCTTCCGCCACTTGATTTGCCGCCGTGGCGGCTTCGTGCCCGGTCGTGGCGATCGAAGTGGTCGAGTGCGGCCCTCGATTGGCGAACTGCTCGACATACGGCGTCATCAGAATTATCGTCACGACGGCGACCGCTGCTACCGCGCCGCCCCACGCGAAGCCTGAACCAACAGAATCCGCCTGGCGCCTCAAGAAACGCGCGATTCTCGTCAGCGCGGGCTGTGGAATGCGATCGACGCGAGCGATTACCGCGCTCGAAAATCCGGCCAGCGACGGCTCTGCCGCAATCGATCTGAGGTCTCGTCCGAGCGTCGAGTAATCGGCCAGGATGCCGCTGCAGGATTCGCACCGCGCCAGATGAAACGCGACTTCCTGCATCTCGTTGGGCTCGAGTTCGGAGTCCTCGAACGCGCCGAGCATCATGCCTATTTCACCGCATTCAGCCATATCGCGTTCAGCTTCCGGCCACGTCCTTCAAGATGTTGCGCAGGTGGGTTCGAGCATAGTGCAACCTGCTCATGACCGTTCCTCTGGCACACTGCAAAACGTCGCTGATTTCGTCGTACGACATTCCTTCGACTTCGCGTAAAAGTATCACTGCACGATGTTCCGGCGTCAACTCCTCCAGCGCTTGCCTTAGGCGCGCCGAGAGTTCGCTACGGCTGACTTCCTTGAATGAGTCTCCCTGGCTGGTCGGCATCTTGCTGATTTCGGCATCGGCGTCTTCTCCATGAAGGACCACATGGCGTCCCTCGCGGCGCCAGAAATCGATCGCGAGGTTGGCCGCGATTCGATACAGCCAGGTTGAAAAGCTCGATCGCGATTCGAATTTCGAAAGGTTTTCAAAGGCGCGAATAAATGTCTCTTGCGCCAGTTCAATCGCGTCATCCTGATTGTGCACTACCGCCAGCGCGACTCCGACCACCCGGCGCTGATAACGTTCCACCAAAACGCCAAACGCCTCGGAATCGCCCTTGCGGGAGCGATCGATTAGCTCGGCTTCGTCACCGTCCTGGCGGCCTGGTGTTCTCAACTTGAGTAGACGCAGGTGCGGGTGACTAAATTCAGGCGAGTTTTCATGCCGCGCCGATCATCTCAGCCCAGTTTGGTCCGGATTTCAGCTCCACCTTCAACGGAATTTTGAGTTCGGCCACCCCCTCCATTTCGCGTTTTGCCAACTCTGCCGCCTCTCGCCACTCGTCTTTGGGCGCTTCCAGCAGTAGTTCGTCATGCACCTGCAAAATCATCCGGCTAGCCAGTCCGCGCTCTCGAAGCACCCCGTCCAGCCGTATCATAGCGAGTTTTATCAGGTCTGCCGCCGTGCCCTGGATGGGTGTGTTAACGGCGATTCGCTCTGCCTGCGCCCGAGCCCCGCCCGGCTGGGCGTTGAGCTCGGGCAGATAGCGGCGCCGCCCGTACATCGTCGTTACATAGCCCGTCGTGCGCGCGGTGCGAACCGTCTCGTCCAGCCACGCACGCACGCCCGGCAGCCGCTCGAAGTAGCGCTTGATGTAATCCGAGGCCTGCGCCAGCGCAATCCCGAGCTCGCCAGCCAGCCGCTGGGGGCCCATCCCGTAAATGATCCCGAAGTTTATCACCTTGGCCAGCCGCCGCGCTTCGGCGTTGACTTTGTCCGGCGTGACTCCCAGTACCTCGGTCGCGGTCCGCACGTGGATGTCCTCGCCGGTATTGAATGCGTCCACCAATGTCTTGTCGCCCGACAGATGCGCCAGCACGCGCAGATCGATCTGCGAATAGTCGGCTGACACGAAGACGCATCCCGGCTTCGGCACGAACGCCCGGCGAATCCGGCGCCCTTCCGCGCTGCGGGTCGGAATGTTTTGCAGATTCGGATCGCTCGAGCTGACGCGTCCGGTCGCGACCAGTGCCTGATGCCAGGTCGTGTGGATTCGCCCGGTGCCCGAGCGGATCACCTCGGACAGCGCGTCGGCGTAAGTGGACTTCAATTTCGAAATCGTGCGGTATTCGATCAGCTTTCGCGGCATGGGATGCACCGCCGCGAGCTTCTCGAGCGTATCGGCGTCGGTCGAAAATCCGCTCTTGGTTTTTTTCAGACCCTTCGCCGAAAGTTTCAGCTCGTTGAACAGCAGCTCGCGTAGCTGCGTGGGCGAGTTGAGATTGAACTCGCGGCCGCCCAGCTCGTAGCACTCGCGTTCCAGCCGATTCAGTTGCTCGGCAAATTCCTTCGAGATGATCTTGAGCGCGTCGCCGTCGATGCCGATTCCCGCGGCTTCCATCGCCGCCAGCAAAGGCGCGGTCGGCATCTCGATGTCGTCGAACAACGAAGTGAGCCCGTCGGCTTCCAGCCGCGTCGCCAGCGCTTCGCGAAGATTTCTCACCAGCTCCGCATTCGTGCCCGGCGTACCGCGGGCGCCAAGCGGAGCCAGGTACTCGTGATACAGATCGGTCAGCGACGGTTCCGGCTGTCCCGAATTGATCAGAAAGCCCGCCAGCATCGTGTCGAAATCGACGCCTTTGAGCACGATTCCGTGCCGGGCGAACGCGCCGATTTGAGTCTTCAGATCGTGGCACGATTTGGGCGGGCGCTCGGAGCCGAGTAAAGGCGCTGCGCTCGCAATCCCGTCATGTTCGACGACGATTGTTTTGTCGGCGCTTGCGAGCTGCAACCTGTCCTGACCGGCCTCGGCGATGGCGAGGTCAAACGCGATGCGCGGCGCGCTGGCAAGAGTTTTGAGCGCGTCGGCGAGATCTTCCCCGGTGACGGTGGGGGTATGCTTCGATTTCGATTCCAGACCGGGAAGTTCCACTTGCGACGGCGATATCTCGCGCAGGATCGAATGGAACTCCAGCTCGCGCAGCAGTTCCGCAGCCGCGCGCTCGTCCACACCCCGCCACGCGAATTCGTCGGGCTCGACGCTCAGCGGCACGTCGGTGTCGATGCGCACCAGCCGCAGTGCGAGGTCCACCGCCGCGCGATGCTCGCCGAGCAGTCCCGCGATTTTTTTCGCGCCGCGAATCCCGCTCTCCTCGATCCGGTCCAGGTTCTCGTAAATTTCTTTCACTCCGCCGAACTTCTGAACCAGCGCCGCGGCCGTTTTCTCGCCGACGCCCGGCACACCTTTGACATTGTCGATTTTGTCGCCGGTTAGAGCCTGGATATCGACCAGCGCGGCCGGCTCGACGCCGAAGCGCTCCTTGACCTCGCGCACCCCGATTCGCTTTTCGTGGGTCGGCATCGTGTCCCACAGAGTGACGTGTGGGCCGACCAACTGCATGAAGTCCTTGTCCGCGGTGATGATCGTGACGATGAAATGCTCGTGCGCCGCGCGCTTGGCGAGCGTGCCGATCACGTCGTCGGCCTCGTATCCGTCGAGCATCAGCGACTTGATCCGAAACGCCTCGACCACGCGATGGATGTAGGGAATCTGCACGATAAGGTCGTTGGGCGCCTCGGCGCGGTTGGCCTTGTAATCGGCGAACAGGTCGTCGCGAAAAGTTTTTTTCGGCGAGTCGAAGACGATCGCGATATGCGACGGGCGCACGTCCTTCAACAGCTTCAGAATCATCCGGATGAAGCCGTACACCGCCTGGGTCGGCATCCCGCGCGACGTATTCATCGGCGGCAGCGCGAAAAAAGCGCGGAAGATGTACCCGGAGCCGTCGACCAGAATCAGTTGCTTGCGTTCTGCGGCCATCAATCGAAACTAGCCGATACGGTTCTCAAAGCGAAAGCGCCGCGAAAGTCAATCGAAAATATTGCCCGATGTCAGATCGTCGTATTGACAGTTTGGCGTGGTGTGTTTAATTAGTCGGTTGCTCTGTTGTTGATTGAATTGCCCGGCAGCCCGCTTCGTCAATTGAAGCTGAATCGGCCACGGCATCTCGGTGGCTCTCGAATCGGACGACCTGAATGATTGAGGTTAAAAACCTAACTAAAGCTTACGGCAACTTTGTCGCGGTAAAAGACGTATCGTTCAAAGCCGAGAATGGTTCCATCCTCGGCTTTCTCGGCCCCAACGGCGCCGGCAAGACCACCACGATGCGCATCATCACCGGCTATATGCCGGCGACCGCGGGCACCGTCCTGATAGATGGACTCGATATCTTTTCACAATCGCTCGAGGCGCGCCGGAAAATCGGATACCTGCCCGAGAGTCCGCCGCTGTATCCCGACATGCGGGTCGAGGCCTATCTCAGGTTTGTCGCGAAACTCCGCGGCGTCCCGCGCGCGAAGATCGAGCCGGCGCTCGAGCACGTGCTCGAGGTGTGTGGCCTGACCGACATGTCGCATCGGATTTGCGGCCAGCTCTCCAAGGGCTATCGCCAGCGCGTCGGCCTGGCGCAGGCGTTGATTCACGATCCGCCCGTGCTGGTCCTCGACGAGCCGACGATCGGTCTCGATCCGCGGCAGATTCACGAAATTCGCGGTCTGATTCACGATCTCAAGGGGAACAGAACGGTCGTGCTCTCGACACACATCCTGCCCGAGGTCTCGCAGATCTGCGACAAGGTCGTGATCATCGCCGACGGCCGCGTGGTGCTCGAGGAATACCTGAAGAAGCTCCCGGCCGGGACCTCGCTCGAAGATATTTTCCTGAGCGCTATCACCAAGGAGCATCATGAAGACGGCGCGAGCGCCGAGGAAACGCTGGAGGAGGTTGGAGCGGGGCATGCCTGAGCGACCCGTGCGGCTGGAATGAAAAATTCTCTCACAATCGCGGGCAAGGAGCTCTCGGGGTATTTCCTGCAGCCGGTCGCCTACGTCGTGATGACGGTGTTCCTGCTGCTGGGCGGCTTCTTTTTCTTCGCGCTGCTGCGCTACTTCGAAGTCACGCTGACCGCCTACTCCGCGATGCAAAATCCCGAGGTGTTGCAGCGCTTGAATCTCAACGAGCGGGTAATCGAGCCGATGCTGCACAATCTGGCGATCGTGCTCGTCATCCTGGTGCCGGCGATCACGATGCGAAGCTTCGCTGAAGAGAAGCGAACCGGCACCTACGAGCTTTTGTTGACAGCTCCGATCCGGACCGGCGAGATCGTCGCGGGAAAGTTCATCGCGGCGGCGGCTTTTATGCTGATTATGATAGGGCTGGCCGGGATGTTTCCGCTGATCCTCGTAGCCTTCGGCAATCCGGAGGTCGGGGTGATGTTCTCGGGCTATCTCGGACTGGCGTTCCTGGCGATCTCGTTCGTTTCGATAGGATTGTTCACCAGCTCGCTCACCCAGAATCAGATCATCGCGGCGATCAGTTGCTTCGGCCTGCTGCTGCTGCTGTTCGTCATATCGTGGCCGGCGCAGGGAGGTGGGGGGCTACTTGTGGGCCTGGTGCGCTATCTCTCGCTGCCGGACCATTTTGCACAGATGGTCACCGGTGTCATCGATACGCGCGACATCGTTTATTTTCTGAGTCTAATCTTCGTGGCGCTGTTCTTGACCCAACGCTCGGTCGAGTCGGCGCGCTGGCGGTAAGGTAGAGGGGCGGATGCGGCGATCAGCGGCGCTATACGGAATTCTCGGCCTGGTTTTGCTCTCATTCGGGCTGGTGGACTATTTTATCTCGAGCGGCTTTCTGCTGTTCGTGTGGGCCAACCTGATCTGCGGCATCTTCGCGATAGTCCTGTGGATCACTTCGAGCCGCTCCGAGCTTTCATCGATCACGACCGGGCGCTCGGCGCGTTACGGCGCCAACGCCGTCATCTACTCGGCTGCCTACATCGGGCTGCTGGTCGCGATTAACTATATCTCGACACTCCATCATACGCGCCTGGACCTGACTGCCGAGAAGGTTCACAGCCTTTCGAGCCAGTCGGTGAACGTGGTGAAGGGTTTGCAGAAGCCGCTCAAGTTCTACGGCTTCTTTCAGGGCGGCGAGAATCCCGCCGCGCGCGAACTCTACGAGACGTTTGCGTACTACTCGCCCAAGCTCACTTACGAGCTGGTCGATCCCGACAAGCATCCCGAGCTCGCCGAGCGCTTCAAAGTGTCGGTAATGGGCACCACGCACATGCAGTACGGCGGCGATAACGGCGAGGGCACCAACGTCACCGAACTCACCGAGGAAGCGCTGACCAACGCGATCATTCGCGCGACCAGGAGCAGCAAGAAGGTAGTCGAGTTCCTCGACGGGCACGGCGAGGCGGATCCCGACGATACCGAAACCCAGTCGGGCTACGGCACCATCAAGAAAGATTTGGAAGGCGAGGGCTACGAGGTTCGCAAGCTCGAACTCGCGCAATTGCCCAAGGTGCCCGACGACGCCAACCTGGTCATCGTCGCGGGACCGATCAAGCCGCTTGGCCAGCACGAGACCGATTCGTTGAATGACTATCTCAAACATGGCGGGCGCATGATCGCGATGTATCGGCCGCAGCGCCCCGACAATCCGATTGACGAAACGGCGATGGTGAAACTGGCAGGCGAGTGGGGCGTCAAGGTCGGCAACGATATCGTGGTGGACCAGGTGGTGAGGCTGTTCGAAGGTCCCGCGCTCGGCCTCAATCCGCTGGTGCAGACCTACGGCGAGCATCCGATTACCAAGGATTTCAAGCAGCGCACCGTGTTTGCGATGTCCCGATCGCTTGGCGCCGAACCCAATCTGAAACCGGGACTGACCGTCACTCCGATCGCGAAGACCAGCGAAACGTCGTGGGCGGAGGTCGATCTCGACGCGGTGTTCCGCCAGCAGAAGGCCGAACTGACAGCCAAGGACACGCGCGGACCGATCGCGGTGGTGATGGCGGTGGACGGCAACCTCGAGCAACTTGGCTGGGGCAAGGGCGATGCGCGCATGGTGGTGTTCGGCAGCACCGAGTTTGCCGACAATCAATACGCGGCGACGTTCTTCAACCGCGACTTTTTCATCAATAGCGCCGACTGGCTGACCGGCGAGGAAAATTCGATCTCGATCAGGCCGCGGTCTATCCGCGCGTCGCGCTTTCGCCTGACCACCGGGCAGTTCTCCATAGTGTTTGCGTTTGCGGTGCTGTTCCTGCCCGAGATGCTGCTGATTGCCGGGATCGTTGTGTGGTGGGAACGGCGCAACTGAGGCGCCCCCTAATCCGACTCAAGTCCGATGCGGCTGCGCAACACCATTATCGTTCTGATTCTGTTTGCGATTGTCGGCGGCTACGCCTTTATCGTCGGCCGCTATTCCGTGCCGGAGGCGCAGCGCAAGCTGCTCGCCGTCAAGCAGGACGATATCGCCAAAATTGAACTGCGCTATTCTGACCGGGACATCGTGCTCGAGCGCGGCAAGGGCAAACCATGGCGGCTCGTGAAGCCAATCGGAGCCGAGGCCGAGCAGACGCAGGCCAACAACCTCGCGCGCGCAATCGCCGATTGCGCCGTGGTCCGCACCGTGGATGAGAAGCCGGCGGATCTCGTACCATTCGGACTCAAGCCTCCGACCACGACCGTCACGGTCACGACCTTCGACAAGAAAACACTGCCCGCAATCGAAGTCGGGAAATCGACGCCGATTGGGTTCAACGCTTATGTCCGGCTCGCCGACAGTCCGGCGGTGCTGCTGACCGAAGCCGTGTTCCCGGCCGGGATGAACAAGACGGTCAACGATTTGCGCGTCCGCGACTTGATGGCATTCAAACTCGACGACGTTCAGAAGCTGATCATCGCGCGGGACAATGGGCAGACGGTGGAAATCGATCGCGACGGCGACCGATGGAAAATCGTCAAGCCCACGCCGTACGCGGCCGACGACATGGCGGTCCGGACTGCGCTGAGCACGCTCGTCAACGCGAAGGCGTCCGACTTTATCGCCGATGCGCCCGGCAACGTCACGCAATACGGGCTCGAAAAGCCGCATCTGGCGGCGACGGTGGTGCTCAAGAACGGCGAGCAGCAATCGATGCTGTTCGGTTTCAAACAGAGCGAGCAGGGGAAGAGCGGAATTTACGTGCGCCGCGGAGAGCGCGCGCCGGTTTACGCCGTGGCCGGGTACGTGATGAGCAGCCTGGACAAGTCGGCGCTGGATTTTCGCGATCGAACTATCCTGAAGGCCGATCCCGAGGCGGTTGCGACCGTCAAAGTCAAAAACAGCGACGGCGAGTTCACGCTCAAGCGCGCAGCCGGCGGGAAGTGGGACGTGATGATTGGAAGCAAGACGTCGGAGGGCGATATTCCGGTCGTCGAGCGCTTGCTCAATCAGTTCCGCGATCTGAAAGGCACGTCGATCGTCGCCGATCCGATGCCGAGCGCTCAGCCGTTCGGGCTGGACAATCCCGCGGCTGAAATCACTCTGATCGGCAAGGACGGCAAGGAGCTCGGCGCGGTCAAGCTCGCGAAGATCAGCGTCAGGCCAACGACCCCGCCAATTCCCGGCGAGCCGGCGCAGCGGACGGAGTACTACGCATCTTCCAGCGCGAGCAAAGCCGTGTTCGCGCTGAGCGATTTCAGCTTCGCGCAACTCGACAAGCCTGCGCCGCTGTACATGGCCAAGGCGCCGCCGGTGGCGGCGCCGTCGAAGTAGGCGGGCGTCAGGGCGCGGGTACTGGTTGGTAGGATGAAGGCCGGTCCCCGTGGCGCAGCGACTCTCCGCCGGTTAGCGGTTGTCGTCTTTATCCTGAGCTTCCCAGTGATTGCATTCGCAGGACCTCCATATATCACAGACGACCCCGAACCCGTCGAATATCAGCACTGGGAGGTTTACCTGGCATCGCTATTCACCAAACAGCCGGATGCCTGGACAAGCACAGCGCCGCACCTGGAAGTGAATTACGGGCCGCTTCCAAATGTTCAGCTCCACGTGATCGCACCGCTGGCCCTCTACGCGCCCAGCCATGGCGGTACCAGCTACGGATACGGCGATACCGAGCTGGGGATCAAGTTCCGCTTCGTTCAGGAGAGCGACTGGCTACCGCAGATTGGAACGTTTCCGCTGTTGGAAGTGCCGACTGGATCCCACGGTCGGAATCTCGGGAGCGGGCACCTGCAGACGTTTTTGCCGATATGGCTCCAGAAGAGCATGGGCAAGTGGACCGCTTATGGAGGAGGCGGTTACTGGATCAATCCCGGCGCGCACAACCGCAACTGGTGTTTCACCGGGTTGGTCATACAGCGTCAGGTCCTGCCAAACCTCACGCCGGGCATCGAGATCTTTCACGGCACCTCGCAAGAAGTCGGCGGTCCACGTGAAACGGGTATCAATCTCGGATTGATCTGGGACCTTAGCGACACTCATCACATCATTCTCTCCGCTGGTCCCACTATCGAAGGGTCGAATCAACTCCAGGGATATTTCGCTTATCAATTGACCTTTGGACCATAGGCGTCAGGTTTCGGCGATGACGTGGGCGATGGCCTGGGCGGCGGTATGCGTGATGCTCAGATGAAAGCGCGTGATCTGTTTTGTTTGCGCGAACGCCGCCGCCTTGCCCGATAGCGCGATGGTCGGCGCTTTGCCGCGCTCGCGCACGACTTCTATTTCGCTCCATCCGACGTTGCGGTTCCATCCCGTGCCGAGCGCCTTCATCGTCGCTTCCTTGGCGGCGAAGCGCGCGGCGTAGCTCTGGTAGCGGGGACGCCCGCGCGACTCGCAGTACCTGACCTCGCCTGCCGTGAAGACGCGGGCGCGAAAACGCTCGCCCGTGGCGGCCCGCGTCAGAGCGCGCTCGATGCGTTCGACCTCGATAACGTCGATTCCGGTTCCGGCGATTTGCCCCATCGCGAATGAGTATCAGCCGCGCCGCGGGCGGATTCAATTGCGCGCGCGCACGGCCGGGCGATTGAAACAGTAAAATACTTGCAGCGCGCTGAGTGCGGATTCTATTCTTCATCCACAACGCGGAGGCAGCGATGGCGAAGTGTTTTCCGATCGCGGTGGTGGACGAAGACGCCGGCGTGCAGCTTTTTCCGCCGCCGAAGAAGTAGGTTCGCGGGTCGCGCCATGGCAATACGCAGGCATCGCGCAGGCGAACTCGTAATCGAGCAGACGCGTGACCTCGCGCACGTGCGCGAGATGCTCGCGCGGGCCGGCATGATGACGGACGGAATCAAATGGCCAGCCGCGTGTTACATCTTTGCGTATGTCGGCGATGAAGCGGTCGGAGTGATCGGCGTCGAGTCGAAGATCGACGCGGCGCTGATACGTTCGCTGTACGTGAATGAATCGATGCGCCGGCGCGGAATCGGCGGCGCGTTGATCGCGGCGGCGCGCAAGGCTGCGCACACGCGCGGTGCGCGCCATCTGTACCTGTTCAGCACTGAAGCTGGCGGGTTTTTCGGGCGACACGGTTTCACGACGGTGGCCGTCGCCGACGTCATCGCCGCGATCCCCGGCGCGCCGCAGGTCGAGTATTATCGCGCGCGGCCCGAGGAGCTTGCGCGCGAGGTCGCGTACCATCTGGACATTTCGGGCGATGGAGTGATCGAGAGATAGCAGCGGCTAGCCCCTGCACCCGAGTCAGGAGGAACGGGAGAGGGACTACTGAGCTTGAGACGCGAGGTACCGGCCGAGATAGTTTCCCATTGCGGTCGTCACAATCAGGTACGGATTCGAGGCTAGCAGTTGCGCGGCGAGTCGCGGCGTCATGTCGGGGCGAATCGTTTGCGGACCGGGATTCATCGCATCGAGTGCGCGCGGCGCGGATTCGGATTGTTCGATCGCGCCGAGCAGGACTCCGTCGGAAGTGAGCACGACGGCGCACGGCGTCGGCGAATCGGGCGAGGCCGGCGGGACGGAATCTTCGGGACCGAGGCGGACGAGGTTTTCGTTGTCGCGCATGAACTCGCCGACGCGCACGCGATCCGAATAGCGAATCCAACTGGAGCGCAGGCCGGGCGCGAGATTGTTGACGAAATAGGGAAGCGCGCGCATCCGCTCTGAGAGCGGTGCCGGTGGATCGGTGGGCAATCCGCGGACGATCCAATCGGCCTTGCCCCGGAAGTAGTGACGGACGTCGGTGAATCCCAGCAGATCGAGCTGCGCCGCAGCTCGCGCGCTAAGGTCTCACAAGGAATCACGGCAATAGACAACGACCGGGCGCGTGCGGTCCAAAGACGCGGGCGCGTCGCGGATAATGCGGCGCAGCGGAATGTGCACGGCGCCGCGAATGTGCGCGGCGTCGTACTCGTGCGACGGAAGCACGTCAACGATTTGCACGCCGCCGGACGCGCGCATCCGGGCAAGCTCGCGATGCCGAATCTCGCGCACGAGCTACGCGCCCATCGCGGCGAGCGCAGAGAGTGCAGTATTGACGATCGTCTCGCCGCTACCGGCGGCAATCCGCGCGGTATCGACTTCATAACCGCCCTCGGCGTACGCGGCGCGGGTGGGAATATATCCGATCAAGTCGTTGCAGTAGCCGGCCACAAAAGTCTGATCGAAGTGCGGGGTTGCCTTTATCGCGAGGCCGAGCTCGACGAAAAGTTCGCCCGGGATGCCGACTATCGCGAGGTTCCCGACGGTGACGATGGTCATCGCGGTGGCAAGCTCGCGACGCGCCATATCAACGCGGCGGTCGCGGCGATTTTGCTCCTCGAGGGCTTCCAGAGCGCCCAGCGCCGAGAGCGATTGAGCGTGATGGTCGCGCAGGCGCTTCAACTGATAGCCGTCGCCGCCACGATGGTTGTCGAGCGAGGCCTGGGTCTGGGCGGCGCAATCGCGTGCAACGGCGAGGTCGGCGCCGAGATCCTTGAGCTTGAGGTTGAGTGCGATTCTGCGCGTGGCGATTCGCGAGGCGGCAATCGAGGGCGCGTGCTCGAGCGCGTCGAACGCGCCGCGACCCATCGCGCGGCCGTATTGCTCGGCGACTTCGAAATTGCCGCGGCTGTGTGGATCGATGTTGCCGGTCGCGCCCTGGAGGAAAATCGATATCGGGCGCCGAGCTGCGCTGGAGCCGGCCGCGCTTTCGATTTCGTCCATCGCGAAGCCGGGCCAATCGCGCGAGTAGAGCAGGTTGTCCTCGCACAGCACGACGCCGTGGCACGGATAGTTCATGAGGAACGCGATCGGACTTCCGTTTGGGCGATACGCGCCGAGCGCCATGGCTTCAGCGTCCGCGGGCCCGGAGCGGTTGGCGGCAAGTTGAATTTGCCGGTGCGGGCGCATCAGTCGGCGATGGATTCCGAGCGTGAATGGGGTGCTGGCGGCACGGAGCGTCGCCGACTCGAGATTTTCGTGCGCCTGAACGATTGCGGACGCGATTTTTGTGGGTATCGCGCGCTCCCAATCGAGGTCGCGGCCGTCGACGCGATTCGCGTCGGCGCGCGGAGTCGCGAAGATGTTGAAGGCGGGCGCGGAATGAGTGTGAGTGGCGCAAATCAGGATCGAATCGGCGGGGATGCCGGTGCTTGCGCCGACGCGCTCGCGGACATCGTCGGCGATGCGCTTTCCGAGCGCAAGAACGTCAACGCCGGCGATGGCGACTTTCGCGCCACCGTCCGCGAGCACGAGCGCCTGCGCTGCGAGGTCGTCGTGCACGCCGACGTTGCGACCGACGCGATTGCCGTAGCCGATCATCGCGAGACCGACGGGCGGATCGAGCTTTACTCGCGCGGCGCCGGCGTAGAGGGGACTCATGCTAGCCCGATTTTTCGAGATTGGCTGCGGCAAGCTCGGCCGCTCTGGAAGCCACTTTCACGGCCGCGGCGACGATGTCGTCAACGTCGCGGTCGTCGCCGAGCAGGCATTCGTGCGGTATCGCGGCCATCGCGTGCTCGAAAAGGCGTTCAGCGACCGGGCAATCGATCGTGATTCTGTCGGCGCCGGCGCCCGCGAGGTCGCACGCTTTCAGATAGGCGGGCGACTCGCGCGGAAACAGTGCGGATCGATAGACGGGATCGTTGCCGACGCCGCATGGAATGCCCTCGGCGCGCATCGCGCGGACGAATCGATTGCGCGAGACGCCGAGTGCGGATTCATCGACGAGAAAAACGAACGCGTAGATAACTTCGCGCGTGATGCGTGGATCGCGCGCGATCGGGGTAATCCCCTTGATAGCGCCGAGTCCTTCGCGCAGGCGGGCGGCAGTGCGGCTCTTGCATTCGATCTGCTCGGGAAGGCGCGCGAGTTGCGCGAGCAGAATTCCGCATTGCCATTCCGTCATCCGGTAGTTCGCGCCCATCAATGGCCCTTCGAAAGTGTCGCCGGGGCGGCGACGTCCGCAATTGATGAGCGACTGGCATCGTTGCTCGAGGTCGGGGTCGTCGGTCGTGATCATTCCACCTTCGCCCGCGGTCATGGGCTTGGTGGACTGAAAACTAAAGCATCCGAGAGCGCCATGAGTACCGACGCCGCGCTCGCGCCATCGAGCACCCGGGACGTGGGCGCAATCCTCGACCAGCGGAATGGAATGCGCGCGCGAAATTTCCGCGAGTGCGTCGAGATCGGCGAGCGACGCGCCGTAGTGGACGGGGATGATCGCCTTGGTGCGGCGCGTGATCAGCCGCTTGACGGAATCCGGATCGATGCATGCGTTGGTGGCGCTGACGTCGGCGAAGATCGGACGCGCCATGCATGCGACGGTGGCGTAGGGTGTTGCGGCGAAGGTGAGTGCGGGAACGATGACCTCATCGCCGGCGCCGATGCCGAGCGCCTTGAGTGCGACTTCGAGCGCGCTGGTGCCGGAAGTGGTCGGAATGGCGAAGCGAGCGCCCTGATACGCGGCGAATGCGGCGGCGAACTCGGCGGCCTTGCGATTGGGGCTGGGGAAGCCGCCCCAGTTGGACGAGGTGAGGACGTCGTCGAGCTGCTCACGCTCGCGGGCGTCGAAGACCGGCCACGTGGAGAAGGGGCGGGTGCGAAGGGGCAGGCCGCCGAGGATTGCGAGTGTAGATGGCATCAAAGTTAAACGATTACTTTAAGTACCAAAATATCCGCAGCCTCGCCTGCCTCGCTTACGCTGGGCGGGCGCGGCGCTACTTGCGCGCGACTTCTTCGAGCACCGCAATCTCGGGACGTCCGGCGAGCAGGCCGCCGATTTTTCCGCCGAATGCCCTCATGTGATCGGTCTTGCCGTGGGAATCGAGCGCAGCCTGATCCTGGTAAACCTCGTAGTAGGTGAATTCGGTCGGGTCCTTGGTGTTCTTGTGCAGGACATAGGCCAGCGTGCCGGGCTCGGACGTTTTCACCGTCGCGATCATTTCCTTGCCGGCGGCTTCGAACGTGGCTTCGCTGCCGGGCTTCACTTTAAGCTTCGCAATCACAGTAATCGGCATCGTGGGTCTCCTTGAACGATCAAATTCAACTACCGTCGTATTCGGACGCGCGCGATTTATCAAGGCGAATCGACCCGCGGCGCGGCGGCTCTTTCCTTGCAGCGCGCGGTCGGTTAACGGTTAAAAGCCAATTGCGGCGACGCGATGATCGATCACAGCCGGGATCGTGGAGAATAATAAGATGCTTGGTTTCGATTTGACCGACGAACAGCGCGAACTCAAAGAGCTGGCGCACAAGTTTGCCGAACAGGAAATAATTCCGCGCGCGCGCGAATACGACGAGAAGGAAATTTTTCCGGTGGACGTGTGCGAGAAAGCGTTCGCGGCGGGGCTGATGAACTTTGGAGTGCCGAAGGAGCTGGGCGGACCGGGACTCGGCGTGCTCGACACGTGCCTGATCGTCGAGGAGCTGAATTACGGATGCTCGGGAATCTCGAACGCGGTCGGAGCCAACGAGCTGGCGACGATCCCGATACTAATCGCGGGCAACGAGCAGCAGAAACGGACCTACCTGGGGCAGTTGGTGAAGAAGCTGACGTTTTGCGCGTTCGCGATCACCGAGCCGGGTGCGGGATCGGATGCTGCCGCGATGAGTACCGCGTACCGGCGCGAGGGCGACGAGTTCATCCTCAACGGCACCAAGCATTTCATCTCGAATGGCTCGCGCGCGGACTGGTACGTCACGTTTGCGACGTCGGACAAGCGGCTCAAGCACAAGGGCATCTCGTGCTTCGTGTTTCCGTCGAGCGTGCCGGGAATTACGCGCAATCGGATGCACGGGAAACTCGGGCAACGCGCAGCCGACACCGGCGAAATCTTTTTCGAGGACGTGCGAATACCCGCCAGCGCGCTGGTCGGACGCGAGGGCGAGGGTTTCAAGTACGCGATGGCGACGTTCGATCACAGCCGGCCCGAGATCGGCGCGATCGCCATTGGGATTGCGCAGCGCGCGCTCGACGAATGCCTCAAGTACTCGAAGCAACGCAGCGCCTTCGGGCAGCCGATCGCCAACTTCCAGGCGATTCAGTTCATGATGGCCGACATGGCGATCGAAATCGAAGCGATGCGGCTGCTGACGTACAAAGCGGCGTGGCTGGTCGATCGCGGCCAGGGCGCCAACACGATTTCGGCCTACGCGAAGGCCTTCAGCGCCGACGCGACGATGCGGATCACGACCGACGCCGTGCAGATTTTCGGCGGCTACGGCTACATGAAGGATTATCCGGTCGAGAAGCTGATGCGCGACGCGAAGCTGCTGCAGATCTACGAGGGCACGTCGCAGATCCAGCGCGTCGTGATCGCGCGCAACCTGCTCAAAGAGTGAGCGCGGCGCGCGGGATCAATTCGCGGGCACGACGGGATGCGGGATCGGCGGGTCCTGGTCGGCGGGCTCGTTGCCGGTGACCGCGCCGACGTATTCACCCTTGTGGTACACGTCAACCCGGCCTGTCGTCGGATCGGGAAACAGATTCCATTCGTCAGGCGGCGGCTCATTAGAGGGCGGCATATACACGACCGGTGCAGGCGCAACAGGAGCCGGCGGCGCCGCGGAGCATGAGGCGATCGCGATCGACAACAGCAGGGGAAACGCGGCTCGCGAAATCCTTTTATTCATGGCGCGGCGCTGATTCGCGCAGACAGCACTCAAAGTTATCTTGTCGCCAGATGGCACGAATCGCAAGCGCTGCGGCGCGCGCCCGCGAACGCTATTTGCGCGGGAGGCCCAGGACTTCGCGGAAGTGATGGATTGTTTTTTCCAGCCCGGGCCGAAGTGCGGTATGCGGCTCCCAGCCGAGCACCTTTTTCGCGAGCTCGATGTTTGGTTTGCGGCGGATGGGATCGTCGGCACGGGGCGGCTTGAGAGTCACTTTCGAGGAGCTGGCTGACAGTTCGATGGCGAGTTTGGCCAGTTCCGCGATTGTGAATTCGTCGGGGTTGCCGACATTAACCGGGCCGACGTGAGTGTCCTGATTCATCATGCGTACGAGCGCGTCGATGATGTCGTCAACGTAGGCGAACGAGCGGGTCGAAGTGCCGTCACCGTAAATCTCGAGATCCTCGCCGCGCAGTGCGGCCACGCAGAAGTTGGAAACCACGCGGCCGTCGTTGATCGCCATCCGCGGGCCGTAAGTGTTGAAGATCCGCACGATGCGGGTGTCGACGTTGTTCTGCCGGTGATAGTCCATCATGAGGCATTCGGCCACGCGCTTGCCCTCGTCGTAGCAGGAGCGCACCCCGATCGGGTTGACGTGGCCCCAGTACGACTCGGTTTGCGGATGCTCCTCGGGATCGCCGTAAACCTCGCTGGTGGAGCTGAGCAGGATACGCGCGTGCACGCGCTTGGCGAGGCCGAGCATGTTGATGGTGCCCATCACGCTGGTCTTGATGGTCTTGACCGGGTTGTACTGGTAGTGCACGGGCGAGGCAGGGCAGGCGAGGCTGAAGATGCGATCGACCTCCAGCAGGATTGGCTCGACGACGTCGTGGCGGATAAATTCAAAATTCCGGTTGCCGAGCAGGTGCGTGATGTTGGCGCGCTTGCCGCTGAAGAAGTTGTCGAGGCAGATCACCTCGTGGCCGTCTTTGAGCAAGCGCTCGCATAGATGGGAGCCGAGGAATCCCGCGCCGCCGGTTACCAATGCTCGCACAGTTGTTCTCCGGGTCAGCGGCGGTTTTCGCGGGCGATCGCGAGAACGGTTTCGATTACGTAGTTGACATCTTCGTCGGTCATCGAGGCGTAGATGGGAAGCGACAGGCAGCGGCTGAAGATACCTTCGGCGACCGGAAAATCGCCGTTGCGATAGCCGTAGTTGCGCTGATAGTAGTGCATCGTGTGCAGCGGGATGCAGTGCACGGAGCATCCGACGCCGCGCTCGCGCAGTATCTCGACGAACTGATTGCGGCCGAGCTTGAGCCGCTCGGGCCGGATGCGCAGCACGTAAAGATGCCAGGCGTGCTCGATCCCCGGCTCGGAGTAGGCGGTCTGCAGCGCGTCGTCGGCGCGAAACGCCTCGTTGTAGGCGCGCGCGATCTCGCCACGGCGGCGCATGAAGCCGTCGGCGCGCTTGATCTGGGCCAATCCGATGGCGGCATGCACGTCAGACAGGTTGTATTTGAAACCCATGTCGTGGATTTCATAGTACCACGAGCCGTTCTTGTCGTAGCGCTTCCACGCGTCTTTGTTCATCCCGTGCAGGCTGGCGACCGCGATTTTTTCGGCCAGCGCGTCGTCGGCGGTGGTGATCATGCCGCCCTCGGCGGTGGTGAAATTCTTGGTCGCGTAGAAACTGAAACAGGTGAGGTCGCCGATGGTGCCGATTTTCGCCATCCCGCGCCCGTCCATGTGGCGCGCGGAGCCGGCCGCGTGCGCGGCATCCTCGACAATTTTCAAATTGTAGTTGCGCGCGATTTTGAGGATCCGATCCATGTCGCAAGCCTGCCCGGCGA
>CABEBO010000187.1_pt1 | contig 36164 bp, 40 predicted proteins | sample 3132601 | NCBI WGS metagenome assembly CABEBO01 (sample SAMEA5534345, study PRJEB31848) | metagenome | biome: tundra; feature: field; material: soil | place: USA | collected 2013-05 | depth 0.45 m
TTCCTGACCAGCGGCACCGTCGCCGATCGAATCGTCGCCGCAGCGGAGTTGTCCAAAACCGACCCGGTAGTCGAGATAGGTCCCGGGCTGGGCATCCTGACCGAGAAAATCGCGGCGCGGCCACTACGTTCGCTGACGCTGGTGGAACTCGACCCGCGCCTCGCCGCCCGGCTCCGGGAGCGCTTCGCAGACGGCGCGGACGTTGACATCATCAACGCCGACTTTCTTGCGATCGATTTCGCGGCACTCGTCACCGATCCACCTGTCAAGGTAATCGGCAATCTTCCGTTCAACGTCGCGGCGGCCATCCTGCGCCGGCTCAGCGACAACGCGCGCATGATTTCGAGAATGGTCCTGATGTTTCAACGCGAAGTTGCCGCGCGGATTCGGGCAATCCCCGGCGACGAGGCGTATGGCGCATTGAGCGTATTCAACGCGCTGTACTGGAAGATCGATCTGCATTTCAGCGTCGCCGCCGGCAGCTTCCATCCGCGTCCCAAAATCGACGCCGAAGTTCTCGCTTTCACGCCCCGGGCGACGCAAACGTTTGCGGCCGGCAACGAAAACGAACGCGACGTGCTCGAAACCGTGCGCGCCTCGTTCTCTGCGCCGCGCAAGACGATTCGCAATGCGCTCAGCCATTCGCTTGGAATCGACAGCACGCGGATCGCGCGCGCGCTCGAACGCGCGGCGATCGATCCGGCCACGCGCGCCGAGAAGCTCAGCGTACCCGATTTTCTAAGGCTCGCGCACGCGCTGCGCATCGAACTGGCCGGCAGGATCGTCACCCGCGATGCCTGAACTGCCGGAAGTCGAATCGCTCCGCCGGATACTGGTTCGCACCGCCGTCGGCAGAACGATCGTGAGCGTTCGAATCGGCGAGAAACGGCTGCGCCGCCACGTCAGCGCGGATTTTGCCGGAGCGATCGCCGGCCGGCGAATTGTGAAACTGTCGCGCCGCGCCAAATATCTGATCGTCGAGCTCGACGGCGACGACGTGATGATTGTGCACCTCGGGATGTCCGGCAGTTTGACTCATCGCCACGAGGGCTTCCGCGCCGACGACTTCGATCCGCGCCACGACCATCTCGAATTCTCGCTCGACGACGCCTCGCGCCTGGTTTACAACGACCCGCGGCGCTTCGGCATGGTCCGTCTCGTCCGGCGCGCCGCGCTGGCTTCCACGGCGGAGCTGAAGGATCTCGGCCCCGAGCCGTTGTCGCGCGAATTCAACGCCGGCTACCTCGCCGCGAAGGCCCGCGGCCGGAGGGTGGCGATCAAGAGCCTGATAATGGATCAACGAATCGTCGCCGGTATCGGCAATATCTACGCATCCGAGATTCTATTTCGCGCCGGCGTGCGTCCCGCGCGACGGGCCGGCCGCGTGACGCGAATCGAGATCGAAAAAATCGCGGCGGCCGCGCCGGTTATCCTGCGCGCCGCGATCGGCAGTAACGGCACCACCTTTCGCAACTACCGCGATTCACGCGGACAGCCCGGGCGATTCGCCGCGCGCTTGCGAGTGTACGGCCGCGAGGGGAAACCGTGCTACAGATGCTCGACGCCGATCAAAAATGTGATCGTGGGCCAGCGCGCCAGCTTCTATTGTCCGAAATGCCAGCGCTGATCGCGAGTCAATCCTCGACGCTCCAAGGTGTATGTTATTTATTGAAAATCGGAGGTCGCAATTGGAAGAAACGGTGACGCTATGACACTTGATTTGCCCGGCGGGATCGGCGCCGCAATTGCTTTCCTCCTCGGCGCAAGCGTCGGCAGCTTCGTTTGCGTGGTTGCGTACCGGCTCCCGCGCGATCTTTCGATCGTCACGCCGCGCTCATTTTGCGAGAGTTGCGAGCGCGCGATTCCATGGTGGGCGAACATCCCGATTCTCGCCTACCTTGGACTGCGCGGGCGATGCGTGATGTGCGGCGCGCCGATTCCGTTCCGCCATTTTCTCGCCGAATTCGGACTCGCCATCATCACCCTCTATCTCTACTTCGCCTTCCCGATCCCCGACGCGTTCGCGCGCTTAGTACTATGCGCCGCGCTGTGGGTCGTCGCGATCATCGACTACGACTGGCGGCTGATTCCGAACATCATTACCTGGCCCGGGACGCTGGTGGGATTCATCGCCGCGTCGCTGATGATGCCGGAGGTCGGCTGGAAGAGTTCGTTGATCGGAATCGCGCTGGGCGGCGGCGTGCTGTGGGGCACCGGCTATTTCTACCAACTGGTGCGCGGGCGCGAGGGTGTGGGCCTGGGCGACGTGTGGCTGCTGGGGATGGTCGGTGGATTTCTCGGCTGGCAGGGAGTTTTCTTCACTTTGTTTTTCGGTTCGGTAATAGGCGCGATCGGCGGAATCGCGTTCGCGCTCGGCGGCGGCGGCGCGGCTTCACCTGCTCCGCTCGGCGACCCCGCGACCGATCCGGAGGAAGCAGATGTCTCGATTCTGCGCACCGAAGTTCCGTTCGGGCCGTATCTGGCGCTGGCCGCCGGCGTCTTCGCTCTCTTTCAGCCGCAACTGACGCGCTGGTATCTTGGCGGATAAGGACGCGCAACGTTGCAATCCAGCTAATCGATGGCAGCCGGTGTATTCATCACGCTCGAAGGCGTCGAAGGAAGCGGCAAGACCACCCAGGCCGCAATCCTGGGCGACGTGCTGCGCAGAGGCGGCCGCCGCGTAACGGTCACCCATGAGCCGGGCGGCACCCGCGCCGGCGAAACGATTCGCGCGATTTTTCTCGATCCCGCGGTTTCGCTCGACGTAGCCGCGGAACTGCTGCTGGTGCTTGCCGATCGCGCGCAGCACGTCCGCGAAAAACTCCGGCCCGCGCTGGCAGCCGGCGAAACCGTGATTTCTGATCGCTACTCCGATTCGACCACCGCCTACCAGGGCCACGGCCGCGGCTTCGATCTCAAACTGCTCGCCGAGCTGAACCGGCTCGCCAGCGACAACGTGACGCCCGACCTGACTATCGTCCTCGACCTGCCCGTCGAGACCGGTCTCGAGCGCACCCGCGTGCGAGCAATGGGCACCGGCCGCGGCTCCGACCGCTTCGAGGGCGAGCGCGCCGACTTCCATCGCAGAGTGCGCGATGGTTTTCTCGCGATCGCGAAGGCCGAGCCCGCGCGGGTCGTCGTGATCGACGCCGACCGTCCGATTGCCGCCGTCACCGCCGACATCCGCCACGCCGTGGACGAGATGCTCGCCCGCCGATGACTCAATCGCCATGCCCATAACTTCGATCCGCGGGCATCGCGAGGCCGCAAGCCGTCTGCTCGCCGAATTGCGCAGCCGGCCCTCGCACGCCTACCTCTTCTCGGGCCCGCGCGGCGTCGGTAAAGCGCTCGTCGCAACCAGCCTCGTCCACGCCCTGATGTGCGAGCGATCGCCCGGCGAGAATTTCTGCTGCACTCCCGCGCGATGCCCCGTCCGCATCGCGCCGCAGACCGAGCGCACGCGCGCGCGCACCGCTGATGCGGACGCTGCGCGATGCGATTGCTGCTCTGCATGCGTGCAAATCGCGACCGGCGTGCATCCGGATTTCACTTACGTGTCGCGGCCCGTTGGCCGCACCGAAGTTCTGATCGACCAGGTCCGCGAATTGATTGCGCGGTTGGGAATCCGGCCGTCGCGCTCGTCGGTTCGCATGGCAATTATCGACGACGCCGAGGCGCTCGGTATCCCCGCGCAGAACGCGCTCCTGAAGACGCTCGAAGAGCCGCCCGGCCACGCAATCATCATCATGGTATCGGCCAGCGAGCGCGCCCTGCTCGACACCGTCCGCTCGCGCACGCGCACGGTCAGATTTCCCGCGCTCCAGGCCGCCGATCTCGAGGCTATCCTTGCCGCGCATGGCGTCGACGATAAAGCCCGCGCCAGCGCGCTTGCGTTGCTGGCTCGCGGCAGCGCTGCAAATGCGATCGCACTGGCAGACGGCGACGAACCGCCGATGAAGGAACTCCTCGACGCGCTGAGCACTGCAAACTCGATCGATTTCGCCCGCGCGCAGTCTCTCGCGCAGGAGTTCTTCGCCAACCGCGACGCCGCCGCCGGCAATTTCGAGCTGCTCGCAAGGCTGCTCGAAGAAGTACTATGCTACAAACTGCTGAAGACCGATTTCATCGCGTTTCCGCCCGAGGCCAGGCCGAAATTGGCGAGTCTGGCGGATAGTCTCGGTGTCGATGCGGTCGTGAAATGTATCGACGCGGCGGTGCGCGCTACCGAAGCGGTCGAAGCGAACGCTAATCCGCGCCTGCAGGCTGAGAATTGGTGGACAATCGCCGGCCATGCGATGCGGGGTGAGTAGAAGATAGTGGCTGACATCGATCCGTTTGAAGGCTCGCGACCGCTGCCGAAAATCATCGCCGTCAGTCTCCAGCAGGCCGGCCATCTGTATAATTTTCTGGCCGGCGAGCAGACGCTGCGCCGCGGCGAACGCGTGCTGGTCGAAAGCGAGGCCGGCGCCCGGGTCGGCACCGTCGAGATCGAGCCGCACGAACCCGCGCACTCGATCGATCTTTCCGCGCTGCGTCCCATTATCCGTGTTGCTTCCGACAGCGACTTCGACGCCGAGCGGGAAACCCTCTCGCGTGAGGCGCACGCGCGCCGCCTGTGCGTCGAGCGCATTCGCGAGGGCCGCATCCAGATGAAGCTCGTCAGCGCCGACTACACCTTCGACGCGCACAAGGTCGTCTTCTATTTCGTCGCCGAGGGCCGCGTCGATTTCCGCGACCTGGTCCACGATCTCGCCAACACGCTGCGCGTTCGCGTCGAGATGAAACAGATTGGCGCCCGCGACGAGAGCAAAGTCACGGGCGGGCTGGGTCCCTGCGGACGCGAGCTATGCTGCTCCAGTTGGCTGCGCGACTTCGAGGCGGTCACGGTCAAAATGGCGCGCGAGCAGGGCCTCGCTCTCAACCCCTCGCGGCTGGCCGGAATGTGCGGGCGGCTGAAATGCTGCCTGCGCTACGAATACGCCAGCTACGTCGAACTCAAGCGCGCGCTCCCCAACGTCGGCAAACGCGTGCAATGCGTCAAGGGCGACGGCAGAGTGGTTCGCCAGAACACCCTCAAGCAGACCGTGCTGATTCAGCGCGAGGAAGACGGCGGCGTCGTCGAAGTGACGCTCGAGGATCTGGTCACCTCGCGCCCGCAATAGCAAGCGTCCTTACCGCTTCACGTCCCGGCGCGGCAGCGCAATCTGATTGCCGGCTATCGCATTCGTGATCAGCGCCACGTCTTCAGTTCGCAAAGCTATATGCGCCACCGCGTTCCAGCGCTTTCTTGTAGGCAGGCCGCTCGTGCAAGCGCCTGATCCACGCGTCGAGGTTGGGATACGGCGCGCGCTTGCCGAACGCGCCGGCCATCTCGGCTACGAAGCTCATCTGGATGTCAGCGCCGGTCAGGGTGTCTCCCACAATGAACTGCCGGCCCTTCAAAGCGCCATCGATGTAACCGAGGTGATTGGCAATCTCGCTCTCGATACGCGGCATCAGCGGCGCCCCCGCTTGACCCAGGCGCGTGACATAAAGGTTGAGCATCAGCGGCAGCATCGCCGAGCCTTCGGCATAGTGCAGCCACTGCACGTACTCGTCGTACGCCGGAGTCTCGGGCGCGGGTTGCAGGCGGGATGCGCCGTGGCGGCGTATCAGGTAGTCGATTATCGCGCCTGATTCGATGATGGTCCGATTGCCATCGGTGACGACCGGTGACTTGCCGAGCGGGTGAACCTTCTTCAATTCCGGTGGCGCAAGCCGGGTTTGCGCATCGCGCTGGTAGCGCTTGATCTCGTACGGCAGGCCGAGCTCTTCCAGCAGCCACAGGATACGTTGTGAACGCGAATCGTTGAGGTGATGGACGACAATCATGGGCAATTCCTCCAGGCCGACTATTATCTAACAGAATCGCGACCGGACTCCATCCCGTTGGCACGGCTGGCCGTTATTAAGAGACCTCGCGCGACAACGGATCTTAACACTGGCCAGCCGTGCCAACGGCCCATCGCGTAGTCGCGAAAAGATGCGCTGCGCAGATTTTCGCGTCTTCTCACTGCGGGTGCAGGGGCCGCAGGCCGTGGCGACGGCAGCGCAGTATTAACCCGCGGCAGTGGCCGCGCCCGCCAACGGCGGGCGGCCTTAATACTGGGTGCAGGGCTCAGCCCTGCCCGCGCGCGACAACGGAGCGCGGCCTTAACGGTGGGTGCAGGGGTCACCCCCTGCCCCCTGCCCAAGGAAGCGTGAAACCCACGGTGGGTTTCACATACAATTAAGTTGATGGCAAACCGCATCCACATCACGACCGCGATCATCTACAGCAACGGCCCGCCCCATGTCGGCCATGCCTACGAAATGCTGGCGACCGACGCGTTCGCGCGTTTTCAGCGCCGCAAGCTCGGCCCCGCCAACGTCACCTTCCTCACCGGCACCGACGAGCACGGCGACAAAAACAAGCGCGCCGCCGACGCGATCGGACTCCATCCGAAGGCATTCGCCGACAAAATCAGCGCGCTGTTTCGACAAGGATGGGCCGGGCTGGACATCAGCTACGATATCTTTGTCCGCACCACCGACCCCGTGCATGAGGCGTTCGTGCAGAAGATGCTCGCGCGAACCTACAAATCCGGCGACATCTACTTCAAGGATTACGAAGGCCTCTACTGCGTCGGATGCGAGCGATTTTATACCGAGAAGGAACTGCTGCCCGGCAACATCTGTCCGGTGCACAATCGGCCCGTCGAGCTTATCAAGGAAGGCAACTATTTCCTGAAGCTCGAGAAATACCACGAGGCTATCCGCCGCAACATCGAGAAAAATCCCGATTTCATCCGCCCCGAGCGCTATCGCAACGAGGCGCTCCGGATGCTCGACGAACCGCTCGATGATCTTTGCATCTCGCGTCCCAAGGCGCGCCTCGATTGGGGCATCACGCTGCCGTTTGACGACAAGTACGTCACCTACGTCTGGTACGACGCGCTGTGGGCCTACATGAGCGAGCTGCCGAACACGGACGACGCGTCACTGAAAGAGATCCTGCCCGTCACCCAGCACTTCATCGGCAAGGACATCCTCAAGACGCACGCGGTGTACTGGCCCGCGATGCTGCTGGCGGTCGGCTTGCCGATCTATCATCATCTGAACGTCCACGGATTTATGAATTTCGGCGGCGCGCGGCTGTCGAAGAGCTCGGGCAACATCCAGGATCCCGTCGCCTATCAGCAAACTGTCGGCCCCGACGCTCTACGCTTCTTCATCTTGCGCGAATTCACCTACGGCCTCGACGGTGACTTCAGCGAAGAGCGCGTGATCGATCGCTACAACTCGGACCTGGCCAACGACCTCGGCAATCTGACCAGCCGCGTGCTCTCGATGGCGGCGCGATACTTCCAGGGCGCGATCACGGCGGCGCCGGGCGGGAGCACCGAGCCGCTCGACGTCGCGCTCGCCGAGACGTTCGCCTCGATACCGGCGCGCATCGCGCCGCTGGTCGAGGATCTCGCGTTCAATCGCGCTCTGGAAGCCATCTGGCAAGCGCTCGATGCGGCCAACAAATATATCGTCACGACCTCACCGTTCACGCTCGCCAGAGATCCCGCCAAGCTGCCGCGCGTCGCGCAAATCCTCGCCAACCTGGTCGAGGGATTGCGCGTCGTCGCCGACACGCTCGAGCCGTTCATGCCGGTAGCGTCGAAGAAGATTCTCGGCCTGCTCGATGTCGATGAGAAACTCGCGCGCGCGCCATTTGGGGATGGCATCCAGCCGGGGCATCGCGTAAATCCGACGACGCCGCTGTTCCCCCGCATCGACAAGAAAGCCCGCACCTGAGCCCCGCGCCGGCTTCGGAATCCGCGCTCAATTTCAATGACAACCGTTGTCGATACGCATTGCCATCTCGCCGACGCAAAGTTCCGCGGCGACGTCGAGGCCGTGATCGCGCGCGCATCAGCCGCCGGCGTGGCTCAGATCATCTCGGTCGGCGCGATCGGACCGATCGACAACGATCGATTGACGGTTGCAATCGCCGAGCGTCACCACAATGTCTTCGCCGCCGTCGGCGTGCATCCCCACGACGCCCGCGAATGCACGCCCGAGCGAATCGCACAGTTGCGCGGCCTCGCCGCGTCGAAAAAAGTTGTCGCGATCGGCGAGAGCGGACTCGATTTCCACTACATGCACTCGCCGCGCGAAGCGCAGGAAGCGTCGTTGCGTGCGCATCTTGCGCTCGCCGCCGAGCTCGACATCCCAATCGTGATTCATTGCCGCGACGCGGAGCGCCGGCTCGTCGAGATCGTGCGCGAGACCGGGATTCCAGCGCGCGGCGGCGTGATTCATTGCTTCACCGGCGATAGCGACGCGGCGCGCGAGTTCCTCGCGCTCGGACTGTGCATCTCGTTCTCGGGCATCATCACGTTTAAAAATTCCGCATCGGTTCGCGAGGCCGCGTCGATCGTTCCCGATGACCGCGTGATGGTGGAGACGGACGCACCTTATCTCGCGCCCGAGCCGTATCGCGGAAAACGCAACGAGCCGGCCTACGTCACTCGCACGCTCGAAATACTCGCGAATCTTAGACGCGTTGACGCCGCTGCGCTCGGCGCGCAGGTGATCGCGAACGCCGCCCGCCTGTTCAGGCTCCCGTCAGCCATGTAAATGCGAAACCGCCGCCCGAGCCCGCCTAATCAAGGGGAACTATGTGCCTGTTGGCTACCGTTCATTAAAAGCCCATGATTCTGGCGGACCATCGGGGAATGAGCCGTCAGAACCGGAACGCGAATCGAATCAATCTCGGATTAGCCCTGCCGCTGGGCGGGCCGTTCGGTCAGACTGGCTTGCGCGGCTTCCTTGGTTTTGCGTCTTCGATACGCGCGCTGCTTCTGCGCCCGATAATGCGGGCTGGTTTTTTCCTCGTACTCGCGGCAACGACGGCAGAAGAAAAACTGAATCTGCTGAGCGTAGGAACTGCCCATCTCGCCAGTGTGCCGCGTTGGCAGCGTGCCGAAAAGCGCAGCACGATGCCCCAAGGGAAAATTCCATCCTGAGGGCGCCTTTATGGCCGATCAAAACACGCGCTGGGAGAATGATAAAGAATGGGCCGGATGGACCATTCGTGACGAAATTTACGGCTTTATCCGCAGGCATCTGGGGCAGACCATCGTGACTTCGATCATCTTTCTCGGTGGTGCGATCTGGGCGTTTGTCAAGGAACATCCGCTCGTGTGGGAACCCGTTGGAGCTGCGGTACTGACAGTTGGCGCGATTACTGGCCTCGCTTTATATGACGGACGAAAAAGAAAACGAGCCACCTCGCAACACGGGAACGCGCTGCCCGATACTCTTTCGATATCCGATAGTTCCATCGAAGCCATAATGATGCCAGGACCGGGCAATACGAAAGCTGTTCCTTTCGTCCAGTTTGAAACTCGGGGCCAAGCAGCTCGTGAACTGAATATTGGAGGCAAGCCGGAGAAGCTTCGATTTGTTGTACCGACTGAGCAAATAGTGTCGGAGAGAGATTTGCCGGCTGAAATACTCATCGGCAAAGGCAAACTGATAATTAAGCGATTTACCGAAAATGGACTTTCTTTCGAGGAGCGCAAGACAAACGGCGATACCGTCAAGGCCGAAATCTACTACGCAAGAGAGCAAGCCCCCTTAACGCCGATCCGCGCCGCAACGCCTGCCGTTGCTATACATGCAGCGGAAACAAACGTCGCGGTTGGGCCGTCAAACCAGCTCTCGACGCAATCACCTAAAATTAACCCGAGCAAAGCGGTTGACCGCATTTTGGCTGGCGCATCCGTGGATTCGGTTCTGCAACAACCTGAGGAATACTGGCAGCACTTGGAGAAGATTTACGATTTCGATGAGCGGCGAAATCTACTCACGCTTAAGGTCTCACTGCCCGATGATGGTGCTCGCGAGGCGAAAGCCCTGCTTCTGCTCGTCTATGGATACAGAGTGCTGAAGGGTGTGAACGATGTTTTGATAGAGCGCCTTTGCACGGGACTCCGAGAATCCGGCTATGAACGGAGCATCCCAATTTGGCAGGTCATGACCGGGCAGACGATCGATTTGAACATTGATGGCCTTGCCTCGGAATATGTGCGCGTTGGGGCATTGCAGCTTCATGGTTTGCGGCGAGGGCGCGTTTATTCCATCACCGAAGACGGTATGGAGCGGGCGCGAGACATTCTCAAGGCGATAATTCCGATATTGGATTGAGCCTTTAATGACAACTTGTGCCGTAAGCTTCCAACGGAATATCCCCGACGCATCCCTTGCCTGGACCATCAAGGACTCTGATCGTCGAAGAGAGAATCCCCCAATCGGTGATGATAACCTTGGTCCCCTTGGCGACGTAGCAGGCGACATCCGCTTGTGCCTCTTCGGTCATCTTGTTGCGCACGAGTCCGAGAAATTCGTCCATCTTCCCAACTTGGATAACCAAGGTGCCCTTGTCGGGAAGGATCGTGCAAACCTGACCGGCCGCATGCGCAAGTGCGGGAAGGAAAAGCAACAGCATCAGCGCGAATGCTACGCACTTATTCGCCATCGACATTCCCCTCGGAAAAAGAAACTCCAACTGTCTCGGCTCGCTGGCGACGTTCTCAGATAGCTGAGACATTCGCCAGTGTTCGCGTCTCAGCATCCTGCTATCGCTTTGCCGAATATATCGGCTTCTTTCCGGTTGTTAAATCGGAATTGAAACTCCGCCAGATAGAGCGGCAGATATTTTTTGCTCACATGATGGTAGGTGCCGATGACTCCGCGCTTCAACAGCGACCAGAACGATTCCATGTTGTTTGTATGCACCACACCGCGCACCTACTCGCCTTCGCGATGATTCACGGTCTCGTGCGGACAGCGGCGGCTCGGGCGCTTCGTCGGGGGGCGGAGCAACGTCGGGCGCGGCGGATGTGGGCTGGCCGGCCTCCGCAGATGACGCCGACGCGCTTGCAGTGGCAGGCACCGATACGGAGACGCAGAGAACGCGGCGCGCCTGTTCAGGCTTCCGCCACCAGTGAAAAAGTGAAAACGCCAGCGCGACCCGCCTAACCAAGCGGATGGCCGCCGAAGATCATCGGATGGATCGCGACGATTGCAACCGCCAGCACCACGCCCACGCCAATCGCCGTCCACGGCATGTCGTCGCCGGCCCATCGAACGCGCCCGCCGATTAGCGCCGCGAACGGCACGAACGAGGTCTTCGCGACGAACTCGCGATAGCGATCGCCGAGCGCGCGAATCTTGCGCCGGTCCTGATGCATCCCGCCGATGATTCCGAGCGCGGGGAACATCCCGAAGAAAATCACGTCGCCGGCCCGTCCGTTCATCAGCATGTGCGCAACCCCAAACAGACAGAATCCAACAAAACTCGGATGCCGCGTGATCTTCAGCAGGCCGCGCGGTTCGCTCCCGCCGCCCGGCGCGCCCATTGTGCCCGGATTCGGAGTGATAAAACTCCCAGCGAACAGGATCAGCGCTGTCAGCATCAGCAACCACGCAAGCCCTCGAATCGGGGGCACCGCGCGCAGAGCCCAAAGCAAGGGCCCAGCGTGCTTGTTGCGCGCGAATTCGTAGATTAGCGGTCCGAGAGTCGCGAACGCGATTAGCGAATAGATGCCGCGATAGGGCTGCTCGCCGACCGCACTTATCAACCGAAATCGAACGGCAGATGACGATATGATCAGATGGCTCGCCAGGAACAAAACCGCCCACAACCCGATCCAGACAGTCGCACCCATAGAGACCTCCGCGCGACCCGGCTCGATTCACGAATCGGCTCGAGCGGGGTTATAGATATCGTAATGGGCAGGGCATACGAAATAGGGATCCCGCCGCCGTTCGAAGAGGCGGTGAAAAGCATGGAACGCGAGATCATGCGCTTCCTGATGCGCTCGACCGGCGATCGCGAGGATGCGATGGACCTGTTCCAGGAAACGTGGATCCGCGCCTATCGCGCCTACCCTACGCTGCAATCGGAAGACGGACTGCGGCCGTGGATTTATCGAATCGCATCGAACCTGTGCCGCAATCGCGCGCGGGACAGGATGCGCCGCGGGCGCGTGATCGCGAACGAGACTGCCGACGGCGCAGCGCCGGCCGATAACGCGCCCAATCAGCTCGATGGCGGACCCGAGAGCGCGCTTCATTTGAAGAGAGCCATCTCGCGGCTGCCCGGCAAGCAGGGTCAGGCATTGATGATGCGCAAGTTCGCGGGGCTTGAGTATGCGGAGATCGGCACGGCGCTGAATTGCTCGGCCGAGAGCGCGCGGGCCAGCGTCTATCAGGCCGTGAAAAAACTGAAGAAACTCAGGCTGGACGAGTAATCAGGATGAAGACCAATCGAACCGCCACGCAAGTGAAAGCGAGCGCACCGATCGACGACCGGGTGCTCGACGCAATGATCGGACAGACGCGGCCTCGCATCGAGCGCGCGATGAAGATTCTGCGGCGGCCGCAAGCGCGAGTCGGAGTAATTTCGTCGCCACTTGGCCGTCTGTTGATCGCGGAGAGCGATCGCGGCCTCGCGGCGATTCACTTTCTTTTCATAAGCGGGGGCGAGCGAACGCTCGCGATGCTGCGCAGGAAGTTCGATCTGATCGAGAATGACGCGAGTGCCCGCCGGATCGGCGCGGAAATCGATCGCGTGTTCGAGGGCGACTTCAGTGCGACGGCGCGTCCGGTGGATTTGAGCCTGGTCGAGAGCGATTTTCAGCGCCGCGCGTACACCTCGCTTCGAAAAGTCCCGCCCGGCGCGGTGATCACCTATCACGGGCTGGCCGCGACGGTTGGACAGCCCGACAGCCAGCGCGCGATCGGCAACACGATGGCGTCGAATCCGATCCCGATCTTCGTGCCGTGTCATCGCGTGATTCGCTCCGACGGAACGATCGGCAATTACGGCGGCGGCGTGGACAACAAGATCAAGCTGCTGCGCGCGGAGGGATTCGAAGTCGGGCGCGACCTGCGATTGCCGGCGCTCGCCGTGATGGGGCATCGACGCACCGGAATCTTCTGCCGACCCGACTGCTCGGCGGCGCGGCGCGTGGATCCAGCAAAGATGCTGATCTTCGCGGATGCCAAGTGCGCGGGACACGCCGGGCTGAGAGCATGCAAGCTGTGCAAGCCCGCGTGAATCAGGCCGGCTGAAAAGGAAGAAAAGGGCGACACCGAATGCGGCGCCGCCCTTTTCGGCCGATCTCGCTGTCCGATTACTCGGTTTCCGACTGCGATTTGAGCTGTTGAATCTGCTGACGCTGATTCTCGATCTCTTGCTGTTGCTGCTGCACCTGCTGCTGGGTCTGTGCGTTGGCGTTTTCCTGATTCTGCATCGAATTGCCGACTACATAGCCGGTACCACCGCCCATAACACCGCCGATCAGGGCGCCCGCGAGAGGATGACCTACGGCCGCCCCGATAAGTGCGCCGCCACCTGCGCCTATCGCCGTGCCGCCGAGGGTGCCTTCTTCACGAGTCGAGAGCGGCTGCCCCGAGCATCCTGCAAGAACGAGCGTTCCCGCCAGCGCCAGACTCATGATTACTCCAATACTTTTGCGCATAATGAGAACCTCCATCGTCCGATAATTTATACGTCAGCCGAGCTATTCGGTTTCGCTCTGGCTCTTCAATTGCTGAATCTGCTGCTGTTGATTCTGGATCTGCTGTTGCTGCGATTGAATCTGCGTCTGAGTTTGAGCGTTGGCGTTTTCCTGATTCTGCATCTCGTTGCCGACCACGTATCCGCCAAGCGCACCGATGCCGGCGCCGATTGCCGCACCTGCCAACGGGTTACCCACAGCGGCGCCTACAATCGCGCCGGTTCCAGCTCCGACTCCCGTGCCGATGAGCGTGCCCTTCTCACGTGTCGAGAGCGGCTCTCCCGAGCATCCCATGGCCGCCACGATCACAATCGCCACGAGCAGACGCTTAATTAACGACGCCACGTTTGTCCGCACGAGCTTCCTCCTTCCACGGGGAGCAGTTTTCATGCCTGCCAACGGCTGCGACATTCCTCCAGCCAACAGCAGGCGAGTTCATTTGGCCGCCGCCAGTTTTCTACCATCTGCGTGGGCGATCAACCATTTCGGACATGGAGCGTAGCATGGAATTCTCACTCATGTCCGAAATTGTCGTGCATCATAAACGAATATTCATCTTTTGCAGTTGCCGCAACCGTCTCGGCATCACGGCGAAGATCCGGGTTGGGCCGCCGGTCCCGTTGCCGATTTTCATCGGGATGCAGAATATCGTCGCGCCGCTGGCCTGCAATTTTTCCGCGTTGGCTATGTTTTCGAAGCCGGGCTTGTTCGCGCCGAGCCAGAGGCGATGCACGGGGAAATCCTTCGAGTTGCCGGGATCGATGCTCGCGGTATCGATCGCGATTGCCACGACGTGCCGATTCTTCAAAATGAAACCCACCGCCTCGGCCGAATAGCCCGGAAAGCGGAGATCCGCAACGTCGCCGGGCTTGTCGGTGCCCATGTAGCGTTTTTTGTCGGGCCAGTATTTGCCCCATCCCGAGCGCGCGACGACGATCGCAGCGTCGGGAATCCGGCCGTTGGCGGCTTCGTACGCCTTGATGTCATCGACGCCGAGCATCGCGTCGGGATCCTTGGCGGCGCGCGCGGAAAAATCGATCACCGCGGCGGGCCCGATGCAATCGGCGAGCGGAACCTGGTCGAGCGTAATCCCATTGCGGTTGAAATGGCGCGGCGCATCGGTATGCGTGCCGCCGTGTTCGGGCGCCGCGTAATTTGCCGACGCGTAAAAGTAGTGCTTGGGGGCAGGAGTATCGCCGTTTTCCTCGAACCGATGGACGAAGCCCTTTTCGGTCGGCCAGTAGATGGTCTTGTTGTCGAAGGTGTAGGTGAGATCGATAACTTTTGCAGGGTCGATTTTCACAGGACTATTCGCTTCGGAGCAGCTCGGCTTCGTATGCCCGCAGTGAAGTCGAAGTGTTTTGGCTCGGGAAAAGATCCGGGGTCCCTCGGCTTCGCTCGGGATGGCACAAAAAAGTGCAGCGGCTCGACCTGGTCACCAGCCGATCACTTGAGCGGGCATTGTGGGGGCGGCTTGGCCGCGCGGATCGGCACCGCCCACGAGTACGCCGGTTTTCGTGTTGATCTGCACGGCGAGCACGTGACCCTCGGACCATGGAGGACGGACTTCGATCTTGTGGCCGCGCGCGGCGAGCGCATCGCGCACGATTGCGGGGACTCGATCCTCGATGCGCACGACGCCGGGGTGATTGTCGTGCGGATAGAACGTCGAGGGGAAATGCGGCGTCGAAAACTTCGGCGCCTCGATGGCGGCCTGCAGGTCCATCCCGAAATCGACCACGTTCAGAAAAAATTGCAGGGTCCATTGATCCTGCTGATCGCCGCCTTCCGTGCCGAATGCCAGGTACGGCTCGCCCTTCACCATCGCAAGCGACGGCGACAGCGTGGTGCGGGGGCGCTTGCCCGGCTTGAGCGCGTTGGGATGGCGCTCGTCGAGAAAAAAAGTTTGCATCCGCGTTCCCAGTGGAAAGCCAAGCGCGTCGATCACCGGCGAGCTGGGAATCCATCCGCCGCTCGCGGTGACGGCAATCATGTTGCCGGCGCGGTCTGCCGCCGTGACGTGAATCGTGCCCGCACCCCAGGGACGCGCGCCGGCGGCGGGACCGTCGCGCAACGCACGCATCGAAATCGGGTCGCCCGGCCGCTGATCCATCGAGGCATGGCCGGAATCGATTAGCTCGCGGCGAATCGCGGCGTAACGATCGCTCAGCAATCCGGCGATCGGAACGTCGATGAATTCAGGGTCTCCGTAGTAAGCCTCGCGATCGGCGAACGCGAGCTTGGCGGACTCGACGACGGCGTGGATGTAGTCGGGGGAATTGTGGCCAATCGCGCCGAGGTCGAAGCCTTCGAGCAACTTGAGCTGCTGAAGGAAGACCGGGCCTTGCGACCATGGCCCGCACTTGAAGACGGTGACGCCGCGATAGTCCGCGCTCACGGGCGATTCGGTTCGAGTCGTGAAGCGCGCGAGATCGGAGGCGGCCAGCAGGCCGCCGTTGGCGTCGGACCATGCGACGATTTCGCGCGCAATGTCGCCCCGATAGAAGCGGTCGCGCGCGGCGTCGAGACCGGACTCGCGCCCGCGATTCTTCGCGGCTGACTCAGCATCGAGCACACGCTTGAAAAAGTTGGCTAGCGCAGGATTCTTGAGCACGCTTCCGGGCTGCGGGACTTTGCCATCGGGCAGATAGACGCGCCCTGAAGACGGCCATTTGGCAAGGAACCGCTTGGCGTTGCTGCGAAGCGACGCGCCCGCCCCTGCGACCGCATCGTCGGCGCCGGCAGGCTCACCGGACAATCCCACGTGTATCGGGAAACCGTCGCCCGCAAGTTCCAGCGCCGGCTCGAGAACGTCGGCCAGAGATTTGGTTCCGAAATCTCTTAGCGCAGTCACCAACGCGTCGAAGGCTGCAGGGACACCGGCGGCAAGCAACCCAGTCCCAGGGATCAGCTTGAGACCGAGAGACAGGTAATGGGCGATTGTCGCGCGTTCTGGCGCCATCATATTGCCGTTGATGGCAACCACGCGGCGGGCAGATGCCGAATAAATCAGCATTGGCGCCTCGCCGCCGATGGTATGCATGTGCGGGTTGACGACGCCCTCGACGAATGTTGCAGCGACGGCAGCGTCGATGGCATTTCCGCCGCCAGCGAAGATTCGCGCACCAGCAGCGGCGGAAAGATAGTGCTCCGTCGCGAGTATCGCGCGCCGGCCCATTATGAGCGGATAAATCGTAGGCATCTGACTTTATCTGAGTATCACGACCCCAATTTGGCAAAAAGGTGCCTCTATTGAGGCGTTGCTCCTTCTCGGATCGGTGACGCAGTAAACGGCCTCAATGCTCAAATCTCGTCGAGGAAACATGAAAACCGTTGATTTGCGGGGTTTTCCACAACTCTGGATAGCTCTGCATAAATGAAACGCAGAGCCCTGCCGGACGTCTAAATATTAGGCCCAAAGATTGCTAGTATCAGGGTCAGGATGAGGGCGATGGTCGATGGTCGATGGCCAGGAGGAAGCGGAGGGGTAGAAGTATGATGAGCAGCATAAACACAGAAAAACTAGTCGGAAGGCATTGCAAACTGCAGAAACCCGTGCGCGACCACGACGGGCGTAGTCGATTCAGCGAACAACCACGCATCCTGCGTGAGGTAAATAATCTGGACCGGCGCATGTATCTAGTGCAATTCGACGACGGCGCCACCACGTTCCTCTTTCCGGACGAAGTAATAATCCAGTAGCAGGTGTGCGGCGCACAGCGCCGTTCATACCCAATGGATGCGCTGGTTAGCGAGTACTAGCCGCGGCGCTGGTGTTCGAGAAAGTCGCGGGCGCGATAAAGCGCGACGATTGTCTTCGCATCGACGATATCGCCGCGACGAATCATCGCAAACGTTTCCTCGAACGGCACGCGGCTGACGGCGATCACCTCGTCGTGATCGAGCGTGCCCGCTCCCGCCGACAACTCGCGCGCCAGGTACAGCTCGATTCGCTCGTCGCAGAAACTTGGAATCGTGATAATCGACCCAAGATGGTCCCATCGCGCGGCCGCGACGCTGGCCTCTTCGCCGAGTTCGCGCCGCGCGCATTCGAGCGCATCCTCGCCGGCGTTGCGGCATCCCGCGGGAATCTCCCACATCCAGCCGCCGATCGCGTGCCGATACTGACGCAGCATCGCAACATTCAGGTCGGGGTAGAGTGCGACGATCGCGCTGGCGCCGGGATGCCTGATGACGGCGAGATCGACCTGCACGCCTCCGGGCAGCGTCGCGCTCTCGACGCCGAGGTCAACGACACCCAATTTGAGAACTGGCCGACGATTTGAAGACATTGTGCATCAAGAATGTGCGCGCCGCGCGAGTCGCGCAAGCATCGCGCGGGCTGCCCGAGCCAATTGCAGGCGATGCTTGAACGGGAGATTATCGGAGTCAGCGCAAACGGATAGCATCGCGAAAATATGAGCCGGATTCGGATTCCAATCTACTTCGATTACGCCTCGACGCTTTGCTACATCGCGTGGCGAATCGTCGGCGAGCTAGAGGACGAACTCGGTTTCGAGGCGCTCTGGAAGGGCGTGCCGATCGCGATGCGCGATTTTCGCTTCAAGCCCGGCCGTGTGCTGGGCGAGCGCGAGCGGCAAAAAGTACTGCTCGTCGCAGCGGAGACGGGCATTCGCGTAGCGCCACCGCCGAGCTGGATCGATTCGATACCCGCGCTGCAAGGATCGGAAATCGCGCGTGACGCGAGGGTTTTCCGGGCGTATCACGACGGGGTCTTTCGCGCGGCATTCGAGCAAGGCGCCGATATCGCGGATCGCGGGGTGCTCGACGCGATCGCGGAGCGCGCGGGCATCGATCGATCGAAGTTTCGCGCGGCGCTCGACAGCGGCGCGATGGCCGCACGGATAGCAGAGCACAAGCGCGAGGCCGACGAGTTTTCTGCGCTCGGTTTCCCGACGTTTATCCTGGGCGACTTCCCGATGATCGGGATACAGCCGATCGAATCGATGCGCCTGTTGCTCGCCCGCTTCCTCCGTCAGCGCGCCGAGGAACCGCAGGCCTAGCGCGCCAGGAACACCGGGCACGGCGCGTTGCGCAGCACAAACTCGGTGGTCGAGCCGAGCACCATCTCGATAATCCTGCTATGCCCATAGGCGCCGATGAAGAGCAGGTCGGCATCGTGCTCTTTGAGGAACTTCACAATTTCCTCGTTGGCGTGACCCTGCAGCAGCTTGAACTCGGCCTTGGGCGTGTAGTTCTCGAAGTAGGTGCGCGCCTCGGCCAGAGTCCGCTCACCCAGCTTGGGATCGCGCGCGCAGGTAATGACGGTTATCGGAACCCCGAGGCCGTTGGCGATTTCCGCCGCCGAGCGCATCGCGCGCGATGCGCGTTCGCTGCCGTCGTACGCCAGCACGGGACGTTTGACCTCGCGAAATCGTCTCGGCGAGATGAACAGCTGGCGCGGAGATTTGCGCGCGACGCTTTCCGCGGTCGAACCCAGCAGCCCGGTCGAGAACTTTTCGTTGACGCCGCGATGGCCGATCATGACCAGATCGGCGCTGCGCGCTCGCTCGCAAATCTGGTTGGCGACGATTCCCATGTCGAGCATGGTCTCGACGGCAAGATTCTCGCGGCGCGCCGCAGCGGCAAATTCGTCGAGCACGCCGCGGCCCCTGGCGGTCAGTACGTCGCGCATCTTGGACGAGAAATCCAGATATGGTTCCAGCCCGAGCGAACCTGATATATCATGGAAAAAGGAGCCTTCGATCGACACGATATCGACGACATGCAATCCGATCAGCGACGCATTGAAGATTCGGGCAAAATAGAAGGCGTACGCCTGTGCGTTGTGGGAGTGCTCGGAGGAGTCGATGCCGACAAGGATTTTCTTGATCAAGGGCGTGACCTCCGCGTCAATTACCGCGATAACATGCCGCGCGGTGATGTCTCAAGAGGGGGCGCGGCCGCAGCCACAATCGATTGGGCAAGCAGGCGGGTGAAATGAGCGAACTTAGCGAGGCGCGGATGATGAGAATCGTGGACGAGCTCAGCGAGGCTGCCGAGCGCGTCGGGCTCGAGGTCCGTCGTGAAAAGATCATGCGCGAAATCGGCTACCGCACGCGCGGCGGCGCCTGCCGGTTGCGCGACAAGAACCTGGTCATTATCGATCGCGATCAGCCTGCCGCCGAGCAGCTCGAAGTGATTGCCGAAGCGCTGCGCTTGCACGATCTCGAATCCTTGTATCTGTCGCCCGCGGCGCGTCGCGTCGTTCACGTCGGAGACACCGCATCCTGAGTGCTGAGATGGCGCGTCCCGGCGAAACCGCGTCGGCTGGTCACACCGTAATCGATCGCAAACCCGCGATCAGCGCGGTAGATCGGATGCATACCTTCCACGTCCGGCTCAAGGAGCGCGGGCTCAAGTCCACCGGTCAGCGCGACGACATCGCGCGCGTATTCTTCGAGCACGGCCAGCATATCAGCGCCGAAGAATTGTATGCCGAGGTCAAGAAGATCAACCCGCACGTCGGCTATGCGACGATTTACCGGACGCTGCGCCTGCTCAAGGAATGCGCGCTGTTGTACGAGCGCCATTTTGACGAGGGCCAGGCGCGTTACGAAGCCGTCGGCGAGCGCCATCACGATCATTTCATCTGCGAGCGATGCGGCCGGATCATCGAGTTCGAGAACGCCGCGATCGAGCGCATGCAAAACATCGTCGCCCGCGATCTCGGCGTGACGCTGACCCGGCACAAGATGGAACTGTACGGAATCTGCTCCGACTGCCACGCCCAGGATGGCATGTAGCCGCGATCTTCGAGCAATGTGCCGGTCGCGCCGCGCCCGAGCTGCCCTCATCTCCGCGAAGAGCGGCCGCCGGAAGGCCGGCGCCTGGTCGGCCGCAGGTCCGCCGCCGCCCTGGGAACCGCCTCGGGACCGGCGCGATGGCGATACTTCATGTCGTTGCCGCAGTGTGGACACTTGACGTCGTCATACCTGACGACGCGTCCGCAGTACGGGCACTTGTAGCGGCGCCTTGCGACCCAGTAGAAAAACGCCGCCGTCAACCCTGCCATCAGCAGGCCGATGATTGTTTGCCGCACGAGACTTGCTCCTAACCTATTGCAGCCGCCAACCCCGTGACCGGCGAGCCGCGCGCTCCGGTTAGACGAGCCCTTCCTTCAGCGCCTCTTCGAGCGCGCCGATATTGACCCGATGCCCCTGCGCCATCACGACCAGAAATGCCTTGAGCGGTGCATCGCCCGCGGTCGCAACGTTTTCCTCGATCTTGCGAATCACCCATCGCTGGCCGCGATTGAGCAATTCGAGCTTGCCGCGAAAATTTCCGACCGCGCGCACCTTCTCGACGAAGTCGCCGGTCTTCGTCGATGGATTGCCGCCCAAGCGGCGCACGTGCGCCGCCAGCTCTCCCGCATAGTAGCCTTCGTCGTGGCCGACCTTTTTGAGCATCTCGCGCAGCTCGAGCGATTGTGCCAGCTCGGTGAGATCGTGCAGGACGCGGCCGCCGGCGCGCTCGGCTTCACCCAACAAATTGAGAAATCCTTCGAGTTGCGAGTCCACTTGCCTGCCTCCCGCATTGGTTCGCGATCAGAGCATCGGCACCACCGGACAATACGCAGCGCTGAAAATCGCATGACCGCTGAGCGCCAGGCGAATCAGTTCGATGACCGGCGCGACGATTCGCGCAGCCGGGCGCTGCGTGATCGACGCGACCATCTTGCCCCTGGTCAGCGATTGCAGCAGTCCCGGCTGCTCGGGAAGCTCGATGATTCCGACCGGCTGATCGGGAGCGAGGCGCGCCAATCCTTTCGCGGCCGCCATCGCGTCATCGAGTCCGCCAAGCGAATCGACCAGCTTGATCTTGAGCGCCTGCTCTCCTGTCCAGACCCGTCCCTGCGCGACCGCATCGGCCTGCTCCACCGTGATATGGCGGCCGGCAGCGACCAGTTTCAGGAAGTACTCGTAGCTGCGCGTTATCTCATCCTGGAACTGCTTCGATTGCGCGGGCGTGAAGTCGGTCCACATGTCGAACATTCCGACGTTTGCTCCGCGGCTCACCGCGCCGGTGTTCGCATAAATCTTTTGCACGGCGGGCGAGACGTTGAACTTGCCGCCGAGCACGCCAATCGAGCCGGTGATCGTGCCGGGCTCGGCGATAATCTTCGCGGCTGGAATCGATATCAAGTATCCGCCCGAAGCGGCGTACCCCGACATGCTGACGACCACGGGTTTTTTCTTGGCCGTGAGCTCGACCTCGCGGCCGATGAGTTCCGACGCGAGCATCGAGCCTCCGGGCGAATTGACCCTCAGGATCACGGCGCGAACGTCGTCATCCTCGCGCGCGGACTTGAACGCTTTGGCCATGTCGTCGGAAGTCATCGCTTCGGTATTGGGACTTGAAAATGGATCGAAACCTTCGCCGCCGCGCTGGATCTCTCCCTCCCCGTAAATCACCGCGATTTGATCTCCGCCGGCAAAGTTGGAGAACAGGCTCGCACGTGCGTAATTGGCGTAGTCAATCACCTTGTGAAGCGAGCCGCCGTGGTTCTTCACGCGATCGCTGAATTCGTCTTCGTATTCGAGCCGATCCACCAGGCGCGCCTTCAGGCCCGCCTCCGCATTCAACGGCGCTTGATCGATCAGGGTCTTGATCGCGTCGGGACTGAGCTTACGCTCGGCCCCGATTGCCGCGACGATCTGATCGAACAAACTCCCGGCCAGCCCTTCGTCCTCTTCCTTTTGCGCCGGCGTGAAGTCCTTGTTGGTGAACATGTTGGCCGCACTCTTGTACTGGCCCGCCGAGGCGAAGTTCGGCGTGATCCCCAGCCAGTCGAGCGTGCCGCGCATGAACAGCTCGCGCAGCTGCACTCCCATCAGGTTGAGGTCTCCCCGCGGCATCAGCGAGACTTCATCGGCGGCGCTCGCAACAATGTAGGGCAGATTGCCCGCGCCCGATTCGCCAGCGGTCTCGATATACGCGGTCGTCCATTTGCCGTGGCTCTTGAACGACTTGATCAGTGCAACGATCTCCTGCGCCTGCGCCAGTTCCATCTCGGGGTTGATAACCTTGATTTCCAGGCCGACGATCTTCGGGTCCTTCGCACCCTGGTCGATCGCATTGCGCAGCTCGTTGAGCGCCGTCTGATGCGTACTCAGAAGGCTGAGCAGGCCGCTGCCGCCGCGCTCGACAACCGATCCGTTAAGTTCGACCGCCAGAACAGAGTTGGGCTGCACCCGATGCGAGATGTAATCCGAGAGGGCGACGATCGCGAACAGCACCGCGACTATGACCACCGTTCGAAAAATCCATCGAAAAAGCCTTCTGAACATTCACTCCTCCGAACTGCGAAAGCGCGACGCCGGGCGCGTTCCCTTGACAGTCGCAACTGACAAGGATAGCCAACCATACCCGATTCCATGGAGCCAGTCGCCGATATACAGCCGCCCGAGCCTGGCGTCCCGGGCAATCCGCGCGAACTGCTGATGAACCAGCGCGCGGCCGGCGCGATTCATCTGCGGATCGTCGCGCTCGCCTTCGCCGCCTGGATTTTCGATTTCTACGATCTGATTCTCTACTCGTTCCTGCTGGTGCCCGTTGCGCACGAACTCCATCTGACGCCGGAGCAGTCGTCGATTGCGCTGGGTACATCGCTGCTCATGACGGCGCTCGGCGGAGTCATTTTCGGCTTCCTCGGCGATCGCTTCGGGCGAAAATCAATGATCGCAACCACGGTCGCGATCTATGGCGTCGGCACCGCGCTGTGCGGATTCAGCCAGACTCTCACCCAGCTAATAGTGTTTCGATCGATAACCGGGCTCGGGATGGGCGGCGGATGGGCCCCCGGACAAAGCCTGGTTGCCGAAAGCGTGCCGGCCGAGCGCCGCGCACGATACGCAGCATACGTGCAGACGGGCGCGCCGCTCGGGGTTTTGTTGGCGGCGGCAGCGGGCGGTTATCTTGCACCCGCGATCGGATGGCGTCTGACGTTCATGGTTTCCGCCATCCCCGCCGTATTTGTCGTCGCCGCCGTGCTGAAGTGGATGCCGGAGAGCGATGTCTGGCAGCGCACGCGCACGAGTCTTAACCGCGGCGTCGACTTGCGCGCGATTCTCGTTCACAAGCGAATCTTCGTGCTGCTGTTCGTAGTCGTCCTGCTGAACTCCGAGGCGTATTGGTTCATGTACACCTGGATGCCGGGATACCTGGAACTCAAGCGCGGGCTCACGGCAGCCGGCGCCAGCCGCCTGATGATGGAAATGCAGGTCGGCGGCGTGCTCGGCTACCTGACGTTTGGCCGCGTCGCGGACCGATTCGGCCGCCGGCCCGCGTTCTGCGCATATGGGATGCTGATGGCGGCCGGCACTATCCCGCCGACGATACTATGGAGTTCAGCGCGGGCTGTGCCCGGACTCATCTTGGCTGCGATGTTCACGGCGGGATTCGGCACCGGTATCTGGGCAGGAGTCGCGCCGATGATCGCCGAGCTGTTGCCGACGCGGATTCGCAATACGTCTCTCGGACTGCTGCTCAACGTCACGCGCGGATTTCAGTTCTTCACGCCGATCCTGATTGCGGCGCTCGGCGCGCGGTTTGGTTTCGGCGCGACGCTTTCGCTCGGCGCAGTCTTCTCGACGCTCGGCGCCCTGATGGTCTGGATACTGCCCGAGACCCGCGGCCGCTCGATCACCGCGATGGATTGATCCATTATCATGGCGAGCTGCCCAGCGGCTTGTGCTTGACCGTCGAGCTGTCGAGATACGGCTCGCCACCGATATAGCTCACTTGAATCGTCGTCACGGCCTCGACGCCTTGCAGCATGAGGTCAGCCGTCATCGTTTGCGTATGCGATCCTCCGACGCCGTGGCGGCCATCGGTCAACGCCTCGGCCATCGCACGTCCCGCGGGCACCGCACCGCCGGGGCCGATATTCGGCAGCACACCCAGTATCTGCGTGATCGTCGGCGCAACGTCGGTGTTGGCCGTGGGATTGAGATCGACGAATCCGCGCCGGAAGTCCGGGCCAATCGCGGCGCAAAAATTATGAATCTCGCGCTCGCCTGCCGCGCCATGCATCCCCATCCCGGTCGTGAACGTCTGGCTGGTCCCGCTATCCTCGTACACGAGTCCCTTTACCGGATGCACCAGTTCGGCGGACTTGTTGCGGGTCGAGGCCTGCCCGGTTCCGCCGATCAGGAACGCGGGATTGCCCGGCCCGGTAAGGCCCTTGTTGTCGGCGTCGGGCTCCTCGCGAAATGAAATCACCAGGTCCGGCGAGCGCGCGGGATTGTACAGACCCACGACGCGCTGACTGAAGGTGCCGTCGATCCATCCGAGGTACGGTTTCGGCGTGCGCCGGCTGCGGCCACGACGGCTCCGCTCGTCGGGCGCGGTGGCGGGGTCGCGCGAGAAGATCGGTCCGCACCATTCCTGCGCCTCGGCAAAGTTGACGATCTTCTGCAGTATCGCGCGGCGCGACTGCGGCGTGGGAAATTCGGTCGGCGACAGGTAAACCAGGTCCGCGCCGCCGTTGGGCGCGACGATGACGTCGGTGCTGTCGTGCGATTTCTTGATTCCCGCCGCCACCAGCATTTCCGACAGAACGATTCGGAACTTAATCGTCGCGAAGCCGTGGTCCGAGACCACTATCAGGTCGGTTTTGCCCGCGATGCCCAGCGCGTCGATCGCCGCGCGAACGCGCATCAGGTTGTTGTCGCATAGGCTCAACGCCTCCATAGCGGGTATCGTGCCCAACCCTGCAATGTGTTGCGTGAGATCGGGATTGTGCTGCCAGAGGACGACCAACGCAGGCCGGCCCGCGTCCGCCGCGCGCTTGGCGGCAGGCAGAGCGTCTTCCACGGCCAGCCGCGCGAAGTACAAATCGCGCTGGTCATCGGCGATCGCGGTTTTCGAATCCGGCGGCATCGCGGCGCTTATTTTCTGGCTCACCGACTTGGGCTCGACCAGATCGTCCGACGCGAACAGGTAATCCTGGTGCGGCTCGCCGAGAATATCCTTGCCGTCGACGACCGTTTCAACGCGATTGTCAAACACCGAGGTCGGTCCCTGCTTGCCGATCACGCCAACGTAGCCGCCCTCGCGCGCGACCTCCTGCGTGATTGTGTCCAACCCGATCAAACGGCCCTTGAATCCATCCGCCCCGTTTAAATTGACGATCGCCCTGGCACCTTCCGCCCAGACCATCTGACCCTTGGAGTCTTTCGCAATCGTGGGCGCCCCCGGCTTGGCCTCAAAGGGAGAAATGTTGCCGATGGCCGGGGCCGCATCCGCCGGCACATAGAACACGTTGCCCTCGAGTCCGTTGACGCCGGGCGGCGCTCCGGTGGCGAGCGCGGTGGCGTTTACCATCGTAAGGGTCGGAAAGATCGCGTGATGGCGGTCGAAGCGCACGCCCTCGCGGGCCAGCCGGTAAAGATTCGGCGTGTCGCGTTGCGTGACGAAGTCGGGCCGCAGCCCATCCCACACCATCAGCACCACGATACGGCCGCGGCCGCGATGCGCATCAAAATGGTCTTGCGCCCGGCCAGGCGCGGCCACAAACGCGGCTGTCGCAACCATAAAAAAGAGGCGAAAAACGAGAATTTTGAGCGAGCGTCGAGTGGAGAACATTCGATCGGTCATCAAAGCGGCCCGCGACCGGCCGTGTCAATCGTTCTTAGATGAAATTCAGCGAAGCGTCGACGTCGCAGGCGCCTGTGTCCGCGGATGCGTCTTGAAGAATTCCCAGATGACGTCGGTCGCGTTCAGATTGTCGCTCGGCTTGCCAACCCACTTCTTCGGCAGCTGATTCAGCCCGCCGGGCCACACATGCCCCAATCCTCTGACCGCGTAGTACTCGACCTCTCCGCCCTTGACGCAGCGATCGTAGGTGATTTCCAGCACGCGGTTGCCGCGAGCCGTCTGCACTTCCGGTCCGCAGCCGAGCATCCGTTCCCATTCCTTGAGCGAATCCTCGACGGGAGGGCGATCCTGAGTCCTCCGCCACGGGATTTTCACGTTGCCGCCGTCGATCGGGTTGAGCGGGTCGTCCCTGCCGATTATGAAGAGCAACGAAACGGGATACGTGAGCTGTTTTTCCCGGTACCAGAGATGGCCGGAGACGGGCGCGATCGCCGCGATTCGATTCGACAGGTTGAGCCCCACGCTGAAAGTCATCGACGCGCCGTTCGAAAAGCCCGTGCAATAGATTCGGGCCGGGTCGGCGGCGTAGCGCGCCTCCAGGTAGTCGATCATCGCGGAGATAAAGCCGAGGTCGTCCACCTTTTCCACGCCCGTCGCGCCGCGGCCGGAGCCGTCGTTCCACAGCCGCGGATTAGTCAGGAATTGGGCCGCAAGCGCAGCGCGCGGCGGAGTGCCGTCGGGAAAAACCGCGATGAAGCCTTCGCGATCGGACTTCGCGCCCCATCCCGTCTGAGCGATCGCATCCGTACCGCTGCCGCCCGCTCCGTGGAGCATAATCACCACCGGCAGTTTCGATTTGCCGTCGAATCCGGGAGGTACATGCACGACGAACGTCCGCGCCGTCTTGCTGGTGCCCGCGCCGACTTCGAGCGACTCGTTGTGATTCCCCGCCGCCGGGATCGGCTGATACGTCGGGGCGCCCGCGGTCGCGGAAAATACCGCGGTCGTCAATATCGTCGCGGCGACGGCCAGTGAGAAACTTGAAATACCTGAAATACCTAAACTGCGCATCGCTTGAGTTGCCCCGAAGCTCTGGTTCGATCCCAGCTTGATGTACGACGCGGCTGACACGTCGTTTCAAGGTGCAACTCCAATTTTGATTTGGTAGCGTGAGCGCAGAACTGCGCCGGAGAACTACGGAGGAACACCAGGTTGCGTATCGCACTGCTCGGACAGGCTGCATTCGCGGAAAAAGCGCTCGAGACGCTCGTCAATCACGGTGACGAAATCGTTCACGTCTTCGCACCGCCCGATCCGCCCGCCGGCAAGCCGGACCCGCTGGCCGCCAAGGCGCGCGTGATGGGCATCCCGCTCAGCCAGCCCAAGTCATTCAAGAACGACGCCGCCTACGAGCACTTCAAACCGCTCGACGCCGAGCTCGCCATCCTCGCGTTCGTCACCCTGATTGTTCCCGAGCGAATTCTCCACGCACCGCGCTACAAGTCGATTTGCTTTCACCCTTCCCTCCTCCCGCGCCATCGCGGCGCCAGCGGGATCAACTGGGCAATAATCCAGGGCGATGCGGAAACAGGAGTCACGTGGTTCTGGCCGGATAAGGGAATAGACACGGGACCGATCCTCGTTCAGAAGCGCGTGCCGATTGCAGAGAACGACACCGTCGGCTCCATTTACTTCAACACGCTCTTCCCGATGGGAATCGACGCGATGGTCGAAGCGGTCGATCTGATCAAATCCGGCAACGCGCCAGCGCTCGTGCAGGACGAGAGCAAGGCGACCTACGAGCCGCCGTGCCGCGACGAGCACGCGAAGATCGATTTTGCAAAACCGGCGCGCGAGGTCTTCAACCTGATTCGCGGATGCGACCCGCAGCCGGGCGCGTTCGGACACGTCGGCGATAAACGCCTGCGGCTCTACGAGGCCGGGTTTTCAGGAAGCCGGTCGGACGGCGAGCCGGGAACGATAGTTGCGCTGGATTCGGATGGAATGAAGGTCGCGCTCGCGGGCGGCACTATTACGGTCAAGCGAGCGCGAATCGATCCGAATCCCAAAAAAGTCGCACCCGCCGACATCGCAGCTTCAGGCGATCTCCGCGTCGGCACCAAGCTGACGTAAGCTGTCCGCGCCGCCCTTATTTTGCTTTTGGTTTGAGGCGGGGATCGCCGGCCGAGACGCATACGGATTCCTCCATCCGTCTCGTCATTTCCGACTTACTAAGGGGATGCATTTTGGCCTTCCGCGTGGCCTCCGCCACTGCTTGATATTCGGATGGTGTCATTGGGTTTTCGATTGCGTCTTTTAGAGACGCCTCGCATTCCTTCGCGGACTCAAAGCTCACGCTTTTTCTCCACTTCGACAAGGGCGCACCTGCGTCAACTCTGTTGTCGACATTGATCGGCGGAATCATCAGATACCATGCAACGATCGCGAGCGCGGCGCCGTGGCGAAGCTTCATACGCGTCTCTCTATCAAGGCGCGCCGGAAAGCAAAAGATCGCGAGCCGCTCGCACCAGCCGCTGTTGCGTCTGAGTCCTTTGCGCTACGATTCCGTCGCGGTCACGAGAGGTTTACCGGGATGCGCCTGTGCATCGGAACGGCCAAGGGCATTGTGATTCTGGATCCCTCGCGCGGGGGAGTTCCGCTGATGGTGCTTGCCGATCCGTCAGCCATCTGGTGCATGGCCCAGGATGCCGCCGATCCCACGCTCATCTACGCCGGCTCAACCGAGCACGTCCGCGGCAAGGGCACGCTCGCGCGCTCGGCCGACGGCGGCAGAACCTGGACCGACATCACTCCCCCGCTCGCGCGCGAGGAAGAGGTCTGGTCGATCGCCGCCTCTCCCGCCGTGAAGGATCGCGTGTTCATCGGGACGTCGCATGCCCGCCTGTTCCGCAGCGACGATCGCGGGCGCATCTTCAAGGAATCCGACGGCTTCCTGAAAATCCCGGGGCGTGACCGCTGGACGTTTCCGCCAGCGCCGCATATCCCGCGCGTGCGTTCCATCGCCTTCGATCCGCATGAGCCTTCCACGATGTACGTCGGCGTCGAGGAGGGCGGCGTCTTCCGCTCGCGCAACGACGGCGCGTCCTTCGAGCCGCTTAACGACGGCCTCTATTGGGATGTTCATACCGTCGCGGTGGACTCGCGCGATTCGCGCCGCCTCTACGCCACCACCGGCAATGGGTTCTACTTGTCCGGCAACGCCGGCAAATCGTGGGGACAGGTAACGCGCGGGCTCAACCGCAGCTACACCGTCCCGATCCTGGTCAGCGCACCGGACAGCGAAAACGTTTTCACCGCGGCCGCGATGGGGCCGCCGCCCACCTGGCGGGTCGGACCGGTCGGCGCGGACGCGATGCTATTCCGCAGCGGCGATCGCGGCGAAAGTTTTACGCCGATTTCCACCGAACAGAGTTTTGGGCGCGGCATGGTGATGCGGCTGAAGGCAGATCCGGAGAACGGCGGCTTCTTCGCGGTCTGCAACGACGGCGCCGTCGTTCGCGCAACCGCTGACGGGTCGTCGCTCGCGACGATCGCGGAAAAACTGCCGCCCGCCTACGACCTCGCGACAATTCCATGAGCCAGCCACTGGCGGCTCTAGCAACCTGACTATCCGATTCTACCGCAGCTCCACTGGAGTCGAACCTTCGGTCACCTTCTTCGCGATTATCGCCGCAGTCGATCTCGGCACCAGCCGCGTCGCATTGGCGCGCACCCAGTTGAACCATCCCGGGATAACGCTCGGATGCTTGCCGAGCGCGTCGAGCGCGACCCGCACTACATTTTCCGCCGGCTCGCCGTGGTCAGGCCCCACGCTCTCTCCCGCCACTGCTTGGAACTCGGTCTTCGTGGAGCCCGGCTCTATCACGAGCGCATCGATTCCCGTCCCGCGCAGCTCGCCCCACAACCCCTCGCCGAACAGCAGATCGAATCCCTTGGTTGCGCTGTAAACCGCATGCAGCGGTAATGGCTGGTGTCCCGCCACCGATCCCACGATGATCACCGCGCCGCGTCCGCGCTTGACCATCCCGGGCAGAATGCGGCTGGTCAGCACCACCGGCACGACGCAGTTTACGACCACCATCGCGCGCAGCCGGTCGATTGCCAGCTTGTCGAAACGGCCCGCGTAGCCGAAGCCGGCGTTGTTGACCAGAAATGCGATCGGCAAATCCGCGACTGCGTCGGCCAGACGATCCGCGCCGTCCGCCAACGCGAGATCGACCGCGACCACCCGCGTATCGACGTGATACTTCTCCTTGAGTTCCGCGGCCAGCGCGTTCAGCCGATCTTCGCGCCGCGCCGTCAGCACTATCGACATGCCCTCGCGCGCAAGCGCACGCGCAAACTCCAGCCCGATTCCCGCCGACGCGCCCGTCACGAGAGCCCACTCGCCGTACTTCTCACGATACTTGCGCCCAATTTCTGCCATCGCCATTTCCTCCAATTGCGCCGCGGTACCCCGCGCCGCGCTCTCCGACTAGAACCTAGCAGCTTTGCCGCACCAGATACTCCGCATAGCCTCGGCTGACGCCGCAATCCCGCCGCTTGACTTTAGCGAAGAAAAAACGAAGATAGCCATGCCGTCAGATGAAAGCCGTCGCCACATTGCCCCTCTATTCGGCGCCGCCCGAAGAGCTCGGTGCCACTCGCGGCGTCGAGTTTATCGAGATGCCGGTGCGGCAGATTCTCAATCGATGCGACAGCCCGCGCGTGCCGTTTCGATGGACTATCAACCCGTATCGCGGCTGCGAGTTCGGGTGCGTGTATTGCTACGCGCGCTACACGCACGATTTTCTCGAGCTGCGCGATCCGATGGACTTCGAGCGCAGAATTTTCGTCAAGCGGATGGCGGCCGAGGTCCTGGCGCGCACGCTCTCGCGCACGCCAATCGGCGCCGACGCGATCGCAATCGGCACGGCGACCGACCCGTATCAGCCGGCCGAGCGAAAGTATGGGCTGACGCGCTCTATGCTCGAAGTTTTAGCGCAGTTACCGGGGCTGGACCTGTCGATCACGACCAAATCCAGCTTGATCGTTCGCGACCTCGAGTGGCTCAAAAGGATTAATCGGCGCTCGAAGCTATCGGTGAACTTCTCGCTGATAACGCTCGATCGAAAACTGCAACGAATCCTCGAGCCGCGAGCGCCGCGCCCGGGCCTGCGGCTGCGCGCGCTATTCGAGCTGGCGCGGGCGGGTATCCGGTGCAACGTGCTCATGATGCCGATGATTCCGGGACTGACGGACGATCCCGAGGCGATCGAGAGCGTGATTGCGGGGGCGCATCATGCGGGCGCGTCGGGCGTGCGGTGGCGTTCGCTGTTTCTGAAACCCGCGGCGGCGCGCCGATTCATTCCGTTCGTCAAGGAGCGATTCCCGCATCTGGCGGAGCGTATCGACATGTTTTACGCGCGCGCCGAGTACGTTGCGCATGCGTATGACGATCGGATGGGCGCGATTTTCGATCGCATTCGCGCGCGCTATGGCTTCCCCATCGACCATGAACGCTGCATGGTGCAACCTCCGGTCGCACCGCAGGCGCCCCGACAGAGCTCGTTGTTTTCCTAGTACTGGGCGCAGGGGTCACCCCTGTTGGTGCGCGGAGCGGGACTTGAACCCGCACGGTATTGCTACCACCAGCCCCTCAAACTGGCGTGTCTGCCATTCCACCACCCGCGCATCGTGCGTATCGGCCGGAGTCAGGTTGAGGGTCTGAGCGCTCCGGCGCAAATCCGAAAATACTGCGTTTACTTCGTCGAGGACGGCGTCGCGGGTCCGGCGGGATTATGCGCGGCCGGGGCCGGCGCCGCGGGAAGCGCGTTCTTGGGCGCCTGCTTCGACGCCGGCATCACGCTCGACACAGGCGCCGACGACCGATCGAAGATACTGCCGGTCACACGGCGCGCTGAAGCTAGCGCCAGGAAGATCGAGCTCGCGAAAAAAATAGTCGCCAGCCCCCACGTCGCTTTGGTCAGCGCGTTGCCGGCTCCGCTCGCACCAAAGACGGTCTGGCTCGAACCGCCGAAAACGGCGCCGACCTCCGCACCCTTGCCCTGCTGCAGCAGGATAATGATGCACATGGCAACGCAGACGATCACATGAATCGAAACAACGATTGAAACCATTTTGTCTTCTTCAGCGAGTCCGCGCCCTGACGATGCGCGCGAACGAGTCAGCCTTTAAGCTTGCCCCGCCGACCAGAGCCCCGTCAATATCGGGCTTGGAGACGAGCGAGTCAACATTGTCGGCGTTTACGCTGCCGCCGTAAATTATCCGCACCGCCGCCGCGCGCTCGGGCCCGTAGCGTTCGAGGATCGCGGCGCGGATCGCTGCGTGGACAGATTCGGCCTGTTCGGGCGTCGCGTTGCGCCCGGTGCCAATCGCCCACACCGGCTCGTACGCAATCGCCACCGCGGTCATATCATCGTCGCCAACGTTCTCGAGCCCGAGCCGGAGCTGGTGCAGCACGACATCCAGCGCACGGCCACTGTCGTGTTCGTCCTGGGTTTCGCCGACGCACAGAATCGGCGTCATCCGATGCTGGAGCGCGGCGAGCACTTTGCGGTTAATCAGTACGTCGGTTTCATGAAAAATGTGGCGGCGCTCCGAATGGCCGATGATGACGTGGGTCACGCCGTAGCCCTTCAGCATCGGCGGCGACACTTCGCCGGTGAACGCGCCCTTGTCCTCGTAGTGCATATTTTGCGCGCCCAGCATGATCGACGAGCCTGCGAGCGCCTGTGCCACGGCCGGGATAAGGATAGCGGGCGGCGCGACCATCACGTCGCGATCTTTGCCCAGCGCCGCGGCGTCGCGATCGATCCCGGCGCGGATTGCGGCGATGAGCGCGCGGGCCTCGACCGGCCCAAGATGCATCTTCCAGTTCCCAGCGATTAGTTTCTTACGCACGCGCGTCCTTGCTGTCTGTACGATGTCAGGCTTCGAGCGCCTTGACGCCCGGCAGCTCGCGGCCTTCCAGGAATTCGAGCGTGGCTCCGCCGCCGGTCGAGATATGCGTGAACTTGTTCGCCCACGGCGCATGCGCGAAGGCGGCAGCCGTGTCGCCGCCGCCGATTATCGAAATGACGCCTGATTGATTGGCGAGCGCCTCACCGACTCGCATCGTGCCAGCCGCGAACGCCGGGATCTCGAAGAATCCGAGCGGGCCATTCCATATAACGGTTTTGGCACGCGCGATTTCTGCGATAAACGCCGCTGCGGTATCCGGTCCGATGTCGAGGCCCATCATCTCGGAGGGGATTTCGGCGACTGTATGAGGCGTCGCGTCGGGGTCCGGAGCGGATGCGACAATATGATCCGACGGCAGCACGATTTTGACGCCTTTTTGCGCGGCCTCGGCGAGCAATTCGCGCGCGAGCTCGAGCTTGTCGTCTTCGACCAGCGAGCGGCCGACGGCGACGCCCTGAGCCTTGAGAAACGTATACGCCATCGCGCCGCCAATCAGGATCGCATCGACCTTGGTCAGCAGATTTCTGATCAGCCCGATCTTGTCGGAGACTTTTGCGCCGCCCAGGATCGCGACCGACGGCCGCTGCGGATTCTCGGTGACCGCGCGCAACGCATCGAGTTCGCGCATCATCAGGAATCCGGCCGCGCGCTCCGCGATGAATCGTGTGACTCCGACCGTCGAGGCGTGCGCGCGATGCGCGGAGCCGAAGCCGTCGTTCACATAGACCTGTTTGTGGCGCGCCAGTTCATGCGAGAAGTCGCGATCGTTGGCTTCCTCTTCTTTGTGGAAGCGCAGATTTTCGAGCAGAATCGCTTCGCCCGGCTTGAGCGCCTCGATCATTTTGCCGGTGTGATCGCCAATGCAGTCGGGCGCGAGCGCGACCTTTTGCCCGAGCACCTTCGATAGATACTCGGCGACCGGCTTGAGGCTGAGCTCGGCGCTTCGCTCTTTGGGACGCCCCAGATGCGAGCAGAGCACGGCCGACCCGCCATGCTCGAGGATGTAGCGAATGGTGTCGAGGCTCGCGTCGATTCGGGCCGGGTCCTGGATCTTTCCCTCGTGGAGCGGCACGTTGAAATCGCATCGCACGAGCACCTTTTTGTCTTTCAACTCAAGGCGCGTAATCGGTAAGACGGGCATCGCGGCTCACTCACTCTCTCAGGTCAGCTCGGTTGGCGCGGCTAAAGCTGGGCCGCGACGAATGCAGCGACGTCCGCGAGCCGGTTCGAGTAGCCCCATTCGTTGTCGTACCACGAAAATACTTTCACCAGCCTATTTCCAATCACCTTGGTCAACGGCGCGTCGAAGATCGACGAATGCGGATCGCCGTTGAGATCGACCGAGACGATCGGCGCCTCGCTGTAGGCGAGAATCCCCTTGAGCGGGCCATCGGCCGCCGCTTTCATCGCGGCGTTGACGGATTTTACGTCGGCGTCCTTGTCAACAGTCACGGTCAGGTCAACCAGCGAGACGTTCGCCGTCGGCACTCTGATCGCGAGTCCGTCGAGCTTGCCCTTGAGCGCGGGCAGCACGAGGCCGATCGCTTTGGCGGCGCCGGTCGAGGTCGGGATCATCGAGAGCGCCGCGCCGCGCGCGCGCCGCAGATCCTTGTGCGGCCCGTCCTGCAGGTTCTGATCCGAGGTGTAGCTATGCACGGTGGTCATCAGGCCGTGGACGATTCCGAAACTGTCATGCAAGACTTTTCCAATCGGCGCGAGGCAGTTGGTCGTGCATGACGCGTTGGATATCACGTCGTGCTTTTTCGCGTCGTAAACCTGCTGGTTGACGCCCAGGCATAGGGTGACGTCGGCGCCGTCGGCGGGCGCGCTGATGACGACTTTTTTCGCGCCGGCAGAAAGATGCATCGCGGCCTTGTCGCGCGCCGTGAACAGGCCGGTGGATTCGACGACCACCTGCACGCCGAGTTTGCTCCACGGCAATTTGGCGGGGTCGCGTTCCGCCAGCACCTGGAGCGGCTTGCTGTCGAGGAAAATAATCCCGCCTTCGGCCCTGACCTCATGACGCAGCGTGCCGTGAATGGAATCGTATTTGAGCAGATGCGCGAGGGTGGGCGCGTCGGTGATGTCGTTGACGGCTACGATCTCGAGTTCCTTTTTGGCCAGGGCCGCGCGCAGGAACATTCTGCCGATCCGGCCGAATCCGTTTATCCCGACTTTTATCGCCACCGATCAATCCTCCCGAGAGTGCGTTGCGTGCCAGTGGAAAAGTGAAAAAGTGAAACCCTGAAAAGCAACAACCCGAACCTTAGATAAGTCCGGGTCCGATGTACAGATTGTACGCCGGGGCGCGTCGCGAATGCAGCGGGCGGCGGGGAAGGGAAAATCACTTTATTAAATGAGGAACCCACCCGGGTTCCTCACCTCCTTGGGCAGGGGTGACCCCTGCACCCAATGTTAAGAAAAGATGCGGGCTTCGCCCTGTTAGGACAGGTGAAGGGGGGAAAGTGTCGGCTTGATTGCGGATGCGTTCATGGCGCCTGCGCGGGCAGCCGGGTAATCGAGCGCAAATACACGAACATCGCGCCCGAGAACAGCGCCACGTCCAGCGCGAGCTCCAGCCACATTCTCGCTCGCGATGGCGCGCCGACCCCGAAGCATCCGCAATCGAGCGTGAGACCTCGAAGCAGCGCGGACGCCAACGCCGTGAAAAACATTACAGAAATGACAGCGACCGCGAGCGCTCCGACCCGCCTGGTCAGGGGCGCGAGCAGCAGGACGCCGCATGCGAGCTCGAATGGCGGCAGACCCAGCGCGAACAGGTTGATGAACACGGCAGGCACGATCGCGAACGCCGCGGTGCTATCCGCGAACTGCAGCGGGTCGCGGATCTTGTCGATGCCCGCGTAAATGAATACGGCAGCCACGGCTATGCTGACCGCGAGCACCGCATAGTTGCGACGCGAATTGTCGGGCGGCATCATCGTACGCTCCCTGTAG
>CABEBO010000214.1_pt1 | contig 33221 bp, 31 predicted proteins | sample 3132601 | NCBI WGS metagenome assembly CABEBO01 (sample SAMEA5534345, study PRJEB31848) | metagenome | biome: tundra; feature: field; material: soil | place: USA | collected 2013-05 | depth 0.45 m
TCCTGAGGATCCGGAGCGATCAAAAAAAATTTTCACGATCGCGAAAAAAAATTCGATTGCACGCGTCAGAACAAGACCGAATTGCTCCGCGCCGCGAAAAATTGTGATCGCGCGCGATGGCTTCCAGAGCGGATTCGCGCGATCGCAGGATCGCCGCGAAATTTAGTGCGCGCGGCGCGCGATCGCTCGCGCGCAAAATTTCCTTTTCGATCCGCGCGCATAGCGCCAAAAATTTTCCCGCGCTTGTCCTCATCGTGAAATAAGTTTATCACGTTCCCTTAGCCGCACACTTCTTATTTTAAAGAACCATTTTCCGCTCAAGGGTTCACTCGCGGCGCGTTGGATATGACTTTGAAGCGCGTGTATATCGCTCGCATCCTCGGTCAGATTTTTAAGCCGAACAGAACCGATCGTAACCCGGACAAGTTGATAGTCCGGTGTCGTGCGCCGTCAAATTGTCGGCTGCAACGAGGGAAATTATGCTTATCCACAGATGTGGATAAGCTTGTGCGTAATTCGCGTGGCATTTGATGCTGCGCGCTAGTTCCGGATCGCGGTGGGCGGTCCGTTTTTCGCCGGGGGAAACGATATGAATGGTTTGTGGCAAAGGGCCGCTGACCGCATCCGCGTTGAGTTGGGTCAGGTCGGCTATGAGACTTGGATCGGACCTCTCAATTTTGTCGCTCATCAAGGATCGACCGTCACAATCGAGGCGCCCAATCGGTTTTTTCGCGATTGGGTCAACGAACGTTACCTGAGCCTGATGCGGGCAGCGCTGTCGGCGGAGGCAGGCGAGGAAATGGAGGTGCGGCTGACTCTCGGCGAAAATACTGCCGTAGCGACGCCGCAGCAGCGCCCAGCCAATGGCCATGGCAACGGTCATGCCAACGGTCATGCAAATGGCAATGGCATTGGTAACGGCAAGGCGTCCGCGGCGAATCGTGCGACGGCGGCAGCCGCGCCGCGTGGAGATCGGCATCCGTGCCTGAACCCGCGCTACAGTTTCGCGGAGTTCGTGGTCGGATCGGCCAATCAGTTCGCGCATGCCGCGGCGCAGGCGGTCGCCAACCAGCCGGGCGACAAATACAACCCGCTTTTCATTTATGGCGGGGTGGGCCTGGGCAAGACTCACCTGGTGACCGCAATCGGGCACCATATCTGGGCCAGCGGCGATCGGCCGAGGAAAGTTCTGTTCATGCCGGCCGAAATTTTCATGAACGAGATGATCAATTCGCTGCGCCGCGACAAGATGGACGAGTTTCGCGAGAAATTTCGCCGCGTCGATACGTTGATCCTCGACGACGTGCAGTTCCTGGCCGGCCGCGAGCGCACCCAGGAGGAATTCTTCCATACTTTCAACGCGCTTCACGCCGAGCGGCATCAGATCATTCTGACTTCGGACAAAATTCCACGCGATATCCCCGGGCTTGAGGACCGGCTGCGCAATCGGTTCGAGTCGGGATTGATCGCCGATATCGCCCCGCCCGACCTCGAGACGCGCGTGGCGATCGTGCAGAAAAAAGCGGTCCTCGATAATCTGCGGATGGCGCCGGAAGTCGCGATGTATATCGCGCAGAGTGTCTCGTCGAACGTGCGCGAGCTTGAGGGATGCCTGACGCGGCTGGCGGCGCTGGCCTCGCTCAACCAATCGGCAATCACCGTGGACTTCGCGCGGCAGGCGCTGCAGGATCTGATTCGAAGTCCTGACGCCAAGCCCGACGTCGAATCGATCCAGAAGACGGTTGCGGATTTTTTCCATATCCGCCTGGCGGATTTGAAGTCGAAAAAGCGCACCCAGCACATCGCGTTTTGCCGTCAAGTAGCGATGTATCTGTGCCGCAGGCTGACCGACAGCTCGTTTCCGACGATCGGCGAGCATTTTGGGCGTGACCATTCGACGGTGATTCACGCACACAACCTGATCATGCGGCGCGTCACCAGCGATCCGGCATTTCGGCTCTCGATCGAGAAAATCGAGCGCGAGCTTAAATCGATTCGCGCCAATGCCGCGTGAATCGATGTGGAGGAGGCTGTGGAGGAGGTGGGCATAAGGCTATCGATATCGACAGGGCCGGTGCGCACCAGGCCGGCCCTGTCGGTCAGCCGCTTTTCCGCTGACAGCTTTTCAACGATGGATTGGCTTTCATTTTCGGGCGCTTGCGCGATCAATCAACAAATCCACAACTACTACTATTACTGCTATTCTTTTTTAAAGATCTAAGATCTAGGAATAGGAGACGGGCTAACAATTCATGGGACTTTCCATCGAGCGCGCTTCGTTGCTTAGCGGTTTGGGACTGATGCAGGGCATCGTGGAACGGCGGACGACGGTTCCGATACTCGGCCATGTCCTGATCGAACCCAACGGAAATGCGCTGACTTTGAGCGCAACCGACCTCGAAGTCGGAATCCGCACGCAGGTCGCGTGTTCCGGCAAGGAAAAAAGCCTCACGCTCAACGCGCGCAAGCTTTTCGAAATCGTGCGCGAGACCGAAGGCGATGAAGTCGCGCTGACCTCGCTCGACAGCGATTGGGTCGAGCTGAAGTGCGGCCGGGCGAAGTTCAAAATGATGGGCCTGGACCCGCGCAGCTTCCCTGCCATGCCAAGTCAGAGCGTTGCCAAGGACGCCGCGCCGGCAAAGAAACAACTGAGGGCTGAATTGGCGATTCCAGCCGCGGTGCTGGCCGGGATGATCGACAAGACGATTTTCGCCGTCAGTCCGGATGAAGCCCGCTACAACCTGAGCGGCGTGTTCGTTGAATCCAACGCTCCGGGATCGGCGCGAATGGTCGCCACGGACGGCCATCGGCTGGCGATGATCGAACGCGAAATACCGGGATTCAGGATGGAGACCGGAGCGATCATTCCGCGAAAGGGACTCTCGGAACTGCGCAAAATTCTCGATGAGGGCGGCGACGCCGAAGTGCGGTTGAACCTCGAAGGACAGCTCGCGTACCTCAAGCGCGGGACCACCGAAATCTCGATGCGGTTGGTCGAGGGCGAATTCCCCGATTACCGCGGCGTCATCCCCAAGCAGTCGAGGTACAAGATTACCGTCAAGCGGGATTTGCTGTTCGCGGCAATCAAGCGTGCGGCAATTTTCTCGAGCGAACGCTATCACGGCGTCAAATTCGCGCTATCGGCCGGGACGCTGACCGTTTCATCGACGAGTCCGGAAACGGGTGAAGCAAGCGAGTCGCTTGACGTCGATTTCAAGAGCGAAGAATTCGCGATCGGCTTCAATGCCGCATACGTGCAAGACGCGCTGGGCGTAATTCCGCCGGGCAACGATTCGACCGTGGAGCTCGGGCTCAGCGATGACGTTAGCCCGGGCGTCATCAGGACGGAGTCGGATCAGCAGTACACGTACGTCGTCATGCCGATGCGACTCTGACGCGCACTTGCTACGGCGCGCTGCCGACCCGGACCAGCACAACCTTGTTTCGGTAATTGTAGTCGGTCTCCCACGGATATGACGCCTCGCTGAGCTCGATTGTGGTGGGGGTGTCGAGCTTGGGGATGTCGCGCCGTCGGACGATCATCCATTTGGCGGCGCCTTTCGCGATCGCATCCTGCAAATCCCGCTTCTTTTCGAACTCGGGGATTGGCTTCGGCGGATTGAGATAGAACAGCGGCCCCGCAGTCTTGAACAGCACGAGCCGGTCAGTCGAACCGCCAATCTTGTTCAGGACCGCATAGCCGAAGGGCTTTTCACCGCGATAAGCGTCCGCCGCAGGCAGCGCGAAAATATAGATGTAGGTCATCGCGAGATACGCGATGACGCCCACTGAAATCGCGACGCGATACGGTTTGAACTTGCGAATCGTGTACGCGACGGCGGCGATCGATACGATCCAGATCACGATGAAGGCGAACTTTGCCGGCAGTTCCGGGAGCGCATCGTAGGGATGCGGAAGAATCGCCCGGGCCGGAATCAGCAGGACGATGCTGACGACCGCGGCCAACGCGACGATCGCGTAGCCGATAGTCAGCAGACGCCGGGCGATCATCGAGCGTAATTCGCTTTCGCTGGGATACGCGAGCGTTCGTGCGACCAGGATCGCCGCCGCGGGCAGAATCGGCAGGATGTAGTAGCTGCGGCGCGATCCCGAGAGCGTGAAAAATATGAACGTCGCCCAGAAATAAACCAACGCGAATCGATCTGCGCGAGCAGGCTCGGCGCCGGCATGACGCAGCCTGTGCATTTCTACCAGGGCCGCGGGCAACAGCGCTGACCACGGAGCCATTAGGCCGAAGATGACGTAGACATACAGGTAGATAGGTCCGCGATGGTCGAACGGGTCGAAAAACCGCACCAGGTTCTCGCGATACACCATCTGGAGGCCCTTTTCCGAGCCCATCAGGCGCGACGAGATTTGGAAGGGCAGCCCGTAAACCATCGCGCCCAGCGCGATGCCGGCGACCGTGTACCAGTTGAAGAACCATCGATTGCGCTCGACGAGCGATCGTATCCGATCGACGAGAGGGCCACGGGAAATTTCTTGAAAGAATTGTGCCCAGCCGTCGCGCAGGCATGAATACACTCCAATCACCAGCAACGGCAGCGCGAATCCGAGCAGACCTTTGGTGAGCGAAGTCGCCGCCATGATCAGCCATAGGCCGACGACCCACAATCCGCCGCCGCGCTCTTCGTTGTGATTGAAGAGCAGGATTGCGGCTAGTTCGCCGGTGAGCGTTTCGACGTCGGCACTGGCGTGGCGCGAAAAGAATACGAAGCTGAAGCTGGTCGCGAGGATGACGCCGGCGAGCACCCCCGTGCGAGCGTCGTAGAGGCGTCGCACTAGCCGCATCAGTATCGCCACTGCCAGCAAGCCCGCTATCGCGCAGGGCAGGCGCGTGGCCGCCTCGTTGAGGCCGCCTGTGAACGGTGTCGAAAAAATTACGAGCCAGTAGGAGCCGAGCGGCTTGTCGTAATAGACGTGACCGTTGATCGTCGGCCAGAAGTAGTTGTGCGTCACCATCATCTCGCGCGCGATTTCGGCCCATCGGAATTCCGAGGACCACAGCGCTCGCGCACCCAGGCGGGCGAAGAAGAGAATCGCGGCGAGAATGAGGACGCATCCGGCGCGCAGGCGGAATCGCGAATCGTTGTCGTTGCCGGCGGCGCGCTGCAATGCGGCGGAGTCGGGCGATGCGGAAGCGGAGTTCATAGCAGCGAATTGTAACTGGCGCGCGCGATACTCTGCCAGACGGTGACTCGCTCGGAATGACAGCGCGCGGCGAGGCAGATAGGATGAAACGAGATACATGAGCCAGGCCAACAATCCCGAAAGTCATTCCGGCCGCAAGCCGAACCGGTTAATTAACGAACAAAGTCCGTACCTGCGCCAGCACGCGTACAATCCTGTGGATTGGTATGCGTGGGGTCCGGACGCGCTTGCGCGCGCGAAGGCGGAGAACAAGCCGATCATGCTGTCGATTGGCTACTCGGCCTGTCACTGGTGCCACGTGATGGAGCGGGAGTCGTTCGAGAACGACGCGATCGCGCGGTTGATCAACGAGAACTTCATCCCGATCAAAGTCGATCGCGAGGAGCGTCCCGACCTCGATCAGATTTACATGGATGCGGTGCAGCTGATCACGGGGCGCGGCGGATGGCCGTTGACGATGTTCCTGGCGCCGGACGGGCGGCCATTTTTCGGCGGGACCTACTACCCGCCCGAAGATCGTCATGGGATGCCCGGATTTCCGCGCATCCTGACGGCGGTGTCGCACGCGTATCGCGATGGCGCCAAGGAAGTCACCAACAATCTCGAAAAGCTGACCGAGGCGCTCGGCGCGCTCACCAACTACGTGCCCACCGGCGGCGACCTAAAGCCGGGACTGGCGGCGGAATCGGCGCGCGCGCTCGCCGCGCACTACGACAGCATCAACGGCGGACTGGGCCAGGCGCCGAAATTTCCCAACACGTTCGTGTTCTCGCTGTTTCTTCGCGTGCACGCCGCCGACGGCGACGAGGCAATGGCGGAGATGGTTCGGCACACGCTTTCGAAGATGGCGCGCGGCGGAATCTACGACCAGATCGGCGGCGGATTCCATCGCTACAGCGTGGACGAGCGATGGCTCGTGCCGCACTTCGAAAAAATGCTCTACGACAACGCGCTGCTGGCGCGGCTGTACCTCGACGCCGGCCGCGCGCTGAATGAGCCGGAGTTTCTCGGCGTCGCGCGCGAAATCTTCGATTACGTTTCGCGCGAGATGACGAGTCCCGAGGGCGGCTTTTACGCCGCGCAGGACGCGGACAGCGAGGGCGAAGAGGGAAAGTTTTTTATCTGGACGCCCGAGCAGGCCGAGGCCGTCCTTGGTCCCGAGCTGGGCTCGATCGCCGAGCGCTATTTCGACATCACGATCGAAGGCAATTTCGACGGCGCGAACATTCCGCATCGCACGCTCGAGCTCGCCGATGCTGCGCGGATGTTCAAGGTTTCGGAAGACGACATGGCGTCGAAGATTCGCGAGATTCGCGACAAACTGTTCGCGGCTCGCGAACAAAGGGTGAAGCCAGGCCGCGACGAAAAGGTCCTGGTGGCGTGGAACGCGATGATGATCGGCGCGTTTGCGGAGGGATATCGCGCGATCCACGAGCCGCGGTATCTCGAAGCGGCGGAGCGCGCGGCCGATTTCATGATGGCGTCGATGTGGGATGGGCGCGCGCTCAAGCGCTCGTTCAAGGACGGCGTCGCGCGGCACAACGCCTATCTCGAAGACTATGCGCAGTTGGCGGGCGCGATGCTCGACGTGTACGAAGCGTCGCTCGACGCGAAATACCTGGCGCACGCGCGGACGCTCGCCGGCGTGATCCTCGAGCGATTTATCGACGGGGAAAAGGGTGGATTCTTTTTCACCTCGGACGACCACGAAGCACTGATCACCCGCTCCAAGGCGGCTTTCGACGGCTCGACGCCGTCGGGCAACAGCGCCGCCGTGATGGCGATGCTCAGGCTGTACGGCTACACCGGCGAGGAGCGCTACCGGGTCGAAGCGGAGCGGACGCTCAAGCTGTTTCGCGAATTTATCGAGAAGCAGCCGTTCGGGTTCTCTCACATGCTCGAAGCGATCGACCTTTACCAGCGCGGGCCGACCGAAGTTGTGATTGTCGGCGGCCGCAACTCTCCTGAACTGCTCGAATGGACGGAACGGCTCGGCCTCATCTACGTTCCGAATCTTGCGCTCTTCGTTTCCGTTGCGGACAATGCCGATGCCGACGCTCAGACTGGCTTCATCCCCGAGCAGGTGCGCGGCAAGCGGCAAATCGACGGCCATGTGACTGCTTACGTATGCCGCGACCACGTTTGCACATCGCCGATTACGACGTTCAAGGATCTTCAAAAGGAATTGGCCGACTAGCTCGGGCGATGGACCGCGACGTGCGCGACCTTACCGCGGCTGACGCAAAGCCGACGCCGCATTTCCCGCCAATCGTCGTGAATCGTGCGGCGCGCCGCCGGCCGCAACCGCGGCTGCGAGTGGTGCTGCTCAACGCGGCGGGCGGGCGAAAGTTCCGCGAAATCCTGGCATGTCTCAAGCGTCCGGCGCTCCAGAGCGCCGATATTATCCTGCTATGCGAGGTCAACACGGGAATGAAGCGGAGGCCGGGCCGTGCCCTTGCGACGGATCTCGCCGAGGCGCTCGAGATGAGCTGCGCGTATGTTCGCGCGTTCGGTTTGAAGCGCCCGGGGATCGAAAGCGAAATCGTCTCGTACATGGGCAGTGCGATCCTGAGCGCCGCGCCGTTCGAGGACGTGGCCGCCGTCGCGATGCACAAACCGCCCACTCCCATGGCGTGGCCCAGACGCATGCGGGGCTGGTCACGCGTGGGCACGCCAACGGGAATCGTCACCAGAGTGAAATTCGGCGGCGAGGAGTTAACCGTCGGCGTCGCGCATCTGCACAGCCGCTGCGCGCCCGCCGAGCGCGCGCGCCAGATGGCGACCTACCTGGAGTCGTTCCCGGCGGCGGGCCGCGCGATTTTCGGCGGCGACCTGAATACTACCACCACTGAGCTATCGAGCCGTTCGCTGATGTTGGCAACGGCGCGGCAGATGATCGCCAATCCGGACCGGTTCCACGCGCCTGAGGCATACGAGCCCTTGTTCGATCATCTGCGAGAGCGCGGACTCGAGATCGAGGGCGCCAACGTGGCCAATCGCGCGACGTTCACTTTTTCCGGACTGATTCCGCGATCGATGAGGCCAAAACTTGATTGGCTCGCAGTCCGCGAGCTTCGCCCGATCGCGGGAACCGCGGCGGTCGTCCCGCCGCGGTCTCCGATTCTGTTGCGCCGCGCCTCCGATCACGATTTCGTGACGGTCGATCTCGAACTGTAATCGCGGCGCGAGCCCGTGAAATAGTGAAATACTGAAATCCTTCCGTTGTTCTACGCAATCTCCGGCGGAGGCGGGAGCGCGCCGCGCTCTCTCTCATAAGCGGCGGCCACGCGTATCACTTCGGGCTCTCCGAACGGACGGCCGATTATCTGCATCGCAATAGGCAGTCCGTCGGGCGAAAGGCCGGTGGGAATAGCTATTGCGGGTTGACCGGTACAATTGAAAGGTTGCGTGAAGCGCAGAATCGCGGAGACGACCTCCACGCCGTCTTCGCGCGCTTCCATGATATGAGTACCGCCGATTTTGGGCGCGACGACGGCGCTGGCAGGCGCGACCAGCACGTCGCAGGTGGCGAGCACCGCGATCGCCTCGGCCAGCGTGCGTGCCCGCGCGCGCTGTGCGCGGATGTAGCTGGTGGCGGGCGTCATCATGCCCATCTCGAGAAGGCGGCGTACGTCGTCGCCGTAGTCATTGGGCCGCGTGCGCATCCATTCTTCGTGAACCTCGAGCGCCTCGGCCCAGGTGATGACGCCGTTCATGATGCCGGCCAGCGGGAGCGAGGGAATCGTCACGTGGTCAACGGTCGCGCCGAGCGATCGCAGCGTCTCGAGCGCGGCGTTGAACGAGTGCGCGACGTCGTCGCTCAAGCCGTCGTTAAGTTCGCGAATCACGCCGATGCGCACGCCGGAGATTTGGCCGCCGAGGCCGGCTGAGAAATCGGGTACGCGCTCGCGGCTCGCGGTGGAATCGTTGCGGTCGGCGCCCGCGATTACTTGCAGCATCATCGCGGCGTCGCGAACCGTGCGCGTGATCGGGCCGACGTGATCGAGCGTGTAGGCCAGCGGGATGACGCCGTAGCGGCTGACGCGGCTCCAGGTCGGCTTCAGCCCGACGCATCCGCAAAGCGCTGCGGGAATCCGAATCGATCCGCCGGTGTCGGTGCCGATGGTGGCGGCGGCGCTGCGCGCGACGATCGCCGCGGCCGAGCCGCCGCTCGAGCCGCCGGGGATTCGGTCGAGCGCGTACGGATTGCGGACGATTCCCCAGTGCGGATTCGACGACGTGATTCCATATGCGAACTCGTGCTGGTTGAGTTTGCCGAGCAGCACGGCGCCGGCGCGCTTGAGGCGCGTCCACACGGTCGCGTCATGGTCGGGTTTGAAATCGGCGAGGATTTTCGAGCCGCCGGTGGTGCGAACCCCCTTGGTGTACACGAGATCCTTGAGCGCGATCGGAACGCCATGAAATGGTCCCCGCCATTTTCCGGCGGCGATTTCGGCCTCGGCTTTTTTCGCCGCCTTGCGCGCCATCGTATCGGTGACGGTGATATAGGCGCGAAGCGATCCGTCGGTTTGTTCGATTCGGCCGAGGTACGCCTCGGTCAGCTCGACCGGTGAAATGTCGCGCGCGCGCAGCTTGCCGGACAGAGTAGCTACATCGAATTCGAGTAGTTCCTGAAATGGAATCGACATCGGAATAATTCCTCGAAGTGAGTATTGAAGCGGGTATTACGGCCTGGTTTTGGCAAGGCGGGTCGCTTCGGCCAACAACACCGGATAGCCGAAGGGCGGCTCGATTCCGGCCAGACCGATCGACCCCAAGTGCCCGGCCAGCGTGAGCATCGCGCCCGCACTGTGCGCGATTGCATCCGCGTCGGCGGCGGAGATTTCGTAGCCGTAGAGATCGCGCATTACCTGTTTGACGGTTTCGCCTGTAAGCAGCGGCATAGTGTCTCTCCGATTCGGACTATTTCAGCTTGTGCGCCGATTCGACTATCAAGTCGCACACACGGCGCGCGTCTTCAAGCGCGATTAGCCGGTAGCACTCGGGCCATCCGATCCAACCCGGCGGGACGGAAGGGTTCGTGAACGGCAGATATCTTAATTGATAAATCCGGTCGCTGGGAGCGCGTAATTCTATATCGTGGTAGATGCGCCGGACGCGGAGTTGCGGAGCGTTCAGCCGGTCAAGCAGAACTGCCACCATCTGCGGCTCTCTCAGTCCAGACACGATGACCACGCGTTGATTGGTGACGCCGTAAAACGTCTTCGACAGATAGGAATGGAAGACGATCGCTTCCGCGATCAGAACTCCGACCAGCATCGCCAGCAGAATTGAATTGGTGTCGGCACGCTCGGCAAGACTCGAGTCGAGCGGGATCGAACGCATCACGAGCGCGGCGATTCCAACCAGTATAATCGCGCCCGCGCGCCATCGAAGAGCGCTCGTATCATACGGGCGTCCGCACCAGAGGATCTCCTCGCGCGCGAGCAGATGTGGATTGACGACGGCGGCCGCCTCAGGATCCATCGATCACTTGACGACGCCGACAGCGCGCAGCGCGGCGATTTTTTCGGCCGAGTAACCGAGGTACTCGCGGAGGATCTCGTCGGTGTGCTCGCCCAGCATCGGAGCGGCGCGGCGGATCGTGCCGGAGGTCGCGGAAAACTTCGTCAGCATTCCGGTTTGCTTCACGCGGCCCCATTGCGAATGAGACAACTCGGCGATCAGGTCGTTGGCGAGGACCTGCGGATCGTCGAACAATTCACCCAAATGATTTACCCGCGTCGCCGGGATGGCGGATTTCTTCAACGCTGCCAGTGCGTCGCCGCGATCGAGCTTCGCAAATTGCTCCGCGAGCGCCGCCGCGAGCGCGCCCTCGTTCGGTTCCGCCGCGGCCGCATCCCAGTTGGTATTCGGCAGCCCCGGTAGAATAGTCAGTAGCGCGTTCCATTGAGCATCGTCGGTTAGCGAGATGAATAGCCATTCGCCGTCGCGGCAACCGTAGGCGCGCGAAAGCGCCGAGCGCCCGCGATTCTCGGCGCCGCCATTTTCCATGTCCGGCCGGCCCGCATAGAACGCGAACTCGCCGGCCTGAAAAGCCATCGCGGATTGCAACAGCGAGGTCTCGCATAACTGGCCGCGTCCTGTAAGTTCGCGCGCACGCAGCGCGAGCACGCATCCAAACGCGGAGAGCATCGCGGCGCCGTAGTCGCAAATCGCGCAAGTCAGGTACACCGGATGCCCGTGATGGCCGCCCTGCGCCGCCATCACCCCCGAACGCGCCTGCAACAGCGGATCGAAGCCGGGCTGGTTGTGCTCGGGTCCCCGATTTCCGAACCCGTTGATCGACATATAGATGATGCGAGGGTTGCGCGCCGCCAGGCTTTCGTAATCGAAGCCGAACTTGCGCATCCGGCCCGGCCGCAGATTCTCGACCACGATGTCGGCCTGGTCCGCGAGCCCATGGGTGATTTCGCGGCCTTCCCCGGTCGCAAGATTGACGGCGATGCCGCGCTTGCCCTGGTTCCAGCCGAGGAAGCCGAAACCGAAATGGCGAAACGAATCGCCCTCGAGGCTTTCGATCTTGATGACCTCGGCGCCGAGTTGCGCGAGTATCATCGGGCCGTACGAACCCGCGATGTAGCTGGCGAAGTCGAGCACGGTGACTCCATCGAGCGGAGGACGGTCGCCGATGCGCGGGGCGATTTCGGGCAATGCGTCGCGCTTCGGCTCTGCAAGCCATTGCAGCGCCGCGCGGTCGTCGCCGGCCTTGGGAGCGGGGCCCGTGATTTCGCCGGGAGTGTCGCTCAGGAACACCGGCAAGCCCATCTGAATCATGCGGCCGAGAGCGGGGTCGTCGATTTCAGTGCGCATCCCGAGCGCGCGCGTCTGTGGGTGTTCGATGAACTCGTGGCGGGTCATCACCGGGGCGCACGGGACGTCGTATTCGCGCAGGATGCCCAGCCATTCGTCGCGCGGGCGCGTGCGGATGATTGGCTCGATGATGTCTTTGAGCGGCTGCCAGTGCTCGGGTGCCATCCCCCACGGTGCATTTTCGAAACGCGGGTCGCCGACCAGATCAGGGCGATCGATTGCGATCGCGAACTTGCCCCAGAAGGTCGCGTTGCCGCATGCGGCAAACAGATATTTGCCGTCGGCGGCCTCGAACAAACGATAAACCGGAATCGGGCCGAGAGGATCCAGCGGACCCTGATAGAGGCTAATCATTTCCTCATGACGCAGGATTGCCCCGGTCTGGAGCGAGAACGCGCCGGCCAGAATCGAGACTTCGACCGCGTCACCCGCTCGATTCGCGCCGCGCGCCAGAATCGCGGCGACCGCGGCAGTCGCCGCCATCACGCCCGCCGAATAACTCGCCGCCGGAAAAACCAGCGCGACGGGATTGCCGCTGCGCGCCCACTGGCTCCCGGTGATTCCGCCGCGGGCGGCGACCAGGTCGTCGTTCGCATCGAAGTCGGCGTCGGGGCCGCGGCTGCCCAGCGGAGGCACGCCGAGCGCAATCGCGCGCGGATTAATCCGGCGAATCGATTCGGCGTCGAGGCTCAGTTGTTTCAGCCGGGCCGGCGTGAAGCCGGTGACTACGATATCCGCCCATCGAATCAGGTCCGCGATTCGAGGCTGCGATGCGCGATCGTCGAGGTCCAGCTCGAGCGCACGCTTGGAGCGGTTGAGGACGTGGAAGTGCGGCGTGCCGCGCTCGCGCGAACCGCCCGGCGGCTCGATCTTGATGGCGTGCGCGCCGTTTTCCGCCAGCAGCATCGTGGCGTAAGCTGCGCCCATGTGAGAGGCGAATTCAACGATGTTGATTCCGTCGAGTGATTTACCCATTGAAAATTGCCAGGCGCCGTTTTGGGAATTGGATTGTCGTTGAGCGAGGGCGAGAAAAGCAACAGATCGCGCCAAAGCGCGATTATGCACCGGAATATGGGTCCGGGCGGACGAATTCAACCAGCGGACACGCCGGGTTCATCCTCCCTTAATGTCCGATGCATAGCTTTTGCGCGCCGCATTCGGATCCGCGGATCGGACACGACTAACTTCGAGGCAGGTTCAAAAGATGCTCAAACGACGACTAATTGCGGCCCTTTTCATAGTCCTGGCGATCGCGGGGATCGGCCGCTCCGGATTTGCCGACATGTTAATCAACGGCGCCGGCGCTACGTTCCCGTACCCGATCTATTCCAAGTGGTTCGACGTTTACGCGAAAGAAAATCCGGGCATCAAGTTCAACTACCAATCGATCGGTTCGGGCGGCGGCATCCGGATGCTCTCGAATGGCACCGTCGATGTGGGCGCCAGTGACGCGCCGATGACCGATCAACAGCTTTCCGAAGCACCCAGAAAAATTCTGCACTTCCCGAGCGTGATGGGCGCGGACGTGGTCGCCTACAACCTGCCCGGATTTACCGGCACGATCCGCCTGACGGGTCCGGTAATCGCGGATATTTATTCGGGCAAGATAACCAAGTGGGATGACGACAAGATCAAGGCGCTGAATCCGGGCGTGGCGATCCCGTCACAGGACATCGTCGTGTGCCATCGCTCCGACGGCAGCGGCACGACGTATATTTTCGTCGATTACTTGTCGAAGGTCAGCCCAAGCTGGGCGTCTGATGTGGGTAAAGGAACCTCGGTCAAGTGGCCGGCCGGACTCGGCGGCAAGGGCAACGAAGGCGTGACGGCGCTGGTTCAGCAGACGCCGGGCGCAATCGGGTACGTCGAGCTGATCTACGCGCTCAACAACAAGATTCCGTTCGCGCAGATCCAGAACAAGGCCGGCAACTGGGTGGCTGCGAGCCTGGCGGGCGTGACCGCCGCGGCTGCATCGACAGCGGGCAATATGCCGGCCGACTTCCGTGTCTCAATCACGGACGCACCGGGCGCGGACGCGTATCCGATCTCGTCGTTCACCTGGCTGCTCGTCTATCAGAAGCAGACCAACAAGGATGTTGGCGAGCAAATCAAGAAGTTCCTGGGCTGGGCGCTGACCGAAGGCCAGACGCTGGCTCCGGCGCTGCAATACGCGCCGCTGCCGGCCGAAGTCGTGCAGAAAGAAACGGCGCAGATTCAGCAGATTCAGATTCCGTAACAAGACAGTCGCAAGCACAAGCCAGCGCGGGCGCCGGCGCTCTCTTTTGCCGAATGCGTCGGGACAGCGCGTCCGATCAGGTGTATGGTCGGAGACGGTGATGCGACAACGACAAATGCGCTTGACGGCGAGAGCAACTGCGGCGGTCTCGGCGATCATCATGATGGTCGCGACGTGCGCCGTCGCGCGGGCGGATAACTACGTGATCGATCAGGGCGCCAGCGACGCGCTCACCAGGTATCTTCATCTGAACAGCCTGCCGATGGTCACCGCGCAGTTTTCGACCTCTCCGGGCGGGATCAAGCAGTTGATACTGACCGGGTTTGTGGCGACGCAGTTCGGGCGCCGCGATGCGGAACGAATCGCGACCGCGTACTTGAACGACCCGAGCGTCAATATGGTTGACCAGATCCTGGTCGATCCGCACGTCGAAGATATGCGCTCGGTGTCGCCGGGTTCGGGATCCGCGCCGGATTCGGATTCGCCCAACAGTCCCGATCAACTCTGGAACAAGACGATGCAGGGTATCTACCGCAACGGCGCGCAGAGCCCGCCGGCAAGCGGGTCGATGCTGCCGTAGGGCGTCGGGGGCAATCGCGGCATCGCAACTTGCGGCGCGCGCCGTGGTAGGATCCCGCTTGACGTGGCCGACAAGGTAATTTACCTGCGCGAAAAGCCGGCGGCGCCGGCCGACGAGCGCAACTTCAAGATCAAGTACGCCGAGCTGCTCAATCCTGCGCAGCTAGCCGCCGTGACCCATCGCGAAGGCCCGCTGCTGGTCGTAGCGGGGGCGGGATCGGGCAAGACGCGCACGCTGATCTATCGCGTCGCCCGGCTGATCGAGAGCGGCGTGCCGCCCGGTGCGATCCTGCTGCTGACGTTCACGCGCCGCGCGGCGCAGGAGATGCTGCGTCGCGCCGAGCAGTTGGTGGGAGATCGCGCGGGCGCCGTCGCGGGCGGTACGTTTCATTCCTTCGCCAACAATGTGTTGCGCCGGATGGGCGCGCCGATGGGCCTCAAGCCCAACTTCACCATACTGGATCGCTCCGACATGGAAGATGTGGTCAATCTGCTCCGGACGCGGATGGGACTGGCGTCGCGCGAGCGCCGGTTCCCGAAAAAAAGCACGATCGCCGAGGCGATCAGCATGGCGCGCAACAAGCGTCGCGCGCTCGAAGAGGAAATCGAGATCGATTTTCCGCATCTCGGCGAGCATCAGACCGAAATTCTCGAACTCGCGAAAAATTACGAGAGCTACAAGCGCGAGCGCAGCCTGCTCGACTACGACGACCTGCTGTATCGGCTCGCCGAGTTGCTCGAACAGTATGAGAATGTGCGTCGCCGGCTGTCGGACAGCTATCGTTACATCATGATCGACGAATACCAGGACACCAACCTGATTCAGGCCGACCTGGTGCGCCTGCTCGCGATGAATCATCGCAACGTGATGGCGGTTGGCGACGACGCGCAGTCGATCTATTCGTTTCGCGGCGCCAACTTCCGCAACATCATGGACTTCCCCGCGATTTTCCCGGGTGCGAAGATCGTGAAGCTCGAAGAGAACTACCGCTCGATCCAGGGAATCCTCGACGTTGCCAACGACGTGATTTCGCGCGCCGGCGAGAAGTACACCAAGGCGCTGTTCACGCAGCGCGAGGGCGGCTTTCGGCCGTTCCTGGTGCGCGCGCAGGACGAACACATGCAGTCGCGGTTCGTCGCACAGCGCATCCTGGAGCTGCGCGAAGAAGGGGTCGAACTCGGCGAGATCGCGGTGCTGTTCCGATCGAGCTTTCACTCGTTCGATTTGGAACTCGAGCTGCAGCGCCGCGACATCCCGTTCATCAAGCGCGGCGGATTCAAGTTTATCGAAACCGCGCACATCAAGGACGTGCTGGCGCATCTGCGGGTCATCGCGAATCCGGCGGACGCGGTGTCGTGGCTGCGCGTGCTCACGCTGGTCAAGGGCATCGGTCATCGCACTGCAGAGCGAACGATCGACGCGTTGGTGGCGGCCGACGATCCGGCGGCCGCGGTTGCGAAGCTTGCCGACAAGGCGCGCGGCGGTGCAGATGGCGGCCTCAAACGGCTGGCTACGCTGCTGGCGGAACTGCGCAGCGGGGAAAAGCGGCCACCCGAGCAAATCGCGATGACGATCGAATACTATCTGCCCGTGATGCGCGAGGCGTACGCGGACGATTATCCCAAGCGCGAGCGTGACCTCGAGCATTTTCAGAATCTGACAGAGCGCTACAAAAGCCTCGAACAGATGCTGGCCGACATGGCGCTCGAGCCGCCCAGCGATTCGCTTGACGGCATGCTCGCGACGGATTCCGACGACGAACGCCTCACGCTCACCACGATTCACTCCGCCAAGGGACTCGAATGGAAAGTCGTGTTCCTGATCTGGGCGGCAGACGGGCGCTTTCCGGGACCGCAAAGCGTGGGCGATGACGAAATCGAGGAGGAGCGCCGCCTCATGTACGTCGCGAGCACGCGCGCGCGCGACGAGCTGTACCTGTCGTATCCGATACATATGTTCGACCGCAGCTTCGGGTTCGTGATGGGGCGGGTGTCGCGCTTTCTGGAAGACGTGCCAGCAGAGCTGCTGCAGACTGCGACGCTGCAAGAGTCGGAATGAGCAGTTCATACCATATGTAGGGGTTTTGGGGCTTCTTGGCTACTGTCGGTAGTTTCGTTCCGTCAAAATTAATATTCGCGGGAAGTGGGCGTCGCACGATTTCGGGCGAGCTTGGCGAGTAGCGGTATCCAGACGGTTGACCATGCCGTATGGCTAGCACAGAAAATCGGCCGGGGTCAGGCTGAATAGTTCATCCCCACATGTTCGACCGCAGCTTCGGGTTCGTGATGGGCCGGGTGTCGCGCTTTTTAGAAGACGTGCCGGCAGAGCTACTTGCAGACCGCGACGTTGCAGGAGTCGGAGGACTGTTAACAGTGATATTTCGGGGGCGGAGTCGCATTAGTGCGGCCCAAACGCGTTTAGAAACTGCTTCTCGGCGACTTCGCATTCATGGGCAGTCTGATCTCCAAACATTGTCCTCAACGAACGAATGCTGGCATCGGCCTGGCCTCGAGCTTGGATAACTTCTTCGTAAGAAGCACCGTCGGCAGCTAGACCCTTCTCAGAGGCGATCGACCGCGTGAAAGCCTGGCAAAGCATTAAAGGGTTTTGCTCTCGTTCTGCCAGTAACTGAAGAGACACGGCCATTGACGCCTGGATTTCAAACCAGTCTGCGGAGGCTCCCACTGAAACATACGGGTAGAGGGCGTCACCGTAAATTCTAACTGCTTGACGCAACTGATCGGTGCCGCCCGCTCCCGAGTCGCGTGTTCCCAGCCCAGCCAAAGCCGCGGCTAGCTCTGCCCGGTCGAGCAGCGTCGGCGTATCCCCGAGCATCTCTTTATCGTGTATTACTTGACGGGACTGCTTCGCTGCCTCATTCAATGACGCGCTAGCTTCCTGTCCTGACTCATAGGCCCCCGATAATAGCAGCGCGTCTACTAGCGCGCTTCTGATCGTGATCGATAGCGAGGGGTACTTTTCCATTGTCCAAATCAGCAGCAAATAACGATAGATCCCCTCGGTGTTTTGAAGAATTTTGACCCTTCCCAGCTTTACTGCGAAGTCGTTAAGGACAACGTCTCCGTGCGCCATGGCAACTCCTGCTTGCGCCAGAGTGAAAAGAACCCAGAGACGGCCATTCGTACCGCGTTCTTGTGGAGACATGCCGGCTGATTCCCGATATGCGCCCACCGCTTCGTCCACACTGTGCCACGCCTTTTGCTGCGCACTGAAGCCTGCATCCGCGCTAAGGACCCCGCCTATATCGAATAGTGCTGTCGGGTCAGTACCTTGGCCATCTTGGAACAAAATCAAAGCGGCTCCGTTCGAATCTTCAAGTGCCCTCTTGAGCAAGGCCTGCTGTTCGGCCGTCGGCACGCGCGCGCCTAAACGCGTCTCCCGGCGAAAAAGAGCCAATCTCGCCATCCCCAAGGTTTGCTTCGCCGCAGCCAGTTGCTTCCAATCAGTCTGAGGATCGTAAGTTTTGACTGTGTCCTCGAAGATGTCGCACCCTTCGGCGAGCGGAGCTGCCGTGTCGCTGACATCGGCCTGTGCCCAAAGTGCCACCGCGAGCGCGTTCTGTACGTCAGCCCGCGTTTTCTTGTCCCAGTTGGATTCCCCCTGGCTATCGAGGAGCAACTGCTTCACCTTGGCGATGAAAGGCGGCAGGGCATCCGCCATATCAGGGTTTTTATTGTCCAGGAGCCTGACGCTTTGGTTCACCACAACTAGATCAAGAACCGATGCGAGCTGCTGCCAGAAGATACGAGGTAGATTAAATAACTCGTCGAACGGATAACGGCCGTGCTTCAGCCCGGTCGCAGGATCGGGCGCCGCGGAAATAAACAACTCAGGAACCTTATTGCTTCCATCACCAAGAACCCTTCCCCAAACGAGGATCTGAGCGCCGGATTCTTTCAAGAGCTTCAGCGCGGTCGCATGACCGTCAGCTATGCTCTGGCGGCCAGTGTCGTTTAGCGGCACCGTTCGGTGAGTGTTCAGAACTCCAATCCATTTGATTTCTTGCAGGTCCGCAAGAATTAGGTGTTTGATCGAGTCGTCGCTATCGTCGCCCAATTGCGCCACGCCAACGGTGAACGTCCCCGCCTCGGCGCGCTCGATCGGTCCCCACTTGTAATATTCGGCTTTCAGGAAATGGCCGACCGACTTCAGAAAGGCTATGTCCAAAGTTGTCGTGGATGAGACAGCGGCGATGTACAACCCAATAGAGAGCAACGCGCTTACTCCAATGACTACGATAGGTGCCAACTTTGGCCCAACGAGGCTTACAAGGAAATTGTAGCCGGTAGCGTACAACCGTCTTTTAATCTGCTTTCCGTCAGGAAGTTTGGCGGCTGGCCCCGGCTTATTAGTGCGCATGTTTCACTCGCCGATTATCTTGATCAGGATGCGCTTGGGGCGGCGGCCGTCGAACTCGCCGTAGAAGATCTGTTCCCAGGGGCCGAAGTCGAGCTTGCCGGCTGTTATCGCGACTACCACCTCGCGGCCCATCACCTGGCGCTTATGATGCGCGTCGCCGTTGTCCTCGCCGGTGCGGTTGTGATGATAGCGCTCGGGGCTTGGGTCGTACGGCGCCAGCCATTCAAGCCATCGCTTGTAATCTTCGTGAAGGCCGGGCTCGTCGTCATTGATGAAGACCGAGGCGGTTATGTGCATCGCATTAACGAGGCAGAGCCCCTCGCGCACGCGGCTTTCGTTCACCGCCTTTTCAATTTCGCCCGTGATGTTCACGAAATCCATCCGATTGGGCACCTTCATGGTTAGATATTTCGTATGCGACAGCATGCGGCGACCTCCGATGTTCGATTGCGTTTTGCAGCTAGTGACGATCAGGTGGTTCGAAGCCTGATGGTAGTTCGTTCTTACCGTCCGCCTTGGCTCGATCTATAAGCTCGTCTGCGAGCTGCACGACCTCGCGCGGCAGCATCCGCAGTTCGGGCTTGGAAAACTTAGACTGTGGCAGATAGCGCGTCACGAGCTCGGCGACCAAAAATGCCTGCTCGCGATCCTTAGGCTTCTTCAAGGGATCGCGGCCAGGCTGCTTGCTGAGCCAGAGCTTGTGGAGAGCGAAAACTCTGGGGTCCGGGACTGTGAAGGGCGCCGGAAATCCGTCTTCGCCGATAACTATCTGTCGAAGCTTTGGCGCGGAAAGATACCAGTCCAGGTGTTCTATGTCTGCCGCTTTGAGATCGGCCTCGTTACCAACCATATCGGGCTGTTTCTTCCAGGGCGGCTTGGGCATCGGGCGGATGAGATCGACCATGAAGCCGCGATCGTTCACGGCACGGAAGTTCTGTTTTTCCATGACGGTGAAAGACTTGTCGATTTTGCGGAGAATGCCGATCAGTCCTTCGCGCCGGACTTCACTCAAGATCAGCTCGATCGAGCGGCGCGAGTCCAGCAGGAGGTCGATGTCCTGAGTTTCAAGCCGGCCCGCCGAGAGGATTTGGACGCCGCACGCCGCCTCATAGGCATACAGGGCGTTCGTGCCGACGATCAGGACGGCATCCTCCAGACCGGAGCGCCACAACTCTCTTCCGAGCGCCGCGCTCAAACGCGGAACGCGCGCCACTCTGGCGGCTTTGCAATAGCGCGCCTGCTCGGCCAAGCGGCCACGCAGGGCGGCTTCGCGTCCTTTGGCCTCCGTCTTGTTTCGCTTGAAGCGATCGAGTGTTTGTTCGGTCTCGGCGCTTCTTGGCCCCAGGCTTTTGCCATAGCCACGGCGGTCGCGAGTGCGAAAGAGGTACTGCTTTCCTGCGGCAGTCTTCCAATGCATCCCGCCACTGAAATTCCGCGCACGTTCGAATGCCTCAGTCCAAGCCTCAAAAAGCTGCTGAGTGTCGACGACGGTTCTGAGCTGCTCCGAAGAGAGCTCGAGACAAATTTCAGACCATTTTTCCTTCATTTCTGCCTATTCATATAATGAAGGAAAAGCGCCAGCTTAACAAGCTATTTTCCTTCATTTCTTGGAATGAGAACTAAATGAAGGAAAATATCCTCGTTGAGCTGGCTAGACGCTATGGCGATGCGGTTGCGGAAGTTATCGCGATGAACTTGGCGTAGCCCGATAGGTCCTGGTCCGCGGTCGTGTGCATCGGCATCGAGACTTCGCGGAGCACCGGGACCTTCTCCGTGATCGTGCCGGTGGCGGGCGCGTCCTTTGGCACCGTGATGACGCGCGTGCCGGCGAAGCGGACGACAGTCGGCAGCATCCCGCCGGTATCGAGGTAGCGGGTGCGCGCCGCCTCGAAGACAGTATCGCTCTTGAAGAGTTTCGAGCCCGCGCGAATCAGGTATTCGTTATTCGAGAGCGGCCGGACCAGCGTCGATTGGCTCATCACATATAGATGTCCGACGGTCGGGCGCAGAAATCCGGGGTAGAGCGGATTCACGCCCAGCCAGAATGGCACGATGATGCGGCGGCCGGGCTTCCAATCGGTGAGACTGATGTGCGCCTCGTGATCGTTGTCGGCGAGAATGAAATCGCGGCCGGCGAAATCGCGCATGATGTCGCGGCTCAACTGATCCTCGGGCGGGCTGGTAATTTCGCCGGTTGGTCCGAAGTCGAGCGCCTTGTCGGGAGTGCATCCGGCGACGACCGACATGAGCGCAAGCGCGAGCGCGACGACAGAGGCCATCCCCCAGCGAATCATGTCCGGTATCTCGCGTAGCTTGCCGGGATTGTCCCGCCGAGCGTCCATTTCACCGGCAACGAGACCTCGCGCAGCACGGGAATATTCACGGTCCGGCCGTCGGGGCGCTTGAATTCGCGCTTGCCGATGTACTGAACGATGGTGGGCAAAATTTTTCCGGGCGCCAGATATCGCGTGCGCGTCGTGACAAACACCGTCTCCTGCTTGACCAGCGAGCTGCCCGCTTCGATCATCCATTCGCCGGGCGTGTCCAAAGGCTTTTCGAGGCTCGCCTCGCTGATGACGTAAAAATCGGCTTCTCTGGGCGCCATGACTCCGGGCACCAGGATGTTGACGCCGAACCAGAACGGCAGCTTGAGGGACTTGTCCTTGGGCCAATCCAGCGGGCGCACTTCGGCGATTTGATTGTTGTCGCCGAGCACGAACGTGCGGCCGCGAAAGTTGAGCTCGACGTCCTCGGCGCTGGCGAAGATGCGCGGCGGCGCCTTTGCGGGCGGCGCGGATTTTCCGCATCCTGCAAAGGTGGCGACGACGACCGCTGCGGCGAACGCGAGGGCGGCTGCGGTCTTCACCTGTTTCATCGGCGGCGCTCCCTGGTTTGCGCGCATCCGCCGATGATATTAGCATAGGCCGCCGTAATGAATCCGAACCGCACGGCATCGAACGGTGCGCCGGTAACCGTGACTCTGTTGGGCACCGGAGATGCGTTCGCGAGTTTCGGCCGTTCGCAATCAGGTTATCTGATCGACGCGCCTGGCGGCCGGATCCTGATGGAAGCGGGGCCCGGCCTGCTGCCGGCGCTCAAGAGCAACGGCGTCGGGCCCGACAGCTTGGACCTGCTGCTCATCAGCCATCTGCACGGCGATCATTTCGGCGGCCTGCCGTTTCTGATCCTCGACTACATGTTTGAGACGCCGCGCAAGAAGGCGCTGACCATTGCGGGCCCGGTCAAGCTCGAGGAGCGGACGTGGCTGCTGATGCGCACGATGTTCCCGAATTTCGAACTCGACAAAATAAAGCGCAAGCTGAAGTTCGTGGTGCTCGAACCGGGCAGCTCGACGCGGCTGGGCAAGTTCAAGGTGCGCGCGATCCGCAGTCCGCACACCAAGCCCGACATCTCGCTGTCGCTCAGAATCGACGGCGGCGGGAAGTCGATAGTTTTCTCGGGCGACAGCGGATGGAACGATGAGCTGGTCGAGCTCAGCGCCGGCGCCGATCTGTTTCTGTGCGAATGCACGTACTACGAGAGCGCTTATCTGACGTTCCATCTCAACTACCCGCTGCTGGCGGCCAATCGCGACAAGTTCAAGGTGCGCCGAATGGTGCTGACGCATCTGGGGCGCGAAGTGCTGAACCGCGCGGATGAGATCGCTCTTGAAATGGGCTATGACGGGATGAAGATCGAAATCTGAGCCCGCGCGCGCATCGTCGCAGAGAAGGATACTCCCGATGGGTATAGTACAGGGCAAGCGGGCATTGATCGTCGGCGTCGCAAACGACAAAAGCCTGGCGTGGTCGATAGCGCAGACACTGTCCGCGGAGGGCGCCGAGATCGCGCTGACCTACCAGGGCGAGATTCTGGAAAAGCGCGTCCGTCCGCTGGCGGCGCAAATCCAGGCGGACGTGATCGGCGAACTCGATGTGAACGACGACGCGCAAATCGCGGCCGTGTTCGCGGCGCTCAAGAAAAAATGGAACGGGCTGGACCTGCTCGTGCATGCGGTCGCGTTTGCCGAGCGCGAAGATCTCCGCGATCGATTTCTGACGGTCAGCCGCGCCAATTTCGCGAAGTCGATGGAAATCAGCGCCTACTCGCTGGTCGCGCTCGCGCGCGCCGCGGAACCCCTGATGGAAGCGCGCGGAGGCGGATCGATCCTGACGCTCAGCTACCTCGGCGCGGTCCGTGCGATCCCCAATTACAACATGATGGGTGTGGCCAAGGCGGCTCTGGAAGCCTGCGTGCGCTATCTGTCGGTCGATCTGGGGGCCAAAAATATACGCGTCAACGCGCTCAGCGCCGGGCCCGCGCGCACGCTCTCGTCGTCGGCGATTCGCGACTTCCATACGATGGCGCACGAGGTCGAGGCGCGCTCGCCGCTGCGGCGGGCGATGAAGATCGAGGAGGTCGGCAAGATGGCGGCGGCGGTGCTGAGCGATTTTTCGAGCGGCGTCACGGGCCAGACGGTTTACGTGGACGTGGGCTACAATATCGTCGGCGTCTAGCTGCCAAGGAGTATCGCGATGCCCATAGTTATCGTCCCGCAGCTATCGGACAACTACGCGTACCTGGTGATCGACGACGGCAGCAAGCAATGCGCGGTGGTCGATTGCGCCGAGCCCGACAAGGTGATCGCGGCGGCGAAATCGCACGGCGCGAAAATCGTCGCAGTGCTGACCACGCACTGGCACGGCGATCATTGCGGCGGCAACAACGACCTCGCGTCCATGGCGCCGGGAATCAAAGTGTACGGCGCGAGCGCGGAAGGCGGAAAGATTCCCGCGCTGACAAATCCGGTCGCGGACGGCGACCAAATCCGAATCGGCGCGCTCGAAGGCCGCGTGATCGCAATCCCGGCGCATACCAACGGACACGTCGCCTACTATTTTCCAACGCTGGGCGCGGTGTTTACGGGAGACACGATGTTTGCGGGCGGATGCGGCCGCGTGTTCGAGGGGAAAGCATCGACGATGGTCGCGTCGCTGAAAAAACTCGCGGCGCTGCCCGACTCGACGCAGGTCTATTGCGGCCACGAGTACACCGAAAAAAATCTACGCTTCGCCCTGACGCTGGAGCCGGGGAACCAGGCGCTGGAAAAGAAGCACCAGTGGAGCCTGAAGACGCGCGCGGAAAACAAGTTCACGGTGCCGTCCACCATCGGCGACGAGAAGAAGACCAATCCATTTCTGCGGATCGACAGCCCCGAGCTGCGCGCGAATCTGAAACAGCGCGATCCGTCGGTGGACGACGATCCGATCGCGATTTTTGCCAAGCTCCGCGAACTCAAGGACCGTTTTTAGCAGCGAGCGCGACTGCTCGCTTGTTTCAATAAATTTGGGCGTTTGCGGCTAGAACGGTTTCGTCACGGCGAGCATCAGGATCGCGATCAACAGCAGGCTCACCAGCCCGTGGATGACGCGATACTCGCGACGCGTTGACTCGCTCGGATTATCCTCGAGGAACATGATCCGCCGATAAAACCGCACGTGATAAAAAAGCAGCACCGCGACCAGCAGCAGCTTCGCGTGGAACCATCCCTGCCACAGCACCTTGGGATTCGTCAGGAGCAGCAGAAGTCCAAGAACGATCGTCATTGCGGCTCCGAGGTTGATCGTGGTCTCGAACAGTCCGCGCGCCACGCCGAGGAAGCGTTCCTTGGGCAGTCCGACTTCTTCGGGCACGCGCGCCAGCAGGCTGGCGATCATCATCAGCCCGCCCATCCAGAAAACGACACTGAAGATATGAAGTGCGAGAATGTAGCCGCGAAGCGCGTACATCGTATTTCCCCGTTGCGTCAGGATGCGCGGATCTTGATTCCGTTGGTGGTCGCCAGCGCGAGCATAACGATAACGGCGCCACCGAGGTAGGGCGCCGCGGGTCCCAGCAGTTGATACGCCAGTCCGCCCGCGATCGGGCCGCAGATGCGCGCGAGCGACATGGCAGACTGATTCACGCCCATCACTTCACCCTGCAAATCGCGGTCGGTGTTGCGCGAGATGAGGCTGGCGATCGACGGGCTTGCGAAACCGTAACCTAGAGAGACCGCCGCCAGCATCGCGAGCAACCCGCCGTGCGATGAAATCGAGCCCATCGGCGCCAGCCCGGCGATCATCGCGAGCAGTCCGACTTTCAGCAGCCACACCTCGCCGAATCGGGCCACGATTTTTCCCAGCAGATAGCCCTGCGCCAGCGCCTGCATCAGGCCGGCGAAGGCGAGCAATACGCCGATGCCGAACGCGCCGTAACCGTAAACCGCGGGCACCATCAGCGCAAACGTCGCTTCCAGCGCGGACAACGAGAAGGTCAGCAGAAATGCAATCGCGAACATCCGCGCCAGCCGATGGCGGACGAGCTCGCGCGGAATTGCCAGCAGCGGCGCGATGAAGTGGGCGAGGTCGAGCGGCGCGGAGCGATCGGCATGATGCGACTCGGGCAGTCTGGCCGCGGCGAAGATGAAATTCGCGAACGTCAGCGCGCTGGCAAAGAACACCGGCACCCGCAAACTCGAATGCCCCATGATTCCGCCGAGCGCCGGCCCCAGCACGAAGCCGAGTCCGAACGCCGCACCGATGAGTCCCATTCCCTTGGCGCGATGCTCGTCATCGGTGGTGTCGGCGACGTAGGCCTGCGCGGTCGAAATCGTTGCGGCGCATGCGCCGTGCATCGCGCGCGACGCGAGCAGCCAGAAAAACGTTCCGGCAAATCCGTAAACCAAGTAACCGATCGACGAACCGAGCAATCCCAGCAGAAGGATCGGCCGGCGTCCGATGCGATCGGAAATTCGGCCGAGGATCGGCGCAAACACGAACTGCGTCAGCGAATAGATCGAAAGCAGCAACCCCACTCCGACCGCGCCGACGCCCATCTTATGTGCGAACATCGGCAGGAACGGGATGACGATGCCGAAGCCGAGCAGGTCGATGAAGACGGTCAGAAAAAGTATCAGGCGCGAGGCCGCGGGAGGCTCGGCGCCGATGGGCGCTTGCTTGACTGGTTCGATACTTGGCATTGATTGAAGTACGCCGGTTGAAGAGAATCCTACGCCAGCCGCGCAGTCAAGCAAATCGACCGGAATCAATACGAGGGCTTACCGATGGCGACTTCCTACCAGGGAGAACTCAAGCGCAAAAAAGTCAGCGCCGATGAGGCGGCGGCGCGAGTCAAATCCGGCGATTGGGTCGAGTACGGATTCGGACTCGGGCAGCCGGACTTGTTCGATCGCGCGCTGGCCGGGCGAGTGCGAAAGCTCGAGCGCGTAAAGATCCGCGGATGCCTCGCGATGCGCCCGCGCGCGGCGGCCGAGGCGGATCCCGAGCAACGTCATCTCGTTTACCTGTCGTGGTATTTTTCGGGGCTGGAAAGAAAGATGTACGATCGCGGCCTGGCGCATCATATACCGATGAACTTCGGCGAGGCGCCCGACACCTATCGCCGCCTAATCGACGTGGACGTCGCGGTGTTGAAGACGGCGCCGATGGACGAGCACGGATTTTTCAACTTCGGCCCGTCGGTCACGTATCACAAGGCGATCAGCGAAAAAGCCAGGACCATGATTGTCGAGACTGACGCGAGCGTGCCGTACGTTTTCGGAATCGAAAACGCGGTGCATATAAATGATGTCGAGTTGGTGCTGGACGCCGGCGCATCCGCGATGCCGGAGCTGAAGTATCCCGCCGCGAGCGCGGTCGATCGGAAAGTCGCGGAACTAATCGCGGCGGAAATTTCCAGCGGCGCCTGCATCCAGATTGGGATCGGCGCGATGCCCAACGCGGTCTGCGAGCTGCTGGCGGTGGCTCCGATCAAGGATCTCGGCGTTCACACCGAAATGTTCGTCGATTCGCTCGTCTCGCTTTACCAGGCCGGCAAGGTGACCGGCGCGCACAAAGCGACCAACCGCTACCAGATGGCGTACACGTTCGCGGCGGGTTCGAAACGGATGTACGACTTTCTCGATCGCAACGCCGCATGCTTTGCCGGTTCGGTCGATTACACCAACCTGCCGCATCGCATAATGCTCAACGACCGCGTCGTCTCGATCTGCAACGCGGCGCAAATCGATCTCACCGGACAGGCGTGCTCCGAGTCGGCCGGAATTCGGCAGATAAGCGGCGCGGGAGGACAACTGCAATTCGTGCGCGGCGCGTACGACTCGCGCGGCGGCAAGTCATTTCTATGCCTCGCCTCGGCGCACGAGCGCGATGCGCGGCGCGCCAGCCGAATCGTCGCGCGAATCGACGACTGCAACATCGTGACCACGCCGCGCACCGACGTGATGTACGTGGTGACCGAGTATGGGATGGTCAATCTGAAAGGCAAATCGGTTCCGGAGCGCGCACGCGCGCTGATCTCGATCGCGCATCCTGATTTCCGCGAAGAGTTGGAACGCCAGGCTCGCGAGTATCGGCTGATCCCGCGCGCCGTTTTCTGATATTCGCGAACAGTTCAGCGCGACGGCGTTTCGTCTTCGTCGGCGAACTTGTACACCAGTTCATCGGGGCGCGCGTAGCCAAGCTCGCGGCGAATGAGGCGTTCGATATAGCGGTCGTCGGAACGAAGTTTCGCAATGCGGGTTCTGAACGCAGCATTGTCCGCGGCCAGTTGATTGCGGTGCTTCTCCAATGCGGCGCGATGGCTCTGGAGGGCGACCAGGTCGCGCGGCCCCTGCTTGCCGAGCAGCGCGCTTAATAGCAGCATCACGAGAACCCCGCCGAAGATTAGGCTGAGCCACTCGCGGCGCAGTAGAAAGCTTAACCGGATCATCCTCGCAATCGTAATTCAAGCGTCAGCCTGAGTTCAAGAGGTCTAATTTTGAACGCCATTCTAAACACCCGAAACAGACCTGTTCGGTTGCACTCTTTCGACTTTAAAATTTCTTTATAAATCGCCTCGCGCCCTCTTGATTTTAGAATAACATGTTTCTATAATCGGCCCGAATCGATGAGGGATGAACCCTCATCTATAAGAAAGGGTGCTTGTCCAGCAGCAGCCTAGGAAGAGGAGGTACCTATGCCAGTGAGGAAGAAGATACGGGCCAAAAAGGCCACCAAGTCCAAACCGATGAGAAAGAGCAAAATGGCAAAAAAGAAACCAGCCAAAAAGACCAAAAAGAAGTAACCACTTAACGAGTTTACCTTCGGGCCAATACCCCGAAGGCTGGCTAAGGCTGCCAGGATTGCTGCTGGAATAAGCCGAGGCTGAAAGGCCTCGCAACACGGGAGAGCCCCCTTGAAAGAGGGGGCTCTTTCCTTTTCCGGCGCTTGCTTGCGGGCGCGCGCGTTCAAGATGATAGGGGCGGTTTGAAAAGTAAGAGAATGCATTACAGGTGAAAAACCGATGGCAAATGAAAACGCGCAAAAGAATCTGATCGTCGAGGAAGAAGCCGGGCTGGTCACGATTACGATGAATCGTCCCGAGAAGCGCAACGCGCTCTCAACCGCGATGATGACGGAACTGACAGCCGAGCTTCGCGCGATCGGGGAACGGGGCGACGCGCGCGCGGCGATAATCGCGGGCAACGGCCCCGCATTCTCGGCCGGTCACGATCTCGGCGAACTGAAGGGGCGCGACCTTGCATTCTACCGGTATGAATTCGATCTGTGCGCGCAACTGATGCAAACGATTCAGGCGACCCCGCAGCCCGTGATCGCGCGCGTGCATGCGATTGCCACCGCCGCGGGATGCCAGCTTGCAGCGACGTGCGATCTCGTCGTCGCCGGCGAGAGCGCGAGTTTTGCCACGCCGGGCGTGAGGATTGGACTGTTCTGCTCGACGCCGATGGTGGCGCTGACGCGCGCGGTCGGACGAAAGCATGCGATGGAAATGCTGCTGACGGGGCAGCCCGTCAATGCGCGCACGGCGGCCGAGTGGGGACTCGTGAACCGGGTGGAGGCAGACGCGGAGCTGGTCGCCCAGACGCGCAAGCTGGCGATGCAGATCGTCGAGGCGAGCCCGCTCGTCATTGGGATCGGCAAGCAGGCATTCTACGCGCAGATCGATCTCGATACGGTGAAGGCCTACGACTACACGAAAGAAGTGATGAGCCAGAATGCGATGGCGATGGACGCGCAGGAAGGCATCGCCGCATTTCTGGAAAAGCGCAAACCCATCTGGCGCGGCAAGTGAGTGGAGGAAGTGCTTGATCAGTGATCCGTGTCATTCTTCGCTTCAGCAACTTCCGCTCAGAATGACACAAAAAAGGACCACACAGAAAAGCAGTCAACCAGCCACGCGAACGCCTCTACACTCTACCCGTTCTAACAGGGACGAAGTCCCGCATCCTTTCTTAACATTGGGTGCAGGGGTCACCCCTGCCCAGGGAAGTGCGAAACCCACGGTGGGGTTCGCATTCAATGACGTTCCTCTTCCCGCTGCGCGGTACCGTCGCCGCGCCTGATTTCACTTGCGCCTGAACCTGGCCTGGCGTTGGGCTTCGAGTGCGTCAGCCGCTTCCCCGGATGGACGCTTGGGCATCCATCCCTTGGTGTAGTCGATATCTTCCCAGGTTCGATCGTTGGCGTCCCATACATAGGGCAACTCGACGATTGTCGCGGGAGACGTGATGGCCTCGAACGCGCGCATCGCATCGGCGACGATCCGGCGCTGCAATTCGGGTTGATCGGGCGGGCCGGTCTGATGACCGAGGGGGAAATTGACGAACACTGCGCGCGGCGGTTTTACCGACCGGGTGATGTCGAGCGCCGAGGTCATGCAGAGCGTGGGAATGCCCGCTTCTTCCACCGCGCGTGCGATCAGTCCAACGGACTGATGGCATACGGGTCATGCAGGGACGAGGAAGAAGGCGTCGGCGTGGGCGCGTTTGAGCTCGTCAACGATTTGCGGAGCGAGTTCCTCGCGGACTTTGCGCGCCGAATAAATTCCGCCCATGAAGCTGAACGCGGGATCGACGAGTTTGCCGATCACGCCGGAGGCTTCGAGCTCGCGCATCCGCTCGAGCGGGAAGACGCAGTTGGCGTCGCGCTCGGCGTCGCCAGTCGGATAGCCGAAGTGCCACACGCTGAGTTCGTCGGGTCGCGCGTGAATGGGGATGCGGCGGTACGACGCGTCCTCGCGGTGGAAGCGCGGCTGATCGCGATACATGATTCCGCCCGAACTGATCATCGCGATTGCGCACTCGGCGACAGGCTTGGTCAGGGGCGTGAACGGGGTCGATTCGTTGTGGACCCATCGGTAGGGAGTGAAGTCGCTGTAGAGATCGCGAGTGCGTGGAATGTAGGCGACCGGCATGGTGTGTTTCACTCTTTTCACTCTCAGTTTATGACGGCGCCGAACGATTCGGCAATCGCGCTGCGGCTGGTTCCGGTTCTCGAAACGGAGCTACTTGAGACGCGGCAAGACTTCGGCGCCGAACCTGTCGAGCGAGCGCCGCGCCTTGGCGGGATCGAGTCCCGGCAACTGCATCACGACGATCAGCTCGGTCATCGGAGTCGAAGCGAGTACTTCTTGGAGCTTTGCAGTGACTTCGGAGGCCGTTCCGAGCACGCTGGTGCGTCTAAGCCTGTCCGGGTCGGGACGAATCAGCACCTTGCTCTGGTCGGTGGTGCCGGCCGCCGCCGAGAGCCATAGCCCGTAAAGCTCGGCCTGGTACATGAGCGCGTCGCGGGTGTCGCGCCACGCCTGTTCCTCGCTATCGGCGACGTAAACCACGCGGCTGTTGACGATACTGTAGCGGGCGGGATCCTTGCCGGCGGCTTTGAGCGCCTCGAGATAGATGCCGATTTCCCTGCGGCCGCCGACGCATGCGAACGACAGGTCGAGCTCTACTGCGCGCCGAATCGATTTCGCCGCGCCTGCTCCCCACAGCAGCTCGGGATGCGGCTCGGTTACGGGCCGTGGCAGCACGCGCACGTCGCGGAACTTGAAATATTTGCCGTCGAAACTGAATCGCTCACCGCTCCACGCCAGCTTGAGAATCTCGATGGTCTCGAGCGTGCGGCCCAAGCGCTGTGCGCGTGGCACGCCGAAGCCCTCGAACTCCTCGGCCCGGTAGCCCAGGCCAATCCCCAGCCTGAGCCGGCCGCCCGAGACTACATCGACGAACGCCACGTCCTCGGCAAGCTTCAGCGGATGATAAAACGGCGCCAGCAGGACGAAGGTGCCGATGGTGACGCGGGTGGTGCGCGCCGCGATGGCAGCCGCCGCGGGCATCAGAGCGGGCAGGTAGCCGTCGTCGGTGAAATGATGCTCGGTGAGCCAGATGGAATCGAAGCCGAGCTGCTCGGCGGCCTCGGCCTGCGCGAGCGATGCGCGGTACAGATCGCGAAAAGACAGCCGGGAGCCGGAAGGATTGCGGAAATCGAGCTGATAGCCAACTTTCACCTTGCGCACGATTCACCTTTTTCAGGGACCTTCCACTACCGTTACCCCATTTCGCCTGCGCGGCCGTTGGCACGGGGGGCCAGTGTTAAGACGCGGTCCGTTGTCGCGCGGCCGAACGTACAGACTAACGTGCAGATTAGCACAAGCGTGCAAAGAGCCTGCGCTGCCGTCGCAACGGTGCTCAACGCGCGGCCAGACCGCCGTCAACAATCAATTCCGTGCCGGTGATATAGGACGCGTCGTCGGAGAGGAGAAAGACGATCGCATTTGCGATCTCCCACGGCGTTCCCTGCCGGCGCAGCGGGATTCGCGTGGCGACGGCGCTCTCGCGATCGCCGATCAAGCGGCGCACCATCGAGGAATCGATCAGGCCGGGCAGGATGGTGTTGACGCGGATGTTGTCGCGGCCGTGCGAAACCGCGGCCGAGCGTGAAAGCCCCAGAATCGCGGCCTTGGTCGCCTCGTAGGAAATCTGCGAGTTGCTGCGCAGCGCGGCCAGCGACGAAACGTTGACGATCGCGCCGCCGCCGGCTTTTGCGATCTCGGGCACCGCGTAGCGCATCATCAGGAAATGGCCGCGAAGGTTGACCGCCAGCATCGTGTCGAACTGCGCGGTGGTGGTCTTCAACAAGTTGCCGCCCACGGCGATTCCGACGTTGTTCACCATCAGATGGAGCGCGGAGAACGCGCGTAGCGTCGCCTCGACGGCGCCGCGGCATTGCTCCTCGATGCTCACGTCGGCGGCGACCGCTTCGGCGCGTCCACCTTCGTCGCGAATTGCGGCGGCGGTCTCGTCGGCGAGTTCGAGCGAGCGATCGGCGACCATCACGGCCGCGCCTTCGCGCGCGCACACTATTGCGGTGGCGCGACCGTTGCCGATGGAAAGTTTCTCACCCGCTTTGGCAGGCCCGTCTGCGCCGCCGCCGACGATTAACGCTACTTTGCCCGTCAGACGAGCCATGACCTGTCTCCTTAAGCGGCGAATCGTGCGGTTGGAAACCGCCGCACGTGTTGCATAGCTGCGGGATTAGCGCGGGCGTGCGCGCCGCGTCAAGGATTACGATGCGTCCTGGGCGGGGTGGTGTGTCTTCAGGATAGAGCCGCAGGCCGCGACGGCATCGAGGACGCCGTCGGCGACGCGGCCGGCTTTCACGCTGGTCAGGAATTCGTCGACGATTTTGTTCCAGGCCCCGGCCGACGCCAAGGCGTGGGTCTCGTGGTCGGCGACGATCTCCACGTAACGCTCGCCGAGCGACACGAACAGCAGGATTCGGTGCGGCTGCTTCGGATTTGCCATCGCATGCGCGTTGAATTCGCGATGCGCGAGTTGCTGGGCGCGAGCCTGCTTGACGCGCGTCGGTACGATCGACAGCCGGATCGGAAGCCAGTCCAATAGCAGCGTCAGCACAATCAGGAACCACAGTTGGATCACGATCATGGTGCGGCTCGCGATCCCGGGCCGGACGAGACTGGCGACCGCGCCCAGCGCAAGCGCGGCGATTGCAGCCCATGCAAATGGATAGGGAGCATAGCGATCGCTGGCGCGAGTCACTACCAAGCAAAGGTCAGCCGACGTCTCCCGCTCGATCGCGGCGATCGCAGCGTCGATGCGATTGTGCTCCTCGGCTGTGAATGGACTCTTCACTTTTTCACTCTTTCACTGTCACCAAC
>CABEBO010000247.1_pt1 | contig 31432 bp, 35 predicted proteins | sample 3132601 | NCBI WGS metagenome assembly CABEBO01 (sample SAMEA5534345, study PRJEB31848) | metagenome | biome: tundra; feature: field; material: soil | place: USA | collected 2013-05 | depth 0.45 m
CCGCGGCGTCGAACGCACGGTGGTCGCATGCGTGGGCGATGAGCGTGGCGAGAAGCATCAGCTGACGCATCTGGAATCGGTAGCCGGGGTGGAGCGCGTGATGCCGGTGGTGCGGTCGTTCAAGCTGACGTCGCGCGAGGTGCGGCCCGAAGGCTCGCGAATCAAGGTCGGCAACGCCGAAATAGGCGGCAAGCGAATCGCGGTGATCGCGGGACCGTGCGCGGTCGAGAGCGAGGCGCAAATCGAGGCCGCCGCCGACGCGGTGAAAGCCGCGGGCGCTCACGCGCTGCGCGGTGGAGCGTTCAAGCCGCGCACGTCGCCGTATTCGTTTCAGGGGATGGAAGGCGAGGGGCTGATATTGCTGGAGCACGCGGGTCGAAGAGTCGGCCTGCCAGTGGTTACTGAAATAATGGATGCGCACGATATCGAGCTGGTGGCAGAACATTGCGACATGCTGCAAGTCGGGGCGCGCAATGCGCAGAATTTCTCGTTGCTGCGCCGGCTGGGAAGAATCAAGAAGCCGGTGCTGCTCAAGCGCGGCATGTCGATGAAGCTCGAAGAGTTCATGATGGCGGCGGAATATATTCTGTCGGAGGGCAATCCCAACGTCGTGCTGTGCGAGCGCGGGATTCGCACCTTCGAGACCGCGACGCGCAACACGCTCGATCTGAACGCCGTGCCGCTGCTCAAGGAATGGACGCATCTGCCGGTGATTGTCGATCCGAGCCACGGGACGGGAATCTACTCGATGGTGGCGCCGATGGCTCTGGCAGCCATCGCGGCCGGCGCCGACGGATTGCTGATCGAGGTGCATCCGAAGCCCGAGAGCGCGCTGTCCGACGGCCCGCAGCAGTTGAAGCCGTCGCGGTTTGCCGACTTGATGAAGGCGCTCAAGCCGCTGGCCGAGGCGGTGGGAAGGAGGCTGTAAATTTTGCTTTCGCTGGGGGCGTTGAAAACTCGCGCCGTCATGAGATTTTCTTGTCGTCCTTGTAAATTTCCTCCCAATTCTTGAAGCCTTGGGGGTCCCATCGCTTCCAGACACCCTCGCGCTTGCCGTCCTTGTAGATTCCGGTCGCGGCGATTTTGCCGTTGGTGTACCAGCCGACGTGCTCGCCGTCCTGCACGCCGTCCTTGTAGTGATCGATCGACGCCTTCTGTCCGTTGTCGAACCACTGGGTCCATTCGCCGCTCTGCTTGCCGTCGTGGTATTCGCCCTGGATCATCTTCGAACCGTCGTCGCGATAGATTGCGAACGGTCCCTCTTTGACGTCATTGCCGTTGACGGTCTTCGCGCACCAGGTCTCGGAGCCGTTGGGCGGCGCCTCGCCCATCGGCCGGGTTCCGGGCGGGCAGGGCGGTGCGGTTTTGCAGGCGAAGAGGGTCGTGGCGAGGATTATGAGTGCGATTTTGGCGTTCATTTTGAGGATCGGATGAAACGAAAAAGTGGCGATTTATACCATATGATGGGGTCCAGCGACAGAAGCACCACCATCGGTCGTTTCGTTCCGTCAAAATTAATATTTCGTTCGAAAGAGCTTCGCGCGATGATGGCGGACGACTGCCTGCTGGAGGGATGTGCTCGATGAGTGCCGTCCATAGAGATCGAATAGCACGGAAGGGGGCGGCGTGTGCAGGCTGAAAAGTTCAGCCGCCTGAAAGGAAGAATCACCTGCGCGGTGAGCGGCAGGGGCTGCGGCCCCTGCACCCGCAGTGAAAAGACGCAAAAATCTGCGCAGCGCATCTTTTCGCGACTACGCGGTGGGCCGTTGGCACGGCTGGCCAGTGTTAAGGCCGCGCTCCGTTGTCGCTCGCGGCCCCTGCGAACGGGTTAATACTGCGCTGCCGTCGCCACGGCCAGGGGGGAACCCGGCACCCAATAAAAAAAAGAGAAGATGCGGGCAGAGTTTACCCTGAGTACTCGTAGGGTCCCTGTTAGAAGAGGTTGATCAAGAAAGCGCCAGCGTGTCGCTCCCGGAGCGGAAAGAGCCGAAGCCGAGTTGATCTGTTCCGATATCAGTGAGACACGGGCGCACGATCGGCCGCTCGAAAAGCGTTAACCCCTTGTGCGCACGCGCTTTCGTGAAGCCGCTCATAGCGTTCGACCATCATGGCGGGCGGCCTGTCCGTCGCAGGGGCGGGACTCACTTGCTCACGCCGATCAGCGGACCCGCAATCAATATTGTCCCGAAGGTCGTCAGAATCGCAGCAACCAATAGTATCGGAGTGAGTATCCCCATCGTTTTCTTTTTCTGTAGTCGGTAGCGGTGGAAAAGATGGACGCTCAACACGATCCATAAGACTGCCGCGAGAAAACCGCATTGCGCTGCAATCAAGTTCTTCGCATACAATGCGAATCCGCTAATGCCGATCATAATCGTGGCCAAGGCCGCGCTTGCTAGATTTATGAAGTCCTGCTGGCGCGCCGTGATAGTGGCTGGTTTCACAATAGGTGGATGGTAGCAGAGTCCTACGACCCCTGTCCGCCAGTTGTCGGTCGCTCGCCCGTCTGCTAACTCACGGGCATGAATCCGTCTCGCCGCCGCGCTCGGATTCGATCCGTGAACGGGGGTGGGAAGCCTCTAAGCTGTTCCAGACTCGCGTATCGAGGAACTATGGCTGAAGCGAAATTATATTGTCGGCGTTGTCGGCACTTTAGCCCAGCGAATTCGAGCGCATGCTCTAACTGCGGCGCGAGCGACGGACTTGAACCCTTCCGTTTGGAGGGGAAAAAATCCGATGGAAGATTTGTCCGTGTCTGGTGGCCCACGCTCGAAAACACCGACGACGCGAAAGTGGCGGCATATCTGGGTGCTGGGTATGCCTTGTTTATCGGTTCCGTGAGTACGATTTTGGCCATTTCAAATATCACGGGTCTAACCCACAACTGGATGGGGTTCGGCGTTCTAGACTGTTTCGTCGGTGTCTTTTATCTGGTCTGCGCGTTTTTCATATTCCACATGTCGCGACTTGCCGCGTTACTAGCGTTGGTTCTCTACATGGGGATAAAAGCTCTTTTGCTGAATGCGGGCGCGGCGACGGGCGGTAATGTTGTTAGCTGGATCTTGTTTGGTTTGTTTTTGGTTAATGGAGTGAGAGGGACATACACATATCACGATTTTGTTGCTGGATCAGTCGAAACGGACAACGAATCTGAACAAGGCAGAGTAGAATGAATCTCCCACACGCCGCCGCGTTTGCGCTTGTAGGCTGGTATCTGCTCGTGCCGCCAGCTCTCGACCTTCGCAACCCTAGCACACAAACCCCGGGACTTTTCGTGGACCCATCAGCACCGTTGCTTAAGTGGGATACACTCGCGACCTACGAATCAAAAGCTGAATGCGAGCGAGGCCATCGCGAAAGGTTCTCACGTGTCAAGGCGACAGAGCAAAGTGACAGCGCCGAGGCTGATTCCATCGCTAAGGAAGGTGCTGAACTGAACCAACAGAAACCTCTTGATTCTGAAAAAGCTAACGCCTTACTAGTCCGAAGCATTGCGGCCATGGTGAAGATACAGTCCAACCAGAAGGGTATCCTTTCCGAGTGTATCGCGACCGATGATCCGCGCCTCAAGGAAAAGTAGGAAATGAATGAATCAGAACAGGCCGTCGAAGAACTGCGTTTGGCATTGGGGCCGATTGATTTTACTCGTGCAACAAGAGCCGCGATTGCGCTTCAGAAGACGCGCACCATCGATTTGACTCGCGCGCAGCAGCTGATGAGCGCGTTGGGCGTCCTGCGAGATGTTGTGAACTCTTTCCCGAAACCAAAATAAGCCACTCAAAACAGGTTTGCCCGCCGCCGCTGTTTGCGGCCAATATTGCGGGCGCGATGCGAAACCGCACGCGCACGCAGACTTGAGCTTGATCGCATACCGACGCTGCCGCCATGTCTGATCGGTATCCTGCACGCGCACAAAGGGCATCGCGGCGACAACCTTTTGCATGACTGCATAATTCGGAGCAGCGCGGCTCCGCATGCCCCGAGTGAAGTTGAAGCTTCCTGGCGTCGAGAAAGATTCGGGGTCCCTCGGCTGCGCTCGGGATGACACGAAAATGGGGAAAACGCCCCTGTCCTCGGAAGGACAGGGGCGCTGGATTCGTCGCCGGCTAGTTCGATCCGGTTGAGCCGAGCAGGTTGCCGCCCAGCGTTGCGTTGCCGACCCTCACATCGCCGAGCACGTTGATCATCGCGGGCTTGCCCGACTTGAACGCGCGCTCGAGCGCCGGAATGATCTGCTCGGCGGTCTCGACGTGCTCGCCATGGCATCCCATCTCGGCGAAGATTTTGTCGTAGCGAATGTTCGGCAGCATGTTGAACGGATCGGTGTTGCCCGCCAGCCCCGGCATCTGATCGAAATTCGGGCCCCATGAGCTGTTGTTCCACAGCACCGTGATGACCGGCAGCTTGTAGCGCGCGGCGGTCTCCATATCCCAGCCGCCGATTCCCAGTCCGCCGTCGCCGCTGATGACGACTACCTGCTTTCCCGGCCGCGCGAGCTGCGCGCCGATGCCCATCCCGACGCCGTGACCGACGGGCGCAAGCGGGCCCGCGTCGACGACCTGGCCCATGAAGCGGCAGGTGAACGCGCGGCTCATCCATCCCGAGAGCGTGAAACTGTCGATGATGGTGGTGGCGTTTTTGTCGAGGACCTTGATCAGGTCTTCGCACAGGCGCGCGGGATGAATCGGCTGATTCTTCGCGACCTTGGCGTTTTGTTCCTTGATCTGGTCGTCGAAGCGAATGCGCGTTTCCCAGACCTGCTTGACCCACGGCGAGGTCTTGTTCTTCGAAAAATCGAGCTTGAGTTCCTTGATCCGCTTGATCATCTGTTGCAGCACGAGCTTGGGATCGCCGACCATCGGCAGGTCGGCGTTAACCTGCCATCCGATTCGGGTCGGCGTGGGATCGACCTGGATATACTTGGCCTTGTCGGTCCAGGTCGGCGGTTGCCCGAAATGCTCGCCGCTCCAGAAACGGAAGCCGATCGCGAGGATCACGTCGGCGCCTCCGGTGAACGACTTCTTGAACGGACCGCGAATCGCCAGCGGATGCTCTTCGGAGACCGCGCCCTGGCCGGCGCGGCGCGCGTAGATGGGGATGCTGGTCAGCTCGACGAACTCGCGCATCTCGGGGCCGGCCTGCGACCAGAACAGTCCGTCGCCGCCGGCGATCAGCGGGCGCTCGGCCGCCACCAGCATCTCGAGCGCGCGATCGATCTTGGCGGGATCGCCCGCGGATCGCACGTCGTCGATGGTAAACTCGCGAGCGCCCTTGCGCTGCCCCGACTCTTCTTCGTGGTGATAGAGAATGTTCTGCGGAATCTCGAACAATGCGACGCCCTGCGGCGGCGAGATCGCCTCGCGGAATGCAGAGCGCAGATCGAACTGAATCGTGGACCAGTCGGTCACGCGCTTGGTGAATTTGGAGAAACTGTCAACGACTTCGGAGCCGTAGGCCTCCTGGAAAGAGCCGAGATGGTCTTCGGTGTTGGGATGCTGTCCCGAGATGCAAACCACGGCGCTGTTGGTCAATCCCGCGACGCACAGCCCCGTCACCGCGTTGGTGAGGCCGCATCCCGCGGTGACCATGCATACGCCCACCTGTCCGGAGGTGCGCGCGTAGGCGTCGGCCGCGTAGGCGGTGGCCTGTTCGTGGCGCATGTGGATGAGCTTGATGTCGTGGTTGCGCAACTGGCCGAGGATCGGAAACAAATGCCCGCCGTTGATTGCAAAACAATACTTCACACGGTTCTCGCGCATCACGCGCGCGACTAATTCGCCGCCGTCAGCTTTCGCCATTACTGAGCTCCTCTTGTGGAAATTCTTCCGCTTGCCCCGAATCCTTGCACATTTACGGCGTCGCCGAAAAGCGCGCGTGCATTGGTGACGGTTCAATTGCAAGATTGCGCCCAAGATTGCGCCGATGAACGGCGGATCGGGAGGCTTGATCGCCGCCGCCAAGCCTGTCAGTTTTGAGCATCGTTCGGCGGAGCCGGCTTGCGCGGGTCCGAGCACTTGGACTGCGAGTGGTGGAGTGGCGGAAGAGTAGCCGAATGCCAATAGGCGAAGTTTAATCCCAGGATTCCACGATGCGGCGCGTTGTTGCCTCACTCATCTTAATCACGGCGTTGGTTGTTGCGGGATCGACGGCGCATGCCTTCTCGCTGATGGATCCCGGCACCTGGAGCTGGCCGCAGTACGACTGGAACTCATTCAAACTCAAGGATCCCAACTCGTGGCCGTTCATCCCGGTGCCTGAAGTTGCCACCGATCCCAACGGCGGAGTCACTTACGGGGTTCTGCCGGTATGGCTGTTCACCGACGACAAGAACGAGATCAGCAGCATCCTGGCCCCCGATATCAACGTCAACAGCGTGCTTGGACCGGGTGGGAACTTTCGCTACCTGGGCTATCCCTCGGCGGACACGCAATGGTACGTGGAGGGGGGCGCGCAAGAGATCATCGCGCGCAAGGTCGATCTCGATTACCAGACCGGGCGCGAGCATAAGAAGAACTGGTGGTCGTTTGAAGGGCGCTTCTATTTCGAGCGCGATCCGACCGAGCGCTTCTTCGGAGTGGGCAACAACTCCCACTGGGGCAACCAGACCAACTACACGACCGAGCAGCTTTATGGCGAGGCGATATTGGGCTTGAACCTCACCGACAAGCTGCAGGTGTCACTGATGGAGCGCCCGCGCTACGTGCGAATCCTGACCGGCGGCTTCACCTCCTTGCCGGACATTCACAAGATGTTCCCGAATCAGAAGGGCCTCAACGGGGGCAGCGAAGTTCTCTCGCAGGCGATGATCCAGTACGACTCGCGAGACTCGGTGGATATTCCGCACTCGGGCACGCTCGGGCGGCTCTATTACGGTAATGCGGATCGCAGATTCGGCAGCTCGGTTTCGTACAACCGCTTCGGCGGAGAAGTGCGTCAGTACTATTCCGTCGGCGAGCGCATCACCTTTGCCGGTCATATTTTCGCCGAGTACGAGCCGGCGGGTAACGAGATGCCATTTTGGTCGCAGGCGCGCCTTGGCGGCCAGGAAAGCTTGCTCAGCGATCAGGAAACGCTGCGCGGTTACGGCGCCGGCCGCTACATCGACAACAATCTGTTCGTCATGAACGTCGAGATGCGCACTCGCGTGTGGGAGAAAAACGTCTTCGGCACCCACGGGATACTGGAACTGGCTCCGTTCGCCGAAGCGGGACGCGTCAGCCATCATATGAACTACGACCCATTCTCGGATCTGCACCCGGTCGGCGGAATCGGATTTCGCGGAATCGCGGAGCCGTTTGTGGTCGGGTTCGTTGACGTCGGATGGGGTGGCGAAGGCGCCGCCGTCTTTTCCGGCATCAACTATCCATTCTAGCCGCGCGCCGATCGCTTTCCCCGTCGATCGAGGGTTGCTACAGAGTGCGCGACTCGCTTCGCGCGCCAATCACGATTCGGCTTAGCCTCAGATGCGGCTCTCCGAACTAGACTACGACTTGCCCGAAGAACTGATCGCGCAGGAGCCGCTTGCGCGCCGCGACGAAGTGCGCCTGCTGGTGCTCGATCGCAAATCCAAATCGCTCGAGCATTCCCGCTTTTACAAACTCGTCCGTCATCTGCGCGAAGGAGACCTGCTGGTACTCAACGACACCCGCGTGCTGCCGGCGCGCCTGTTCGCGCAGAAGGAATCGGGCGGCCGCGTCGAGTTGTTGATGGTGCGGCCGGTCGAACCGCTCGAGGGTCACGCCGGCGCATGGATCGCGCTGATACGGACGCATCGCGTGCTCAAGGATAACGCGCGCCTCATTCTGAGCGACGGTCATGCGCTGAGGATCGCCGGCTATGCGCGGCCGGGCCGCCCAGTCGTCGTGGGCGAGGGCGGAGTTTCGATCGAACAGATACTCGAGCGCGCCGGCACGCTCGCGCTGCCGCACTATATTCATCGCAGCGTCGGTCCCGCCGACATCGACGACTACCAGACCGTGTATGCCGCGCGGCCCGGCGCTATCGCGGCGCCCACCGCGGGGCTGCATTTCACCGCCGAGGTCTTCAAGGCGCTGGCCGATGCGGGCATCCGCACCGCTACGGTGACGCTGCATATCGGTCCCGGCACTTTCGCTCCGGTGCGCGCCGTCGAGATCGAGAGTCACACGATGGAGTCCGAGTGGTACACGATTCCGGCAGCGACCCAGGCTGCCATCGAACATACGCGGCGAATCGGCGGCCGTATAATTGCGGTTGGCACCAGCTCGACGCGCGCGCTCGAGTCGTGGGCGATCACCGGCGACGTCGAGGGTTTCAGCGGGCTCTTTATTCATCCGGGCTTTCGCTTCAAGCTGGCTGACGCGATGATCACGAACTTCCATATGCCCCGAACCACGGTGCTGGCGCTCGCGATGGCGTTTGCGGGGCGCGATCAGATTCTTGCCGCGTACCGCGAAGCGATTCGCCATCGCTACCGCTTTCTCAGCTACGGCGACGCGATGTTGATTCTCTGATGCGCGGGCCAATCGAATTCAGCGTGACGGCGGTGGACAGCGACGCGCGCACTGGGCGGATCGTAACCCCTCACGGCGCGGTCGCGACGCCGGCCTTCATGCCGGTGGGCACGCGCGCCGCGGTCAAAGCGATGGCGCCCGACGAGTTGTGGTCGATGGGCTATACGATGGTGCTCGCCAACGCGTACCATCTCGCGATTCGCCCGGGCGCCGGGCTGATCTGCGAGCTGGGCGGGGTAGCGCGCTTCATGGGATTTCCCGGCGCGGTGCTGACCGATTCGGGCGGGTTCCAGGCGATGAGCCTGGCGAAAATCAATACGATCAATGAAGAAGGAATCCGTTTTCGATCTCATCTCGACGGCGCGCCTTTGACGCTCACGCCTGAAAGTGCGATCGAGATACAGCAACAGCTCGGCGCGGATATCATGATGGCGCTCGACGAATGCACGCCTTACCCTGCCGAGCATCGTCGCGCGCTCATGTCGCTCGATCTCACGGCGCGATGGGCCGAGCGCAGCCTCGCGGCGCGGATCAGCACGACGCAGGCGCTATTCGGAATTATCCAGGGCGGCATTTTCGAAGATCTGCGCAAGACGAGTGCGTCGCAGATAACCTCGATTGCGTTCGACGGATACGCGGCGGGTGGACTTTCGGTCGGCGAACCGAAGGCCGCGATGCTGGAAATGGCGGCGCTGTCGGCGTCGATGATGCCGGCCGACAAGCCGCGCTACCTGATGGGCGTGGGTACGCCGGCGGATTTGCTCGCCGCCATCGCGATGGGCTTCGACATGTTCGACTGCGTGCTGCCGACCCGGAATGCGCGCAACGGGACCGCCTTCACCAGCCAGGGGCGCGTCTCGATCAAGCAGGCCGCGCACGCGCGCGACTCGATGCCGCTCGATCCGGCCTGCGAGTGCCGCCCGTGCCGGACCCATTCACGCGCCTACCTGCGTCATCTATATTTGTCGGGCGAGATACTCGCGGCGCGCGCGCTGACGGAGCATAATCTTCACTTCTATGCGAGCTTGATGCGCCGGTGCCAGGCTGCTATCGCAGCGGGGAATTTCAAAGCGTATGCGATGGGTGCATCGGCCGGCTGGGACAACGTTTTTCAGGAAACTTGAAGCTTGAACGATCGAAGTTTTTTTCAGGAGACTTGTAGCTTGAACGTCGAAGTTCTGAACGATTTTAAGGACGTGTACTGATGTTGTTCGAAGGCACCGCATGGGCACAGGCCGCCAACGCCACAGGTCAAGCTGCCAGTCCCTCGTTTTTCGAGCAGTTGATGACGGGCCCGGGGCCAATCATGGCGCTGGTCGTCGCCGTCATGTACTTCCTGGTCTTCAGGCCGCAGAACAAGAAGGCGCAGGATCAGACGAAAATGCTGGCCGCGCTCAAGCGCAACGACGAGGTCGTGACGACGGGCGGAATTATCGGGCGAATCCAGGACGTCGGCGACAAAGTGATCACGCTCGAAGTTGCGCCCAACGTCAGGTTGAGGGTCGAGCGATCGCAAATCGGGTCGATGTCGAGCCACAAGGCGTCGGCAAAGAAAGACGACAAGTAGGGGCTTCATCATAGTGGAACAGACTCAAAGTTTCGGACCGATCCTGATTCTGCTCGTGCTGGTCGTGTCGTTTCTTTACATGCATTTCACCAACGGCAGCGGGCTCACGCGCATATACCTGGCGGGCGGTATCGTGCTGGCAGCGATACTCATTCTGCTGCCGAGCCTCAACGTCGATCTGCCCGATTGGTTCAAGGCCGGGTTCGGCGCGACCAAAATCCAGCTCGGCCTCGACCTGCAGGGCGGCACGCATCTGCTGATGGCCGTGAAGCTGGACGAGGCGGTGAAAACCCAGTTGCACCGCCGCGCCGATGACCTCAAACGGGAGCTCAAGGCGAACAAAATAGATTTCCAAGACGTCTCGGTCGGCGCGGCCGGCAACCTGACCGCCAAGCTGAAGTCGAGCGCCGATCGCACGCCGTTCCTCGACCTGGTGCAGAAGTCGTTCTCGGATCTGACCGTATCGAGCAACAGCGATTCGTCCGGCGCCGGTCCGTCGTATTCGCTCGCCTACAAGCCGCGCGAGTTGCAGACGATTCGGTCCAACGCGATGGACCAGGCGCTCGAAACGATTCGCAATCGAATCGACCAGCTCGGCGTGCGCGAAACCACAGTCGCCAAAGAGGGCGACAACGAAATTTTAGTGCAACTGCCCGGAATCCAGGACCCCGAGCGCGCCAAGGAACTGATCGGCAAGACCGCGGTGCTCGAATTCAAACTGGTTGACGACTCGAAAAACGTGCAGGACGCGATCAAGGACGGCCCGCCCCCCGGCGATGAAGTCTTTTATGGCACCACGGAGCGCGGCGGCAAGGAGCCGTACCTCGTCGAGTCCCCCGTGCTGATGACGGGCGACGTCGTTACGGACGCGCGCGTGCGTCCCGGCGGGCGGCTGGAAGGTCCCTACGTGGCGGTCGAGCTCGACGCGCGCGGCGCGGGTATCTTCGATGCGATGACGGCTGAAAACGTCGGCCGGCGTCTGGCGATCGTGCTTGATAGCACGGTTTACTCGGCGCCGGTTATCAAGGAACGAATTCCCGGCGGTCACGTCCAGATCACCGGACGCTTCTCGATGGACGAGGCGCACGATCTCGCGATCGTATTGCGCTCGGGCGCGCTGCCGGCGTCGGTCGAAATCGAAGAGGAGCGCACGGTGGGCCCGTCGCTCGGCCGCGATTCGATTCGCCAGGGCGAGATGTCGTTCGTGATTGGCGCGGGCGCCGTGCTGATCTTCATGGCCGTGTACTACAGCGGCGCGGGCCTGCTCGCGGATTTCGGGCTGTCGCTGAACATCCTGCTGCTGATCTGCGTGATGGCTGCCATGGGCGCCACGCTCACCTTGCCGGGCATCGCCGGGATCGTGCTGACGCTGGGCATGTCGGTCGACGCGAACGTGCTGGTGAATGAACGAATGCGCGAAGAGTTGCGCGCCGGCAAATCGCCGCGCGAGGCGGTGAAGCTCGGCTACGATCGCGCATGGTCGGCGATTCGCGACTCGAATATCTCGACGTTTGCGGCGGGGCTGATTCTCTTCCAATTCGGCACGGGACCGGTCAAAGGCTTCGCCGTCACCCTGTGCGTAGGAGTGCTGACCGGACTGTTTTCCTGTATTGTGGTTACGCGCGCGTGGTACGACTACCGGATTTCGATGAGGAAGCTCACCAGAATTAGCGTTTAACGATTGTTAATGATGCTAAAAGATGCAAATTGAGTCTTGGCGCTTGATCGAAATAGGGCTTTGGGAAAATTTTCAGCTACCGGGTGCGTTTTACCTTGACTTGGGCGATGCGCGCATACTACTAAACTCGCGTCCTGACAAAATCTCTGAGGAAAGGCGTCTTGTTGGACTCGTATGGCCGATAAGGACGACATACTGCTGAATTCCCGCGAAGTCGCGTTCCTGCTCGACCTGAGTCCGGACACGGTGAACGAATTTGCCCGGCGCAATATTATTCCGGCCTTCAAGAAAGGCCGCCAATGGCGATTTCGCAAGCGCGATATAACTTCTGTCAAACGTCAATTGCGAGGAATCAACGCGGCGGCCTGACGCCACGCGCGCGAGTCATGCTGAATTCGCGTCGCAATCCGGCCAAAATCGCCGTGGCTTAAAAATCCTGCCGCGCACCGGTCGCCTGGGCTGCGTCGAACCCAAGGGAGTTTTTCGATGTCCCCACCACATGAGAGCCGTATCTATTCCGACTTGGCGCGTTTCTATGATTTTTTCTTCGGCCGGGTTTTTGTCGATCGCGAGCATGAAATTATCGAAAGCCTGAATCTCAGGCCCGGTAACCGCGTGCTCGAGGTTGGCGTCGGCACCGGAATCGCGCTGGACGCATATCCGCCGTACGCGCACATTGTCGCGATCGATCCATCGGTCGACATGCTCGAGCGCGCAAAAAAGCGGGTGGCGGAACACGGCTGGGGACATATCGAGCTACGCCAGGGCGACGCGCTCAACCTCGACTATCCCGACAACAGCTTCGACTACGTTACCTCGTTTCACGTTCTGACCGTGGTTCCCGATCCGTACCGGATGATCTCGGAGATGGTGCGGGTGTGTAAGCCGGGCGGAAAGATCGCGATCACGACGCATTTTCAGAGCGAGAACCCGATCGTCGCGGCGCTGAACACCCTTGTCAATCCGATCACGCGGCAACTGGGATGGACCACCAGATTGCGCAAGCAGGACGTGCTCAAGGGCCACCCGATTACGCTGGAGCGCAACAAAAAGATCAGCCGGTGGTCGGTGCACTCAGTGATCCTCGCGAGCAAAAACGCGTGAGCCGCCGCCGCGGGTAGCCGTCGCAAGCGAGAATACAAGCGCGGCGTGGCTGATTCGAACAAACCCGATCCTGATTCCGCGGCCAACGACGAACGCGTCGAGGCGCTCGCCAAAGAGCTTGCCGACCGTCTGCGCGCGATGCCCGGTCGCCAGGAACTCACCGACTACGCCGTCAGCATCCTCAAGGAAAGCAACGACGATGCGGGCCAGTCCGAGCAGGCGGCAGCGATGGTCGAGCGGGCGGCGAAGAACGACCCGTTCAATCCGATCGCGTTTGCAATTCCGCTGCTGGTGATCGGCGCGGTCCTGTGCGCGACGGGAATCCTGGCCGGCCCAGGGCTCGGTGTAATCGGGATCGCATTGCTGATGGTGCTGTGGGGGCTGATCGTTGCGTTCTTCGGCCACTTCCACCGGCAGGGGCAGGGCTGAGCCCTGCACCCAGTATTAAGGCCGCCCGCCGTTGGCGGGCGCGGCCCCTGCCAACGGCTTAATACTGCGCTGCCGTCGCCACGGCCAGGGGTGACCCCTGCACCCCGGCGGACACTACGCTGCCAGCCCGCATAATGTGAGCCTGACCGGCACCGGCATGTAGGCAGGCTATATCGATCCCGATGACGAAGCCGCCGGGGCGAGTCGATCGCTCCGGCGGTTCAACTTCCTTCCTGCGAAGCCCGCGCGCCCAGGTTAATTCGCATTTACATATTCCGACCGTTGGATCGCTCGCTTTCTTCGCGAGCCTTGCGAGCATAAAGTCGTAAAAATTGGAATTTTTTACAGTATTTTTCTTGCTAAGATTGCCGAGGGCGCCCATGGCGGGCAGCTCCTGGGAGTTTTGGTGGGTGGTAGCGGATGGCTAAGTTCGACTGGAAGGAAACGAAACGCCAGATAACCGATTCGCAGGTCTGGCAGTCGATATTCAGGCACGGCTACGAAGACACGCCGCGCAACCGGATCCTGATGGTGTCCGGCAACGTGTGGCTGCATCTGCATCCGTCGAAAGTGCAAAAGCATGCGGTGCGCATGCGCTTCACGTGGTGCATGGGCGGCATCACGTTTCTGCTTTTCCTGGTGACCGTGGTCACGGGAGTGTACCTGATGTTCTACTATCGGCCGACGGCGGAATACGCCTACGCCGACATGAAGTACCTGGAATTCGACATGCCGTTCGGGATGTTGATGCGCAATATGCATCGATGGGCCGCGCACGGAATGGTGATCGCGGTGTGGTTGCATATGTTCCGCGTGTTCATGACGGGCTCGTACAAACCGCCGCGCGAGTTCAACTGGGTGGTCGGCGTGATCCTGCTGGTGCTGACGCTGCTGCTGTCGTTCACCGGATACCTGTTGCCGTGGGATCAACTTTCCATCTGGGCGGTGACGGTCGGCTCAAACATGGCGCGCGCCACGCCGCTGCTTGGGCATGGCGGTCCGTTCCATGAAGTACTCGGGGTGAATCCGGTTTACGACGCGCGTGCATTTATTTTCGGCGGCGGGGAGATCGGACCGCACACGCTGCTGCGTTTCTACATTTTGCACTGCATCTTTTTCCCGTTGATCGCGAGCCTCTTCATGGCGGTGCATTTCTGGCGAATCCGCCGCGACGGCATGTCGGGGCCGCTCTAGGATCGGACGAGCAGGCGATCGATGGGAGGCGTGTTTTCATGGCTGCTGCACCAGGGAATCGTGCGCGTGCTGTCGGTGCCGATCGGAATATCGATCATGCTGTATATCGTGTACGTGCTGGCGGCGCCGGCGGCGTGGAGCGACGACGAGGATGGAGCGCCGCATTAGGGATTAATCATGGCAAGCCGGGAAGGTAACCAAGGCGGCCTCGCGATGCGCGCGGCGGGAGCGGGCGCAGGCGGAGCTGGCGCGAGGACGCCGGCGGCGGGCGGGTCGAAGCGAATCGAAGTCCCGATCAAAAAGGCGAGCGGCGGCGTCGAAGAGAAGCTGCACACCTGGCCGTTCCTTGTGCGCAGCGAATTCCTGATGTCGATTCTGGTGATCATCGTCTTGACGGTGTGGTCGCTGCTGCTCAACGCGCCGCTGGAGCAGCCGTCGAACCCGACTCGCACGCCGAATCCGTCGAAGGCGCCGTGGTACTTTCTGGGCTTGCAGGAAATGCTGGTGTTCTTCGACCCGTGGTATGCGGGCGTGGTGCTGCCCTGTTTCATCATCGTGGGCCTGATGCTGATTCCGTATCTGGACATCAATCCGAAAGGCAACGGCTACTACACGTTTCGCGAGCGATCGTTCGAGATTCTGACTTTTTTCATCGGGTTCCACATTTTATGGGTTTCATTCATCATCATCGGCACATTTTTCCGCGGTCCCGGATGGAATTGGTTTTGGCCCGGTCAGGTCTGGGATCCGCATCTGGTGGAGGCGCTGACCAACGTCGATTTGCCGTACATGTTCGGCTTGCGCGACTACCTGGCGTCGGCGATTTTCGGATTGGCGGTGATAGGCGGCTACTTCGTGGTTGGGTACGCGGGGTTATATTACTGGATACGATCGCGGCCGGCGGGCGATCCGTGGTCGGCGTTTCCCGGCGGCGGTCCCGAGATACTGAAGAAATGGGGACCGGTGCGCTTCGGCATCACGGGATTTCTGGTACTCGCGATGGCCGGCGTGTTCATCAAGATGGCGCTGCGGCACGCGCTCAACATCAAGTACATCCTGGTTACGCCCTGGATTAACATCTGACGTGGCCGCAACCCCGTGTTTATCCTCGCCAAAGTACTGCAGGCGCTCGGAATCGCCGACGTCGGTTTCGCGCTGTACGTCGGGATGACCCAGCCGCACGGGATGGGAACCGAATACAAGTTCACCGGGATCGGCATTGTGGTTTTTCTCGCTGGCTACATCGTCGAGGTCCTGTGGGCTCGCGGGCGTAAATGATTATTGAGTATTTGTGAGTATTTGGACGGCGGCCTCGCGGCGGCATTCGGAGTTGAGGACAGGATAAGAGCAGATGGCTGGCAGAGCGGGGCTCGATCCCATTGAAGAAGGAAAATCATACAGCGCGCTGTTCGTGCTGATGGTAGCGGTGTTGCTGGTGACCGCGGTCTGGTCGATTTGGGACGACAGCATCTCGCGCCGTCCGTGGAAGGAATACCAGGTCCAGTGGGACCGGCTGGCGTACGACAAGTACATGAAGGACGCGGCGGACGAGCAGAAGCGCCTCGACGCCGATCCCGAATACCAGAAAGTCTCCAAGGAGCTGGCGCAGGCGCGGATCGAACGCGACTCCGGCGCCATCGCGGCCAGGCTGGCCGCGATGCGCGGGCAGTTGCCCGATCTGAAAAACGTTGCCAACGACAAGGATCAACTGGTCCGCTTCACCAAGTCGTATTTGACCGAGCGATGGTACGACTACAACCACGCCATCCAGGAAAGGCAGGACCCGGGTCCGTACAAAAGGGAAATCGATCAGCTCAACGCCGAACTCGCGCGGGAAAGTATCGTCTCCGATAAAGCGAAGGACAATCTGCAGGCGGTCAAGGATCAGATCGAGGCGCTCAACTCGAAGGTCGCGAGCCGGACCGATCAGATGAAGAAGCTCACCGCCAAGCGCGACGATTTATTGGACAAGGCCGACACCTGGATGATCCCGGTCAAGTTCCGCAACACGGTCCTGTTCCGTTATCCGAAGATTCCGAGGATTGAGCAGACCGCGATCGACGACTTCGACCGCAACGCCTTCGACGAGGCGATCGCGCGGGTCGATCGATGCCAGAGCTGTCATATGGGCGCCGACAAGAAGGGCTTCGAGAATGCGCCCGAGCCGTTTCGCACGCACAGCAACTTCGATCAGATCATATTGAAGCATCCGCCCGACAAACTCGGATGCACGCCGTGTCACGACGGACAGGGGCCGGCGGTGAGCTCGGTGCGGGTGGCGCATGGCGACGATCCGGATTGGGATTCGCCGATGCTCAGGGGCGCCAAGATGCAGTCCCGATGCATCAAGTGCCATATCGACGTCGGCTCGCTGCACGACGCGGGAGGCAAACCGATCGCGGCGAACTGGGTCGAGGGGGAACGGATTTTCGAGCAGACGGGATGCGCGGGATGCCATCTGGTGGCGGGCTACGAGGACATTGCGAAGATCGGCCCGAACCTGAAACTCGCGGCGGCAAAGCTCGACCCGTCGTGGACCATGCGATGGATCGCCGCGCCGAATAGCTTCCGGCGGTACTCGCGCATGCCGGACTTCGCGTTCTCGCGCGCCCAGGCGACTGCGCTGGCCGCGTTCATCCTGGACAGTTCGTCGAAGAATTCGAAGCAGTGGCTCGCGGCGCATCCCGAGGTTGCGACGCTGGAGGCCGACGTCAAGAATCCGGCGTTCGTCGAGGAAGGCAAGGGGCTGTTCGAATCGGCCGGCTGCAAAGGATGCCACGCGATCGACCCGCGCCAACATGCAACTCCGGTCGGCGTCGTTGCGGGCTTCGGGCCGGGCCGGGCGTTCACGGCCAAGGACTTCGCGCCCAACCTGGGCAGGATCGCGGAGAAGACTTCGGCGGCGTGGATATATGCGTGGTTGAAGAATCCACATGACTTCTCGCCGCGCACGGCGATGCCGTCCTTGCGCCTGAGCGATCACGAAGCGGAAGCGCTGACCGCCTTCCTGATGACGCATGGCAAGAAGAGGGAATTCGCCGGCGTCGAAACCGCGCTCAAGAATCCCGGGCAGATCGAGAAGGGCGAAGCGCTGGTGCGCAAGTACGGATGCTTCGGATGCCACGAGATCGAAGGGATGGACAAGGAGTCGCGAACCGGCGTCGAGCTGACGACCTTCGGCTCCAAGCACCTCGACGAACTATCTTTCGGCAACCGGACGCAGATTCCCGAGACGTGGGATCAGTGGACGTTCCATAAACTGCAATCCCCGCGCCTCTATGCGACCCGGGACGTCGAGCAGGTGATGCCGAGGTCCCGTTTCGACAGCGCCGACATCAGGAACCTGGTCGTGTTCCTGGCCGGCCTGACGCAGGGCACGGTGCAGGAGCGGTACCGGATAACCGGATCGGAGCATCAGGCGCAAATCGTTGCGGGCCGGCGGATGGTCAATTACTACAACTGCGTCGGCTGCCATATCATCGAGAATCGGGGCGGCTACATCAGCCGCTTCTACCCGGGAGATCAAATCAACTTTGCGCCGCCAGTACTCAATGGCGAGGGTTTCAAGGTTCAACCCGAGTGGCTATTCGCATTCCTCCAGGGACCGACCCCGATTCGTCCGTGGCTGAAGATCAGGATGCCGACTTTTCATTTCACCAACGCTGAAGACGACACGATCGTGAACTACTTCACGGCGCTGTCGGACCTGAACGTGCCGTATATGTTCATCGACACCAACCTGATTGCGCCGGCTGAGCTGGCCGCCGGCGCGAAGCTGATGACGAAGGACTACTTCAACTGCTTCAGCTGCCATCAGGAGGGCGACAAGAAGCCTGAGGGACCGCCGTCGGGATGGGCGCCCGACATGGCGCTGACCCATCAGCGGCTCAATCCCGACTGGGTACTGAAGTGGATCGCAAATCCGTCGGCGCTACAGCCGGGAACCAAGATGCCGTCGTACTATCCGGGCGGCCCGGACGACACCCTGGGCGGTAACCAGGACAAGCAGATCCGCGCGCTAATGGACTATATGTTCTGGTTTGGAGCTCATCCGGGGGAGACACTGCCGGCCCAGATGGCGACGGCGCCGGTAAAAAGTGAAAAGTGAAAAAGTGAAAAGTGAAAAAGTGAAAAAGTGAGTAAGAAGCAGGTTGTTATCGCCTAATCGATTGAGTGGGCAACTGATTATTCGCTAAGGTCAGAGAGTTTGATTTAACTGAGTAAAACATATCAGCGATTTCGCCGGAGAAATGGTAATGAAAAAGTTTGCAGTTGTACTGGCGGCGTGTGCGTGTGTCACGCTTGGCATGACCGCTGGCGCCGGCCTCGCGAGCGCTGCCGGCGGCGCGATTAGCGGAACCGTCAAGTATGACGGTACGGCGCCCGCGCCCAGGAAGCTCGAGGTGACCAAGGACAAGGAAGTCTGCGCGCTGCATCCGCACTTCGAAGAGGACCTGATCGTCGGCAGCGGCGGCGGAATCGCGAACGCGGTTGTGACCGCGAAAGGCGCCAAGGGCGACCTGAAGCCCGGCGAAGTGAAGTTCGATCAGAAGGGATGTGACTACACGCCGCACGTGCTCGCGTTCCCGGCCGGCAGCACCGTGGATATCCTGAACTCGGACGGGATTCTGCACAACATCCATTCCTATTCGACCAAGAATCCAGCGTTCAACATGGCTCAGCCCAAGTTCAAGAAAGTAATCCAGCGAAAGGTCGAACAGCCGGAAGTGATCAAGATCACCTGCGATGCGCACGGCTGGATGCACGCCTGGTGGGTCGCGACCGACACTGCGTACTTCGCGGTGACCGACGACAAGGGCAACTACTCGATCGCAGGCGTGCCGCCGGGCAACTACGAAGTCGAAGTGTGGCAGGAAAAGCTCGGCACGCAGGATCAGAAAGTCGAGGTGAAAGACGGCGCGACGGCGACCAGCAATTTCTCGTTGAAGCCGAAGAGTTGAGCGCTAATCCGCCCGATGATTAAACGCCTGGTTACGCTCGAAGTCGCAACCTCGGATCTCGCGGACGCAGCGTCGATCTACGAAAAGAATTTCGGTTTTTCAGTGACCAGAGCGGCAGACGGGAAATCGGCGTCGGTGAAAGTCGGCGGCGCGGAAATCCGCCTCGTCGCGCCGCCCGCGATCGATTCGTCGAGCGAAGGGATGATCGGTCTGTGGCTCGAGGCGGAGGACGTCGATCAGGTGATAGCGGACTTTCGCGCCGCCGGTCTGAACGCCGGCGCGATTCGGATCGAGTCAGGACGCCGCATCCTGACGATCGATCCGAAGCTGGCCAACCAGGTCCCGCTGTTCATCTTCGATCGCAAAGCCTGACCGGAGCGCGAGCAGGCACAGCGCTCAGACCCCGGTCGTGAAAGTGGCGCGGACCGCTTCCTCGAGCCTGCGCGTCAGCTCGGTGCGGTCGGCGCTGCGCATTCCTTCGGTCGCGATCGGCTTTCCAATCGTCATGCGCATCGCGCAGCCCGGGGTCACGACCTTCGCGAGGCGCGGGAAAATAAGGCCGGATCCGCTGATCGACATCGGCACCGCCGGCAACTTGGACAGGATCGCGAGCCACGCTGCCCCGTCTTCGAACTCGTGGACGTGGTTGTCGTTGAAGCGATGGCCCTCGGCGAAGACGCACACGTCCAGCCCGCTTCGGATGATCTCAATCGCCTTGCGGATTGCCTTGCCCCCGGCGTCGCGGTCGATGATCACGTGACCGCCGTGTTGCATCGCGTAGCCGATCACCGGGATTTTGAGCAGCTCTTTTTTGGCGACGAAACGCGGCTCGCCCGGCATGAACGCGGCGACGGCGAAGATGTCGAAGAAGCTCTTGTGGTTTGCAACCAGGATGAACGACTTCAGACCGGCGAGATTTTCGAGACCTTCGACTTGCACCTTGATGCCGCAAACCCCGATTATTCCGCGAGCCCATACGCGACTGATCAGTGTGACCGCGTGATGCTTGCCCATCGTGGCGGCGATCGCCGCGGCGATCGCGCAAGGCGCGGTCCATAGCACCGAGAGCACCGTCGCGACTACCCCCCATGCGAGGTTGAAGATGCCGCGCGGCGCAGCCGCGGTGTCCGACGGAGCCTGCGCGTGATTGGCCATGGCCGAATACTTTGCCCGCTCGCCCCGCCGAGGCGCAAGCATGTCTTCAAACATGAACAACGGTAGGGCTGTCTTTGTTTGACGAAAAGAGCGCAGCTACCACGCGGTTCAGTCGCCGTTCAGCCAAAAGGCCAAGATCCCCTCGACATCTGCTGATAAGAAGACCGCCATACAGTTCGCTAGCTTATCGCGTCGAGGATGCCTTTTTGCAAGCGTTTCAGACGTCAGTTGGCTCAAAGATAGCCTCAGGGGAACGCCGCGCTAAAGTCATCACAGAAACGAAAGAATGGCTTCCACCGATGACGCGCTCATAGCTCCACAGTAAAATGTCTTCGATTCCATCGCCGTCTAGATCTGCCCGCATTATTTCCACTAGAATCCGAATCATTCCTCCATACTCAAATTCGATAGAATACGATGTTGTGGATCTGATTGTTAGAGCTCCTTTAGCATGTACATCGTCTAACGTTAGGCAGTCGGGTTCAGGTTGGGTATTCAAGTATGGCAGCAAAGACACGGGAACATAACGGAGGTCAGAGATTCCTACGCGGGGCTCGCGTATGAAGCTTTTTGTAGACGATTGTGCTTTTTCGACGGCGGTGAAAACAGCACACGGAAGCTCAAAGAAACCGGCCATCTTCAACTCAAAATTAGTATACGGCTGAAATCCCTCGGCCTTTGCCGTCCTGTATTCGCGTGATGTTCGCACGTAGCGTTCATCACCATTTTTTAGGAGCCGCAGCCCTTCCGGCAAATCCGTCCCCAGCTTGACAGGCAAATCCAGAAGCCGATTAATGTCTGACTTTTTCATTGAAGATATACGCCCGCCGTCGAGAAACCCGATCTCTTGATTCAACCGAAAGACATCCTGCTCAGTTTCGTAATTTCGAATGGCGCTTGTTATCTCCTGCCAAGAGATTTTTCCGGCATTGAGCGCCGTCAAGATCCTAATGATAGCTCTATCGGCACCGCACTCATCTTCGTACAGCTTTCGCAACCGTCTTGTTTCGGACACCTTTTCCTGAACCCGCGTTAGTATCAGAGCCGTCCGCTCTGGTGTGAGCAGCCGACCTAGTTTGTCCCAGTTGCAGGGATGACAAGATGGCGCCAAGTTTTCGTCGCCTGTGATGTTGAAATCAGGCACGAGGTGGTGTGAGGTCCGCACCTGGTCCAGAAAGGGACCGTCTATAAGTTTCTCAGGTATCACATGATCGATGGCTAACTCCTTGAACATGAGCGGAGTACCGCAGTAGAGGCACCTTTTCCGATGCGCTTCCCACAGTGCACGTCGAAAGATATCGGAGAATTGTTGTTGCGACATTTGCGGTTGATCGGAAGGGTTTGCCAAATCTCTGAGAAAGATCTCTGAACTCAGTCGAGCCCGGAATGCCTCCAATGAGATTTCCACGATAACAATATGACCTTGACCAGAGAAGGCGATGCTGGCTTCGCGGGCCTCGATTAGCCGCATGCATCTGCGCAGCAAAGTTGACACCGCCCCAATGGCGTTGTTACATCGATCATAGCAAGACGAAGCCGACCGTCGAGGATTCAATGGGCCGAATCAGCGGGTTTCAGCAGTTTCTCCAAATCCTGACCGTGCCGGACAACGTCCCGATCATCGCGATGATGATCCTGGTGATGTTTTTCACCTATATCGCGCTCAAGCAGGCCCGCCGCAACGATCAGCTGATCGAGCACGGCCATCGCGAACGCATCATCGATGAGATGAGGAAGTAGCCGCGGCGCGGGTGGAAGGGAACCAGGATGCCATTTACGATCATCGCCGAGAATTGCACCGGCTGCAGCGCATGTGAAAAGCGTTGCCCGACCGGCGCGATCTCGGGCCTGCCAAAAAAGGTCTATTACCTCGAGGCCGCGATGTGCATCGATTGCGCTGCGTGCGGGGTGATTTGCCCCGACGACGCGATCATGAACAATCACGGCGCGATAACCCACGTCCTCAAGCGCTCCGAACGCCCGGTCGCCGTGGTCCATCACGATAACTGCAACGGATGCGGCGTATGCGTGGACGTTTGCCCATTCGATTGCATCTCGCCGTCGCCGGAGAACACGGTGGTCTATCTCGGCAAAGTACAGGTCAACGAGAAGACCTGCGTCGGATGCCTGCTCTGCGAAGAGGTTTGCGGATGGGACGGAATTTACATCATGCCGTCCGGCCGGAAGGAGGCGTTCCTGAGTCCGCTTGGCGGCGAGAGCCGCGAGGAAGACGCCGCCTGACGATATCGCGCGCGCTTTTTCAGTATCTACGCGGATACTGCTGCTGCTTTGCCGCCTTACTTTTTGTCAATCAACTAGTTCTTGCAGCGGATCTATCGCCCGGGCCCGACAACAGCGCCGAAGCGGCATGCGCCGAAATCAAGACCGCGCTTCATGCGCTGGCCGGCGCGGAACACGACGAATCCCTGGCGCTCGATCTTGCGTCGAGCGGGGGGAATTCGACCGCGATCGTCGCGGTGCGGCTGTCCGTCCTGCTCGATCGCACGCAGGATTTGCGCATCGCGCTCAGGCACGCGCGTCGAAGCGCGGTCGCGCGCGACCCGATGGTCGATCAGTGCACGCGGATGGGGTTCCGCGCGCTGGTGATGTCCGAGAAGCTGAGTTCCGACGTCGAGAGTGTGCTGTTCGGCGCCGGCGATTCTGCCGCACCGGCGCCCGAGCTCAAGTCTGACTCTGCTGCGCCTGCTGCATCGCCGCCCGCTCAGCAACCCTGACCTGTCGTGTGGCAGCGTTGCGTGGAACCAACACGGCGGCCGCCGCAAACATCAGCAGAACCGCCTGCGCGCCGAGCGACTGAATCGTCGGGAAGATACCGAGCATGGGAATCGTTGGCGCGTAATTCACGAATGTAGCCGATATCCTTGACGCTTCCTGCAAGCTCGCGACGCCCTGGCCGACAAAGACGATCGCCAGCGCGTAGAGCATGATCGAAGTCGCGTGGAAGAACATCCTCATCGGGATTCGATCTGCCGCGCGCCGGATGACCACGAATGATGCGGCCAGTGCGACCGCGGCTACGGCGATGCCGGCCGAAACCGCGTGACGCTCGGCAGCTTCGGTCGCGCCGTTGGTGAGCGCCTGAAAGAACACTATTGTCTCCGCGCCCTCGCGCATCACGGCCAGGAACGCCGTGAGCCCCAGCGCGATACCGGGAATCGTGCTGCGCTCGGCGCTTTCGAGTTTGTGCGAGATGAACTTCATCCAGCGATCGGACTGGCCCTTCGAGGTCATCCACGAGCTGACGTAAAAGAGGGTCGCTGCGGCGAAGAGTTGGAAGACGCCCTCGAGCGTGTCGCTGGCGTCGTCGGTGATTATATGGTTGACCACCCACGCCAGAACGACGCTGGCGGCGATCGCGGCTACCGCCCCCGCGTAGATGTCGCGCGAGCGGCCGATTCGTCCCGCGCCGCGGGTCGCGGCCGCAAGCGCGATGACGACCAGCATCGCTTCCATGCCTTCGCGGAAGAGAATGCCAAGCGAATAGAAGAAGTAGGCGACGGCGGTTTGATTGATCATATTGTTAATTCTGAGAATGATTCTCAATTCCGATTGTAGCCCCGCCGGACTGCGATGTCAACGGTGAGGATTTATCCGTCCGCCGCGGGCTCAGCCGGTCACACTTGCGACCATCTAGCGCCGGTAGTAACCTCACAAATGAAGCGGAGCCGCCGATTTATCGTGCGCACGGCCGCTTCAAGTTTTTTCAGGGCTTTTTCGGGAATGCGGTCCCTGCGATGCATTCGGGCGTCGATGCGATGCTCACTTCGAGGCGGTCAATCTCCTGATGCGATGCGTCTATTGCAGCAAGCGCGCCGGTTTGATCCGCCGCGTCTGCACGCCGTGTGCGAAAGTAGTTGCGATCGTGGACCGCGCCGGCGGCGAAGTCGGATTGGCCGGGCTGGTCGATATTTTCGTGGCAGAGGGTCTCACGCGGGAGCAGGTCGATTTGGTGCTCGACACGCAACTCGGCGCCGAGCCGACCATCCGCGACCGCCTCACCTCGAGCATGACGAACGTCTTGATGCGCAACCTCGGGATGCCGGGGCGCCAGTCGCCCGAAGACGTCAGGAAGGTGCGCACCGCGATGCGAAGCGGCGGCGGCGGCGGCACGTGGGTCGGTGGTGCGGAACCCCCGGAGCATCATTGATGCGCTCGCGGGTCACCGAATCGACGATGGAAAAAGATCGCAGCGACTTTGCCGTGATGAATCGCATGATCGATCGCATCCGTTTGTTGATCGCTGTGGATGACGAGACGATTGCGGTCAAGAAAAAACTCGAGGCGCAGGCGATTCTCAAAGACTTTCAGTCGCTGCTTTCGGAAGCGCCGGAAGATCAGGAGCGCGGCCGGATAAAGGGTTACTATGAGATCCTGTGCCGCGAGCTTGGCGATGAGGCCGACGTTGCCGCGTTGCTTAGCTCGCTCAGGAATTATGTCCCGTACCTCTAGTTCACGGCTGAAAAGTTTTCGGAGAGACGAATGAGTTTGCAGCGGATCGGCGTCATCGGGGCAGGGCAGATGGGTGCGGGAATCGCGCAGGTCGCGGCGCAGGCGGAAATCGGGGTCGTAATGCATGATATCACGCCGGAGCTGTGCAAGCGCGGCGTCGATTCGATCGCGCGCAACCTGGGGCGGATGATCGAGCGCGGGCGCTTCAAGCCCGAGGAGCGCGATCGCGTGATGCGCCGCGTCGAGACGACCGCCAGGCTCGAGGACCTGGCCGGGATCGGCTTCGTGATCGAGGCGGTGATCGAAAACGAAGACGCGAAGATCGCGCTGCTGCAGAAGCTCGACAAGATCTGTCCGCCGGAGACGATTTTCGCCTCGAACACGTCGTCGATTTCGATCACCAGGATGGGCGCGCGGACTTCACGCGCCGACCGCGTGATCGGGATGCACTTTATGAACCCGGTCCCGGCGATGAAGCTGGTCGAAATCATTCGCGGACTGGCCACTTCGGAAGCGACTTTTCAGCAGACGCGGTCGCTCGCCGAGCAGCTCGGCAAGACCACGATGACCGCGCAGGATTTTCCGGGATTCATCGTCAATCGCGTGCTGCTGCCGATGATCAACGAGGCGATTTACACGATGTACGAAGGCGTCGGCGGCGTAACCGATATCGACATCGCGATGAAGCTCGGCACCAATCAGCCGATGGGTCCGCTCGAGCTGGCGGATCTGATCGGGCTGGACACCTGCCTTGCGATCATGGAGGTGATGCATCGGGTGCTGGGCGACGACAAGTACCGTGCATGCCCGCTGCTGAAGAAGTACGTCGATGCCGGATACCTGGGCCGCAAATCCGGCCGCGGTTTTTATGTATATGATGAGAAGGGTACTTTGATTCCGCCACCGCGCTGAGCGCGGGTGCGCGCCGGGAGGAAACCAGCATGTCCGTAAAGGCATTCATCCTGATCGACACGTCGCCGGGAAAGGCGCGCGAGGTCGCGGCCAAGATTCGAGGCGTGGGCGGCGTTTCGGTGGCGCATGCGGTCACGGGGCCGCACGACATCATCGCGATTGCGGAGGCCGCGGACGTGACCTCGCTCGGCGAGCTGGTGGTGCAGAGGATTCAGAGCGTGACCGGCGTCAATCGGAGCCTGACTTCAATCGTCGCGGATTGAAGCAGGCAAAAAAAGATCGCGACTGCGCTCACCGGCGCGGCGATCGTATAGACCAGGGAAAAGATCGCATTCAGGAAGTAGTGTATCGATGGCTGAATTACCGGTAATCAAGCGGCTCAGAAAAGACCTCGAGACGCTCAAGCGCGAACTCACCGTGGACCTGCCCAAGGAACTCGAGCGCGCACGCGCTCACGGCGACTTGTCCGAAAACGCGGAATGGGCAATGGCCAAGCAGCGTCAGGAGTTCCTCCGTGCGCGGGTGGGCAACCTGGAGGCGCGAATCGTCGAGCTCACGATGATCGATCTCGAGACGATTCCGCGCGACACCGTCGGGCTGGGCAGCCGCGTTCGGCTCGAGGATCTCGATGAGGGCGGCATTGCGGAGTTCGAGATCGTCGTGCCGGAGGAAGTTGACGGCGCGCAGAACCGCATCTCGCTGTCGTCGCCGCTGGGCCGCGCGCTAATCGGCAAGGCGGCGCAGGACGATATCGAAGTCGTCACCCCCAAGGGCAAGCGCGCCTACATGGTGAAGCAGCTTACGACGATCCATGCGATCCTGGTCGTCGAGAACGGCCAGACAAAGTAACCGGGCCCGACGCGCGATCAATCACCGAACATCGAGTCGATCTGTTCCTTGAAGTGCGCCTGAACGATCTTGCGGCGCACCTTGAGCGACGGCGTGAGCTCGCCATTTTCCTGGGTGAACGGCTCCATGATCGTGAACCCGACGATCGCTTCCACGTCCGAGAGCCCCTTGTTGATTCCGCGAATGCGCCCCTGCAGGAACGTCTTCAACGCCGCTGATTTCGCCAGCGCATCCGGGTTTTTCGGGTCGAGTTGGTTGCTGCTTAGAAACTCCGCCAGATTCTCGTAGTCCGGCACTATCAGCGCGGCCAGATGCTTGCGGCGGTCGCCGACCACGCAGGCTTGCGAGATGAATTTGTCGGCGACGAGCTTGCTCTCGACATAGGCGGGCGAGACGTTCTTGCCGCCCGACAGCACGATGATTTCCTTTTTGCGGTCGGTGATCGCGATGTAACCCTCGGCGTCGATCTTCGCGATGTCTCCGGTATGGAGCCATCCGTTTTCGTCGATCGCTTCCTTCGTGTCGGCCTCGAGCTTGTAGTAACCCTTCATGATGTTCGGCCCGCGCAGAAGCAACTCACCGTCGGCTGCCGTTTTGGCCTCGACGTGCGCCAGCGGAAGTCCCACCGTGCCGACTCGGGTCCTGCCGTTGTGCAGATTGCACGCGACGACCGGCGCCGCCTCGGTCAGGCCATATCCTTCGACGATTGGAACTTCGGCGGCAGACAGGAACCGGTTGATCTCGACAGGCAGCGGCGCGCCGCCGGAAATCAGGTAGCGCATTCGATTTCCGAAGATCGAGCGCACTCGCGCGAAGACCAGCCGCCTGAACAGCGCCATCGACAGTGCCAGCATCGGCGGAAGCGGTTTACCGCGATGGCGATACTCAGCCGCTTGTTCGCCCGCCGCGAGCGCCATTTTGAACAGTCGTTGGCGCATCGGAGGCGAGGCCTCCACCGTGCGCATCACGCGGCTCTGTATCACTTCGAGCAGGCGTGGCACCGTCAGCACCACGGTCGGCTCGACCTCGGTCAGGTTCGCTGCGATCTGCCCGAGACCCTCGGCAAACGCGATCGTCCCTCCCGCGATTAACACCGTGTAGTAACCCGCGGTCCGTTCGAACGAGTGCGCGATCGGCAGATGCGACAGCGTCATGTCGCTGCTGTCGAGCGCAAGCGCGGCAAGCGAGTCCTCGCAGTTGGCAAGGATGTTGCCGTGCGAGAGCATCACGCCTTTCGGCGTGCCTGTCGTGCCCGACGTATAGATGATCGTCGCGAGGTCGTCGCTGCTGCCCTCGACGATGGCCGCCGGCGCATCGCCGCTCACCGATGCCAGCGGCATGATGGCGGGCGTTCCGTTCGCGGCGGGCGCCGATTCCGCGCCGCGATGCATGGCGACAATTGCCGTGACCTCGGGAATCGAATTGCCCAGCCCGAGAATTTTCTTGATCATCTCGGGCCCGTTGGCCGCGACGATTTTCGCTCCCGAGTCGCCGATGACGTGTGCGGTTTCCTCCAGTCCGCTGGTGGTGTAGAGCGGCACGACGATCGCGCCGAGCCCCAGCACGGCCTGATCGACGACGATCCATCCGGGGCAATTGTCGGAGAGGATCGCGACGCGATCGCCGGGCCGCACGCCCAGGCTGAGCAGACCGGCGCGAAGTTTTCCGGCGGCGTCCGAGATTTCGGTCCACGAGTGGTCCGTCCAGACTTTGCCGGGCTTGTCCTTTAAGAATGCGCGCGCACCGTGCTTCTGTACCTGCGCCTCAAAGGCTTGGGAAATGGTCGCCACGCGATCAGGCATAAGAAATAAAGACCTCCTCTTCCTCGCCCAGCCGTTGTAGCCTAAACATTTGCTGCCGCCAATCTCGCGCCAATACCTGATTACCGAATCCGCGGCCCCTGCGATCCTGCGACCGCGAAGCGCTTGAAATTATTACCGAAATGTGGGCGTCATGGCGGCTATTGAGCAGGCGTTGCGATGGTGGACAAGGATTTTTCATTTCACTAATCGTTGCGCTGACGGGCATAGTCGCACCCAATTCATGAATCGGAAGGCGTTGGAACGTTGCATCAGCCGCCTTGATCGGCGCGGCGAGCCCTCGTCCGGAATTTACACATTGGCAGCGCAGAGGTGACGCTTCGATGCTCGAGTATCTGTATTTTCCGCACGACATCTCGACCTTCGGTCCCCAGGTCGATTGGCTCTTTGAGCTGATCTTCTGGATCGTGATCGTCGTTTGGGCCGTGGTGATGATCGCGATGCTGGTCTTGATGATTCGCTATCGCGCCCGGCCCGGCCGCAAAGCGCAGTATATTGAAGGCAATTCGCGTCTCGAGATCATCTGGACCATGGCGACCGCCGCGATCCTGCTCGCTGTGGCGTTTATGAGCCGCTCGACGTGGGCTGATATCAAGGAGCATGGGCCTCCGGGGCAGGTGTTCTACCTGGTGAACGGGAAGCAGTTCAACTGGGAATTCACTTATCCGGGGCCCGACGGCAAATTCGGCACCAAGCACGACCTCACGATCGAGAACGAGTTGCACGTGCCGGTCAACAAAGTGGTGCGGATCGATCTGACCTCGAAAGACGTCATCCACAGTTTTTTCGTACCGAACTTGCGCCTCAAGCAGGACGTGGTGCCCGGCCACGTCATCCAGGTCTGGTTCGAGGCGACCGAAACCGGGCAATACGAAATTGCGTGCGCGGAGCTGTGCGGCTTCGGCCATTCGGGGATGAAGGCCGACCTGATCGTCCAGTCGCAAGAGGATTTCGACAAGTGGCTCAAAGACACGTATGCACACCCACCCGCGCCGCCCGCGCCGGCAGCGCCGGCCACGCCGCCCCAAGGAGCTAGCCCAAAATGAGCAGCACCGCAGCGGTTGCGGCACACGGCGCGCACGCCGAGCATCATGCGCTCGGCTTTTGGCGCACGTATATTTTTTCCCAAGATCACAAGATGATCGGCAAGCAGTTCCTGTTCATGGCGCTGTTCATGATGGCGATCGGCGGCCTGATGGCGATGCTGATGCGGTGGGAATTGGCGTTCCCCGAAACTCAGGTCCCGGGATTTCAATGGGTGCCCGAACCGTTCATGTACGAGGGCGCGATTCCGCCCAATACCTACAACGCGATGTTCACGATGCACGCCACGATCATGATCTTCTTCGTGGTGATACCAATCCTGGTCGGATGTTTCGGCAACTTCCTCATCCCGCTGATGATCGGCGCGCGCGAGATGGCGTTCCCAAAGCTGAACATGCTGTCGTTCTGGGTCGGCGCGGTCGCGGGCGTAATCATGCTTTCCTCGTTCTTCGTGCCCGGCGGTTCTGCGGCCTCGGGATGGACCTCGTACGCTCCCCTGAGCGCGCTGGCAATTTACACCGGCGTCGATTGGGGCCAGAACTTATGGTGCATCAGCATCATCGTGCTCGGCGCGTCGTCGCTGATGGGCTCGATCAACTACATCACCACGATCGTCAACATGCGCACCCAGGGGTTGTACTTCTTCCGCCTGCCGCTGGTGATCTGGTCGCTGTTCATAACCGCGATTCTGATGCTGCTCGCGCTTCCGATGCTGACCACGGCGCTCGCGCTCCTGCTCTTCGATCGCATCGGCGGCACGCATTTCTTTCTGCCCTCGGGTGGCGGAGAGCCGCTGCTGTGGCAGCATCTGTTCTGGTTCTTCGGCCAGCCTGAGATTTACGTCATGATCCTGCCCGCGATGGGGATCGTCTCCGACATCATCGCGACGTTTTCGCGCAAGCCCATATTCGGATACCGCACGATGGCGTATGCGATGGTCGCGATCGCGGTCCTGGCGTGGACCGAGTGGGGCCAGCACATGCTCCAGTCGGGGATGGATCCGGCGCTCGGCGCCGGTTTCATGTTCGCGACGATGATCGTCGCAGTGCCGGCGGCGCTTGTGACTTTCAACTGGCTCGGCACGCTCTACAAGGGCAACATCCGTTACACGGCCGCGATGATGAACGCGCTGGCGTTCGTCGCCATGTTCGTGATCGGCGGAATGTCGGGAATCTGGATGGCGTCCGCGCCGGTGAACATGTACCTCCACTCTACTTACTTCGTCGTCGCGCATATTCACTACGTACTATTCGGCGGCAGCCTGTTCGGGATCTTCGCGGGAATTACCTATTGGTATCCCAAGATGTTCGGCCGCATGATGAACGAGACGCTGGGCAAGATTCACTTCTGGATTACCTTCGTGACGTTCAATTGCACCTTCTTCCCGATGTACATCCTCGGGATGGCGGGACACATGCGCCGGATTTACAATCCGCAGCAGTACGATTTTTTGAAGCCGATCATTCCAATAAACGAATTTATTTCGATAAGCTCTTTCGTGCTCGGCGCCGCGCAGTTCCTGTTCCTGGCCAACATCGTCTGGAGCTGTTTCAAGGGCGCCAAGGCCGCCGAGAATCCGTGGCGCGCGAATACTCTGGAGTGGACGACGCCTTCGCCGCCGCCGCACGGCAACTGGCCCGGGACGGCGCCGATCGTTTACCGTGGACCGTACGAGTTCAGCTCGCCTGAGGTTGCGGAGGATTATCTGCCGCAATCGCTGTTGCTCAAACGCTCGAAGGCCGCGGCGGATTAGGCGG
>CABEBO010000018.1_pt1 | contig 30231 bp, 33 predicted proteins | sample 3132601 | NCBI WGS metagenome assembly CABEBO01 (sample SAMEA5534345, study PRJEB31848) | metagenome | biome: tundra; feature: field; material: soil | place: USA | collected 2013-05 | depth 0.45 m
TCGTTTTGCCTGTCGAAGGGGCTTGGATGTCCGGTGGGATCGATTCTGTGCGGGAGCCGCGAATTTATCGGCGGTGCGCGCCGGACCCGCAAAGTGTTGGGGGGAGGTATGCGGCAAGCGGGAATAATCGCGGCGGCGGGAATCGTCGCGCTGACGACGATGGTCGATCGGCTGGCCGAAGATCATCAGAATGCGCGCGCGCTGGCGCAGGGACTTGCGCTGGTCGCGGGACTGAACGTCCGTCCGGTCGCGAATCGGACCAACATGGTCGTGTTCGACGTGGACGGCGACGCGGACGCATCGCGGCGTCTTGCGGCGGCGATGCAACAGCGGGGGGTGCTGATATCGCCGCGCGCGGCGACGTCTTTCTGCGCCGTGACGCATCATGGGATTTCGCGCGCCGATGTCGATCGAGCAGTCGCAGCCGCCGCACAAGCCGCCGGCGAAGTCTTCGGCGACTGAATCCTTCAATATGGATTCGCTCGAATCGCTGTTCTCTCTGCGCGGGCGTCGCGGACTGGTAACCGGCGCGTCGTCCGGGTTGGGAGTGGAATGCGCAAAGGCGCTGGCGATTGCAGGCGCCGACGTTGTACTGGTCGCGCGGCGCAAGGACCGCGTCACACAAATTGCGGCCGAGCTTGCGAAGACGCACGGTGTCAAAGCGATCGGAATCGGCGCCGACGTGACGCGCGAGGCGGACCTCGATCGCGTGATGGCCGAGGCGTCTGCCGCGATTGGCGACGTGGATATCCTGGTGAACAACGCGGGCGTGTCGCCGACCGGGCGCGCCGAGAATTTCAAGCGCGAGGCATGGGACGAAGCGATCGCGGTGAATCTGACCGCGCCGATGATGCTCGCACAGCGCGTCGCGCGCCGGCTCATCGAGACCGGACAGCCGGGCCGAATCATCAACATGGTTTCGATCTATGCGTCGGTGGCGAGTTCGGTGTACCGGCTGTCGGCATACGCGGCGACCAAGGCGGCGTTGGCGAATTTGACGCGTCAGCTGGCGGTCGAATGGGCCGGCTATGGAATTCTGGTCAATGCGATCGCGCCAGGATGGATTCCCACCGAGGCCACGGAAGGCGGAATCGCGAAGCCCGCGAACAAGGGACGGATGGAGGCGTTTACGCCGATGAAGCGGCTGGGGCTGCCGCATGAGATTCGCGGCGCGGTGATCTTCCTTGCCAGCGCGGCTTCAAGCTACGTTACGGGTTCGGTAATTTCGGTGGACGGCGGATACCAGGCGTGGTGAAAGCGGCGCGAGTCGTGGCGTCGCAAATCTCGGGGCAGCTGTAGGAGCGGGTATGGACGGTACCGGACTGCGGGCGCAACTTTTCCGGCGCAAGCCGGCGGCGGCCTTGATGGCGGAAGCGGATTCGCGCTCGGGCGGTCTCAAGCGGGCTCTGGGAGCGCTCGATCTCACGCTGCTGGGGATCGGCGCGATCGTCGGTGCGGGAATATTCGTGCTGACCGGCGTCGCCGCGGCAAGATACGCCGGGCCCGCAATCGTGCTCTCGTTCGTGGTGTCGGGATTCGCGTGCGCGATGGCGGCGCTGTGCTACGCGGAGTTTGCAGCGATGATCCCGGTGGCGGGCAGCGCGTATTCATATTCGTACGCGACGATGGGCGAGCTGGTCGGCTGGATCATCGGATGGGACCTGGTGCTCGAGTACGCGGTCGCCGCGGCGGCCGTTGCGGTGGGATGGTCGGGGTACCTTACCGTCATCCTGCACGGCGTCGGGATTCATTTGCCGGTCGCGATAACGAATGCGCCCGGGTCGGTTCCCGGCGCGATCATCAACCTGCCCGCAGTGCTGATCGTGATGCTGATCACATACGTGCTGTACATCGGGATATCGGAAAGCGCGCGGATCAATTCGATCATCGTGGCGGTGAAACTGATCGTGGTCGGCGCCGTGATAGTCGTGGGCGCGTTCTTCGTGAGGCCGGAGAACTGGAGTCCGTTCGCGCCGATGGGATGGACGGGAGTTATGAAAGGCGCGGCGGTGATCTTCTTCGCGTACATCGGGTTCGACGCGGTCTCGACGGCCGCGGAGGAAGTCATCGATCCGAAGCGCGACCTGCCGCTCGGCATCCTCGCTTCGCTGTTCGTCTGCACGATCCTTTATATCCTGGTCGCGGGCGTGTTGACCGGGATGGTGCCGGCGCACCTGATCGACGTGAATGCGCCGCTGGCGTCGGCGTTCGCGCTGCGCGGGATGCATGCGTTGTCGGGAATTATCTCGCTCGGCGCGGTTGCGGGCCTGACCTCGGTGCTGCTGGTGATGATGCTCGGGCAGTCGCGGGTTTTTTTCGCGGTGTCGCGCGACGGCCTGCTGCCGCCAGCCTTCACACGGATTCATCCGAAGTATAGCACGCCATACATACCGACCACGCTGACCGGAATCGGAGTCGGAATCGCGGCGGCGCTGCTGCCGATCCAGGAAATCGCGGAGCTGACGAATATCGGAACGCTGTTCGCGTTCGTGCTGGTATGCTTGGGCGTGTGGATCCTGCGCCACGCCGAGCCGGACTTGAAGCGCCCGTTCCGCACGCCGCTGGTGCCGTTGGTGCCGATTTTAGGCGTCGTCTTCTGCCTTTACCTGATGGCGAGCCTGCCGCTGGTTACGTGGATTCGTTTTTTCGTGTGGATGGGGATCGGGCTGGTTATCTACTTCAGTTACGGCCGCTTCCACAGCCGGGTGCAGCACAACGCCGTCGAGCGCGAGACTGCGTCGGGGAGATAGGCAGGATTTAAGACCGCTATTGGCCGGAGCGATCGGCGGCCTTCTGCGCGGCTGCTGCGGCGGCGGAGGCGGCGGCGTGGGTGTGGGCCGTTTTTTCCATCGCGGCCTTGCGCTGCTCGCCGCGAGCCAGGTTCTGTCTCATTTGCTTGGCGCCCGCGGCGCCGAGGTCCTGCGATTCCCACTTGGGCTTCGCGACGGAGACCCATTGTTTTCCGTCAAGCGCGTAGGTGAAGACCAGGTACTTGAGCTTGCCGGTGGCGAGGCCCTTGGCCGTTCCTGGCTTGGCAGGGTCGTACTCGACGCCGCCGAGCTTGCAGCTCACGACCAGATGATTATGCGGGCCGTAGGTCGGCAGGTACTCGAACTTTTGCTGGAGGTCGAGGTACACCTGACCCTTGGCTTTTTTTTCATCCTGCTCGGAAAAGTAAGGCTCGGCGACATCGGAAAGTTTATCCTGGAGCGACTGCTGGAGGGCAGGCGAGAGGTCTTTCTGCGCGCGCGCGTGCTGCAAGTCCATCGCATGTGCACGCGGCGCATCCGGCGAAAACGACAGCGCGGCCGCAAGGGCGACCGCGCTGAGCATCTTGAGATTTTTCATGGCATCCCGGCCACCATTCTAGTGGACGATTGACCGGGCGCAAATATTTACGGGCTGGGACTGTTGAGCCCGCGGCCGAACGACGCGACCTGCGACTGCCATTGCTCGCCGAAGGCCAGGATCAGCACCTGTTGGTTGATGTGCGCGTCCTTGGTCAGCGATTTCATCGAGCCGCCACCTGCGGTAGCCAGCACTTTGTACGCCGCCTGCGTCTGCCGGTAGAACTCCGGCAACGGCGAGATTTTCGGCGGCTCTTCCCGATGCACCTTGAGCCAGAACTCGCGCTCGAAACGCTCGTGCTCCTCGGCCGCCACGTCCACCGTGTTGAAGGTGCCGTTGTTGGTTTTGAACTGCCGGATCAGAGCGAGCAGCGGTCCGAAGTCCTCCTTGTGTGGGGGAGAATCGCCGACCAGCACGACCACCTTTTTGGCGTACGGCTTCCAGTCCATCTTGCTCATCGCAAACTCGCACGCGCCAAACGTATCCTCTTCCCATTCGCCGCCGCCCATCGCCTGGATGCCGTTGAGGAAGTCGGTGAGCTTTTGCGGCGACAGCGTCAGCGGCTGGACATTCATCTTCTCGCCCTTGCCGCCGAACACGATTATTCCGATTCGCGCGATTGGCACCAGCCGGTGAATCGACTGCACCAGTTGCTGCATCTTGGCTTTGACGTCATCGATGATCAGTTTCATCGAGCCGGTCCCGTCGACGACCAGCACAACGTCCAGTCCCTTGCGCCGCAGTTCGCCGATGAACCCGCCGAAGCCCGAGCCGATGCCGTGACCGTAGCCCGAGCCCATGCCGCCGCCACGGCCGATGCCGATTCCGCCGCCGCCGGCTGCGCGCACGTAGTCATTGGCGAGTCCAACGGCCTGCGAGGTGTCGACCGCGGTCGGCTGCTCCATCTGCTGCTGCGTTGTCTCGGGCATCGGCACTTCGGGCATGTCGAGATCCTGCATCTCGTTGCCGCCACCGCCGCCGCCGCCCGCTTCGAGGTTCACCATGATCAACTCGCGCCCGCGCTGCTCGTGCACCGTGATGATCAGGAAGAGCAGGGCGAGCACGTGAAGGGCGACCGACAGCGGAAAGGGGCCGATCAGCAGACCGAGCGCATCTTTCATCTTCTGAAGACGGGTCGCGTCAGCTTCGTCTTCTTCGCGGCGCGCCTCGGCCGCGAGCTCTCGTTTGCCGATAATGCGGTAGAAGATGAAAGCGACGACGAACGTCGAGAGGACAAGCAAAATAATAATTGCTGCGATCATATAAAAACGTGCTCCCCGCTTGGGCCACGCTTGGCGCGACCGAGGCCGAGATCCTCATTGACTAGACTTAAAGCCGCGCGATCGTCGCGGCGACGCGTGAGCCGTCCGAAAATCAAATTCCTACGCTCCGCCTCCCGGCGCTCCGGCAGCGGCGCCCCCGGGAGGGAGAGAAGACACGGCGATGGCTATCGCCTCTGCGCCCGCCGACTTGGCCATATCCAGAATACGAACCATATCACCGAGTATAACCTTTGGGTCGCCCTGGAAAATCACAATTTTGTCGGTCGAATTCGCAAGCGCGTCATGAAGCTGGGGCACCAACTCGGGCTCGGTGAGCTGCTTGTCGCCCAAATAGATCAGATGGTCGGCGGTGTACGACACGATGATGCCCTTGGGCTTTTCGTTTGGGTTGGCCGCAGCTTCAGCTTTGGGCAAATCGACGTGGGCAGCGGACTCGATCGTCACCGCCGTCGTCACCATAAAGATGATCAGCAGGACGAGAAAGATATCGGTCAACGGGGTGATGTTGATATCGGCGAACACCCCGCCGCCTTTGTTACTACTCATTGCCATGGGCAAATACCTCTGCGTGTATCGATGCTCAGGTCAGCCACCGGGGCCGGCCCGATCAACCTCCACCACCTGAGGAGTTGGCTAGTTGCGCACCGGTAACCCGCTTGGCCGCGATTGCAATTTGTTCGGCGCCGGCGGCCTTGGCGATATTCAGGATTCGCACCATGTCGCCGAGCAGCACTTTGCGATCACCCTGGAACACGACAATCTTCTGGTCCACTTTGCTCAGCGCCTCGCCCAGGCTCGAGCGGAGTTCGCGCTCGGGAACGTCCTTCGAGTTCACGAACAGCTCGTGCTGGGCGGTATAGGTCACGATGACGCCCTTGTTCTCCGGCGCGGTATTGGTCGCGTTGGGCAGATCGACGTGGGCGGCAGATTCGATCGTGACAGAGGTCGTCACCATGAAGATGATGAGCAGAACCAGAAAGATATCGGTCAGCGGCGTGATATTGATGTCGGCAAAAACGCCGCCGCCACCACCGCTGGAATGTGGTCCGCTAATTGCCACGCGCCTGTCTCCCCTGGAGTGTAGCGTCGATCAGACGGTCGTCGTTGATGTGCTGGATGGCGCTGATGTTCTCAATCTTGACCGAGAAATAGTTATAGAAGATAACCGCGATGATCGCGACGCCGAGTCCAAGCGCCGTCGAAATCAAGGCTTCCGAAATACCGGCTGCGACGACCGAGAAACCGCCGGTGCCCATGATTGCCATCGACTGGAACGCCACGAGGATACCAACGACCGTGCCGAACAGCCCAATGAACGGCGCCGATGCGCCCGCGGTCGCGAGCACCCAGATGTAGCGCTTGAACTCGAGGCCTTCCTGGTAACGGCGCTCGTCGTCGAGCTCGAGCAGATGATCCCGATCCATCGTCTGCGAACCCGAAATGAGGGTGTGATAGATGCGCTCGGCGGCCGTGGCGCGCGCCTGCGTGGCCTGCAACGCTTCGTTGAACTTGCCCTGCCGCAGCTGAGGAATCAGCACGTCGGCCAGCTTCGCCGTCTTGGGTCCGACACCCCACAGCGCCCATACGCGTTCGAAAATTATCGCCAGGCAGACGACCGAAATGAAGAGCAGGGGATACGTTGCATAGTAGCCCTGCTGAATCATCGACAAAATACCGAAGTTGCTTTGCATCTCTTATCCTCTCGAGTTTGAAATAAATTTGAGCGGTGAAATTTTGGACCCGCCCGAACCGTTGCGTAACTGTCCCAAGCTGCCTTTGCGGTTCTCCCTTGAACCGGTCGCAAGCCCTATTTTCACAGATTGGGCTCCCGCCCGCCGGTCAAATCGTCTGTGATGGCGCGAAAAGTTTGAATGCAACAATAGAAAGTATTTGTCAAGAGTCGCCGCGCGCGAACGTAAAAATAATTGACCAATTCGCCCGCGATTGCAAATGAGCGAATCCCACGCCGCGCAAACGCTCACACCACGCTCGATTATCGGGTCCGCGTGAAATTTACTCTACGCCATTTGCCATGCCGGCGACTACCGTAAACTGGCCGCTCGCGACACCGCGAAGCCTCTTGTTGCCTTGACTTCTTGGCCCCTCACGTCTATCCAGAAACTTGCCAGAACACGCCGTAGGTTGACCGCGATGCGGTCGTTGTTTTTTTGGTCGATTGACGCTTTTGAGAAATCTAAATCCACCATTGATCAGGACGGTGCAGCGGCCCGGTTTGTTCAGGCGGGGTGCGTTAGCCGCAATGTGCATGCTCGGATTGGCGGCTTGCAAAACCGCGCCGGTAGCCGCTCCCGTCGCGCCCGCTGCCGTGCAGACCTCGATGGCCGAGCCCGACGAGCCCAGCAAGGCGTTGCCGCCGGACCTGTACAAGTCGATGCCGATATATCCGGGCGCCAAGATCGAACATGTCCGCAAACCCAAGGGTGCGATGCGCGAGATTCTGTTCAGCGCCGACGCACAGATGCCCCAGATGGTTGCGTTTTACAAGGACGAGCTGAAGAAGAACGACTTTCACATCACCTCGTCGCTGATCATGCCGGCGCGCAAAACCTGGTCGTGCGATTTCCACTACAAGGGGGGTCCCGGCAGCATCATGCTGTTCCCGAGCGACCAGGATAAGTCGAAGATGACAATCGACCTCATCTACGAGCTGCCCGCGCATCTGGACGAATCCCTGATGGAACCAAGAGAAGACTTCGATGTAGAAGGACCGGGCGAAATCGCCCAACAAGCTCCAAACCCCAGCGAGAAAGAGAAGAGGAATTAGCAAAATGGCACTATTAACAGGCAAAGTTGCAGTTATTACCGGCGCCGGCCGCGGCATCGGGCGCGAAGAGGCGTTGCTGCTGGCCAAGCATGGAGCCAAGGTCGTCGTCAACGACCTCGGCGGCCACTTCGACGGGACAGGGCAGTCGCGTTCCCCGGCCGAGGACGTGGTCAAGGAAATCCGCTCCGCCGGCGGCGAGGCAGTCGCCAACTTCGAGAGCGTGACCGACTTCAAGGCCGCCAAGCGGATCATCGATTGCGCAATCGACAACTTCGGCAAGCTCAACATCGTCGTCAACAACGCGGGCATCCTGCGCGACCGCATGATGTTCAACATGAGCGAAGAAGACTGGGACACGGTCATTTCAGTCCATCTGAAAGGCTCGTTCAACGTCGCCCGTCACGTGACCGCCTACTGGCGCGAGCAGCACAAGGCCGGCAACGTGCTCAGTGGCCGGCTCATCAACACCAGCTCCGACTCGGGCATCCTGGGCAACGCGGGACAGAGCAACTACGGATCGGCAAAGGCGGCGGTCGCCGCGATGGCGATAATCGTGGATCGCGAGATGAGCCGCTATGGCGTCACCGCAAATGCGATCGCGCCGATAGCGCGCTCGCGACTTACCGTCGACGCGACTCCGCAGACCGCCGCCGGCATGGCGCAGAAGGCGGGAGAATGGGATGCGTTCACGCCCGCGCATGTGGCGCCGCTGGTGGCGTGGCTGGCGAGCGACGACGCCAAAGACGTTCACGGCGAAGTGTTCCGCGTCGGCATGGGCAACGTGTGGCTGATGCGCGGATGGCATACCGGCGCCAAGGTCTCGAAGAAGGGCTCGATGTGGGAGCCGGCGGAACTAGGCGCCAAGCTCAAGGAAGAGCTCGCCAAGGGCGTGACCAAGAAAGAGAGCATGGGCGAGGTGATGGGCGGGGGCGCGTAGATTTTTGACGGCTGAGACGAAACCGAAGAGCGCGGCTCGTCGCGAGCCGCGCTTTCGTTACATCCTGTTCATTTGCGCCGCCAACACCGCGCGCAGCGTGATGGCCGAGCATATCCTGCGGCGCGAACTCGACGCGCTCGGCTTCGACCATCGGATCACGATCACCTCGGCGGGAATCGCGCCATACGCCCGCGATGGGGCGTTGGTTTCGCTCGATACGCGGATGGCGCTGCGCGAGGTCGGCATCGATATCGGCGACCAGGCGACTTCAACCGACCTGAAACGGCATCCCGAGATGCTCGAGTGGACCGATCTCATCATCGCGATGACCGAGCAACAGGCGCGCGAGCTGGTCGAGCGATTTCCCGGCGCTGCCGGGCGGCCGGTGTTCACGCTGCGTTCGTTCGCGGGTGAGGCAGGCGACATCGACGACCCCTACGAAAAGGGCGACCTGGTATTCGCCCAATGCCGTGAGGAGATTCATCGGCTCGTTCCGACGATCATCGAGCGCCTTTTTCATCACTAGCGCGGGGCCGCGTCGCGCGGGGTCATATGACCATGGAATTCAGCAATCCGCCGGACGCCGAGATTCGTGCGATTTTAGCGCGGCCAGCCACGGTCGCGGTCGTGGGATGCTCCGACAATCCGGCGCGCGACTCGCTCCGAATTGCAAAATTGCTCAAAAGCCGCGGTTTCAAGGTAATTCCGGTCAATCCGCAACTCGACGCCGACGCGCTCCAGAGCGCTCTCGGAGAGAAGTGCTATCCCGATCTGGCGTCGATTCCCGAGCCGATTGAGATGGTGGACGTGTTCCGGCGATCGGAGTTCGTGCCGGAAATCGTCGAGGCCGCGATCGCCAAAGGTGCGCGGGTGCTGTGGTGTCAGCTCGGCGTGGTCAACCTCGACGCGGCCCGCCGCGCGGATCAAGCCGGGATGACGGTGGTGATGGATCGATGCCCGGCGATCGAATACGCGCGATTGTTCTAAGGCACGGTCGCGCAGGCGAAATTTTTTGATGAAGCCGCGCAAGTGGAGGACGCTCAAGAGCGACATCGCCTACCGGACGCCGATTTTCGACCTCCATCGACGGCGCTCGACGCATCCGCGGCGCGGCGAACGCGACTTCTTCATTCTCGACGCGCCCAACTGGGTGAATATCATTCCGATCGCTAGCAGTGGCGAGGTCGTGATGATTCGGCAATGGCGTCACGGGATCTCTGAGTTCACGCTCGAGGTGCCCGGCGGGATGGTCGATCCCGAGGATCCGTCGCCGATGCATGCGGCGCGGCGCGAGATGATCGAGGAGACGGGATTCGATTCGGACACGATCGTGGAACTTGGCAAGGTGCATCCGAATCCCGCAATCCAGGGCAACCTCTGTTTCTCGTTTCTTGCAGACAAGGTGCGCCAAGTCGAAAGGGTGGTATCGATCGGCGATGAAGAGACCGAGGTCGTGCTGGTGCCGATGCGCGAAATACGCGGCCTGATCGCGTCGGGCAAGATCATGCATGCGTTGACGATCGCCGCATTTTCGTTCCTGCACGTGTACAACCCGCCGCCGAAGCGCCGGCGCAAGAAGTAGCCGCGCTGGCGCATTGACAGCCGCCAGAGCGTGCCCTAGCCTTGACGGTTTGCTAGACTACATAAACAAACCGACTGGGCCGGAGCCGCTTACCTCGACCTGCCGCAACCGGATTTTTACCCATGTTTGATACGCTCAGCGACCGCCTCGAAGGGGTCTTCAAAAAACTCAAAGGCCACGGGCGCATCACCGAGCGCAATATTGAAGAGGCGCTGCGCGAAGTCCGGCTCGCGCTGCTCGAAGCCGACGTCAATATCAAGGTCGTTCGCGATTTTATCGAGCACGTCAAGAGCAAGGCGCTCGGCGAGGAAGTGCTGCGCTCGCTCACGCCCGAGCAGCATCTAATCAAGTTCGTCGCGACCGAGCTGCAAAACGCGATGGGCGGTTCGGCGCGCGATCTCGATCTGAAGGTCAAACCGCCCGTCAAGATCATGGTGGTGGGCCTGCAGGGCTCGGGCAAGACGACTTCGATTGCGAAGCTCGCGCTATGGCTCAAGTCGGAGCGCAAGCGCCATCCGATTCTGGCGTCCACCGACGTCTATCGCCCGGCCGCGATGGAGCAATTGCGCGTGCTCGGCGCGCAGGCGCAAATTCCAGTCGTCGAGAGCCGCGAGGATCAGAATCCGATCGAGATCGCGTCGCGCGCGCTGGCCCGGGCCGAGACCGGCGGGCATGACGCGGTGCTCATCGACACCGCGGGCCGCCTGCAGATCGACGAAGAGCTGATGGACGAGTTGGTGCGCCTGAAGGCCGCGCTGAACCCGCATCACATCATATTCGTGGCCGACGCGATGACCGGGCAGGAAGCCGCCAACGTGGCGGCTGGATTTCACGAGCGGTTGGGAATCTCGGGCGTGATTCTGACCAAGCTCGACTCCGACGCTCGGGGCGGCGCGGCGCTTTCGGTGCGGACTATAACCGGGGCGCCGATTCTGTTTGCGGCCACGGGCGAGAAACTCGACGCGTTCGAGATTTTCTATCCGGACCGGCTGACGTCGCGCATCCTCGGGATGGGCGATGTGCTGACGCTGATCGAAAAGGCGCAGCAGAACTACGATCAGACCAAGGCCAAGGAGCTCGAGCGCAAGTTCAAGAAGAACGAATTCACAATCACGGACTTCGCCGAGCAGATCAAGGCGATCAATAAGATGGGATCGCTTGGCGATCTGATGGGAATGATCCCCGGGCTCAAAAAAGTGGCGGGCGCGGCGGATTCCGAAGAAGCGAAACGCGAGCTGGGGCGCATCCAGGCGATTATCGACTCGATGACGCTGCAGGAGCGCGGCAACCATCTGGTTATCAACGGGCGCCGGCGCGCGCGAATCGCCACCGGCAGCGGCACCTCGGTGCAGGACGTGAATCGTTTTCTCAAACAGTTCGAGCAAACACGCAAAATGATGAAGAAAATCACCCGCATGGGCGCTGGAAAAATGATGATGCGCGGACTGGGGCTCGGCAGCTAGAATAGGAAACAGGAGAATCGCATGGCACTTGTAATCCGGTTGCGCCGGCATGGCGCGCGCAAAAAACCTTTCTACCGTATCGTGGTGGCAGACTCGCGCTCGCCGCGTGACGGACGCTTCGTCGCTCAGGTCGGGACCTACGATCCGGCCTTCGATCCGCCGCGCGTCACGATCAAAAAGGACGTGGCGGACCGTTGGCTCAAGGCTGGCGCTAAGCCGAGCGACACGGTAAGAAAGCTAATTAAACGGGCCGAAACAGCAACGGTCTCCGCCTGATGCGACCCGCTGCAACGGAGCCATCCCATGAAGGAGCTCGTTCAGTTCCTCGCACAACAGCTGGTAAACAATCCTGACGCGGTGGACGTGAAGGAGACTCAGGGCGATACCGCCTCGGTAATTGAACTGCGGGTGGCGAAGGAAGATTTGGGGCGCGTGATCGGCAAGCAGGGGCGGACCGCGAAGTCGATCCGCACGATTCTGAATGCGGTCGCCTCGCGCACCAACCGCAAGGTTGTTCTCGAGATCGTAGAGGACAAGTGATCGCGCGGCAATCGCCTGCGCGATGACACGAGTCAAGTTGCAGCATCGATGCTCCGCGTCGGCCGCATAACCGGCGCCCACGGCCTCAAGGGCGCGATCCGATTTCGGCCCGACAATCCCGACTCCGACACATTGGAACAGGTCGCGCGCGTGTTCCTGGAGAGCGCGGGACAAGCGCGCGAGTTTCGGCTGACGGGAATGACGCGGCTGAACGCGACGACGCTGCGAATCACGCTCGAGGGTGTCGCGGACGTAAACGCGGCCGAGTCGCTCAAGGGCGCGCTCGTGATGCTCGCGACGGAGGATGTCCCGGCCACGAAGCCGGGCGAGTTCTACTATTACGAGGCGATCGGCTGCGAGGTATTTCTGACCGACGGCAGCCGCATCGGCATGATCGAAGAAATCTTCTCGACCGGCGCGCACGACATCTGGGTGGTGCGAGACAGCGAGCGCGAAGTGCTGGTGCCGGTCATCGAAGACGTCGTCAAGGCGATGGACTTCGCCGCCCGGCGCGTCACCATCGAGGCGATCCCCGGCTTGCTCGACTGAAATCGACCGGGGCCGGCTGGCCCGAAGCGGCGCACCCGGATAGATTTGGATTTACGCATTCAGGTATTTTCACTTCGCCGCGATGGAATTTCACGTAATCACACTGTTCCCCGAGATGTTCGAGTCGCCGTTTCGCGGCGGCATGATCGGACGCGCAATCGAGCAGGGACTGATCGCGATCAAAGCGCATCCGCTGCGCGAGCACGGTCTGGGTAATTACCGGCAAGTCGATGATGCGCCGTACGGGGGAGGCAGCGGGATGGTGATGCGGCCGGAGCCGATCGCGGCCGCGATCGACGCGGTCAATGCGGGGCGCCCGGGCTTGTGGCGCATCCTGATGACGCCGCAGGGTGAAGTGTTCGACAATTCGATGGCGCGCGACCTCGCCAAACGCGCACCTGGCCTGATGATCGTCGCGGGGCGCTACGAAGGAATCGACGAGCGCGTGCGTTCGCTGGTGGACCAGGAAATTTCCATCGGCGACTACGTGCTGAGCGGCGGAGAAATTGCGGCGATGGCGGTGATTGAGGCGGTGGGCAGGTTGATACCGGGCGTGCTGGGGAATCCCGAGTCACTCGACGAGGAATCGTTCGCTGCCGGGATGCTGGAGTACCCGCAATACACGCGGCCCGAGGAGTTCCGCGGGATGAAGGTGCCGGAAATCCTGCTTAGCGGCGACCACGGCAAGATTCGCGCGTGGCGCGAGGCCGAAGCAAAACGGCGAACCGCGCGGCGGCGCCCCGACCTGCTCGAACGCCGCAAGTTCTGAGCGTGTCCGATCTTTTCGTAGCGCTGATTCATCATCCGGTCGTCGATCGGAACGCAAAGATCGTCACCTCGGCAATCACCAGCCTCGACATTCACGATATCGCGCGCGCGTCGCGAACCTACGACGTGCGTGGCGTGTTCATCGTCCATCCGATTCCCGAGCAGCGGAAATTCGCGGCGAGCGTGATCGATCATTGGCGTTTCGACTTCGGCCGGACCCACGATTCGCGCCGGCGCGAGGCGCTCGAGCGCGTGCAAATCGTCGCGCAGCTCGACGACGCGATCGCCGCGGCAACGCGAATCTCCGGCGCACACCCGCTCGTCGTGCACACCTCCGCGCGCAGCGAGGGCGGTACCAGCTACGCCGATTTGCGCAAGCGGCTGGAGGCTCCGGATGCGCCGCCGATGATGATCCTGCTCGGGACCGGATTTGGAATGTCGCCCGAGGTCGCCGAACGCGCCGACGTCGTGCTTGCGCCCATTGTTGGCCCCGGCGACTACAACCATCTGTCAGTGCGCTCCGCTGCGGGAATCATCCTCGACCGCCTTCGCGGCAAGTGACGCGGTTACCCCGCACCCATTGAGTGGCCGCGCGCATTTCGGTAGGTTTATGGGCTCGACTCGAGGTCTTTCTTCCCATGAATACCGTTATCCAGAAGCTCGAAGAGCGGGGCCTGCGCAAGGACCTGCCGGAATTCCGCGTGGGCGACTCAGTCCGCGTTCACGTCAAGGTCGTCGAAGGCGAAAAAGAGCGCATCCAATCCTTCGAAGGCATCGTGATCAAAATGAACCGGGGCGCTAACCGCGCGACCTTCACCGTCCGCAAAGTTTCATACGGGGTCGGCGTCGAGCGGATATTCCCGATGCATTCGCCGCGCATCGACAAGTTGCAGGTACTGACGCGAAACCGCGTGCGGCGCGCGCGCCTGTACTATCTGCGCAATCTGTCGGGCAAAGCGGCGCGACTCGACGTCGCGACCTGAGCGCCGGGCGGGTCCTCGATCATCTGTCGATGGAGACGGCGGTCTGTTTGACAGAAACCCGCGTCATGCGGATGTTGCCGTCCAGGTAGGCGCCTTCAGATACCGTCAAGTTGCGCGTCTCGATATTGCCGAAGAACTTGGCGCGCGGCCCGAGCACCACGCGGTCGCATCCGACAACGTCTCCGCGCAACTCGCCCATTATGAGCAGCCGCGGCGCGAAGACCTTGCCCTCGATCATTCCATCTTCGCCGACCACCACCAACTCGACCGAGCGAACCTCGCCACGGAAGCGGCCCTCGATTCTGACCGGTTGTTGAAAGATAAGCTTGCCCGAGACATTGACGTTGCGGCCTACCGCGACGCGCGTGCGCTGCTCGGCCCACGCCACGCCTGCATCCTGCGGTATCTGTGTTGAATCCATCCACTACGGGGCCGGGAATACGTGACATGCCACCGCGTGCCCGCCGCGCCCGGTTTCCAATTTCGGTTCGACGTTGCTGCAAACATCTTTCGCATATGGGCATCTTGGATGGAAGGCGCAGCCGGCGGGCGGGTTCATCGGACTCGGCATTTCGCCGGGCAGTTTGATTCGCTCCGGCCTGTGGGCGGTGTCGATAGTCGGAATCGCCGAGAGCAGCGCGCGCGTGTAGGGATGCCGCGGGTTCAGGTAGATCTCGTCGCGCGATGCGATTTCGACAATCTTGCCGAGGTACATGATCGCGACGCGATTGCTGATGTGCTCGACCACGCGCAGATCGTGCGCGATGAACAGGTAGGTGAGTTTCAGCTTCTCCTGCAGGTCCTGCAGCAGGTTGATTATTTGCGCCTGGATCGAGACGTCGAGCGCCGAGACCGGCTCGTCGAGCACCAGGAAACGCGGATTCACCGCGAGCGCCCGCGCGATCCCGATTCGCTGGCGCTGCCCGCCCGAGAACTCGTGGGGCAAACGATCCATCGCGTCAGCACTCATCCCGACCATCGCGAGCAGCTCGACGATTCGCCGCTCCTTTTCCGCCCCGCGCGCGAGTTTGTGAATCTCGATTCCTTCGCCGACGATCGATCTCACGCGCATCCGCGGATTCAACGACGCGTACGGATCCTGGAAGACCAGCTGCATCTGGCGGCGCAGCGCCCGAAGTTCCGCGCGGCCCAGCGTCGAGAGATCGCGGCCGTCGAAATAGACGGCGCCTTCGGTCGGCTCGAGGAGTTTCAGAATCAGCCGTCCAAGCGTCGATTTGCCCGAGCCCGACTCTCCGACCAATCCCAGGGTCTCGCCGGGCTCAATCTCCAGATGGACGCCGGCCACCGCTTTTATCGAGAGTTTTGTTCCACCGATAATCCCCGTCGATCCCGCCGGGAACTCCTTGCTGAGATGCTCGACGCGAACCAGCGGCGCGCCGGACGCGGTTGCGGCTGTATTACCGATGGGCGCAGCGGGATTAGGCGCGGATGCAGGCGACATAATGGTTTGGGCCCCTGTTTTCCAGCGGCGGCTCAGCCGCGGAGCATTGCGGAATTGCGCGCGGGCATCGCGGATGAAACCTGCAGCCCGCCGGTGGATTCAGCGCGCTCGGAATCGAACCGGGAATCGCCTGCAAGCGGCGGCGCCGGCTGGCGTCCATGCCGGGAATCGATTCGAGCAATCCGCGCGTGTACGGGTTGAGAGGATTTCGAAACAGCTCCGCAGTCGGCGCCTGCTCCATCACGCGCGCCGCGTAAAGAATCGTCACGTCGTCGGCATACTCGGAGACGATTCCGAGATCGTGCGTAACCAGTATCACGGCGAGGCCGAGCCGCACCTGCAACTCGCCAATCAGATCGAGAATCTGCGCCTGTATCGTGACGTCGAGCGCGGTGGTCGGCTCGTCCGCGATCAGCAGGCGCGGATTGCACGACAGCGCCATCGCGATCATCACGCGCTGGCGCATCCCGCCGGACAACTGATGCGGATAGTCGTCGATGCGCCGCTCGGGGTCGGCAATCCCGACCATCCTGAGCGCCTCGATGGTGCGATTGCGGGTCTCGGCGCGATTGGTGTGCTGATGAAGGCGGACGGCCTCGCCGATCTGGCTGCCGATGGTGAAGACGGGATTGAGCGAGGTCATCGGCTCCTGAAAGATCATCGCGATCCGCGCGCCGCGAACATGGCGCATCTCGGGTTCGCTGAGCTTCAGCAGATCCTGATCCGCGAAGATTATTTCGCCGCCGACGATTCGCGCCGACTCCGGCAGCAGGCGCATGATCGAGAGCACGCTGGCCGTCTTGCCCGATCCCGACTCGCCGACCAGGCCCATCAGCTTTCCCGGTGCGACGGAAAAACTCACGCCGTCCACCGCGCGCACTTCTCCCGCGTCGGTGAAGAACGAGGTGCGCAGCGACTTAACTTCGAGCAGCGGTTTCACGTGGCGTTCAGCGTATCATCGCCCCGCCGCGGCCATCCAGACGGATGCGGCGCATGATCCCTCCTCTCCGTCATCCCGACCGAAGCGGAGGGACCCCAAAGATGCGGCCGGACGGCCTGTTAGAACTTTTTTTGTGTCATCCTGAGCGCAGCGAAGGAACCCGGATCCTACCTCGCCCGTTATTTTTACGGGAGAGGATGCCGACCGCTCCGCGGTCGGTAGGTGAGGGTTCTGCCTCCGAGGTCCGCCCATCCTCTTTTTGTGTCATTCTAGAGCGCAGCGAAGAATCCGGGAGTATGTACTTAACGCAATTTTAGGTTTCGCCAAGACGACGAGATAGATCGTCAAGATAATCTCGCAACCTCGAAAGGCCGTACTGCTTTTCGCTTTCGAGGAGTATTTGGCCGTCACGGGCGATGAGTCCGATGTCTTCTAGCCAAGTCCAACTGATGATGTCTCGATCTCTGGCTTCGAAGGCTTCCGTGGTTTCGTAACCGGGCTTGTCTCTATTCGCCTGTCGTACTCGCCCGAAACCGAACACATCTTCGAACCATTTTTCAGGCCTTTCTTCAAGCATTGTGCGGGCTCTGGGATCGAGTCCTTCCGACCGTTCCAAACTATTGATTATCTGGAGCGTCATTTTTTGACCTCTTGCTTCGGCCAGCCGCCCGCTGGGTTCACTTCATACTCGTACTGATTTAACAACGTCAACAAATATTGCTTGGCGATTGTCGCGGCGTCCGGATGCGTGGTTTGCTTGGCTGCAAGCTCCTTGTATTCATCGATGGGCTTCTTGAGGGAACGCGGTGTCGGTTTGCTGCCGTCCAGGATCTCCGCGACGGTCGCTATTCTCTTTGCCAATTCCGCTGGCTTGAAACTAGTCAACAAACCGCTCGCTAGTAGTGCGGTAACAAGCGTGTAGAATCGCGGCTGATCTGTTGCGAGGCTACTGTGCACGAGTACAGGGTTTCCTCTGTACGCTATTGCAATAAATTCAAATACTACGCGTAGGTTTTTTAACTCACCTTTGGAGAGCACCTTGTTCTTCTCGATTCCTGGATTGATAAACGCCCTTAAAATTTCCGCCGGAGCGCGATGCTTCCTGTTCCGAGAAAACAGAGCAAGTTCTGTTAACCGCTCCCATATTCGATCAACTTGCGCAGAGCAGAGAAAAAGATCCGGGGTCCCTCCGCTGCGGTCGGGATGACACAAAGATGAGAGGCGCGGAGCGCGAGACAAGCGCGAAAGCGGAATCATCCGGCGGTGGCGGGGTCGAGGTGGTCGCCTAGAAAGTTGAAGGACATTACGGCGAGGAAGATGAAGATGCCCGGAATCAGGATCCACGGGTAGCGCGCGAGGTTCTGCACGTCTTGCGCCTGCGCGAGAAGGTTTCCCCAGCTCGCAGCCGGCCTCGACGTACAGTCGCAACGTTTGGCAGAAAATCGGTAGTGATGATCATCAAGCTGCACCATTTGCTGTCCTCCCTCTCAAAGGGTGAGAGCTATTCAGGGCATAGTGAGTATATGTATCGGATGCAAATTGTACCGTCGAATAGCTAAATTGCGATGCGGAGCGCAATTTCCTCAAACAGGACGTGCGGCACTTTGACTCTTCGCTTGCCCCGCGGCTCTTTTGCAATCCGCACAAGACCGTGCCGTTCCAGAATTCGAACGTCTTCCTGGACGTTCTTGAAATCGCGCTTGACCATTTTCGCCAGTTCATAGAGCGATCCGGGATGGCGCGTTCGGATCGTACGCATAAGAGCGAGCCTCTCACGCGTCAGAAAGTTACGGGCAGCCTCAATGCTCGTGAAGCCGACCTCGTCGCGTGGTTTCTGCGCAATGCGCCGTCCGGTCCGAACGGCGTCGAAGGTCCTGGAGAAATCGTCTGCGACTTCAGCTAGCGGCCCGATCGAAAATGTCACTGTCTTCATTTTTCATCTCCTGCGAATTGGCTTGCTTGTGCGAGAAAATCGGCGATGAGCCGGCGCGCCGTCGAAAACTTGTACGACTCCTCGTGGTCACCAATGTGACGGTGGTGGTCCTTGGGGTGATGATTGTCGTACAGAATCGCGGGCGTTTCTTCACCTGAACGAATGAACGCAAGCCGATACCGAACCCCTTCGGGGTGTCGAGCACTCTTCTCGACTTTTCACAGGACAATCTCGTAGAGATTTCCGCGCTCGTCCGTCCACTTCCGCCGCCTGATCAGTTTAACCCGCGCCACCCCTCAAGCCCTCTACATGGCATGATACGCCATGTAGTCTGATATTCCAACAGGCAATAACGCAAGCGCTCGTGGCGCATCAGACAATCGCGTGAGCGCGCATCATCCGGCGGTGGCGGGATCCAGCCGATCGCGCAGATGGTCGCCGAGAAAATTGAAGGACATCACCGCAAGGAAAATGAAGATGCCCGGAATCAGGATCCATGGGTAGCGCGCGAGGTTCTGCACGTCTTGCGCCTGCGCGAGAAGGTTCCCCCAGCTCGCGGCCGGCTCCTGAATTCCCAGACCGAGCAGCGAGAGCGCGCTTTCGCCCAGGATGAAGCCCGGAATCGAGAGCGTGGCGGCGACGATCGCGTAGCCGATCACCGACGGAATGATGTGGCGCGTGATGATGCGCCAGCGCGACGCGCCCAGCGCGCGGGCTGCCTCGACGTACGGCCGCGAGCGCACCGAAGACGCCATCCCGCGAATGATTCGCGCAAAGCCCGCCCAACTGATGAAACTCATGATCGCCACGATCATGAAGAACGTCGCGACCGTGCTCATCCCCGACGGAATCACCGCCGCCAGCGCAAGCAGGAAATAGAATGACGGCAGCGACATCTCGATTTCGGACCATCGCATGATCAGGAAATCGACCGTCCCGCCGATGTAGCCCGACAGCGCGCCGATCGTGATGCCGAGCGAGAAGGTGATCAGCACGCCGATCAACCCAACGCACATGCTCACCCGCGAGCCGTACACGATTCGCGAGTAGAGGTCGCGCCCCAGGCCGTCGCTGCCGAGCATGAAGTACGGCTCGCGCTCGCTGTCGGTGGTGAATAGATGGCCGTGCGTGAACAGATGTATGTCGAGCCGGCGGGAAGTGTCGGCAACGAACGTGCGCGCGATCGGATCCTGCATGCGCATCGGATGGGTGTAGAAGAGCCCGCGCGGCCAGTCGGACGGCGCATTCATGTGGAGCGACATCGGAGGACAATCGGGCATCTCGCGGTTCTGATAGGTCGGGTCGTAGCTCGCGAAGAACGGCGACGCGGCGGCGAGCAGGTAAAACAGCGCGAGGCAGATTGCGGAAAAGCGGACCGTCCGCGACGCCAGACGCCATTCGCGCGCCACGCCTGACGTTTGTCGCGCGGCTACCGCAGCGCCCTGGAGATTCGCCTGCATCGCGCCGTCCACGTTCATCTCACTCGGCCGCCACCGACGAAAAATCGACGCGCGGATCGACCGCGACCAGCGCGATGTCCGCGAGCAGGTTGCCCACCAGCAGCAGAATCGTGCCCATCAGCACCGAGCCCATCACCAGGTAGATGTCGAGCGAGCGCACCGCCTCGAGCATCAGCAGCCCGAGACCCTGCAGGTTCATCACGGCCTCGACCAGGGCGGCGCCGCCGAGCAGATCGCCCAGCGAATATCCCGCCATCGTAACGAACGGATTGAGCGCGTTGCGCAGCACGTGCTTGTAGATGACGACGCGCTCGGACAATCCCTTGGCGCGCGCGGTACGCACGAATTCCGAATTTTTGATTTCGAGAATCTGCGAGCGCATCAGGCGCATCAGGCCCGCGGTGCCGGAAATGCCAAGTACGAAGGCCGGCAGGATGAGATGGTTGATGCGATCGGCAACCCGGTTCAGCGGATCGAGCGTCGAGTAATCGGGCGAGTAGGTGCCGCCAATCGGGAACCATCCGGTTTTCAGCGCGAGGTACATCATCAGGAAGGCGAGAAAAAAACTCGGCACCGACATCCCGAAGAACGCCAGAAAGGAAAGGAAGCGATCCCAAATCGAATTTTGATTCACCGCGACGATGATTCCGATCGGTATCGCGATCGCCCACGAGAAAATCATGCTGGTCAGAGACAGGACGATCGTGTTGAAGGCGCGCGACGCGATTAGGCCGGTGACGCTCACGCGGTATTGGAGCGAGAAGCCGAAATTCAGATGCAGCACGCCCCACAACCACTTGAAGTAGCGGACCATCAGCGGCTGATCGAGGCCGAACTGCGCCTCGAGCTGGTGAATGACCTCGGGCGTGATGGTTGGGTTGAGTTTGAGATTCGAGACGAAGTCGCCCGGCACCAACGACATCGCGAGGAACGAAATGAAAGTGATCCCGAGGATGAGCGGGATCATGTTGAGCAGGCGGCGAATCAGAAATCGGGTCATCGTTTCATCGGCCTGATATTTCGAGGTGCGCGCGGCGCCGGATGTTCAGTCGGTCTTGAATTGAATCCACTCCGGCTTGTACGTGCCCCACACCTTGGGCTGATAGTTTTCCAGCGAGTTTTTCCATGACGAATATCGCTGTTGGCGGACCGTTTCGATGATCGGCAACTGGTCGTGGAGGATTTGCTGAATTCTCCAGTAGTACGGCGCGCGCTTGTTGGGATCCATTTCGGACGCGCCCTGGTCGAGCAGCGTATCGATCGCCGCCTCCCATGGTGTGGCGGGCTTGGGCTGATTCGGATTCCACAGATGAAGGTTGCCCGATGAGCGATAAAAGTTCGCGCCATCGTTCGGCTCGACACCGCCGGTGAATCCAATCAGCACGCAGTCCCAGTCGAAAGACGAATCGAGTTTGTCCACAAGCGTCGTGAACTCGAGCGGCCGATAGTTCACCTTGATGCCGAGGCTCTCGACGTCCTGCTTGAAGATGGTGCACATCTCGTTGCGCTCGGGCGAGCCGGTGTTGGTGGTGAGATCGAATTCGAGACGATTGCCTTTCGGATCGGTCCGCACGCCGGGTTTTGCGAGATGATAGCCGGCCGCCTCGAGCATGTCGGCGGCCAGTTTCGGATCGTAGTCGTAATCCTTGAGATCGGGATTGTGAAAGATTTTATTTTCGGGCGAGATATCCGACACCGCCGGCACCGCGAGGTTGTGAAAGACAAGATCGATCATCGATTTCTTGTCCATCATGTGCGCCATCGCATTGAGGAACTTCAGGTCCGTGAACCAGTCGAGCTTCGGATTGGTGACGCCGTTTTTGAGGTAATGGCGCGGATTGCGGTTGAAGGTGAAAAACAGCGAGCCCGTGTCGATTCCGATCTGCTGAACCGTGATGTCAAGTTCGTGGTTCTTCACCTTGTCTTGAAGCGGCGAAACCTCCTCGGTGCGCGGGCCGTAAACGTCGATTTGCCCCGACAGATAGCGCAGGTAGGCGGCGTTCTGGTCCTGCACGATCGTCACATTCTGCCCGTGCAGGCGCGGCAACTGACCGCCGTGCTCGTCCTTCATCCAATAGTCGCTGTTGCGATCGTAGTTGACGACCTGGCTCTGCGCGTACCGCATCATCTTATACGGGCCGTTGCCGACGAGCTTGTCCGGGGTCGTGTCGATGCCCCAGGTATGATTGAAATTTCCCGCCTTCCACACGGGCTCGAGGATGTGTGCGGGCATAACAGGAATGCCGATCGAATAAAGCAACGGAGCGAACGGCTTGGGCAGATGCATGACGACGGTGTAGTCGTCGGGCGCCTCCGCGACGATGCGTTGGTGGTCGATGGTGATCGCGGGGCGGATGCTGTTGGGCACCTTGGGATCGTAGATGACGTCGAGGGTGAACAGAACGTCGTGCGCGGTGACGGGCCGGCCGTCAAACCATTTCACGTCGTGGCGGAGGTGAAACGTAATCGTCTTGCTGTCGGGCGCGATGTCCCATTTCTCGGCCAGGCCCGCCTCAGGCAGGGTAGTGACGGGGTTGAGGCGGATCAGGCTCTCGAACAGATCGCTCGTCAGCGTGCCCGAGGTCGCATCGGTGATCAGAATCGGATTGAAGGTGCGCGGATCGCTGGCCACGGCGCTGTAGAGGATTTGATTTTTCTCGTGATCGCTTGCGGGCCGGTTCACGCGGCATCCGAGAAAAATCGCGAGCGACGATATGGCAATCGCGCAGGTGATGGCCGGCAGGATTCGCCTCCGCCGGCTTTCAGCTTTCATTTGAAAGCGCGCGCGCATCGTCGAGGCTCAGATTCATCAAAGTGGCTCCTGGAGCCGGTGTCAACACGAACGTCGAATCGGGGATGTCTCCATTGACGATCGGCCGCAGGTAACGAAACGTCACGTGGCTGCCGGCCGCCGGAAAAGTCGCATCGACGACGTACGGAAACATCACCCCGCCGATATCATGATAGTCACTGTAACGCACCTCGTAATTGACGCGGCCGTTGCCCGCCGTTTCCCGCACCATCGCGAGATTGCCGGCCGAAAATCCAAGCTCGCGAGTCCCCGACGCGCTGTTGCCGTACGACGCGACCATCATCGCGCCGTCGTTCGACACCGAGTCTGCGATTCCATTGAGCGCGAACTGGGGCGGCGCGAGTCCCATCAGCAGACCCACGGCGTCGGCGGGCGCCATCGGGATTCGCACGTACCTGTAGAGCGTGTCGGCGGTCGCATTGCCGCGCATGAAGCGATTGCGACCCGGCTCGAAGATTGCGAGCGCCGAGCCCTGTGCCGCGAGCAGCAATGCCACGCCGAACGGCGACATCGCCTCGACGCGCAAATTGCCGGGCCGCTTGACGACGATTTCCTCTTTGGCCTTCACGTGCTGATCGCCGGCAGTGTATTCCATGACGGCCGGGGTCTGCATAGAGTCGAGCCTTTTGTCACGCTCGGCCAGCGCCGCGATCAATTTCTGGACTTGATATTTGCCGGCGTCGAAGCCCGCTATCGGCGTCTGGGGCTGCGCAATGGGCGCAGGACGAACGATGAAGCAGGCGGAAGTTTCGAGCGTCGCCAGCAGCAGCATCGATGCAAGCGCCGCGAGCGAAGCAGTTTTTCGGCGCCGAGCGCGCTCAGTGGCCCGCGCTGGCGGCATTCTGCAGGACCTGAATTTTATCCTTGAGCCGTGCGACCTGGTCGGTTTCCTGCGCCTTCTTGAGCGCGTCGGAGTACTCGTGGCCTGCTTCCTTGACTTTGCCCAGCTTGCGATACGCGTCGCCAAGATGCTCGGTGATAGTGGGGTCGTTGCCGGTCATGTTGACCGCGCGCTCCAACTGCTCGACGGCGCGCTTGTAGTCGCCTTTCTGATAGTAAACCCATCCCAGGCTATCGACGTAAAAGCCGTCTTCGGGCTCGATATCGAGAGCGCGCTTGATTAGCTTTTCGGCCTCGACCAGGTTGGCGCCCTTTTCGGCGTAGCTGTAGCCGAGGTAGTTCAGCGCCTGCGCATTGGCGGGATTCAGCTCGATCGCCTTCTTCATTTCGGCCAGGGCTTCGTCGCGTTGTTTGTTCTGATCGAACGCCGCGCCGAGCGTGAAGTGGAACTTGTCATTCTTGGGATCGGCCTCGACCATCTTGCGCGCGAAGTCGATGGCGGTCGCATAATCCTTCTTTTCCTGATAGACGCCGACCATGAAGCCGGTGATTTCGGGGTCGTTGGGCTTCCTGGCGAGCGCGTCCTTCAGCGCGCCCAGCGCGTCGTCGTACTTGCTCTGCTTGTCGTACAGGTAGGCGAGCTGCAGGCGCGACTCGACGTAATGCTCGTTGTCGGCGGGAATTTTGTTGAACTCGCGGATCGCCTTGTCGCTCTCGGAAAGCTCCGTGTACACCGTGCCGAGGTAATAGTGGACGCGGTAGTTGTCCGGCTCGGAGCCGAGCACGAGGTTGAACTCGGTCGCGGCTTCGTCAAAATTGCCCTGCTCGACGTAGAGCAGGCCGATCTTGGTGCGCGTGTCGGCGGGATTGGTTTCGACCTGCTCGGCGCGTTTGAGCTCCTCCAATGCCTCGTCGTATTTTTTCTGACCGACCAGGATTTCCGCCTTGCGCTTTCGAACCAGCTCGTTGTTCGGATTGATTTGCGTGATCTTGTTGTAATAGACGAGCGCGTCCTGCGGCCGCTCCTGGCGCTCGCGCAACAGCGCAAAATCCAGCAGCACCAGCTCGGACTGCGAATTGAGATCGAGCGCCTTTTGAAAATATTTTTCGGCGGCCGGGTAGTTCTTCGCGGCCACCATCACCTTGCCGGCGTAGTAGTAGCCAAGGAATGAACCGGGTTCGAGCGCGATCAGCTGCTGAAACGTCTTCTCGGCTTCGCCGTAATCGCCGCGCTTGGCGTAGAGGGTGCCGAGATACAGATAGGCTTCCTGATTTTTCGGATTGAGACGCAACACCTCGCGGTAGTCCTTTTCCGCGGTCGCGTCGTCACCGAGCGCCGAGCTGATGCCTGCGCCGAGCAGACGGGCGTCGGCAGAATCCGGATTGATCGCGAGCGCCTGGTTTACCTGATCGAGCGCCTCCTTCAGGCGCCCGTCGCGGACGTAGAGCGTGGCCAGGCGAACCTTCAGCGCGGCGTTGGTGGGATCGTACTGGACCGCCTCGGCGTAATCCTTGAGCGCCTCTTCGCGGTCGCCTTCATTCATCGCGACCTCGGCCTTCAGGAACGCGCTCATCGCGCGCGCATCGGCGGGGACCTCGACCGCCGGCGTGCCGCCGAAGGGATTATCCCCACCGACGCTGACGGTGCGAACCGGCTCGAACTTCATACTTGTGATTTGGGCGCAGCCGATAAACGCAATCGACGCGGCGCCGAGCGCGATGATCGCGCGTGTACTGAAAAATATCATGATCGAAACAGATTTCCGGGAGAGCTTCTCAATTGGGGCTCGCACCACGCTGTATGGATCGTCAACGCGAGGTGTCCCGCGCCTTCACAGCCGGTCGCGGACCTTTGCGCATCCTTTACATTATAAGGATTCCGCCACGGGATGCGACTGTGCAAGCCTCATTTGATTTCTTGCCTGCTTGCCACCGCGCATCGCCTCGGATAGGCAGGGGAGCCGGAGCCGCTCCGCAATTGCCACACGTCCCGACGGAAAACACGCGTTCCCGAGCGCCTTCGAGCGCCGCCCCGCTGGCGCATCGTTCGCCGCGCAAGCTCGGCCTCATCCCGCTGGTATGCGTGATGTACCTGGTCGTGAGCGGCGGCGCGTACGGCCTCGAGGATGCGGTCCGGATGGCAGGGCCGCGCCTGACGCTGATGCTGTGTCTGATCGTGCCGCTTGCGCTGAGTCTGCCGACGGCGCTGATGGCGGCGGAGTTGACGGCGCTGATGCCGGTGGAAGGCGGCTTCTACTTCTGGGTCAAGGAAGCGCTCGGACCGTTGGCCGGCTTCGCCGAGGCATATTTGACAATTCTGTACACGGCAGTGGACATGGCGATTTATCCGGTGCTCTTCGCCGGCTATCTTTCGTTCATCCTTCCGCTGGGCCCGACGGCGCAAATTGCGATCGGCGTCGCGCTGGTATGGCTGGCGGGTGGACTCAATTTTCTCGGTGTCAGGCCGGTTGGGATGGCGTCGATTGTGCTCGCCGCGATCCTCGTGTCGCCGTTCGCGGCCCTGGTGATCGTTGGCCTCCCGCGCCTGATCCATTTCGCGATGCCGGCGCCGCCGCTGTTCGGCGCAGATCCGTGGGGTGCGATGGCGGCAGGACTGACGGTGGTCATCTGGAACTTCAGCGGATGGGAAAACCTGAGCGTCGTGTCCGCGGAGATCGAAAATCCGCAACGTAACTATTTGCGCGCCATCCTGATCGCGCTGCCGATAATGGTCGCCGGTTACGTGCTTCCGCTGGCGGTGTCCGTCTCGGGCGCCGTCACCGCCGCGGACTGGGGCACCGGCTCGTTCTCGCACGTGGGTTACGCCATCGGCGGACCCGCTCTGGGCGGCGCGCTGGCGCTCGGTGGCGCGGTGATGTCGTTCGCGGTGTTCGAGGCCGCGATGCTGTGGGTGTCACGGATGCCGTTCGTGCTCGCTCGCGAGCGCTACCTGTCGCCGCCGCTGGCCGAGCTCTGGTCAACGACCGCGACGCCGGGCAAGTCGATTCTGCTGTGCTGCATCGTCTTCACGCTGCTGGTGCCGGTCGGATTCGTCGCGCTGGTGGTGCTCGACGTATTCTTCTACATGGCGGCGCTTGCGCTGGAGCTGCTCGCCCTGATCCGGCTGCGGAAACGGATGCCGGATCGCACCGGGATGTTCACGATTGGCGGCGGCCGCGTCGGTCTTGCGCTCGTCGCAATTCTTCCAATTCTGACCTGGGCCGCGACCTTCGGGTTGGCCGTCTCGGCCGGCGTAGGCAAGGTCGATTTCATCCTGGCGATCGCGCTTGGCGTATGCGTTTGGCCCGCCTACGCAATCTGCCGGCGGCGCTACGGCGGTCCGCCCGCGATCGATCCTCCGCCCACCAGCATCACTCCATGAGGCGTTACTTAATGCCATTCGCCGGTGCCCCACGTAATTGCTCTGCGTACGCGCTTGGAGCGCTTGAGAGCGAAAGACCGTCCGCGGGATTTCGCGATTCACACCGCGCCGTCGCCGCCGCGACCGCCCCGCGCGTAGCGGTCCTTTCACTGGGTGCAGGGGTCACCCCTGCCGCGATTCACACTGCGCCGTCGCCGCAGCGGGCGCACACCGCGCAGGTGATCTGTTAGTGTCCTGCCGCTGCCGTCAGCCGGTACAGCGCGACTTGCCGGGTCTGCAGTTCAGGCTCGACGGTGAATTTTTCCTGCAGCTGATCGAGCTCAGACTTGAGCACACCGGCGTAATCATCCGACTCGGGTGCGGCGATCAAAAGATAGACCGGCGTCTTCGCCTCAATCGCCGATGCGAGCGAGTCCGCCTCGGCGGACATTTGAGAACCGTCGAACACGACCGGCGGCACCGCGCCGTTCCATCCCGCGGCGCGTTTTTCGTACAAGCGATGCAAATGGTAGTCGGTGAATTGTTCGCCCGGGTCCAGCGAGTTGAGGCCGACGAAGTGGCGACTCTCGGCTGGCATGGCGAGTTCGAGAAACTGCAGCGAAATGTTGCTGACTACGGTCGCGTCGGGAGGCAGGCTGTAATCAAACGACCACAGCGTCGGAAATACCCCGAGGTCCGCGGGCCTCGCGCTCAATCGCACGGCCGCTTCCGAAGCCAGCGACACGACCAGCAGCAGGTCGAGCACGATCACCCCCGCCGCGGCTGCGAGCTGACCGGCGCTTCGATTTCGGTTTTGGAGCACATCGCGCATCCATCGATGCGCCGTCGCCGCTCCCGCGCCCGCCGCGATGAACACTACAAACGCCGCCGGCAGGATGAAGGCCACGTCGGTGAACAGATAGAAACAGTAGAGCACGGTCAGTGCGACCAGGTATCCGCGCCCGAACCACAGCAGGCGGCGCGCCGCGGGTCTTCCGGGCGCGAAAAGGATCGCGAGGAACCCGATCAGCGCGAACACCGCCGCGGCGAACGGGTACAGGAAGTAGCGCGCATCGCCGCGATCGCCAAGCATCCCGTCGAGGCCGAAAAGCGTCGTGAAGTACACGAGCACGTTGCCGTGCGGATTTCGCGGCATCGTGGGACCGAACAGGTACGCGGCGCTGAAGGTCTTGCCGCCCGCGCCATAGACTTCGGGCACCCACCACGCATAGCCGCTCGCGAACGCACTCCCGAGATTGATCGCGTTCTGATGCAACTGCCACGCGACCGGAATCGCGAAACCGACTGCTATTGCCATAGCCGCTCTGAGCAGGCTCGCGCGATTTCGATTCTCCAGCGGTACCATCACGACGCACAACACGAGACCGGCAAGGATGGTGGCGTTCGTCGGCCGGAGGATCGTCGAGAACCCGGCTAAGAGACCGAACATCAGCCATGCCGGCATTCGCATCCAGCTCGGCGATTCGGTCGCGTAGTTTGACGTCGCCAGCACCAGCATCACCGCGGCGTAAATCGTCACGCAGAGCGTGGGCACGTCGCTCATCACAAGCGACGAATACGTGATGAAGACGGGGGAGAGCGCGAGCAGTAGCGCCGCAATCGCCGCGGCCGCGCGCCCGAACAGCCGGCGTGTCAGCATGAAAATGGTGAAGACCGAGAGTATCCCGAGAATCCACGAGGCGAAGAGCAGAGGAAGGTGTTCGCCAAAGATGCGATGGAAGAATTCCAGGATCAGCGGGTAGCCGCCGGTATAGCGCGACGGGTAAGTATATCCACCGAAATGCAGCACCGCACCGCGACCATTTGCCAGGTTTGCCGCCGACGCGGCGTACTCGAGTCCATCCGGCCACGGCATCAAGTCGAATCCGCGCCGAAATCCGGCGGACCTGAGCATCTGTATCTGCAGCTCCAAAATCGCCCCGATGGTCACCCAATCGAGCCAGCTCGCCATCCAGTAAGTGCGCGAAGCGAATGCGACAGGCGGTTTCGATGACTTCGCGCGGCTCATCGCGGCGCGTCTCCGCGGGCGCCGACAGGGCAGGCGCCGCGCGCATCGGCGCATGGCTCATCGTCGTGCTGCTCATCCCGCGCGTCGTGCGGATGCTCTGCCCGGAAGTGTGGGTCGAGGACGATTTCTATCTCGAGAGCGCGTGGTTCGTGAGCGTCGGGATGCGCCCGTACCTGGATTTCGTTCACCCGCATATGCCGCTGCTCGAATGGATTGCGGGATGCTATCTCAAGTTGTTCGGCACAAGCCATCTGTCGATCGAAGTCCTGAACGAGGCGGCGATTTTCGCGGCCAGCCTCCTCTCTTACTCGCTGGCGCGCCGAGTCGCCGGCCGCCCCGCTGCCATCGCCGCATCGATTCTATACGCATACAGCTCGCTGGTCTTTCGCTACCACGCTTACGAGCGCGAGAGCTTCGTCGCGCCGCTGATCATCCTCGGGGCGATCGTCGCGCTCGACGATACGATGCCGGCGATTGGCCAGGCCGCGATTCTCGCGGCTATTTTCTTCGTCGCATGCGCAATCAAGTTGACGGCGGTGATTCCGTTTGCCGTGATGCTGGCGTTCGTCGCCGTCGCACACCGCCGAATCGCGGGCGCTGTCGTTTCGGGCGCCGTCTTTGCGCTCGCGCTCGCCGCGTTCAGCGCCCTCCTCTACCGGCTCTACGGGGAAGAGTTCATATTCCAGACGTTCGTGTTTCATTTTCTGAAAGGTCGCGACACCGCCGGCAGCATCGCGACTTATCCGCGGATGATCCTCGACCTGCTCGCGCCACTGTTCGTGCTTGGATGCTGGCGAGTCTTCACCTATCGCGCCTTCAGCCGTGGCGTGATTCTCGTGCTCGCGATAGTCGCCGCCGAGTACGCCTTTTACGGCGTGCTGAGCCCAACCGCGTGGGGCCACAACTATCTCGAGGTGATCCCATTCATCGCGATCGTCGCAGGAATCGGCGCGACGGCTCTCATACAAGCGAGCCAGACGTCGCCACAACAATGGCAGTGGCTTGCGGGCGGTGCGGCGCTGATCGCGATTTTTCTGATCTGGATCACGCCGATCGTGAACGAGAACTGGCTGCATGGCGCCGTCTATGGCTTCGGCTTCGTGCCCCGCGCGGAAATCTCGCAGCTTGCCGACGCGTTGCGCGCCGCCAGCAAACC